>WNFV01010378.1_pt1 | contig 17505 bp, 10 predicted proteins | sample 5400101 | NCBI WGS metagenome assembly WNFV01 (sample SAMN13153361, study PRJNA577476) | soil metagenome | isolation source: 115 cm soil or saprolite under grassland replicate 1 | place: USA:California | collected 2016-06-15
TTTACGGGCTGATTCGTGGCCAACAATTTGACAGACGTGACCTTGTTCAGCAGGTTACCAAGCACTACCGTTTCGCCCGGCCAGTAGTGCACGTGCATGAAAAGCGTGTTTCCCTTGCGCGAGAAGCTGGCGAATCGCGAACGACTCGGCTGACAGTGGTCTGCACCATGGATCGCCTCTCCGTTTTTGTTCGTCCAATCTCCAACGGTCGAAAGTATGCGTACGGACTCCGTCGGAATAGAGCCGTCTCCCGTGGGCCCAATATTCAGAAGATAGTTGCCACCATCGTGCGCGCAGGTAATAAGGTTGCGGATAACGGTCTTCGGAGTTTTCCAGCCGTCATCGGCAACGTGATAGCCCCAACTGTCATTTAACGTCATGCACGATTCCCAGGGACGCTCTGCTGAAGCCACGATACGTTGTTCGGGTGTATCGAAGTCTTCCGGAATCTTCGAACGGTTGTTGATGATGACATCAGGCTGCAGCTTTCTCACCATTCGGTTCATCTCGACTGATTCCCACCCTTTCGCATCAAGCGGCCAGGGCACGTCGTACCAAAGAATGTCCACCTTCCCGTAATTCGTCATCAACTCTTTCACTTGACCGTGAATGTAATCGACAAAGCGCCGGCGTGCCGCCTCATCTGTCAGACAGCGCGCGCCATCAGGATGGTGCCAATCCATCAGCGAATAGTAGAAGCCGAAGCGCAATCCTTCAGCGCGCGCGGCATCTACGTATTCACGCACGAGGTCACGGCCCGGGCCGCGTTTTGTCGCGCAATAGTCGGTGAGCTTCGAGTCGAAGTTACAGAAACCTTCGTGATGCTTGGTCGTCATGACCATGTACTTCATGCCCGCGCGCCTGGCCAGTTGCGCCCAGGCGCGCGCCGCATTTGGTTTAGGCTTGAACCGATCGGCCAGCGGCTCATACTCTTTGACCGGAATACCTTCCATCTCCATCACCCACTCGTGACGACCAACTATGCTGTAGAGTCCCCAGTGAATGAACATGCCAAACTTCGCCTCATGCCACCACTTCATTCGCCGCGTACGATCAGCGATGGTGGACGTGGTAGGCGCCCCAGTTTCTGCCGGGGTCTGTTCCTGCGCGAAGACGTCAAACCCCGAGGCGCCCGCGAGTGCACCAGCACTTGCACCCATAGCAGCCAGGCTAAGCAAATAACTTCGTCTATTCATCTTTGTCATTCTTTTTGGTTCCACCTTAGCAAGATTTGTATTGCCCCTCTCAACTAGTCGTGATTTTTTTTCGACTTAAGAATTCCGGTTGGCCAGCTCGCGAAGTTTGCTTGCCGCAGCCTCGGGCGCTATGTCGCGCTGCGGCATTCCTAACATTTCGTAACCGACCATAAATTTCCGAACCGTTGCTGAACGCAGCAGCGGCGGATAGAAGTGCGCGTGCAAATGCCACTCCGGATGCGGCCGGCTATCCGTGGGTCGCTGATGGAAACCCATCGTGTAAGGGAACGGCACCTGGAACAGACTGTCGTAGCCGATCGTCACTCGCTTGAGAATGTCGGCCAGCGCGCTCCGCTCCGCGTCGTTTAGATCGTCCAGGCCAGTTGTGTGTTGTTTGCTTATCAGCATGATCTCGAAAGGCCAGACGGCCCAAAACGGAACGAGCGCGTAGAAGCCTTCGTTTTCGCACACCAGTCGTTCTCTCGATTTCAGTTCCAGCGCGAGGTAATCGCAGAGGAGGCAAGACCGATGGCTGGCCCAGTATTCACGTTGCATGGTGTCTTCTTTCCGCGATTCGTTAGGCGGATTTGCGTTGGCCCAGATCTGTCCATGAGGATGCGGATTGCTGGCGCCCATCAGCGCACCTCGATTCTCAAAGATCTGAACCCAATTAATAAAAGACTGACTTCCGAGTTCTTCAAACTGTGCGGTCCACGTGTTGACTACCTGCAGAATCTGGTCGCCGCTCATTCGCGAAATTGTCAGGTCGTGACGTGGTGAAAAGCAGACAACGCGGCAGATTCCCGGCTCCCCCTCGGCCACGATCAAGCCGCCACCATCCACTCTCTCGTTGCACGTGTCGGCCCGCAACGCCGCAAAATCATTGTCAAAAACGAAGGTGCTCGTGTACTCGGGATTGCGCGCGCCACCTGCGCGAGCGTTGCCCGGACACAAGTAACACTCCGGATCAAACTGTGGCTCAGCCTCGTCAGGACTGTCTTCCATCCGGCCTTGCCACGGTCGATCCGTTCGTTGGGGGGAAACGAGAACCCACTCGCCGGTAAGCGGGTTGTAGCGACGATGCGGATGCTGGTGAAGATCAAACATGCTTTTCGTTAAGACCTCGACGCGCTGCTTGACACCGGGCTAAAGCCACGGTGTGAATAAAGTAAACACGAGAACTAGCTACTATCAGGATTGCTTTGCGCATTGGTCACTTCTCCAGCTCCCGCTGCTGCGCTGCAAACATAGATCTCGGGCGCAAGTCCGGTTTCCGCCTGATAACCCTGCGCTACCAGTCGCTTAAACTCATCAACGTTTTCGGCATTCACCAGATTGACGGTGCACCCGCCGAACCCGCCGCCAGTCATGCGCGCGCCGTAAACTCCTTCAACGCGCCGCGCCAGCTCCACCATCAGGTCGAGTTCTTTACAACTAACTTCGTAATCGTCCCGTAGACTGCGGTGCGAGTCGTTCATAACTTGACCAAAGGTTTCGAGGGCCCCTTCCTGCAGCGCCACTGCGGCGTTGAGCACCCGCGAGTTCTCGGTAACTACATGGCGACAGCGCCGAAAAATCACTTCGGATAGATCCAGGCGAGAGCGCTCCAACTCGTCCTCAGTAACGTCGCGCAACGCCCGCACATTAGGCCGACTTTGATTGAAATGACACACTCCAGCTTCGCATTCGGCGCGGCGCTTGTTGTATTCCCCAGTCGCCAATTCGTGCCTTACCATTGTATTGCAGATAATTAGACGCACTCCTTCGGGCAGAGATAACAACTTATACTCAAGCGAGCGACAGTCGAGCAGAAGCGCTTTCCCTTCCTGGCCGAAACACGAAGTAAACTGATCCATAATTCCACACCGCATACCGACAAACTCGTTTTCCGCGCGCTGACAAATACCCGCCATCTCCGCTCGATCTAAACGAATGCCTGAGTTCTCCAGCAAGGCAAGTGCAGTCGCGACTTCAATGGCTGCGGACGAACTTAATCCTGCTCCAATCGGAACGTCTCCGCTAATGGTTAGTGTCGCTCCATTCAAATGGTGGCCTGCCAGTTCAAGCATGACTGCAACTCCGCGAACGTAGTCGCTCCAATGATGGCCGGCTTTCGGACTTCGATCGTCGAGGTTAAATTCAACCCTTTCGGAAAAGTTGTGCGAGAAAACAGACACCACGCGATCGGGCCGCGGAGTGACCGTGACTGTGGTTCCGAAGCCGACGGCGACAGGCATTACAAACCCATCGTTATAGTCAGTATGCTCTCCGATCAGGTTGAGCCGGCCAGGAGCGCGAAAGATGCGTGCGCCTGCTGCCGTCGCTTCTATCTTGTCAGCTGCAAGCATTCTGTCTCTTAAGACCTTTCATTTCGACACGAACAATTTCGCCGAGTGCGGCGCCATTTGCTCGATTGAAAATTCGCCAACATGCCTTCCCAGATTTTCTCCGCTCCAGAAATCTGTAAGGTTGACAGCTCGGGACAGATGAAAAGAAATCGTCTGCGGGGAATTCTCCCAATTGAACAGGCAGAAGACCTCTCGATCAGGGAACTTAATTGAACCAACTCGAAATGAGTCGTCAGCGAAGCGTGCCGCAACGCCGGTCGGCGGTTGCAGCTTACGCAGCATAGTGAGTCTTTCCGGGCTGATTTTCGTTAGATCGTCTCCTGATAGAATCATTCCTCCGGTTGCGTAAATTGCCGTGGCGTGAAAGCGAAACTCGTCTTCGGGAAGGTCGCCGGTAAGCACCACTGCGTCGGGATCATTCCACCACAATCGCGCGTTCTGCCAATTACGTTGCAGGTTTTGGCGGGCCGTTGTGGCCACACGCTCCCAGGTTCGCTTGATGTCGTTAGAGCTGCGCGATCCATGGATCAATCCAAGCGACGCCCAGATTGGATGATTGCAGCCGAGGACGAAACTGTCGCCCGCACCTCGTAAGATCGCCCGCATGCCGCGCCGGTAAGCTTCGATTCGGGTGGCGCGGCGATCGTAGAAATGGCCTCCGTGTATCGCACCCCAGAAGTTGGCATCGAGCTTGAAATAGGTGCAACCCCACTCCCGCCTCATGGTCAGGAAAAGCTTTTCAAAGTGTTGCTGGACTTCCGGATGGGTGCCATCCAACACGTACCATGGCCCATGCCGCCAGCCGCCGAAGGTGACGCGGTCTGATTGCAAAGGCTCGCCTTCGGCATCTTTCACAAACCAGGTGGGCTGTTGTTGAAACAGATGCGACTTCTCTTCCGCAATGAAAGGCGCCACCCAAATGGCCGGCTGGAAACCACGCTCCCGTATCTGCTTCAGTACGCCCTGCACATTTCCGCCGAAGGCTGCCCCTGTCTCCAGCCAATCTCCCATGGCGGGCTGGTATCCATCATCGATCTGAATGTACTTAAGCCCGGGACTGTTCTTAGCGATGAAGTCCAGGTTTTCGAGAACCTGTTGCGCCGTAACCCTTGGTCCAAAGCAGTACCAGGAACACCATCCGGCTGGTGGCTTCGCCCCGCGCAGGGGAGGATGATTTGAGGCCAGGCGTTGGCCCAAACTTGCGAGCAATTCTTCGCGATTCGATCCTGACAAAAAGGTGAACTCTTCCAATTCCCAAGTCTCACCCGGTTTCAAATTCAACCCTTCAGTGTCTACTACAACCTGCAAAGACGAGCCACGCAAATAAAACTGCCCGCTAAACCGACGGCATGATGTAAACGCCAATAGGAAGTTCCCGCCCTCAGGTGGGGCTAGTGTCATCATCCCGTAGAAAGCTTTGGCAGCTTCCGGTGCCGGCAGCTTGTAGTGTTTGGCGTCTGTATAGTTGCCAAGATCCAAAGGCTGGCCCAGCGTGCCTCCGCTCTGCGTCAACATCTGAAATCCCTCACCGTAAAGTCGGGTCTTCGACGGCAGATTGAGTTTAAGATCGAAGAGCACGACCTCTTTAACAGGTACATTCTCTTGTCCTTGATTTATCAGTCGAGAACGGCACACCGAGCCTTGCCACTGACGACTCAACTTTACCTGCCTTACAGACTCGTCTCCCAAGGGAACAACAAATCCGGGGGCTTTTATCAAGGTCTGCCGGCCAAAACGCTCGAGGCTGCGACGCTCCGCTTCCACCAGCTTCGGTAAGGCTGCCAGGGCCGGCGTCACCAGCGCTGCGCGAAGAACTTCACGTCTTGTAAGTTGCTTTGTCTTCACTGTTTTCGCTAATCGATGCGATGGTCTCGTCCCGGAGGCACGATATGTTTATAGATCACGCGTTAAAACAATTCCCAAGCTCCGGAGAAGCGAAATGTTATTGCTGGACTTACCGGCACGCCGGAACATTTCGCTCCTCTCAAGCTTGTCATTGGATTTGCTCGCCGTGGCTTTAGACATTCTACTCCTCCGGAGCTAAGGCACCGTTTTGGTTGCGGCCCTGGCCGCGCTGCGTCTCTGTGTTCCTGTGGTGAATAGACCCCAGGCAATACTCACTCACCACAGAAAATTTCAAATTCGACATTACTGAAAGTGACTGCGTCACCTGTCCAAATCGCGGCCATGCCAGACGAATTCCGCATTACTGAACGGGAATCAGCTTTACCGAAACCAGAGTCAAGCCGAGTTTCTTCTCCGTCTGGAGCACCTCCGGTTTTAGCGTTAAGTTGTATTTGCCGGGTTTAGCAATTGTCGCGCGGCCAACTTTCGATTTGACATATTTCCAATAAGGGTTGAAAGGGTTTTCTTCTTTGCCCTGATTGGCGATTACTCCTTGCATCTTCTCGCCGGCCACTTCGATTCTCACCTGGTGATCTCCTTCCCAGTCTCGCCCATACTTCTGTTCGGAAGTCAGCACCACAACATCAAAAGCGCCCGGCCGGTTTATCTTGAAATCCCAGCTTACCCATTCATCCTTGTTGACCCATCTCTCAATCACGCCGCGGCTGTCCAATCTTAATTGTTGCTCGCCGGCTGCTTTGTGAACTTCGGAGAGGTAGGCGGGCAAAGTTACGCTCCGATCCGGCTGTTGGATCAATGAGTTCTCGGTGACTAATTCTCCCCTAACCTCAAGCACAATGATCGAATCGTGTTTGTCGGGCGCTGTGGCCGGTAACTCAACGCGCAAAGCGTGATGGTCCAACGCCTTGTCGGACTCCACTCTAAGTTTCAATTCTTTTTTGTTTGCGAGCAGGTAAGCCTTTTGAACTTTGCTCTTCAAGCCATACAGCACCAATTCCTTCTGCGGCCAGTCGAATACATGAAGATACAACTTGCCCGGGCGTGTTGTAATCAAGCCCCATGGTAGTTCGTAAGCGAACGGGCTCGGACCATTCCCATATACAGCCTCGTTATTAATTCGCAGCCACTGACCAACTTCGGCCAACCTCTGCACACTGGGTTCGGGGATGATGCCCTCGGCCGTAGGACCAACGTTGAGCAGATAATTGCCGCCCCGGCTGATAACCTGAAGCATCTGCCGAATCAATATCGCGGTGGACTTCCAGTTGTGATCATCCTTCTTAAAACCCCACGTGTCATTTAGGGTTACGGGAGTCTCCCAATCACGACTGATTTTGCCGACAGAGATCTGGTTGTCGCCCACAGAATCATAATCGCCCAGGCCGTGCCCAACTCGACCGCTAACCAGACAGTCTGGTTGAATCTGATGAACCAGGTCGACGAGTTCCTGACTCTGCGCCTTCGTGATGTTGCGCGGCGTGTCAAACCAGATGAGTCCGATGGGCCCATAGTTCGTGAGCAGCTCCCGCACCTGTGGCTTCACTTTCACTTCCAGGTAGTGCGCAAAGTCTTTCTTGCTCTCATCCGGAAAGTCCCAATCGTTCCCGACCGCATCCGGCTCATGCCAGTCCTGTGTTTGGGAGTAATAGAAGCCGAGTTTGATGCCGGCCCTTTGGCAGGCTGCAGCCAGTTCCTTCAACACGTCGCGCTTGAAGGGGGTCGCGTCGACAATATTGAAAGGGCTCGCCTTCGAATCGTACATGGCAAAACCATCATGGTGTTTGGAGGTGATAACGAGGTACTTCATCCCGGCATCTTTGGCTACCTTCACCCATTCATCAGCATTGAACTTCACGGGATTGAATTGTCGAGTGAGGAGCTCATACTCTGCGACCGGAATTTTTGCTCGATTCATGATCCATTCGCCGATGCCGGGGATAGGCCTTCCTTTCCACTCGCCGGCGGGGACGGCGTAAAGGCCCCAGTGAATAAACATTCCGAAATGTGCTTCACGCCACCAACGGAGGCGTTTCTCCTTTTGGTCTTCAGTGGAAAAAGCTGAGCTGGCGGCCGCTCGGTTATTCTCTACCGTTTGTTGTTTCCTGCCGGATGGCGACTGCGGAGCAACCGAGGCTGCTCCTATCCAGATGAGAAGGGCCGCTGGCAATAAAAGAATAAGTTTGCGCATCATTAACTCCGGCTGCTCACGTCGTCACTCTTCAAATTAAGAGCCGTTTGCTCAACCAACCCACAAGACCGGCTGTCGAATAAAGAAATTGCGGACGACTTCTTCCACGGTTGAATCAGGTTTGAGCTTTGTCCACAGCATTAGGTAATTAGAATTTGCCAAAGCCTTTCCAGCAAACAGCAGGCTGCTCTGGCGCATCGGCCACTGCTCGTCATACATGACGTCCTTTGGCAACGGCCACTGCTTCTTGTCCTTTATATAAGGGAACATATACCCAAGCGCCTTACTGATGCCGGCGCCTTCAGGGGTTACGAATAACCAGAGATTGTCTGTGGGTTTGGAAAGTATTTGGCAGATCGTTGCCATCGCCTCGAGATTGAAGAGCGAATAACAGTAAGGTTTGGTTCGTCTCAACTCCTGGGGAAAACTGCCATCGGCGGCGATCTGACCTGGCAACAGAACGTGTTTGAAACGGTCGCGGCAGTAATTGAGCAGGTCCTGGTTCCCGGTCAGTTTTGCAAACGCGGCAACCTGCATTACCCAACATGTGCCGTGATTATTTTTTGCCTCGCGTTCTTCCAGGCCGTTCTTGCTGGACGTCAGCCAATTCAGGTAATCGGCAAACCACTTATGGATTTGGTCGATTTCTGTTTGCGAAAGGGCTTTCGAGTTCGCTAACACTTCGATTGCTCGTGCCACTTCGACGAGATGGATGGTGTCGATGATGCCGATTCCCCGTCCCGTAAAGCGACCATGAATTGCCTGGGCATATTGCAAATTGGGATTCATTCGAGTGCGTTCATCGATGAACCAGGCACGAAGATGCAACGCGGCATGCTTTGCGTAGCGCATATTCATCGTCAGCTTCCAGGCGGCAGCGAGCGCGGGCAATTGCACACTTAACCTCATCAGATAGCGCCTGTGATCCGTAAAGTTATCAGGGTTGCTCATACCGTCGCGTTGCACGTAGGGACCGTCGGGATTATTTGGGTCAGGCCACCAGTAATCTCCCTCGGAGAAAAAATCATGCGGGCCACCGGCGCTGCGCGGACTAGTCGAAGCCGTGATTGTGATAGGCGCTTCCTTCAAATACTGGTTCGCTGCCTTCAAGACTCGTGGTCGATCAAACGCAGCGACATTCACACCAGATCCCTGCGCAGTTGCGCTAATACTAAGGAGCAACGTCACCGCGCAAGTTGAAAACAGTTGGGCCACTAGCCCGCGAAGCGGGCGAAAGCATAAAGCCTGGGGCGTTAGCCCCAGGAGAAAGCGTGAAGAAAGGTTTGAGCCCGTGAAACGGGCGGCAGCGCCTCGGTTCCAAGTCTCACTCATTGTTCAATCCCATTTTGCGTGAATTGCCTGGCTGTCGCCCGCTCCGCGGGCTGCACTGTCTTTGTTACCGATGACCTGGGGCTTACGCCTCAGGCTCTATGCTCTCGCCTGCTTCCGCAGGCTTCTGTTACCCACCGGCTTTCCCGCGGTAATCGCCACCTCAGTTACTCAGTTTCGCGTCTCCCCAATCAGCATGGATGCGACCACCTTCCCCATCGCGTCTAACGCGCAGCATCAGTCTGCGCACATCTTCCACGTCCACTTTCACTGACTTCGCGCCATCCGCCTTTTTCATTCCACCACTGCGCCAGAGTTCCTTGCCATCTCCCAGCACGACAAACTCGGCAATCGAATCCTTATTGTTATGTTCGTCATCAATTCCCACGAGCGCCGAGAAACTGGCGTAAGTTCCATTGAGCCGAAACTCAATTTCGGAATTTGTGGGCATGCCTATGCCCTTTTCGAAGTGGCGGCCGGAGATCGAAAGTCCTCCGCCGTTGAAGTTGCGATTGAACTCGGTTTGTCGCCAACCCGATGTCTGTCGCAGGGGATCCAGTTCGGAAAGGTACACTTCTTCCGGAAGTAGTTGCTTCAGACTAAACTGCAGCTCTGCCCTTTTCTCGCTGCTTGTTCCGTCCTGCCAAACGGTTTTCACGTGCGCCGTGTAACTCGCAGCTGGATCCAAATCCCGCAATGCGAATACCTGCGATGTCGTAGCGCCCACCAACTTTCCGTTAAGCCAAACCTGATAACCGACGACGGGTTGGTGTTGCACGGTCCATCTCAAGTTGATGCCATCGATGCCGGCTCGCTCGGCCCAAAGGTTTTGTGGTTCGCGGACTGGAAAGTGGTAGATGTCGGCCGGCGCGAAGGAAACGTTCCAGCTGACCACGGCGGTGCGGGGCGAGTTGAACTCAAGTGTGGCCCACCCTTGATGATTGGAAATCTTCGCAGCCAAACGTCCGGTCGCGCCACGCGCGGAGGCTTGTTTAATGACAAAGTTTTTTCCGCGGGGAAAGACAAACCTTAGCTCATACGGGTCATTCTTAATAACCCTGCTTCTGCCCTGATAAGAATTGTTAGACGGGTTGAAAGCCTGCGACACCAGATCAACCCAGCCTTGTGTCAGGTGCCGGCTGGTAGAAATCAGCTGCGGATGATCTTCCTGAGCGAGAAGCGTAAGGACACGTGTGCTGGCCGGAGAAAGATCGACACTTACACCCTTTTCCCACAAAGACGTGGATCGGTTTGTCGTCCGGTAAACCCAGGTCTTTCCAACTCACGTAGGTGGGCGCCGGCTTTGTCTCATCGAAATTGAAAACGCCGACTACATCGTAATTACGGCCGAGATGATTGACTTTCAGATCCCAAATGCGCTTGTTGCGCTCCGACTTGAACAGATCCATCGGCACAATATCGACCGCCGGATAAACACGTCGCAGAAGCTCAACTCGCTCTGCTGAAAGATCGCTAAGGCGGTCACTCGTTAATAGCGACTGTCCCGTCAAACCCTGGAGAGTCGCCCAGGCGCGCGCCTGCTCGAGCGGCAACGGAGCGCGAACCACGAGCACGTCAGGATCTGTATACCAGGCAATGTTGTGAAGGAAGTAGTATTCCATCGTGGCCCGCATGGCAAACTTGAACCCATCCCAGTTGGGCAAGACGTCCGCGCCAATGCGCGAGCCGTTCATTAGACCAACTCCCTCTAAAGGAACTACCCAACAGCCAAGGAGGTAGCGGTCTGGTCCAATCGCCGCGCGGATACTTGCCAACGTATCTCGATATAATTTGTCCGTATCGTCCACCGGATATTTCATCGAAGATTTTTTGTTGCGGTACTCGCGAATGACAATAGGTTGTCCGTCAATCTTAAAATACTCGTAGCCCCAACCCGAAAGAGTTGAGAATAGATTTTTCAAATACTGCCGCGACTCAGGAGCCGACGGATCAACAAGGAACCTTCCTTCCCAGGTGCTCGAAGCTGACGACCCATCCGGCTTGAGCAGAAAAGCGCCGTGGTTCAGCTTCACGACTGTCTCATTGCTCTGGCCGTGAGGCGCAAGCCAGATTCCGGGCTTTAATCCGCGCGCCTTGATGTAAGCGGCCAGCGCGGCCATGCCTCCGGCAAAGCGTTTATCAATAGTTGTCCAGTCGCGATTTTCTCCCAGACCATGACCAGTACCCTGCCAGCCGTCATCAATCTGAACATACACTGCGCCGTAGTCCTTCAAGTTTTGCGCAATCCACTCGGCATTGCGCTTCACTTCGTCTTCGCCGATTTCCTGGTAATAGAAGTACCAGGAGCACCAACCCGCCGGTGGCAAGGGAAATCGCGACTTGTCGATTGGCTTGTAGTACTTGATTTTTAGAGTATCGCGATAATAGTTGTTGAGTGTGGTGCCATCTTTGAGTTGCACCTCGTCGGTTGTCGGGTTGAACATACCATCAGCGATTGCCGGTTTGACTGGACCGAGCGTCATTACTAAAAGATCTCTGTTGCTACTATCAGCAATTCGGACAGGAATTGAACGGGGCCACGCTTGCTTTGCGTTCGCCGCAGTTTGCGCGACCGCGATTTGGCAAAGCAGGAGTGAGCCGAGAAGGAAAGCCAATAAAGTTTTCATTTCAATCGTTCGACATTGCGGCTTTGCCGCCGCACAGTGCGGTAAGGCTCCGCCTTACCGAGAGAGTCGCTAGTAATTCCGGAGGCTACGCCTCCGCCGAGGCATAGCCTCGGAAGAACGAAATAGATCGTTCGGAAAGGCATAGCCTTTCCGCACTGTGCGGCGGCAGAGCCGCGCGACGAGGGTTGCCGAGGGCCACTCTCGGGGTATTCAGGTGCTGCATTTCCAGACCATTTCCGCGCTGGAATGTCGTTGTCGCCTGACGAGAACCTCATTACGAAAACCTCCCGATGAATCCACCTCCTGCGCGCAGCTCGATGGCTAATTGATCCCCGCGAATATGTTTTGTCTTTTCAATCTTGACCGCAGCCGGCTCATCGGCCAGATCGCGGACCAGCATGGCCTGATACTCGCCCCGTTCGAGAAACGAAAGAGGAACATGGATGCTCCTTGCCGCTGGGCCATTCATGATCGCCAGAAACCACGTGCTGCCCCTGCGGCGTGCGAAAGCCGCGATTTCACCAATCTCACAAGGTGATAGCGCAATCGTTTCATCCCACACGCTGGGTATGCTTTTTATTAACTCCGCGGCCGGGTTTTCCAGAATGCTTTTTGGGTGGGCGCCATAAATAAGCACTGGAGAAGTGAGAATCGCCGCCGAAGCTATTTGATGCGCCCACGACGTTTCTCTCCGTCGTTCCCCAAAGTGCATGACTGAGTAATCAGCATGCCCCGCAAGCATGCGCGTGAATGGAAGAGTGGTGTTGTGCACCGAGCGCGTCTGCGTGTTGCGGTATTCCAAACCACGAATCGCTTCTCGCGTCATTTCATTTGGCCAGGTCCGTGATTCGCCGGCCGGTTTGTTGGCGCCGTGAAACTCGAGCATCAATTTGTGTTCGGCTGCTTCCCGCAGCAGCGTCTGATAGAGATCGATGATTTCTTTAGCCTCATGATCGAAGAAGTCGATCTTCGCGCCCACTACTCCGAGATCATTACAAAGCTGGAAAAACTTTCGACGATCGTCCGCTGTTCGCAGGGCGCGACTGTGTTTCCAAACCCAAATGCCCACCTTCTGCTGGCGGGAATAGTCGGTAAGCTCCCGCATTTCTGCCTCCGTCCAACGCTGCCAGAAACCTTCAACGACGTTGTATTCAAACCCTAACTCTCCAGCGAGACGAGAAAATTCCTTCATTCCGTCAAGCGTGTTCTCGCCGCCATCCAGGTATTTCCAAACACCGCGACCCGGTTTGATCCAGCCGGTGTTGAGTCCGGCAGGAAAGAATTTCTTGTCGGGCGGCGGTGAGACGTTGCCGATGATGTCGCAGTTCACCAGCGTGTTTAGTTCGCTGCCTACCATTACCACCCGCCACGGCGTCGTAATCGTTCCGGCCATCGCCGCTGGAACCGCAAGACGTTTTGCTTCGACCGCTCCGTATCTCAGATCGAATGGATGACTTACCGGTAAAGAGTTTCCCAGCACTGTCTTGAAACCTCGTTGACCGTCAGCCTGAAATCCCATGCCGGCGTAATTCAGCAACGCTCCTTCAGTGAGCGATCCGTAGCCGGCGCCGTTTGGCAGTTTGAAGGTCAGTGGTGGCGCTGCCCATTCGCCAGTTTTAACTTCAGAGATTTCTTTCTTCGTATGAATGCCTTCGTAGTGTCCTTCGAAATCATGAAACCAAACTGAGCTGCCGGTGGGTAGCGTAAAAACAGTCGCTTCGTCAGGAATGCGAAGCCTGTCATTGCCGGGAATGATGTGACGGAAAGCACCTCCATCATTGTAGGCGCGGATTTCGAGGGTGTAGCTGGTATTGCTCGCTGGATGTCTTAGGGAAACTCTGGCGCCATTGCAGTGGTCGATAGCTTCAGAGTGAACACCACGCGAAGCGTATCGTTCATTAGTGCGATAAGTTTCTACCCGACCGATCTCAACATTCTGGCCCAGGTCAACTTCATCGACCTTCATTACCATCCGCGACATTTCAACAATGGGGTTTTGCCTAAACGTTATCCGATATTGCAAATGCGACTGCTCACTCATGAGTTGGAATTCCAGACGGCGATCTGGACTAACGACCTTAATCTGTCTTGCGGAAACTTCCGGAGAAAGTGCAGACAGAATTTGCGTCAGGCCTGCCGGTTGATTTTCCAGAGGAAAGGTCCTGGCGAGCATAGGCGCCGCCAGGGCCGCCGATAGAAAACTGCGGCGAGAACAATGCCTTTGTTCGTACTCGTAGTTCCTGGTCATTCAGTTCTGATTCGACCTGAATCCTGGTCGACCAGCGGGGGCAAGCCACCCTTCCCTACTCTGAGCTAATCATAGTAGTTGAGTTTCAATTCCTGATTGAAAGGCTTTCAAGTCAGAATGAACCAAACTGGTCAAAGGATCTCTCAGGTCAGGAAGGGCGGCTTGCCCCCGCTGCTCCGCCTCCGCGCTATGTCCGACTATCGCTCTCGTTCAATTAGAATGTGTTCAGGTTTGTCACTCATCACTTTTCAGCTCAGGCTCAATCTTAAAAGTACTCGCCTCCCAATCGACCGTAACCCTGGTCCCATCTGCAAAGGTTGTTCGCTCCTTGCGGTAGTTTCGGTCGAGAAATTCATGGTTAGTCATTTCAAGCAAGGCAACTCTACGATTCAGAGAAGCCATGGCGTGGATTAACGCCAAAGCTTTCTCATCAACCGCACCTGGCAGAACTGGAAGTTCCGGCACTCCGCCATTCAGCAGACCTAACAACAAGCTCTTCTGATCCCGTGAATTATAGGAGGCTAATACCGCATCGTGATAAACGAGGCTGTAGAGCGGCAGCAGAACCGCCTTGCTTCCCCCGCCTGATTGATTGATGGTGTCGACATAAGGAATCACCCAGTCACTTCCTGCTTCAGTCGCTACAATCCCCAGATTCTGACGCGACCAATTCAACATCGCTGCCTCCGAGCGCATTGCATCGGTGTGCGTTGTCGGGTGCTCTGGGTTGAAATCTTCATCCGGCGGCACGTAGCCGATTACGTCAATGTAAATCCCCTGTGGGCTGACGCCGTGCTCAAAAAACAAGCGATAGTTCTTCAAGAGGTGACCGAGTTGAAAGTGCGCATTCAAATAGGCTTGCTTGCCTCCATCCCAATGGCGCATGAAAGGAATCCTGCCTTCCTTCGAGTCGCCGAAGCGCGAGCCGGGAAATTGGTGGGGTGGTAACGAGCTGTCTTCCTCGTGAACAGCAAACTGGCGATCAAAAGAAGGAGCATCAAGGTAATAGTCGCGATACTGGTCGTGAAAAATTACGGGATAACCAAGCTCCCGGCAGGTGTTCACCAATCTCTTCATACCTTCCCAGCCTCCGGCTTGCTCGGGCGGTGGCAGTGAGTCTGGATGCTGACGATCGTAACCAAGGTGAGGCCAGCCGGAGACAAAGACCAATACGCGTTCGTTTCCTCTGGCCTTGAGATCGCGAAGTTGACGCGCACGATCATCAAAAGTAGTTAGGCTGTAGTTCTTCGACGTATCGTTTGTATCGTAGCGGTCGCTATCCGGCTTCAGGTTGCGCAAAATGCTGACGCGCGTTTGCGGAGTTCCAATGAGATCATTTACGGCGGGAGTACGTGCAATCTTTTCTCTGAGCGAGACAAACAAACCTGACTCCCGCACATAGCGGCGGTAACGTTTAGCCAGGTCAACGTAGTTACCCTTCTCAAAAAAAACCAGACGCGCTGTGCGTGGGTAGCCAAAGCGTCCCAGTTGAGCCCGCCAGCGAGGTCCAATAACGGTTGGCCCGCCGGCCGGATGTCTGAATTGGTAAGCGGCGTCATCGGGTGTCTCGACAATAACCATCACTGCCGACTTGCCTTTTTGAAAGCCCCACCACGACATTGACCACGATTCGATGACGTGGCTTTGCAGCACGCTGTGATCGGTGACGGCAATTTTGCCAGCGGCCGTGATGCTGCGTATCGGGTAATACTCTTTGGGCCAGCTGCGTGGCAGCAGTGTTCCCCGGCCGTTGCTAAGCAGCGTATAGTCGACATCACCCGATTCGAGCGCGGTGGGCCAATCCAATTGTCGCAGGACGCATTCGCCTTCTTTGGCAGCTATATCAAAAACCAGGTCTTCGTCCTGGCCCTCAAGCGCGACGGTTAGAAACAGCGCGAGATCCAAATCTCGGCCTTTGTGTTGTAGACCGTTCAGACTGATCTTGATGCCTGTTCTGAAGCCAGTCTGGTACGGTTCAGTAGAAATCCTTCGAGCGTCAGCCAGACGTAGTTGAAACTCCTGGCCTTTTGATTTGACGAGCGCATCTTCGGTAGTCGAGGGCATCATTACCCAGCGCGCGGATCCAGCAGCAACCTTCAACGCAAGATTCGATTCGCTTAGCGTGACCGAGTTTTTCCTGCCAGCAATAATCCATTTGCCCGCCGAGTGTGAGACATTGACAGATGGTGCGCCCCACTGCGCACTTGACGTCTGTCGAGCCTTCTGCGGCGTCTGTTGAGCCTGGCTGAGCGACGAAATGAGCACGCAGAGCGCAAGGACGAAGAGAACACCGCTCGTGCGAGTGAGCGTCAATGCAGGTGGAATCTGGCAGCGCTCACAGCTCATCTTTGTGCCTGCTTTGCCTCAATCGGTGTTGGAAAAAGCAGCCGCTGGCGGTCCGTCGGTTTCAGATTGGGAACTCTCGCCGCGAGTGCTTGATACTGCGGCTCCTTATATTTAGTCGCAGCCCGGCGCAGTAAGGGAAACAACATTTGCGGAGGCCATTCACCGAGTTGTTGGTAAGTCCACTTCTGCTCGCCGAAGGCGAACGGCACCAGATAGTCAAGAGCGGCGCGAATGCTGCGCCCGTCGCTTGTTTTGTAGTTCCATAGATCAATGCCCACGTTTTCACCCAGTTTCGCGAGCAGCATTAACCCGTCAAGATTACCGACGCTGTAACTCCAGGCTTTGGTGCGCGCGAGCTCCAGCGGTTGGCGGCCATCGGGTTCAATCTGTGCGGCAATACGCTTCTGCCGAGCGGTTTGGAGAGTGTCTCGGGCCAACTCTTTCCTGCCAAGAAATAAGGCGAACGAAGCCACCTGCACGTCGTAATATGTGCCGTGATTGTTTCGGGCTGCGCTTTCGGCACGCCCATTCTTGCTCTCAAGCATCCAGTCGAGAAATTTCGTGAACCATTCGCGTAAACCCTGCTGATCTTTCCTGGTTAACGCTTTCGATTCGGCCAATAGACCTACAGCATCGACAACGCGCGTCAATCCGCGTGTTTCGATCAGCCCGATACCGCGCCCGGTATTCACACCGGGGATGAATTGAGCAAACTGCAAGTGTGGATTCATGCTCGTTGCGGGATCGAGAAAAAACGCGCGCAGCAACTGTACGGCTTTGGCTGCGTAGGCATCATTGCTCTTGTAGTAGTAAGCGAGGGCCAAGGTCTCCACAGCGTTGACCATCTGATCCAAACTGCGATGGTCGGTAATCTTGTTGATCTCAGGATTGCGCTCGCCGTCGCGCCGGATATAGGGAAGACCATTAGGCTTACTGGAGTCAGGCCAGAAATAAGGCGCCTGACTCATGTAGTCATGCTTGTCGCCGCTGGGTGGAACCGGATCCTTGGTAACAACTGAGAAGGGACCGATCGTGAGCGCCTCTTGCGCCTCCCGATCCAGTTTGGCGATGGCTTGAATTAGCGTCTTATCCCCGCCGCGAATGCGCTGCTTATTTACTTCCAATTGCTTTGCATCGAGCAGAAACACGCGGGGTGTGCGCTCGTTACCATTCCGAGCCAGAGGCGCCTGCGATACAGAAGCATCTGTTAACGCCAGCATTGCTCCGGCCAAAACTGCGATCATCAATAGTCGTTTGCACAACTCAACTAACGTTGCTAATTTCATTCCGTGCTAACTCGGGGTGCTGTTTCGTTTCGCCGCATTCGTCAGCCATTCAATGCGGTGTGCCCTTCAGC
>WNFV01009972.1_pt1 | contig 17491 bp, 10 predicted proteins | sample 5400101 | NCBI WGS metagenome assembly WNFV01 (sample SAMN13153361, study PRJNA577476) | soil metagenome | isolation source: 115 cm soil or saprolite under grassland replicate 1 | place: USA:California | collected 2016-06-15
CCACTGCTGGGTAGCCGCGCCGGTGTCGGTGTTCTGGACGATGCCGGCGCCGTCGGCGGTGGAGCCGCCCGCGACGTCGAGCACCTTCCCGCTGCCGCGGTTGACGATCTTGTACGTCGTCCCCGCGTAGCGGTTGCTCACGGCGTCGACCCGCAGGTTGTCGAACTGCGCGCCGGCGAACGCGCCGACACCGAGACCGGCCTGGCCGCTGGAGAACGTGCTGTCGGTGGCGCTGCCGAGCGTGGCGCCGTCCAGTGTCGCGCTGATCGTCGAGCCGTTCAGCGACAGCGCCAGCCGGTGCCAGCGGCCGGTGCCGAGCGCGGTCGTCGTGCCGCTCGCGATCGTCGTGAAGTTCCACGCGGTGTCGCTGCGCTGGATCGACCAGGCGCCGGTGTCGCTGATCCGCAGGTGGTACGCGTTCAGCCCGTTGTTGTTGCGGCCCTGCTGGCCGGTGCGGCCGAGGATCTCGACGTACCCGGGCTGCTCGAGCAGGGCGTCCGCGCTGACCGTGTAGTCCGCCCAGCCGAGGTCGCCGAACGGGGCGTACGGCGCGGAGTACGGCTCGTCGGTCCAGCGCACGGGCGCGCCGGCCGCGGTCTGCCGCAGGCACACCCCGGTCCGGCCGCCGCCGCAGCCGGCGGTCTCGAAGGCGCCGTTCATGGCGCTCAGGTACCTCGCCTGCTGGCCGGTCGCGTACCCGTCGAACGTGTCGGCGTACGGCAGGCCGAGCGAGGCCCGCGCGGGCGGCAGCGCCGTACCCTTGCCCTGCCCCGTGGTCGTGGTGAGCGTGTACACGTAGCCGGGCTTCAGCGTCACCGAGAACGATCCGCCGGACGGCGTGACGTCGGCGGTGTGGACGAACTGCTCGGACGGCTTGGCCGAACGCAGGTTCGTGGCCCAGACGTGGACCGTGCCGGTGGCCAGCCCGCCGGTGACGTTCAGGGAGACTGGCTGGTCCGCGGTCGCGTCCATCGTCTCGATCACGCTGGTCCAGTCGCTCGTGGACGCCGACTTCAGCGCCGTGTAGCTGCCGTTCGCGCGGTTGCCGCCCAGGTAGCCGGCGGCCGAGTCGAGGTAGCGCCAGCCGGGCGCGGTGAACTGGGTGGTGTGGGCGATCGCCCACGTGGTCTTGCCGACGTCGTACGCGCCGGACCAGGGCTGGTTGGCGAGCACCAGGCCGTCGGAGGAGAAGAACAGGTTCTGGTAGAGCGCCGCGACCACCGGCCAGTTGATGTACGACGTCATCTTGCCGTCGATGTACCCGCGGTTGATCGCGCGGGCCGCCGCGGCCGCCCCAGAGCGGAAGTCCTGGGAACCGTTCTCACTCGCCCACAGCGGCTTGTTCAGCGCCACCGCGGTGGCCGTGCTCGGGCAGGACGTGGCGGCGCTCAGGTAGCCGCACGGGTAGTGCACGCCGACCACGTCCACCGCGTCGCCGAATGACGTGTCGGCCTTCATGGCGTCCGCGACACCCCAGCCCCAGCTGTCCGCGCCGACCACCTTCGTGGCGAGGCCGTTCGCCTGCAGCGCGCTCTTGAGCCGCACGTACCAGGACTTGTCGTAGTCGCGCTCGTTCCAGCCGCCGATGTAGTCGATCGTCAGGTTGTGGTCGGACTTGGCGTGCTCGAGCCACTTGACCAGGTAGTCGATCATGTCGGCCGACCAGAAGTACGGCTGGCCGGGGTTCGGGTTGTTCGGGTCGCTCCGGCCGATCCAGCCGGGCGCGCCCCAGGACAGCGCGGCGAGCTTGATGTTCGGGTTGCGGGCCTTCGCCTGCTCCATCAGCCACCACTCGTAGCCGCGCTGGTAGTTCTCGTCCGTCGCGGTGTGCAGGTGACTGGGCTCGGCGCCGTCGGTGGAGTTCGTGTCGCCGCCGATCTCGACCTTCAGGATCTGCAGTGCCGCGCCGTACCCCGGCTTGAACAGGTAGTCGAGTGGCGACGGCCGCTTGAGCGGCCGTCGGCGTCGCGACGGCCAGGGAGGTGGCCAGTGCGGCGGTCGCGGTGGCCAGGTTGAGCCACCGGATCTTGGCGAGGGACGTGACTCTTGCGCGGAGTGAGCGGTGGGCGGCCGCTCGTCGCACGCGGTGCGTACGGTCGTCGATGACCATCGGGTCTCCTCGATTCACATGGTTTGGGCGGCTGAACACATGTGATCGAAATTGAACAGAACCGAACAGTATGGCGCAAGGGGAACCAGTCGGTAACTATGGCGTTACGCGCCGGTGGATCCGTGCGCGCCAGCGGGTTCCAACGTCTGTATGGCTGTAGTCGCGGCCGGTGGGGCTGCCAAACTTGCTTCAGCCCAGAGCGAACACGATCTCGACCCACGCTCCGGACGGACGCTCCCGAGCATGTCAGGCACGAGCGACAATCCGGCCGCGCAGCAGCCGGTCGCGTCCCGCCGTGTCGACGGTGCGCACGAAGTCGGCGTGGCCACCACATCGACTCGCCGCGGTGCTATCCCGATACGCGACGGCACGCGTAGACCACGGCGTCGCGGCCGATCCGGGTCACGATCAAAGTCGCGGACTCGCTGCCCTTCGGGGACAGACGCTTGCGCAGGGCCGACGGCTCGACGTCCACGCCACGTTTCTTGATCTCGAGCGTGCCGACACCGCGCGACCGCGCCCAGGCGCGCAGAACCTTCTCCTGATACGGCAGCACCTCGATCACCTCGTACGCCGACGCCAGCGGTGTGGCCACCAGCGCGTCCCCGGTGACATAGGCGATCCGGGGATCCAGCAACCACCCGCCGACCGCCCGGCACACCGCTGTCACCAACCCGGCGCGGATCACCGCCCCGTCGGGCTCGTAAACATACCGCCCCACCGGAGCCACGGACGAGTCACCCGCATCGGCGTCGGTCACCGTCGTACCCGAGGGCAACAGCGTCGCCCGCCGTCGTACCGCTGGTCCCGACAGCGACCCCGACCACAGCGCGGCCTCCTTCACCTCGCCGCCGTGGCTGACCCACTCCGCCTCGACGCCCGCCGGCACCGCGGCGTGCGGGATCCCCGGCGCCACCTTCACGCAGGCGGTCCGCGACAGCACGGCGGTCACGAACGACCACGGCGGCGAGTACGCGTCGACGTCGAACACCCGGCGCCCGTCCGCGCGTCGCGCGGGGTCGGCGAAGACGACGTCGTACGACGTGAGCGCGGCCGTCTCCGCCTCGCCGGCCGACACCGTGCCGGCCAGGCCGAGCGCGGACAGGTTGGCCCGGGCGACGGCGGCGGTGAGCGGGTCGCGTTCGACGGCGGCGCACCGCAGGCCGGCGCGCGCCAGCGCGATCAGGTCGCCACCGATCCCGCAGCCCAGGTCGATCACCGTTGCCGACGGCAACATCAAGGCGATCCGCCGGGCCCGGTGCGCGGCGACCGGTGCCCGGGTGGCCTGCTCGAGGCCGTCGGGGGTGAAGTACATGACCGCCGCGTCCGGGCCGAACTTCGCGACAGCACGGTGCCGCAGCGCGGCCTGGGTGACGGCGGCGGTCACCAGCGCGGCGTCGTACGTGTGCCGCAGCGACGCGACGAGCGGGAGCTCGCCGCCGGGCCGGTACGAGGCGCACGCGGCGGCGAGAACGGCGTCGCCGGGTGGCGACAGCAGTGCGGTGAACGCGTCGTGATCCACCGTCACAGTCTGCCGCCACCCGGCGAGCCCGGAGCGCCCCGGCAGGTCAGAACGGGCTGTAGCACTTGACGCTCCGGTAGCCGGCAGCACCGCGGCCGCGAGCATCGTGACGAGGGCGGCGACCAGCGCCTTGAAGCCATTGGTTCGCGGGGATCCGCCGGGGCTCGTGCTCGCTCTCGGCGAGATCGTTGGCACTCAAGTTGACCGAGTGCTAATCGCGGCCTAGATTCGGTGTTGGCACTCTCCACCCGAGGGTGCCAACGGCCGGGCGCCGCTGACCCCCGCGACGGCAGCGGTACGACGGCCGCACACGCACAAGCCACACAAGAACTCGACCGTGGAGGTCAGCAAGTGTCGGTCACGATCAAGCCGCTCGAGGACCGCATCCTCGTCAAGCCGCTCGAAGCCGAGCAGACCACGAAGTCCGGCCTGGTGATCCCGGACACCGCCAAGGAGAAGCCGCAGGAGGGCGAGGTCCTGGCGATCGGCCCGGGTCGCATCGACGACAACGGCAACCGTGTCCCGCTCGACGTCAGCGTCGGCGACAAGGTCATCTACTCGAAGTACGGCGGCACCGAGGTCAAGTACGACGGTGAGGACTACCTCATCCTGTCGGCGCGCGACATCCTCGCCATCGTCAGCAAGTGACGATCCCGCTCGATGACTGACACCGCTCCGGTGGCCGCGCCTCGACAGGCCCGGACGCCGGAGCAGTGTCGTCTTACCGGGCATTCCGGCGTACGACGCTGTAACAACACTGCAGAGAGGGACTGAGTTCTGCCATGCCCAAGATCCTCGAGTTCGACGAGAACGCCCGCCGCGCCCTCGAGCGCGGTGTCGACGCGCTCGCGAACACGGTCAAGGTGACGCTGGGGCCGAAGGGCCGCTACGTCGTCCTGGACAAGAAGTGGGGCGCCCCGACCATCACCAACGACGGTGTCACCGTCGCCCGTGAGGTCGAGCTGGACGACCCGTTCGAGAACCTCGGTGCGCAGCTGTGCAAGGAAGTTGCCACCAAGACCAACGACATCGCCGGTGACGGTACGACGACCGCGACCGTGCTGGCGCAGGCGCTGGTGCACGAGGGCCTGCGGGCCGTCGCGGCCGGCGTGAACCCGATGGGCCTGAAGAAGGGCATCGACGCGGCCGTGGCCGCGGTCACCGAGAAGCTGATCGAGACCGCGCGCGAGGTCTCCTCCAAGGACGACATGGCCCACGTCGCCACCATCTCCGCGCGCGACGAGGAGATCGGCACCCTGATCGCAGAGGCTTTCGACAAGGTCGGCAAGGACGGTGTGATCACCGTCGAGGAGTCGAACACCTTCGGTACCGAGCTCGAGTTCACCGAGGGCATGCAGTTCGACAAGGGCTACATCTCGCCGTACTTCATCACCGACACCGAGGCCGGCGAGGCCGTGCTCGAGGACCCGGCGATCCTGATCCACCAGGGCAAGATCTCCGCCGTCGCGGACCTGCTGCCGCTGCTGGAGAAGGTCGTCCAGGCCGGCAAGACGCTGCTCATCGTCGCCGAGGACGTCGAGGGCGAGGCGCTGTCCACGCTGGTCGTGAACAAGATCCGCGGCAACTTCACCTCGGTCGCGGTCAAGGCGCCGGGCTTCGGCGACCGCCGCAAGGCGATGCTGGAGGACCTGGCGATCCTGACCGGCGCCCAGGTCGTCGCGCCGGAGGTCGGCCTGAAGCTCGACCAGGTCGGGCTGGACGTGCTCGGCTCGGCGCGCCGGATCGTGGTGACCAAGGACGACACCACCGTGGTCGAGGGCGCCGGCAAGGCCGATGCGATCGACGAGCGGGTGCGCCAGATCAAGGCGGAGATCGAGAACACCGACTCCGACTGGGACCGCGAGAAGCTGCAGGAGCGGCTGGCCAAGCTGGCCGGCGGCGTCTGCGTGATCAAGGTCGGCGCGGCCACCGAGGTCGAGCTCAAGGAGAAGAAGCACCGCATCGAGGACGCCGTCTCGGCGACCCGCGCGGCGATCGAGGAGGGCATCGTCGCCGGCGGCGGCTCGGCCCTCGTGCACGCGGCCCGCGTGCTCGCCGACGGCCTCGGCCTCAGCGGTGACGAGCTGGCCGGCGTGAACATCGTCCGCAAGGCGGTCATCCAGCCGCTGCGCTGGATCGCCGAGAACGGCGGCAGCGAGGGGTACGTCGTGGTGGCCAAGGTGGCCGAGCTGGAGCCGGGCAGCGGCTTCAACGCCGCCACCGGTCAGTACGGCGACCTGATCGCCGACGGCGTCCTGGACCCGGTCAAGGTGACCCGCTCCGCGCTGGCGAACGCCGCCTCGATCGCGGCGATGCTGCTCACCACCGACACGCTGGTCGTGGACAAGCCCGAGGACGAGGAGCCGGCCGCGGCCGGGCACGGGCACGGGCACGGTCACGGGCACTGAGCCCAGGGTATTTAGACCCTGACGGGCCTGGGACCTTATCCCTGAATCGTCACGGTTCGTAATATTTTCGGGTGGCCGATCACCGTCTGGCTCTGGCCAACGGTGATCGGCCGCCGTACGATCAGTCGGGCTGGCGGGGGACAGGACATATCGGGGAGGGCGAAGTGGCAGAGGCGCGTACGACGCACGCCGCTCGCGATCGCATAGAGCTGCGGGATCTCGCAGCGTTGGCCGGATCAGGTGACCGCACAGCCGTGAACGACCTGCTCACGCGGGTTCGCGCGGTCGCGCTGCGTTACGTCCGGTCGCGCCTGTGGACCTATCCGGGCGGTGCCGACATGGTCGACGACGTGGCCCAGGAGGTCTGCGTCGCCGTCTTCGGCGCGCTGAACCGCTACCGGGACGAGGGCCGCCCGTTCGAGGCCTTCGTGTACGGGATCGCCGCCCGCAAGGTGGCCGACGCCCAGCGGGCGTTCGCAAGCGCCGACTACTCCACGTCCGACGTCCCCGACGGCGCCGACGAGGCGCCCACGCCCGAGGAGCACGCGGTCCGCTTCTCCGAGGTGCAGCACGCGATGGACCTGATGGACCGGCTGCCGGACAAATTGCGTGAGATCCTGGTACTGAGGGTGGTCGCGGGGCTGTCCGCCGAAGAGACCGGCAGGGCGTTGAGCATGACACCGGGGGCGGTGCGGGTGGCCCAGCACAGGGCGTTGAACACGTTGAGGGGACTTGTCGGACTGGCCAGTACCGGCCACGGAGCGAAGGAGGTGCGTCATGGCTGAGCGGTTCGACCTGGATGCGATCGCAGCGGACGACGCACTCCTGGACCTGCTCGCGGCCGGTGGCGACGACGTCTTCGACCTGCGGCACAGCGACGACGCCGCCGTGCAGCTGCTGGCCGGCCTGCGGCTGGCCGTCGAGGACGTGATCGACCGGCCGGAGCCGGTGCTCGCCGACACCGAGGGCTTCCTGGCCCGGGTCGCGGCGCGCAACCCGGTGACCGATCCGGTGGCCCGCAAGGTCGCCGCGCGCGGCCTGGCGCTGAGCGTCGCGGCCGTCGCCGCGCTGTCCGTCTCGGGTGTCGCGGCCGCCGTCAACGGTGATCCGCTGTCGCCGTACGAGAAGGTCATCGAAGGGGTCGTCAACGTCGTCCGGCCGAAGACGACGCTGCCGGTCGAGAAGCTGGACGGCCTGGTGATCGGCTCCAAGGCGAAGATGGTCGCCGCGGAGAACGACTACGTCACCCGGCACAAGGACGCCAAGCACGGCGACGAGGGTGACGGGACGCAGGCCTTCAGCCGGCTCGACCCGCTGCAGCACCGCGACCTGGCGCGGCCGCTGCCGCCGGTGGACGTGCGGCCGGCCGAGCCGTCGAAGACGGTGACGCCGGTCACGCCGACGACGACCGAGACCACGGCCGGCGACGAGAAGTCGACGCCGACGGAGCCGACCTCCGACCAGACCACGACGGAGACCACTCCGCCGCAGTCCACCGAGACCACGGACACGTCGAACCAGCCGACGAGCACCGAGACGCCGACGAACCAGCCGACGTCGGACACGACGACCCAGCCGTCCGATACGTCGACGACCACGCCCACCGGCTCCTCGACCGGCGACGAGGGTGGCGCAGAGTCGACGGACGACTCCACCACGGGTTCGGTCCCGGCCGACCCGGTGGCGACCGCCGAGCAGGTGACCGCGACGCTCGAGCAGGTCGCCGAGGCCGCGACGGAGGCTCTCGAGCAGGTCGCGACCACCGTCGACGCCGGGACCTCGCACGCACACACCGCGCGGCACGCGGCTCCGGTTCCGGTCGACTCGGCCGGTGGCATCAGCGACCCGGCGCTGCGCGCCGCGGTGGGCCACGGCTCGCTGGCGGCCCACGCGCGCTGACGTCGTACGCGGGTAGGAGGCGCCACCGGCTGTTCGGTGGCGCCCAGTAGGATGGTGCCTTCCTCCCAGCCCCCGGATCAGCTCGCTCGGAAAAGGTGCCTGCCAGCCTCATGGACATCACGCCAGCCGGAGTCCCCGACAAGTTCGCCGTACTAGGCCTGACCTTCGACGACGTGCTGCTGCAGCCGGTCGAGTCGGACGTGATCCCGTCCGAGGTCAGCACCCGGACCAAGGTCAGCCGCAACATCGAGGTCAACATCCCGCTGCTGTCGAGCGCGATGGACACCGTCACCGAGGCGCGGATGGCGATCGCGATGGCGCGCCAGGGAGGTCTCGGCGTGCTGCACCGCAACCTGTCGATCGAGGACCAGGCCCAGCAGGTCGACCTGGTCAAGCGGTCGGAGTCCGGGATGATCGCGCAGCCGATCACGATCGGCCCGGGCGCCAGCATCGCCGAGGCCGAGGCGATGTGCGCGCACTACCGGATCTCCGGTGTGCCGGTCGTGGACGACGCCGGCGTGCTGGTCGGCATCGTGACCAACCGCGACATGCGGTTCGAGACCGACCGGTCCAGGCTGGTCCGCGACGTGATGACGCCGCAGCCGCTGATCACGGGTCCGCAGGGCATCTCGGCCGACGACGCGATGGCGCTGCTGCGCCGGCACAAGGTCGAGAAGCTCCCGCTGGTCGACCAGGCCGGCAAGCTGACCGGCCTCATCACGCTGAAGGACTTCGTCAAGCGCGACCAGTTCCCGCTCGCCACCAAGGACGCGCGCGGCCGACTCGTCGTCGGTGCCGCGATCGGCTTCTTCGGCGAGGCCTGGAAGCGCGCGATGACGCTGGTCGAGGCCGGCGTCGACGTGCTGGTGGTGGACACCGCGCACGGCCATTCGAAGGCCCAGATCGAGATGATCCGCAAGCTCAAGGCGGACCCGGCCACACGCGACGTCGACATCGTCGGCGGCAACGTGGCCACCCGGGAGGGCGCGCAGGCGCTGGTCGACGCCGGCGCCGACGGCGTCAAGGTGGGCCTGGGCCCCGGCTCGATCTGTACGACGCGAGTCGTCGCGGGTGTCGGCGTCCCGCAGGTGACGGCGATCTACGACGCGGCGCTGGCCTGCAAGCCCGCTGGCGTGCCGGTGATCGGCGACGGCGGCCTGCAGTACTCCGGCGACATCGCGAAGGCGCTCGTGGCCGGTGCCGACACGGTGATGCTGGGCTCGCTGCTGGCCGGCTGCGAGGAGTCGCCGGGCGAGCTGGTCTTCATCAACGGCAAGCAGTTCAAGACCTACCGCGGCATGGGCTCGCTGGGCGCGATGCAGACCCGCGGGCTGCAGAAGTCGTTCTCGAAGGACCGCTACTTCCAGGCCGACGTCAGCAGCGACGACAAGCTCATCGCCGAGGGCATCGAGGGCCAGGTCGCCTACCGTGGTCCGCTCGCGGCGGTCGCGCACCAGCTGATCGGCGGCCTGCGCCAGTCGATGTTCTACTGCGGCTCCCGGACGATCCCCGAGCTGCAGGAGAAGGGCAGCTTCGTCCGGATCACCTCGGCGGGCCTCACCGAGTCCCACCCACACGACATCCAGATGACGGTCGAAGCCCCGAACTACTCGGGCCGATAGCCTGACGTGATGAACGAGATCGAGATCGGGCGGGCCAAGCGCGGCCGGCGGGCGTACGCGTTCGACGACATCGCGATCGTGCCGTCGCGGCGGACCCGGGACCCCGAGGAGGTCTCGGTCGCCTGGCAGATCGACGCGTACCGCTTCGAGCTGCCGATCGTGGCCGCGCCGATGGACTCGGTGATGTCACCCGCGACCGCGATCGCGCTGGGCAAGGCCGGCGGCCTCGGGGTGCTCAACCTCGAGGGCCTGTGGACCCGGTACGACGACCCGGCGCCGCTGCTGGAGGAGATCGTCCGGCTGGACCAGCAGACGGCGACGCAGCGGCTGCAGGAGATCTACTCCACGCCGATCAAGCCGGACCTGATCTCGCAGCGGGTGCAGGAGATCCGCGACGCCGGCGTGACCGTCGCGGGCGCGCTCTCGCCGCAGCGGACCAAGCAGTTCGCCAAGCACGTGGTGGACGCGGGCGTGGACCTGTTCGTCATCCGCGGTACGACGGTCTCGGCCGAGCACGTCTCCGGGCAGGCCGAGCCGCTGAACCTGAAGCAGTTCATCTACGACCTCGACGTACCGGTGATCGTCGGCGGCTGCGCCACCCACCAGGCCGCGCTGCACCTGATGCGAACCGGCGCGGCCGGCGTGCTCGTCGGCTTCGGCGGGGGAGCGGCACACACGACGCGCACCGTTCTCGGTGTCGCGGTGCCGATGGCGTCGGCGGTGGCCGATGTCGCGGCGGCTCGGCGCGACTACATGGACGAGTCCGGCGGGCGGTACGTGCACGTCATCGCGGACGGCTCGGTCGGCCGCTCCGGCGACCTGACCAAGGCGATCGCCTGCGGTGCCGACGCGGTCATGGTCGGCTCCCCGCTGGCCCGCGCGTCCGACGCGCCGGGCGGCGGCTTCCACTGGGGTGCCGAGGCCTGGCACGCGGACCTGCCGCGCGGGGAGCGGGTCGAGGTCGGCGTCACCGGGACCATGGAGGAGATCCTGTTCGGACCGTCCCGGGTCCCGGACGGCACCATGAACCTGGTCGGCGCCCTCCGCCGCGCGATGGCGACGACGGGCTACACCGAGCTCAAGGAGTTCCAGCGGGTGGAGGTCGTCGTCGGCTGACGACGCGCTGATCCTGCTTTCCTTCCGCTCCGCTCGGCTGGGAGGCTGGGGTCATGGTGGACCCGACGGTGATCGTGTTGTACGGGGCGACCGGTGATCTCGCCCGTAGGAAGCTGCTGCCCGGACTGCTGCACCTGCACCTGTCCGGGTTGCTCGGCGACTTCCGGCTGGTCGGCACCTCGATGGATCCGCTGGACCGCAAGGCGTTCGTCAACCTCGCCCAGAAGGCGGTCGACGAGTTCAGCACCCGCAAGGACGTCACCGCAAAGGACTGGGCCGGGTTCGCCGAGCGGATCGACTGGGCCGACCACGACGGTGGCGGGGCCGGGCTGCGGGACCGGGTCGTCGCGGCCGAGCACGCGCTCGGCGGGACGGCCCGGCGGCTGCACTACCTGAGCGTTCCGCCGGCGGCGGCCCTGGCCGTCGTACGGACGATCTCGCAGGCCAAGCTGGTCGAGCGCAGCCGGATCGTGATGGAGAAGCCGTTCGGCACCGACCTGCAGTCGGCGCGCGAGCTGAACGCCAAGCTGCACGAGGTGTTCAAGGAGGAGCAGATCTTCCGGATCGACCACTTCCTGGGCAAGGAGGCGGCGCAGAACATCCTGGCGTTCCGGTTCGCGAACGGGCTGTTCGAGCCGATCTGGCACCGCAACCACATCGACCACGTCCAGATCGACGTCCCGGAGACGCTCGGGATCGAGCAGCGCGCGGAGTTCTACGAGGCGACCGGCGCCTACCGGGACATGGTCGTCACACACCTGTTCCAGATCCTGGCGTTCACCGCGATGGAGCCGCCGGCCGCGCTGGAGCCGGCCTCGATCAGCGAGGAGAAGGACAAGGTCTTCCGGTCGATGCTGCCGATCGACTCGGCGAACGTGGTGCGCGGCCAGTACATGGGCTACCGCAACGACCCGAACGTCGACCCGGAGTCGGAGACCGAGACGTTCGTGGCGCTGACGGCGTACGTCGACAACTGGCGCTGGGCCGGCGTGCCGTTCTACCTGCGCACCGGCAAGCGGATGGCCGAGGGGGCGCGGATCATCTCGATCGCGTTCAAGGAGCCGCCGCGCTCGATGTTCCCGCCGCGATCGGGCGTCGGCGACCACGGGCCGGACCACCTGACCTTCGACCTGTCGGACACGCCGCGGATCTCGCTCTCGTTCTACGGCAAACGGCCGGGGCCGGGAATGCACCTGGACAAGCTGTCGATGCAGTTCTCGATCCAGGAGACCGACTGGGCCGGCGCGGTGCTGGAGGCGTACGAGCGGTTGATCTACGACGCGGTGCGCGGCGACCGGACCCTGTTCACCAGCGCGCTCGGCATCGAGCGGCTCTGGGAGCTGTCCCAGCCGCTGCTCGACAACCCGCCGGTGGTCCGGCCGTACCGGGCCGGCTCGTGGGGGCCGAACCAGATCCACCAGCTGGTCGCGCCGCGCGCGTGGCGGCTCCCGTTCGAGCGCGCGTGGCCGCGTCGGTGCCCTCGAACCGCTCGCCGTCCGGGGCCGGCCCGGTGCTCTCGAAGACGCAGTCGTCGGTCATCAGCGCCATGATGGCGTCCACGTCGCGGCGCGCGAACGCGTCGGCGAGCTCCGCGACCACGGCGTGCTCCGGCGTCCAGCGCGGGTCCCGCCCGAACGCGGCGAGAAGCCGGTCGGCCGGGTCGGCGAACTCGTCGGCCGGCCGCGGCCCGATCGCGCCGGAGGAGCGGTAGAGCTCCTCGCGGTCGGCGAACCACTCGGCCACAGCCGTCACCACCACCGGGTCCATCCGGCGGTCCGCGCCGATCGCGGACGCCAGGTCCCAGCCATGGATCAGGTGGTCGGCGATCAGCTGGTTGACGTACTCCGCGGCGTCCTCCGCGCCGTACGAGAGCTGGACCTTGGCCCGCCGCAGCACCGGCTCGACCACCGCGATCTGGGCCGCGTGAGCGGCATGCACGGTGGCCGACGCGGGGTCCTCCCCGAGCAGGTCGCCGTCCAGCGTCGTACCGACGTCGGCGATGGTGCGGCCGGCCATCAGCGGCACGGCCCAGCGCTCCTCACCGACGACATGGTTGACCAGGGTGCGCACGTCCCAGCCGACGCACGGCGTGGGCCGGTGCCACTCGTCGGCGCCGACTTTCCCGACCAGTACGGCGAACGCCTCGGTGGCGCGCCTGTGCAGCTCGACAACGTCCATAGGTTCCCCCCTTTGGACTCTGATTCTCGCTCTCAGAGTCCTCCCCACCGGACGGCGCCGTCAACGGGCGTCAGCGAACCGTCATCGACGCAAGCGGGCCGCCGCCGCGAGCGCCTCGGTGGCGCGCTCGGTGTCGCCGGAGGCGGCCAGCACGGCGCCGTGCCGCTCGACGCAGGCGGCGGCCAGCTCGCGGGTCCGCACATCCATCGCGTAGGGCACCAGGCTGTTCGCCAGACCGCCGGCCCAGGCGGCCATGTCCATCGCCAGGTGCGCCTCGCCGACCCGCTCGAACGCCTCCGACAGGTCGATCAACAGCCGCGCCCACACGGTGCCGAACTCGGCCAGCTGGAATCGCATCGCGCGGGCGCCGTACCGCGAGCCGAGCGCGAACAGGTGGTGCGCCTCGAGCCCGAGCCGGAACCCGGCGCGGCTGTCGCCGGGCAGCATCGCGATGGCCATCCCGGCCAGGTCCCGGGCGTGCACCGGCGCGCTCTCCACGTCGCAGCGCTGCGAGGTGATCGCAGCCGGACCCTCCGGGCCCGGCTGGGTGAGCGCCACCAGCTCGTCGTACGACGCCGGCCGGCCGAGCCGGTCCGCGGCCGCCGCCAGCGCCTGCGCGAGGGTCACCGACGGCGTCGAGGACAACCGGTCGGCGACCGCGTTGGCCAGCCGCAGGTCGGCCGCGAACGCGGACCGGAACAGCGGCGCCGCCTCGTCCGCGCGGCCCACTGCGCGCAGCCGGACCGCCTTGCGGGTCATCGCCTCGACCAGCAGCTTCTCGTCGTCGGCGACGTCGGAGTCGGCCAGCCGGTCCGCGGTGCGCAGCCCGATCTCGTCGGCCTGCAGCGCGACGTCCATCCGGCCCGCGGCCGCGTGCAGGTCCCCGGCGATCCGGGCTGCCAGGCAGAGGTGGTGGGCGTTGGTGGCCTCGGGCGGGCCGTCGTCGAGCCGGTCGGCGTGCTGCAGGAACAGCCCGACCGCGGCGTCGGCGGACCCGGCGGCCAGGTCGGGGTCACCGAACACCTGCAGCACCGAGGCGTTGAGCGCGAGCGACTTCGCCAGCGCCATCCGCGCGGGGACCGGCGCGCCGGCCGCGACCACGTCGCCGTGTGTCTTCACGCCGGCGTCGAGGTCGAGCACGGCGGACGACCCGTAGCCGCGCCGGTACTGCGTCATGCCGCGCAGCACCCACAGGTCGGCCAGGTAGCTCTCGTCGGCGATGCCGTGCGCGTGCGCGAGGTACTGCTGCTCGGCGTCGAGCAACGCGGCGATCGACTCGTCGTACCGGCCGTCGTTGGCCAGTGTCCGCGCGTGCTCCAGCAACGTGTCGAGCTGGTGGCGGTCCCTCTCGTACACCATCGCCTCAGGCCCCACTACATCCAACCCCTCGTCCGTCCCCGTGCGGCCCCAACCGGTGCTCCTTCGCAGGAAGGCAACCAGCCCGGGCAACGCTACTCCAGGCGGGGGCCGGAGCGCGCCGCCGTGATGTTGCTCACGCCTGCCAACGGCAGGGACCTGCCGCGATGCCGTAACGAGGTGCTGACATCACGGTTACCCGTAGGTAGCCTGACGGCGTGAGCGAGCAGACCTCGATTCCGGCAGATCCCGAGCTCGACCCGACCGCGACGTACGCCACCGACCCGGCCGTCAGTCGCCGGCTGGCCGGCCTGGTGCACGCGACCGGCGCGTCGAGGACCACGTACGCGCCCGCGACCGGCCAGCCCGTCGCGGCGCTGCCCACCTCCACCCCGGACGACGTCGCCCGGGCCGCCCGGGCCGCCCGGCCCGCGCAGCAGCGCTGGAGGCGGACGGGGCCGGCCGAGCGCGCCGAGGTCATGCTGAGCTACCACGACCTGGTGCTGGACCACCGGCACGAGCTGATGGACCTGGTCCAGCTGGAGTCCGGCAAGGCCCGCAAGCAGGCGTTCGAGGAGGTCGCGCACGTCGCGCTGACCGCGCGCTACTACGCCCGCAGGGCCGCCGAGCTGCTCGCGCCGCAGACCCGTAGCGGGATGTTCCCGGTGCTCACCAAGGCCGAGCAGCACTACGTGCCGAAGGGCCTGGTCGGCATCATCGCGCCGTGGAACTACCCGCTCAGCATGGCGATGGCCGACGGGCTGCCGGCGGTCGTGGCTGGCAACGCGGTACTGATCAAGCCGGACGGGCAGACGCCACTGACCGCGCTGCGCGCGATCGAGCTGCTGTACGAGGCGGGGCTACCGGCCGGCCTGTGGTCGGTGGCGCACGGCGCCGGCCCGGTGGTCGGCACCGCGATCATCCAGACCGCCGACTACGTGTGCTTCACCGGCTCGACGAAGACCGGCCGGCTGGTCGCGAAGCAGGCCGGTGAGCGGCTGATCGGCTGCTCGCTGGAGCTCGGCGGCAAGAACGCGATGCTGGTGCTGCGCGACGCCGACGTGCACCGGGCCGCCGAGGGCGCGGTGCGTGCCTGCTTCGCCAGCGCCGGCCAGCTGTGCGTCTCGATGGAGCGGCTCTACGTCGCCGACCAGGTGTACGACGCGTTCGTGAGCGCGTTCGTCGCGCGGGTCAGGAAGCTGCGGCTGTCGGCCGGCACCGGCTGGGACGTCGACATGGGCACACTGATCTCCGCCGACCAGCTCGCGACCGTGACCCGTCACGTCGAGGACGCCAAGGCCAAGGGCGCGACGGTGCTGGCCGGCGGCCGGGCCCGGCCGGACCTCGGCCCGTACTTCTACGAGCCGACCGTGCTCGAGGGCGTGACGCCGCGGATGGAGTGCTTCGACAACGAGACGTTCGGCCCGGTGGTGTCGGTGTACCGGTTCTCCGACGAGTCCGAGGCGGTGCAGCGCGCGAACGAGGGCGAGTACGGCCTGAACGCCAGCGTCTGGACCCGTGACACCCGGCGCGGCCGCGCGATCGCCCGCCAGCTCGTCGCCGGCACCGTCAACGTCAACGAGGGGTACGCCGCGACCTTCGGCTCGATCGACGCCCCGATGGGCGGCATGCGCGCGTCCGGGCTCGGCCGCCGGCAGGGCACCGAGGGCATCCGCCGGTACCAGAACAGCCAGGCGATCGCGACCCAGCGGCTGCTGCCGATCGCCGCCAGCCACGGGCTGAGCGACCAGTCGTACGCCGAGTTGATGACGGTGGCACTCCGCGTCCTCAAGAAAGCGGGCCGGGCATGAGTTTCGACTACGACGTCGTCATCATCGGCTCCGGTTTCGGCGGGTCGGTGAGTGCGCTGCGGCTGACCGAGAAGGGCTACAAGGTCGCCGTCCTCGAGGCCGGGGCGCGGTTCGACGACGAGTCGATGGCGTCGACGTCGTGGGACCTGAAGCGGTTCCTGTTCGCGCCCTCGCTCGGCTGCTACGGCGTCCAGCGGATCAGCGCGGTCAAGGACGTGATCATCCTGGCCGGCGCGGGAGTCGGCGGCGGCAGCCTGAACTACGCGAACACGCTGTACGAGCCGCTGGCGCCGTTCTACGCCGACAGGCAGTGGGCGCACATCACCGACTGGAAGACCGAGCTGGCGCCGTACTACGACCAGGCGAAGCGGATGCTCGGCGTCACGACGTACCCGCACGTCTCGCCGGCCGACAAGGTGATCAAGCAGGTCGCGGACGAGATGGGTGCCGGCGGCACCTACCACCCGACCGAGGTCGGGGTGTTCTTCGGTGAGCCGGGCGTCGAGGTCGACGACCCGTACTTCGGCGGCGCCGGCCCGCGGCGCAGGGGCTGCATCGACTGCGGCGAATGCATGACCGGCTGCCGGCACAACGCGAAGAACACGCTGGTGAAGAACTACCTCTACCTGGCCGAGCAGGCTGGTGCGGAAGTCTTCCCGCTGACCACGGTGACGTCGCTGGAGCCGCTGCCCGGCGGTGGCTGGGCGGTCGACACCCGCCGTACGACGAGCCGCAACCGGCGGGTCACGCGCCGATTCACCGCCGAGCAGGTGGTGGTCGCGGCGGCCGCGCTCGGCACTCAGAAGCTGCTGCACCGGATGAAGGACACCGGCAGGCTGCCGGGCCTGTCGCGGCGGCTCGGCGAGCTGACCCGGACCAACTCCGAGTCGTTGCTCGGGGCAATCGCCAAGGACAGCGACATCGACTACTCGCAGGGGGTCGCGATCACGTCGTCGTTCCACCCCGACGAGATCACGCACATCGAGCCGGTGCGCTACGGCAAGGGCAGCAACTCCATGTCGCTGCTGCAGACCGTACTGGTGGACGGAGACGAACCCGGCCGCCCCGTCACCAAGTGGCTGCGCCAGGTCGTTGCCCAGCGCAAGAACCTGCGCAAGCTGTACGACCTGAAGCACTGGTCGGAGCGGACCGTGATCCTGCTGGTGATGCAGACCGCGGACAACTCGATCACCACGTTCGGCAAGCGCGGGCGGACCGGCCGCTGGAAGCTGTCCAGCAGGCAGGGCCACGGCGCCCCGAACCCGTCCTGGATCCCGGTCGCGCACGAGGCGGTACGACGGACCGCCGAGGCCATGGGCGGCACTCCCGGCGGAACCATCGGCGAGCCCTTCAACGTGCCGATGACGGCGCACTTCATCGGCGGCTGCGTGATCGGCGACTCGATCGAGACCGGTGTGGTGGACCCGTACCAGCGGGTGTACGGCTACCCGGGCCTGCACGTCGCGGAC
>WNFV01004607.1_pt1 | contig 17488 bp, 16 predicted proteins | sample 5400101 | NCBI WGS metagenome assembly WNFV01 (sample SAMN13153361, study PRJNA577476) | soil metagenome | isolation source: 115 cm soil or saprolite under grassland replicate 1 | place: USA:California | collected 2016-06-15
GTCGCGAACGCGACCGCAGCGCCGAGCCCGCCGACGATCGCGATCATCCGTCTACAGTCGCAGGTTCCCCGCCCGCTGTCAGGCCTCGCTCCGGCTGCCTGGCTTCGCGACGACTCGGCTCGCCCCCGCGGAGAAGCGTAAGCGCCCCGATCGGGAAGAGCAGGACCGAGAGAAGCCCCGCGGCGACGAGCGCCGCGTACGTCGCCGGGCGGATCAGGTCTAGCTGCACGCCGATCTGGCCGCTGACGACGAGGAAGCTGAGCGACGTCGCCTGTAAGAGCGCGGCCGCCAGCGTCTGAGTTCGCGTCGCGAGCGGCTTGTAGAGGAGCGCCGGAAGGCCGCGCGCGACCAGCAGAGCGGCCAGGAAGATCGGCACCATTCCGAGCGTTCTCGCGCTCCCGAACAGCGCGTCGACGTCGAACCTGACCCCGGTCGTGACGAAGAAGAACGGGACGAAGATGCCGAAGCCGGCCGCCTCCAGCTTGTGGCGGAACGCCGGATGGGTCATCGCCTGGTCGCGGTCGACGAGCTTGATGATCGCGCCCGCGAGGAAGGCGCCCAGAATCGCTTCGAGGCCGAGCCGCTCCGCGAGCACGACGAAGATCGCCAGCAGCAGGAACGCTGCACGAACGCGGATCTCGGCGGTCGTGTCCTGAAGCCGCACGAGCGTGCTCGAGATCCGCATCGAGTGCTTGGCGCCCGTGACGGCAATCCCGACCGCGAGCACGAACAGTCCGAACAGGCCGAGCAAGACGAGCTTCGAGCCGAGCCCGCTGGACTCGCCTGAGAAGAAGAGCGAGAGCAGCACGATCGTGCTGATCTCCGCCACCGACGACCCGGCGACGACGATCTGCCCGAAGTCCGTCGACACTTGGCGCGCGTCCTTCAGCACCGGGATCACGATCCCGAGCGCCGTGGCGGAGAGCGCGATCGCCACGAGCAACGGTGACTTGACGAGGCCGCCGGCGTTGAGGCCGAAGCCGATCGCGAGCGCGAGTCCGAAAGAGATTGCGTAACCGAGCGTCGTCACACGCAACAGCCGGCCGCGGAAGCGTTCGTACTCGACTTCGAGGCCGGCAAGCAAGAGCAGGAACGCGAGCCCGAGAAGGCTCATCACCTGAATCGGCGTGTCGATCTCGACCCAGCCGAGCACCTGTGGCCCGATCACGATCCCGAGGATGATCTCGAGCACGATCGCCGGCAGCCGCAGCTTCGGGAAGAGGCCGAGCGCGAACGGCGCCACGAGCGCAGCAGCGGCGACGATCGCGAGTCCGTTGAAGCTGACGTCGTTCACGCGGAGGCCGGCGCCTCAGCCGCCCGCGATGCTGCCTGCCGGTGCGCGGCGCTCCAGCGCCTCGATCTTCTTCAACCGCTGCACGTAGCGCTCGCCGCCGTTGAACGTCGCGCCGAGAAAGATCCGAACCAGATCCGCTGCGAGCTCGCCGCCGACGATTTCCGAGCCGAGGCAGAGCACGTTCATGTCATCGTGCTCGACGCCCTGATGGGCCGTGTACGCGTCGTGACAGATTGCCGCGCGAACACCGGCAATCTTGCAGGCCGCGATCGCGGCACCGACGCCGGAGCTGCAGATGAGGATGCCGCGCTCCGCGCGACCGTCTGTAACCGCATCGCCGAGCTCGCGTGCCTTGTCCGGGTAGTCGATGCGCGGTTGGGGACGGTCGGTGCCGAGATCGACGACGTCGTGCCCGAGCGCAGCCAGCTCGTCGAGGATGCGCGGGCGGAGCACGATTCCGCGGTGATCGAATGCGACGGCGACGTTCACCTTGTCCTAGACCGGCGCGGAACGCGAACGTTACAGACGAAAAGTGAAACGCTCCCCCCGCTTTCTGAACAAAGCCTTGTGGGCGTTGAGCTGATCGTCGTCGACAACCGCGAGGAGGCAGCCGCGAGAGCGGCCGCGTTGCTCGTCCAGGCTGCGCGCGACGGGCTCGACATCGCGCTCGCCGGAGGCTCGACGCCGCGCCGCGCCTATGAGCTGGCCGCGGACGAAGACGGCGATTGGCGGCACGCCTCGCTCTGGTGGGGAGACGAGCGTTGTGTTCCTCCCCAAGATCCCCGCTCCAACTTTCGGCTTGCTCGCGAAGGCCTGCTCGTCCGGCTCGCCGTGCCGCCGGCCCACGTTCATCGAGTTCTCGGAGAACTTCCGCCGGTCGAGGCAGCCGAAGCGTACGAACGCGAGCTTCGAGGCGTGCGGCTCGGGTTCATCCTCCTCGGGCTCGGCCCCGACGGCCACACGGCGTCGCTCTTCCCGGGTTCCCCGGCGCTCGACGAGCAGGAGCGGCGCGTCGTCGCCGGACCGCCCGGCCTCGAGCCGATGGTCGACCGCGTCACCATGACGGTCCCGACGCTGAATGACGCCGAGGCGATTGTCTTCCTCGCTGTTGGACACGACAAGGCCGAAGCTGCCGCGCGCGCGTTCGGCGCCGCGCCGGACGCGTCGACGCCTGCAAGCCTCGTGCGGTCGCGCGCGGGGACGACAACCGCCATTCTCGACCGAGAGGCGGCCGCGCTGCTGTGAGCCGGCTCGAGTCGCAACGCGCGATCGAGATCGAACCGTCGCTGTACGCGGCTGACTTTGCGCGCCTGGGCGAGCAGATCGACGCGCTGATGGAGGCAGGCGCGCGCGTTTTCCATTTCGACATGGGCGACGGGCATTTCGTCCCGCCGGTGACGATCGGGCCGATCGTGCTCGAGTCGATCGCGCCGCGCATCCACGCGCGCGGCGGAGCCGTCGATTGCCACTTGATGGTCGAGGCTCCCGAGCGCCACTTCGAGGCGGTCGCGCAGGCCGGCGGCGACAGCGTCACGATCCACCACGAGGCGTGCCGCGACCTTGACGAGGTCTCGGCCGCCGCCCGCGCGCACGGGCTGGGCGTCGGCCTCGCCTTCAATCCCGAGACCACGCCCGAGGATGTCGCAGCCGTTGCGGCCGGCTTCGACCTCGTCCTCTGCATGAGCATCCATCCCGGCTACTCCGGCCAGGCGTTCATGGCCGCCGCGCTCGACCGCGTCCGGACGCTACGGCGCCTGCTTCCCGAGGGGATGCCGATCCAGGTCGACGGCGGCGTGGGCCGGGAAAACGCGCCCGTGCTCTGCACGGCGGGCGCGCGGCTGCTCGTCGTCGGCACGGGCATCTTCGCGCGGCCCGATCCCGCAGCGGCCTACCGCGAGCTTGCGGACAGCGCGTTCGCAGCGACGGCCGTTCCGTCCTGAGCGCCTCGGGCGAGTCAGGCGGAGAGCGACCGGCCCGCCGAGCGCAGGTCGTCGCACGCCTGCGCGACGCGGACGGCCATCGCCGCCTCGGCTTTCTTCCCCCACGCTCGCGGGTCGTACGCCTTCTTGTCACCCGTGCCGCCGTCGACCTTCAGCACTCCGTCGTAGTTCGCGAGCATGTGCCCCGCGACGGCGCGCGTGTACGCGTACTGCATGTCGGTGTCGACGTTCATCTTGACCACGCCGTAGTCGACCGCCTCGCGTATCTCGGCCAGCTCGGAGCCGCTTCCGCCGTGGAAGACGTACGCGAACGACGCGCCCTCACCGTAGCGCGCGGCGAGTGCCTTCTGGCAATCGCGCAGGATCTTCGGCCGCAGCTTGACGTTGCCGGGTGCATAGACACCGTGGACGTTTCCGAAGGTCGCCGCGAGCAGGTAGCGCCCGCGCTCGCCGGTGCCGAGCGCCTCGGCGACCGCCAAGACGTCGTCGGTGGTCGTGTACAGCTTCTCGCTGGCGACGTCTTCGGTGTTGACGCCGTCTTCCTCTCCGCCGACGACGCCGGCCTCGACTTCGAGCACGATGTCGGCCTTCGCGCACTGCTGTAACAACTCGGACGCGATCGTCAGGTTCTGAGCGAGCGGCAGGCTCGAGCCGTCGAACATGTGCGACAAGAAGAGCGGTTGCTGCTTGCGCCGCCGCAGCTCGAGCGACTCACGGAGCAGCGGGCGCAGATAGCGGTCGAGCTTGTCCGGCGGACAGTGATCCGTGTGGAGGACGAGCAGCACGCGGTATCGCTCGGCAACGACGCGCGCGTAGGCCGCAAGCGCCTTCGCGCCCAGCGCCATGTCCTTCACGACGCCGCCCGAGGCGAACTCGCCGCCTCCGGTCGAGATCTGCACGATCCCGTCCGAGCCCGCTTCCGCGAAGCCGCGCAGGGCCGCGTTCAGCGTCTCGGACGACGAGACGTTCACAGCGGGGTAGGCGTAGGACCCTGCCTTGGCGGCGTCGATCAGCTCGCGGTACTGCTCGGGGGTCGCGACCGGCATTACGGCACCGGCGCCACGAGCCCCGGTAGCGGCTCGCGCAGCGTCTCGAGGACGCAGTCCGCTCCGGAAGCCTCGAGCTGCTCGGCGGTGAAGTGGCCGCTCGCGACCGCGACCGCAACGGCGCCGGCGCCGTGCGCCGCGGCGACATCGAGCGGCGTGTCGCCGACAACGAGAACGCGCGTCGGGTCGAGCTCGATCCCGAGCAGCATGCCGCCGCGCTCGATCGCCTTCTGCGTCAGCTCCGTGCGGTTGGTCGAGTCGGAGCCGTAGCCGCCGAACGTGAACCAGCGGGCGAGATTGCCGCGGCAGAGCTTGATGTGCGCCGCCGAGTCGGTGCCGCCGGTGGTCAACCCGAGCAGGTAGCCCTCGTCCGCGAGCTGAGGTAGGAGCTCCTCCACGCCGTCGAGCACGAGGTAACCCTCGGACTCGTCGACCGCCTGCGGCAGGTGCTTGAGACGCGCCGCCATCACGCGCGCGAGCTCGCGCGGGCTCGGTTCGTGGCCGAGCACCGCCTCGAAGGTGCGACGCCCGACTTCGGGGTCGGTCATCCCGGCGTCGGAAAACATGCCGATGTCCGCCGGGATGCCGTACAGCTCCTCGAACGCCAGGCGCCAGGAGACCGCACCGGCGCCGCCGGTCGTGATCAACGTGCCGTCGATGTCGAACAGGATTGCGATCGGTTGTTCCATTTCGGTCCCTCCTAGGCGTGGTCGGCCGGCAGATGCCAGTGGCGAGGCGCGATCAGCTGGTGAACCTGATCGGGCCCCCACGACCCCTGCGGGTAGAGATGAACCGGCGGCGGGCTCTCGATTACGGGCGCGGCGATCTCCCAGAGCCGCTCGATGCCGTCGGCGCGCGTGAACAGCGTCTTGTCGCCGGTCATCGCGTCGTGAATCAGACGCTCGTATGCCTCGAGGCCGTCGCCGCGCGTCCCGTAGGAGAAGTCCATGTGCGCGGGACCGAGCGCGATCGTCGGGCCCGGGATCTTGGCGAGGAAGCTCGAGGTGATGCCGCCGTTGTCGCCGAGATCGAACGTGAAGTGGTTCTGCTCGAACGGTTCCATCGCGACGTTGGAGATCTCGAACATCTGCCGCGGCGGATCCTTGAAGGCAATCGTGATCACACGTTTGCCTTCCGCCATCCGCTTGCCTGTGCGGAAATAGAAGGGCACGCCGGCCCAGCGCCAGTTGTCGATGTAGACGCGGCCCGCGACCAGCGTGTCGGTCTGCGAGTCTGCCGCGACGCCGTCGTGGTCGCGGTAGCCCTCGTACTGGCCGCGGACGACGTCGTCGGGCTGGATCGCTCGCATCGCCTGGAACACCTTGACCTTCTCGTCGACGAGCGCTTTCGCGGCGAGCGACGCCGGGGGTTCCATCGCGACGAAGCCGAGCACCTGGAGCAGGTGCGTGACGATCATGTCGCGAAATGCTCCGGTCGCCTCGTAGAAGCCGGCCCGCTGGCCGACGCCGAGCGTCTCCGGCACGTCGATCTGAACGTGGTCGATGTGGTTGCGATTCCAGATCGGCTCGAACATGCCGTTCGCGAATCGAAGCGCGAGGATGTTCTGCACGGTCTCCTTGCCGAGAAAATGGTCGATCCTGAAGACCTGCTCTTCGTCGAGCACCGAGTGGACGGTCGCGTTCAGCGCGTGCGCGGACGCGTGGTCGGTGCCGAACGGCTTCTCCATGATCACGCGCGCCTCCTCGGCGAGCCTCGAGCTTCCGAGCCCCTCGGCGATCGGTGCAAACGCGACCGGCGGCACTGCCATGAAGAACAGGCGGGCGGCACCGTCTCCAAGCTCGTGCTCGGATGCGGCGACGGCTTCGGCCAAGGCGTCGGTCTTGCCGGGACCGAAGCCGCCGCCGACGTAGGACACCCGCTCGATGAAGGCAGCCCAGCCTTCGCTCACCGACGGCTTCAGTCGACCGAACTCCTCGACCGCGGCCCGCGCGAACTCACGGAACTCGTCGTCCGAGAGCTCCTCCACCGACGCACCGACGACCCGGTAGCCGTCCGGCAGTAGGCCCGCCTGCGAGAGGTGGAAGAGGCCGGGCAGGAGCTTGCGCCGTGCAAGGTCCCCGGTCGCTCCGAAGAGGACGATCACATGGCTGCGCAGCTCCGGATCGCGCCCTGTCTTCGCATTCGAGTCGGTTGCTGCGAGCACCGTCGCCATCTCAGGCCTTCGCGGCAGGCTGCTCGAGGTGGCCGCCGAATTGCTGGCGCATCGCCGACAGGAGCTGGTCGGCGTAGTGTGCTTCGCCGCGTGAGCTGAAGCGCTCGTAGAGCGATGCGCTCAGGACGGGTGTCGGCACGCCCTCGTCAATCGCGGCTCGGATCGTCCAGCGCCCCTCGCCGGAGTCGGAGACGCGGCCGCCGAGATCGGACAGATCCGGCGACGCCTTGAGCGCGGCCGCCGTCAGATCGAGCAGCCAGGAGGCGACGACGCTGCCGCGGCGCCACACCTCGGCGACGTCGGGCACGTCGATGTCGTACTGGTAGTACTCGGCGTCCTGGAGCGGCGAGGTCTCGGCGTTGACCTCCATCTCCTGCTTGCCGACGTTCGCCTTGTGGAGAATGTTCAGCCCCTCGGCATACGCGGCCATGATCCCGTACTCGATGCCGTTGTGGACCATCTTGACGAAGTGGCCGGCACCGGATGGACCGCAATGCAGGTAGCCGTTCTCGGCCGTGGACGGCTTGCCGTTGCCGCCGTTGGTGCGCTCCGCGCCCGCCACGCCGGGCGCGATCGTCTTGAAGATCGGGTCGAGGTGACGAACAGTCGTTTTCTCGCCGCCGATCATCAGGCAGAAGCCACGCTCGAGCCCGAAGACGCCGCCGCTTGTTCCGACGTCGACGAAGTGGATGCGCTTCTTCTTCAGCGCGCGAGCGCGGTCGACGTCGTCACGGTAGTAGCTGTTGCCTCCGTCGATGACGATGTCGCCCGGCTCGAGTCCCGCGTCGACCAGCTGGTCGACGATCTTGCCGGTGATCGCGGCTGGCACCATCACCCAGGCTGCGCGCGGCTTCGAGAGCTTGGCGACGAAATCTTCGAGCGAGTCCGATCCGATCGCGCCCTCGCTCACGAGCTGCGCGACCGTTTCTGCGTTGACGTCGTAGACGACGCACTCGTGGCCGTCGCGCATCAGCCGGCGGACGAGGTTCGCCCCCATCCGGCCCAGTCCAACCATTCCGAGTTGCATCGTTTCTCCTCCGTTCGCTAGCTGGCTTCTGGTTAGTGCGCGCGCGACGGCAAACGTTTCAGCCGTTCGTCTCGAGCGTGAAGATCGCCTCGAACCGTTCACCCGGCGCGACGAGCGGACAACGACTTGAACGGAGCGCGTCCGTCGGCGCCGTCATCGGCTCGATCGCGATGAAGTCGCTTCCGGGGGGAGCGAAGACCTGCGCATACGAATAGGTGGGGCCGAAGGTGAGCGCAAAGTCCCCGAGCGTGAAGACGCGGTCGCCGTCGAGCGCGTAGTGGTCGTCGGCAGTGCTCTCACCCAGCGGTTCGCGGCGAGCTGGCTCCGCTTTCTCGCGGCCGGTCGGGATCCCGCGTGCGTCGAGCTCGATCCGTCGGCATGCAGGGAGCCCGATCTCCCACGTCTCGCGGTCTCCCGGCAGTGTGAAGTACGGGTGCCAGCCGAATGAGATGGGTACGGCGTGAATGCCGATCGGCGCGACGGTCGTGCTGACGCGAAGGCCGCCGTCGAGCTGAACGTCGACGACGAGCTCGTGCGGGAACGGGAACGCGGCGAGCTGCTCTTCGTTGTCGTAGGCGTAGCGCGCCGTCAGCCGCGCCTGGTCGGCGCGAACGATCTCCCAGCCCGGTTGCGCGATCATCGTTCCGTGGATCGGCAGCCCGTGCTCGTCGAGGTGCAATCCCTCGACGCCCTCGAGATCGACGGCGACGCCGGCGACCTCGAAGCTGAATGCGGAGAGCCTGTTCGCCCACGGCGCGAGTAGCGGCAGCGCGACCGTGTGCCCTTGGCGGTAGGCGTCGAGACCGCCGCGTAGCGAGAGGAGCTCGGTGCCGCGGTAGGTGAGCGAGCTGCCGAGCATGCCCAGTTCGGGAAGGAACGTCGCCTCCCAGTTCCCCTGGCGGAGCTCGACACTCACCCCTTGCGGGCGCGGTAGCGCCGGATCAGTGCGTTCGTCGACGAGTCGTGGCCGAGCTCGGGCTCCGCCGTGCTCTGCAGCTCGTCGCCGATCTTCCTCGCGAGCACCTTGCCGAGCTCGACGCCCCACTGGTCGAAGGAGTTCACATCCCAGATCACGCCCTGAACGAACACGCCGTGCTCGTAGAGCGCGATCAGCTTGCCGAGTGTCTCGGGATCGAGACGCTCCGCGAGGATCGTGTTCGAGGGACGGTTGCCCTCGAAGACGCGATGTGGCACGAGCCACTCTTCGGTCCCCTCCTCGCGCACCTGCTCGGGTGTCTTTCCGAACGCGAGCGCCTCGGTCTGCGCGAACACGTTCGCCATCAGCAGGTCGTGGTGGTCGCCCAGCGGGTTGAGCGTCTTCGTGAAGCCGATGAAGTCGCAAGGGATCAGCTTCGTCCCCTGGTGGATCAGTTGGTAGAACGAGTGCTGGCCGTTCGTCCCCGGCTCACCCCAGAAGACGGGGCCGGTCTCGTAGTCGACGCGCTCCCCGGCGAGCGTCACCGACTTCCCGTTCGACTCCATCGTCAGCTGCTGTAGGTACGCGGGGAAGCGCTTCAGGTACTGGTCGTACGGCAGCACCGCGACCGTCTGGGCGCCGAAGAAATCGGCATACCAGAGCGTCAGCAGGCCGAGTAGGACGGGCAGGTTCTCCTCGAACGGCGCCGTGCGGAAGTGCTCGTCCATCGCGTGGAAGCCGGCGAGCAGCGCACGGAAGTTGTCGGGGCCGATCGCGAGCATCGTCGAGAGCCCGATCGCCGAGTCCATTGAGTAGCGGCCGCCCACCCAGTCCCAGAAGCCGAACATGTTGGCCGTGTCGATCCCGAACTTCGCCACTTCCTGCTCGTTGGTCGAGACCGCGACGAAGTGCTTGGCGATCGCGGCTTCGTCGCCGAGCCGGGCCAGCGCCCACTCGCGCGCGCTGCGCGCATTGGTGAGCGTCTCGAGCGTCGTGAACGTCTTCGACGAGACGACGAACAGAGTCTCCTCGGGGTCGAGATCGCGCGTGGCCTCGGCGATGTCTGTGCCGTCGACGTTCGAGACGAAGCGGAACGTCATCGCTCGGTCGCTGTACGCGCGCAGCGCTTCGTAGGCCATCACGGGCCCCAGGTCGGAGCCGCCAATGCCGATGTTGACGACGTTGCGAATCCGCTTGCCGGTGTGTCCCTTCCACGCGCCGCTGCGAACGCGCTCGGCAAAGTCCGCCATGCGGTCGAGCACGTCGTGCACCTTCGGCACGACGTTCTCTCCGTCCACCTCGATCGTCTCGCCCTTGGGCGCGCGAAGTGCGACATGCAGCACCGCACGGCCCTCCGTGACGTTGATCTTCTCGCCCGCGAACATCGAGTCGATGCGCGCGCGCAGACCGGACTCGGCCGCGAGCTCGAGCAGCAGCTCGATCGTCTCGTCGGTGATCCGGTTCTTCGAGTAGTCGAGGTAGAGGCCGAGCGCCTCGACCGTCAACCGCTCGCCGCGCTTCGGGTCCTCCGCGAACAGCTCGCGCAGATGCGTCCGCCGCATATCCGCTGCATGCGCCTCGAGCCCCTTCCAGGCGGTGCGCTCGCGGAGGCGGGCGATTGTGGTCGTAGCCATGCTCTCTCCTCTCAGCGCGCTGCCATGAGCGCGTTCGACTTCTGGCCGATGTTCTCGAGCAGCTCGTCCCACGACTTCACAAACGAGTCCGCCGCTTCGCTTTGCAGGCGCGCCGCGAGCGCGTCGACGTCGACGCCGGCGGCCGCGAAGCGTTGGATCACGTCTTCCGCATTGCCGCCGTCCGCGGGCAGGAACTCGGTCACCATGCCATGGTCGCCAAAAGCGAGCAGCGTCTTCTCCGGCATGGTGTTGACAGTGAACGGTGCGGCGAGCGCGCGGACGTAGAGCACGTCCGAAGCGGTCGGATCCTTCGTGCCCGTGCTGGCGAAGAGCAGCCGCTGCGGCTGGGCGCCTTCGTTCGCGAGTCGCTTCCAGCGGTCGGAGTCGAGCACCCCGCGGTAGGCCGCGTACGTCCGCTTCGCCATCGCGATCCCGAGCATGTTGTGGAGCTCGTCCGGCCGCTCTGTCGATTCATGCGCGGTGTCCCAGCGGCTGACGAACACCGACGCGACCGAGCCGACCGCCGGGTCGAGTCCGGCGTCGACGCGCCGTTCGATCCCACGCATGTACGCCTCCGCCGTGGCGAGGTAGTGCTCGCGGGAAAACAGTAGCGTGACGTTGATCGGCACGCCGGCGAAGATCGCCTCCTCGATCGCGGGCAGACCTTCCGCCGTGGCCGGGATCTTGATGAACAGGTTCGGCCGCTCCGCCTTCATGTGCAGGTCGACGGCGGCCGTGATCGTGCTCTGCGGGTCGTAGGCGATCCGCGGCGAGACCTCGAGCGATACCCAGCCGTCGATCCCGTTCGTCCGCTCCCAGATCGACCTGAAGAGGTCTGCGGCGCCCCGGAGATCGTCGATCGCGAGGTCGAAGAAGATCTCCTCCTCGGCGAGGTCCTGTCCCGCGGCGTCCACGATCGCGTCGTCGTAGGCGTCGGTCGTCATGAACGCCTGGTCGAAGATCGTCGGGTTCGACGTCAGCCCTGTGATGCCGAGGCCGTCGATGTATTCCTTCAGCTTCCCGCTCGTGAGCAGGTCGCGCGTGATGTTGTCGAGCCAGAGGCTCTGGCCGTCGTGGTGCAGCTGCTGCGTCGGCTTCATGTTCCTCTCCTGTTTCTGTCAGGCGATTGTCGGGGACGGGAGCTGCGCCTTCGCGGCCTCGACGACCTTGTCGGGCGTGAACCCGAACTTCGTCTGCAGCTCTTTGAGCGGCGCCGAGGCGCCGAAGGTGCTCATCGCGACGATCGCGCCCGTGAGTCCGACGTAGCGCTCCCAGCCGAACGTCGAGGCCTGCTCGATCGCGACCCGGCCCGTAACGCCGGGGGGCAACACCGAGTCGCGGTACGCCCTCGGCTGGCGTTCGAAGAGCTCCCACGACGGCATCGAGACAACGCGCGCCTCGACGCCCTCTGCGATCAGCGTCTCGTACGCCTGCACCGCGAGCGCGATCTCGCTGCCGGTCGCGATCAGGATCACGTCGGGGACGCCGTTCGGTGCGTCGGCGAGGACGTAGGCGCCCTTCGCCACTCCCTCCGCCGACGCATACTTCGAGCGGTCGAGCGTCGGCATGTTCTGGCGGCTGAGGATCAGCGCCACCGGGTCGTGCTGGGACTGCATGATCCACCGCCAGGCCTCGACGACCTCGTTCGCGTCGCCGGGGCGCATGTCGACGAGCCCGGGAACCGCGCGAAACGACGCGAGGTGCTCGATCGGCTGGTGTGTCGGCCCGTCCTCGCCGACGCCGATCGAGTCGTGCGTGAAGATGTGGATGACGGGGATCTCCATGATCGCCGAGAGCCGGATCGGGGTCCGCGCGTAGTCGGAGAAGATCAGGAACTGCGACCCGAACGAACGAAGCTTCGACAGCGACAGGCCGTTCAAGATCGCGTGCATCGAGTGCTCGCGGATGCCGAAGTGCAGGTTGCGGCCGCCGTAGTTCTCGTGGCCGAAGTCGCCCGCGCCGTCGAACGTCAGCCGAGTCTTCGTCGAGGGGCTGAGGTCGGCGGAGCCGCCGATCAGCCAGGGCACCTTCTGCGCGATCGCGTTCAGCACCTTGCCGGACGACTCGCGCCCGCCGAAGCCCTTCTCGTCGGGCTCGAAGATCGGGATGTCGGCATCCCAGGCATCGGGCAACTCGCGCCGCTGCATCTTCAGAAGCTGGTCGGCAAGCTCCGGGTGCTCGTCGCCGTAACGAGCGAAGAGCTCGATCCAGGCGTCACGGATCTCTTTGCCGCGCGCTCCAACGCCGCCGGCGAAGTGCTCGTACACACCCTCGGGGACGAGGAACTTCGCATCCTCGGGCCAGCCGTAGTTGCGCTTCGTCGCCTTGATCTCGTCGTCGCCGAGCGGCTCGCCGTGCGCGCCGCTCGTGTCCTGCTTATGCGGTGCACCCCAGCCGATGTGGCTGTCGACGATGACGAGCGTCGGGCGGTCCTCTTCCTTCTTGAAGGTCTCGAAAGCCCGCGCAAGAATCTCGCGATCGTTCGCGTCGCCGACGCGCGTGACGTTCCAGCCGTACCCGATGAACCGTGTGGCGACATCTTCGGTGAACGCGAGTGCGGTGTTGCCCTCGATCGTGATGTGGTTGTTGTCGTAGACCCAGCAAAGATTCGAGAGCTTCAGGTGTCCGGCCAGCGAGGCTGCCTCGCCGGAGATGCCCTCCATCATGCAGCCGTCACCGCCGAGGGCGTAGACGTCGTAGTCGAAGACGTCGAACCCTGCGCGGTTGAAGTACTGCGCCTGCCATTTCGCGGCGATCGCCATCCCGACGGACGTGGCGAAGCCGTTTCCGAGCGGCCCGGTCGTCGTCTCGATCCCGGAGGTCCAGCGGTACTCAGGATGTCCCGGACAGCGCGAATCGAGCTGGCGGAAGCGCTTCAAGTCGTCGAGCGGAACAGACGGCTCGCCCAGCCGCTCGTACTCCGGGTTGACCGCCTTCACGCCCGCAAGATGCAAGAGCGAATACAGCAGCGTCGACGCATGCCCGGCGGAGAGGACGAAGCGGTCGCGGTTCGGCCAGATGGGGTCGTCCGGATCGAAGCGCAGGAACTCCTGCCATAGCGTGTAAACCACCGGCGCCATCGCCATGGGGGTCCCGGGGTGGCCGGAGTTCGCCATCTGGACGGCGTCCATCGCGAGCGTCCGGATGGTGTTGACGCACAGCTCGTCGATCTCGATCCTCGGCTGCGTTGCGACTGCCATCGGTCTCCTCCCTCGAACAGCGTGGCCCCTTCCCGGTCTAGTGCGGCGCGTGCCCCAGCCGTTACAGCTGATCGAGCAGCGCGAGCGCCGCGCCTTCCCGGAGGCCGCCGCGCACGACCTCGAGCGGACGCCCGAGAGCGCGCTCGACCTCGGCGAGGATCGCCGCACCGGCCGCCAGCGTCCGCGTCCGCCACGGCGCGAGGCCGAATCGAGCGGCGAGAACATGCGAAGGCGCACTCGAAAGCAGAGCCAATGCCTCGTTCAGCTGCGCTTCCCCAAGTTGCGCACCGACGAGCTTGGAGAGCGCCCTGGCGGTCCCTCCGGTCGCAAGAGCCAGCTCCGACGAAGGGAATGCGACATCGCGGAGCGCGATCGCGGCCTGGAGGCGCGCAGCCGCGACGTCACGTAGGTCCGGCGGATCGTGCTCCATCGCCGTCGTGGTCAGCTGCAACGACCCGAGATCGAACGACCGCGTCCAACCGGCGCCGATTGATCTCCTGCCCGCGGCGAGCTCCGTCGAGCCGCCGCCGACGTCGCAGACCGTCAAGGTGCACGCGGCGGAGGGCGTCGACGCCATCGCCCCGGCGAAACTGAGCGCGGCCTCCTCATCCGACGAGAGGACTCGGACCGGCGCGAGAGCAGCCCGCCGGAGCTCGCTCAGGAGACGACGCGCCGTCGTGTTCTTCCGTCCCGGCGCGGTGACGACCACCTCGATCGCGGCCGCTCCCGCTCCCTTCGCCAATGCCACGTACCCGGCGACGACACAGCACGCCTCAGCGACCTTCTCGTCTGAGATGCTCCCGCCGCCCGCAAGCTGCTCGCCCAGACCGACGTACGCGCGTGCCTCACGAACGGTTGTGATCGCGCCGGCTTCGCGTCGGACGACGAGCAGCCGGACCGTATTCGAGCCGACGTCGACGATCGCCACGCGCACGCGAGCTATTTCTTCTTGTAGGCGCGTTTCTTCGCGCGAGCGCTCAGCGTGTCCTGGGCGCCTACTCCCGCGCCGTCGGCGTCGGGCTCATTCCGCGTCCATCGTCCGTTCGACCGAAGCGTCCATGATTGCCGGTCGTCCGCGAGCAACGCGTCGAACATCTCGTCGAGTTGCCTCCGCAGCCGCACGTTCTCGATCGGGGCGAGAACCTCGATCCTGCGGTCGAGGTTTCGCGGCATCAGGTCGGCGCTGCCGATCCAGTACGACGCGCGCTCGCCCGCCTGGAAGACGTACATGCGGCTGTGCTCGAGAAACCGCCCGAGGACGCTGCGCACGGTGATTCCTTCGCTCAGCCCTGCGACACCGGGTCGAAGAGTGCAGATCCCGCGCGTGACGATCTCGATCGTCGCTCCTGCCTGTGCTGCCGCGTACAGCTCATCGATGAGGACGGAGTCGACGAGCGCGTTGACCTTGATCCGGATCAGCGCCGGTTCACCTGCCGCGGCAGCGCGCGCGACGCTCTGGATCTCACGCACGAGACCGTCACGAAGGAACCTCGGCCCGACGAGCAGCTTGCGAAAGACGGGCGGCCGGCTGAATCCCGTCACGTGGTTGAAGACGTCGGCGACGTCGGCCGCAATCTCGTCGTCGGCGGTAAAGAGGCTGAGATCCTCGTAGCTGCACGCGTTGGTCGCGTGGTAGTTGCCGGTTCCGATGTGGACGTAGCGGCGAAGCTCACCCCGCTCGCGCCGCACGATCAGCGTCAGCTTCGCGTGCACCTTCAAGCCCGGAACGCCGTAAACCACGTGGACACCGGCACTCTCGAGCGCGCGCGACCATTCGATGTTCTTCCGTTCGTCGAAGCGCGCCTTCAGCTCCACCAAGCACAACGCCTGCTTGCCGGCCTCCGCCGCGTCGACGAGCGCACCGACGATCGGCGATCGATCGCTCGTGCGATAGACGGTTGTCTTCAGCGAGGCGACGTCTGGATCCTTCGCGGCCTGCACGAACGCCTCGACGCTGCTTGTGAACGCGTCGTACGGGTGGTGCACGAGGATGTCGCGCTGCGCGATTCGCTCAAACAAATCGGCACTCGTGCGGTTGACGAGCCGCCGCTGCGTCACGGGGCGCCAGGGCGTGTCCTTCAACTCGGCCCGGTCGAGCTTCGCAAGCTGGAGCAGGGAGGCCAGCCCGAGCGGCGTATCGGTCCGGTAAATCTGCTCCTCGCTGATTCGCAATCCGGCGCGGAGGGCGGCGACGAGCTCGCGCGATGCCGAGCTCTCCACCTCGACGCGAACGACGGCGCCGAAGCGACGTTGTCGCAGCTCCTCCTCGACGGCCTCCAGCAGATCGTCCGCGTCGTCGGAGACGGAGAAGTCTGCATCCCGCGTGATGCGGAATACGGCGTGCTCGAGGACGTCGACTCCTTCGAAGAGTCGCGGCAGAAAGTGGACGATGAGATCCTCCAGAGGAACGTGGAGGCCTCGCTTTCCAACCGAAAGAAAGCGTGGGAGCGAATCAGGAACGTTCACGCGCGCGAACCGGCGCTCGCCGTTCTCTGGATCTCGAGCGAGCACCCCGAGGCTCATGGCGAGCGAAGCGACGTGGGGAAACGGAGCGGCCGACCCAACCGCCATCGGCGTCAGGATCGGCAAGACCTCGCGCTCGGAGAGCTTCGTCAGTTCGCGAAGCTCGCGGGGCGACGCCTCGCCCGTTCCGGTGACGATGACCCGTTCGCGTGCGAGTGCCGGCTTCAGCTCGTCCCGCCACAGATCGCTCTGATGTGCCTGGAGCTCGAGGGCCCGGAATCGAATCGCTGCGAGCGTCTCATCCGGGGAGCGACCGTCGGGTGAAAGCATCGTAATGCCGGCCGCGACCTGACCGAGCAGCCCTGCAACCCGCACTGCGAAGAACTCGTCGAGGTTCGAGGAGAAGATCGAACAAAACTTGACGCGCTCGAGCAACGGCAGCCGCTCATCCGCAGCGAGCTCGAGCACCCGCTCGTTGAAATCCAGCCACGAGAGCTCACGGTTGATTCCCTCCGGTCTAACGAGCTTGAGCTGCGGACGAATTGCGCTTACAGCCATATCGAGCAGTGGTGCAATCGCACTGTGCGTTACAGGCTGTAACGCCGCGCCGCTTCGAGCCACTGTGACTACATGAGCGCGACCGGAGGCATCGACCTCGGCGGTACAAAGATTCAGGCGGTAGTCGTCGACGAAGCGCACGACGTCCTCGGACAGGCGCGCCGACCGACCCCGCGCGACGGCGGCCCTTCGGCTGTCGCGACTGCGATGCTCGACACGCTCGCCGACGCCGCCGCACAGGCACAGCTCGCTCCTTCTTCGCTTGCAGGCGTCGGCGTTGGCTCACCGGGAGCGGTCGACGCCGAGGCCGGCACCGTCGCACATGCGCGGAACCTGCCGATGTGGGAAGAGCCGTTTCCGCTCGCGGAGGTCCTTTTCCGCGGGCTCGGCTCGCGCATCGCTCTCGGCAATGACGTCCAGGTCGCCGTCGATGCCGAGTTCGCGCTGGGCGCAGGCCGACCGTACTCATCCGTCCTGGGCGTCTTCTGGGGGACCGGCGTCGGCGGAGGCGTCATCCTCGACGGCAAGTCCTGGGTCGGGCGCGGAGCCGCAGGCGAATTCGGTCACATGGTGATCAAACGGAACGGCGCGCGTTGTCCCTGCGGCCGGCGCGGTTGCGTCGAGGCCTATGCAGGTCGAGCGGCGATGGAAGTCCGCGCGCGACGCGCCGTCGAGAAAGGCCAGAAGACGCAGCTCTTCAAGCTGATGGAGCGCGCAGAACGGAACCGGTTGACGAGCGGCGTGTGGGCGAAGGCGCTCCAAATCGAGCGCGCGATGTTGCCGCATCTCTTCGTCTCCGAGCGGCCCCCTGCCGTCCATGTCGCCGCGCTCGGAGATCTCGGCGGCGCAATCGGCGCAAGCCTGCTCATCACCAACGGGAACCAGGCATGAACGCCGCGCTTGCCGAGCTCGAGGAGCAAGACGTCGACGGCGTGCTGCGATGGCGGTTCCTCGTCCTACGAGGCGCCGGCTACGGCGTCGCAGACGCCGTCAATCTCGCAGCGAGCCGCACCGTCGACTTGCACGCCGCGGTCGACCTGGTCCACAACGGTTGTCCACCGCGGACGGCGGTCCGAATCCTCGAATGACCGCTTTCGTTCTGGTAGGCCTCGACGGAGGCGAGCCGTTCGACACCCCCGGCCCGCTCGCCGGCTGTGAGCCGCTCGTGTTCCTCCTGGATTCGAGCTCTGACGCGCCGGAAGCGTTCTCACGCCGTCAGCGCGACGTACGCAACGCG
>WNFV01007565.1_pt1 | contig 17482 bp, 17 predicted proteins | sample 5400101 | NCBI WGS metagenome assembly WNFV01 (sample SAMN13153361, study PRJNA577476) | soil metagenome | isolation source: 115 cm soil or saprolite under grassland replicate 1 | place: USA:California | collected 2016-06-15
CCCGTGCTCCTGATCACGCTCGGGGTCGCGATCATCCTGGGCGGCCGGCGGCACGAACCGCCCTCCTGACGCGCGGGTCGCCGCCGACCCCTCTTCGGGCTAGGCTTCGCGTCGACCTCTCAGCAGAAAGGAACGACCGTGGGCTGGACCATCGCGATCATCGGCGGGATCATCCTGCTGATCCTGATCTTCGGCGTCGTCTCGTATAACCGCTTCGTCTCCCAGCGCCAGCTGATCAAGGATGCCTGGGCGAACATCGACACCGAGCTTCGCCGCCGGTACGACCTCATCCCCAACCTCGTCGAGTCCGTCCGCGGCTACGCGTCGCACGAACGCACCGTGTTCGAGAACGTGACGCGGGCACGAGCGGCCGCGGCGTCGGCCACCGGTTCGCCGGCGGCCCAGGCGGCCGCCGAGGGACCACTCGTGGCTGCCCTGCGACAGCTGTTCGCCGTCGTCGAGAACTACCCGGACCTGAAGGCGAACCAGAACTTCCTCGCGCTGCAGCAGGAGCTTGCCAACACGGAGGATCGCCTGCAGACGTCGCGCCGCTTCTACAACGCAAACGTGCGCGACTACAACCAGCGCGTGAAGCAGTTCCCCTCCGTGGTCATCGCGTCGACGTTCCACTTCAAGGAAGAGGAGTTCTTCGAGATCGAGGACGCGCTGCGCGAAGCCGGCGCGCCGCAGGTGGCGTTCGGCGGCGAGGGCCCCGGGGTGACGTTCGGCGGGCCCGAGATCCCGCCGGCAGCGCCGCCGCCCGCACCGACCGCGGAGCCATCCGGGACGCCACCACCGCCGCCCGGGACGCCCGACGCGTAGCAGCTAGCGGCTCGGGACCTCGGCGGGCTCCGGCAGGAGCTCGGGTGAGGGGCCGCAACCCTCGAGCATCGTCGCGCGGCGGACGTCGCCGGTCAGCAGCGTCCACACGATCGCCCAGACGAGCGCGACGCCGCCCATCGCGAGGGCCGTCGTCTCGGCGGTGAAGACGTCGGCGAGCCAGCCCGTCAGGATCGCGGACAGGCCGAACGTCAGCGTCACCAGCATGCCGTCGACGGCGAAGATGCGCCCCCGGATCCGGTCGGGCACGACGCGTTGGAGCCCGTACGACGACAGCGTCCACTGGGCGCCGCCGCCGATGTGCGCGACCAGGACCGCGCCCATCGCGAACACGAGCGCGGGCGCCAGGCCGAGGAGCACGTACCCGACCCCGAACGTGGCCAGCGCGCCCCCGATCGCTCCGAACAGGCGCCGGTCCTGCGGGCCGGCGAGGGACCTGCCGAGGAACGGACCGATCAGCGCACCGACGCCGCGCGCGGCCATCAGCAGCCCGAGACCGATCTCGCCCGCGTGGAACCTGCCGAGCGCGAGGATCGGCAGGAGCACGAGCACGCCCCCGGCGACCCCCCACCCGAACTTCACCGCGAGCAGCGCGAGGACCCGGTGGTCCTTGCGCGCGTACCGGACGGTCTCGACGGTGTCCTGCCGCAGGCTCGGGCGTTCCTGGACCGCCCGATCCTCCGCGAACGTGGCGTGGATCCCCAGGATCAGCAGCGCCGACAGCACGAACGAGGCCGAGTCCACGATGATCGCGACGTCGGACCCGAACACCCCCGCAACCACCCCGCCGAGGGCACCGCCGACCGCGAGCATCGTGCCCCACAGCGACCCCGACAGCGCGTTCGCGACCGACAGGTCGCGCTCGTCCACCAGGTTCGGCATCGCCGCCATCGAGGCCGGCTCGAACGCGGCCGCGAACACCGCGGTCGCAGCCAGCAGGACGTAGACCAGCCAGGCGAGATCCTCCGTCCGTACGACGAGGAAACCGAGGACGAGGACCGCCCGGGCGAGGTCGCACGCGATCATGAGCCGTCGCCGGTCCACCCGGTCCGCCAGCACCCCGGCGAACGGCGAGGCGAGGAAGTACGTCAGGTCCTGGGCGGCGATCGTGAACGCCACCGCGATCGCCTGCCCCGTGAGGTCGAGCATCAGCCCGAACAGGGCGATCAGCAGGAACCAGTCCCCGCCAAGCGAGATCACCGACGCGAGGTACAACCGGCGGAAGTTCCGGTTGCGCCGGAGCAGGGTGACGGAGGCCCGAAAGCCGCCCAGCGTCTCGACCGGTTCGCGCGGATCCACGTCGATTTGCAAGACTACTGGCGACGGACGCGACCGAAGGAGGCCGACGGATGGGGCTCGACGGGGTCACGTGGTTCCGGCAGGCGGCGTTCCGATGGCAGGGAGAGGGTCCGGTCGTGTACATCGATCCGTGGGGCGTGCAGGACGACGTGCCCGCGGACGTCATCCTGATCACGCACGCCCACTTCGACCATCTCCAGCCGCACGAGATCGAACGCCTGCGCACCGCCTCGACCACGATCGTGGCTCCGCGCGACGTGGCCGACGAGCTGACCGGCGAGGTCGCGGTGATCGAGCCCGGTGGATCCGTCGACGCCGGCGGTCTCAAGGTGCATGCGGTCCCGGCCTACAACACGGCGGAGGAGCGCCTGGACATGCACCCGAAGTCGAACGGCTGGGTGGGATACGTGTTCGAGTTCGGCGGGCGGACCTTCTACCACGCCGGGGACACCGACGCGCTGCCGGAGCTCGAGACCCTCGACCCGGACGTGGCGATGGTGCCGATCGGCGGCACCTACACGATGGACTGGGAGGAGGCGGCCGGATTCGTCAAGGCGCTGGGGCCGCGGCTGGCCGTCCCGATGCACTACGGGTTCGTCGTGTGCTCGCCCTCGCACGCGGGACGGTTCAGGAAGGGCGCGCAGCCGGTGCCGGTCGAGATCTTGGAGCCCACGAACCCGTTCGAACAACCGTAGGGACGAGAGGGAGTGACGAGATGGCGCTCGGGTACGACAAGCCGCTGCACATCTTGGCGTTCGATCATCGAGGTTCGTTCCAGAAGAAGTTCTTCGGTGTGACCGGGGAGCCGAACGAGGAGGAGACCGCGCGGATCTCCGATGCCAAGCGCGTGATCTACGAGGGCGCGAAAGGGGCCCTGGACGAGGGCGTCGAAGCGGAGACCGCCGGCGTCCTGGTGGACGAGCAGTTCGGGGCCGACATCGCCCGCGACGCGAAGTCCGCGGGGTTCCGGCTGGCGATGCCGGTCGAGAAGAGCGGGCAGGAAGAGTTCGACTTCCAGTACGACGAGGACTTCGGGACGCACATCGAGGCGTTCGACCCGAACTTCTCCAAGGTGCTGGTCCGCTACAACACCGAGGGCGACCAGGGGATGAACGAGCGTCAGGCCGGCCGGCTGAAGAGGCTCGGCGACTGGCTACACGAGCACGGGCGGCTGTTCCTGTTCGAGCTGCTCGTTCCGCCGACGCCCGAGCAGATCGCGGCGGCGGGCGGCGACGAGCAGCGCTGGGACTCGGAGGAGCGGCCCAAGCTGATGAAGGCCGCGATCGAGGAGCTCCAAGACGCCGGCGTCGAGCCCGACATCTGGAAGATCGAGGGCATCGATCGGCGCGAGGACTGCGAGTCGATCTCGGCCACGACACGCCGCGACGGGCGCGACGGCGTGGCGTGCGTGGTGCTCGGCCGCGGGGCCGACGACGCGGCGGTCGATCACTGGCTGCGGATGGGTTCGGGCGTGCCGGGTTACATCGGGTTCGCGATCGGCCGCTCGATCTGGTGGGATCCGTTGAAGGGGTTCGTCGACGGCAACCTCGGGCGCGAGGACGCCGCGAAGCAGATCGCCGCCAACTACCGGCGGTTCATCGACGTCTATCAGGGGAGGTAGGAGTGGCGATGGCGGTCATCAAGACGATCGATCTGGTCGGTGTCTCATCCGAGTCGTGGCGGGACGCCGCACATCAGGCGCTTTCGGAGGCGTCGAAGACGATCCGCGGGATCGAGTCCATGGACATCCTCGGCACGTCGGCGGTCGTGGCCGACGGTCAGATCTCCGAGTACCACACGCAGGTCCGCATCAGCTTCCGCATCGAGCGCTCGTAGCCGATCCGTGGGTCGGGGCGCGCCGGACGTCGCCGATAGACTGACCGCATGCCGGCCTCCGTCGTCGTCGGGACCCAGTGGGGAGACGAGGGCAAGGGCAAGGCGACGGACTACCTGGCCGACCGGATGGACCTGGTCGTCCGGTACCAGGGCGGGAACAACGCCGGCCACACGATCCTGGCCGAGGGGCACACGCTCAAGCTCCAGCTGATCCCCTCGGGGATCCTGTACCCGCACATCACGTCCGTGATCGCCGACGGCGTGGTGGTCGACCCCCGCGTCCTGCTGGACGAGCTGGACGGGCTGGAGGCCGTCGGCGTCGACCCGTCCAAGCTGGTCGTCTCGGGCAACTGTCACATGATCATGCCGTACCACCTCGAGCTCGAGCGGGTGACCGAGCGGTTCCTGGGCACGAACGCGCTCGGCACCACCAAGCGTGGCATCGGCCCCGCCTATGGGGACAAGGCCGCGCGGATCGGCCTGCGGATCCAGGACCTGTTCGACGAGAAGATCTTCCGCGAGAAGCTCGACGTCGTCCTGCGCGAGAAGAACCAGATCCTGACCCGGATCTACGGCCGGCTCCCGTTGGTCGCGGGCACGATCGTCGACGACTACATGCGCTACGCGGAGCGGCTTCGCCCACGCGTGACCGATACGTCGAAGCTCCTGCACGACGCGCTGCGCGAGGGCAAGGAGGTGCTGCTCGAGGGCGCGCAAGGCACGATGCTCGACCTCGACAAGGGGACCTATCCGTTCGTCACGTCGTCGAACCCCGTCACCGGGTATGCGCTCGCCTCCGCCGGGATCGGTCCGCGCGAGGTCGCGCGGGTCATCGGGATCATGAAGGCGTACGTCACGCGCGTGGGCGCGGGCCCGTTCCCGACCGAGGACCACGGCCCCGGCGGTGACCGGCTCGGCGAACGCGGACAGGAGTTCGGCACGGTGACGGGTCGCAAGCGCCGGTGCGGGTGGTTCGACGCTGTGATCCTGCGGTACTCGGCCCGCCTCAACGGGCTGACCGAGCTGTTCGTCACCAAGCTCGACGTGCTCTCGGGGTTCGAGACCGTCCGGGTCTGCACGGCGTACCGCGCCGAGGGCGAGACGTTCGAGGACGTCCCGCCGCACCAGTCGCTGTTCCACAAGGCGGAGCCGCGTCCCGGTCGGCGTGGTCTCGGTCGGACCGGGCCGCGAACAGAGCCTGACCGCGGGATGAGGGTCCTGGTCGTCGGTGCCGGCGGGCGCGAGCACGCGCTCGTGTGGCGGCTGGCGCGCGACCCGTCCGTCGAGCGCGTGCTCGCCGCCCCCGGGAACGCAGGGGTCGCGAGGGAGGCCTCATGCCACGACGTCGCCGCCGACGACACCGACGGCCTGCTCGCGCTGATCGAACGCGAACGCGTCGATCTCACGGTGGTCGGCCCCGAGGGCCCGCTCGTCGCCGGTCTTGCCGACGAGCTCTCGGCGCGAGGGCAGCCGGTGTTCGGTCCCTCGGCCGAGGGCGCGCGGCTGGAGGGGTCCAAGGCGTGGGCGAAGGACCTGTGCGAGCGGTACGGGATCCCCGCGGCGGAGAGCCTGAGCGCCTCGACGATGTCGGACGCGCTCGAGGCGCTCGACGCGTTCGGGCCCCCCTACGTGGTCAAGGCCGACGGGCTGGCGGCAGGCAAGGGGGTCGTGATCACACGGGAGCGCGACGAGGCGGTGGGGGCGCTCGAGCGGGCCCTGCTGGAGGGGGAGTTCGGCGAGGCGGGGTCGACCGTGGTGATCGAGGAGCACCTCGTGGGGCGAGAGGTCTCGGCGTTCGCGCTCGCCGACGGTGCGACCGCCGCGACGCTCGGGTTCGCGCAGGACTTCAAGCGCATCGGGGATCACGACACGGGACCCAACACCGGGGGGATGGGAGCGTACTCGCCGGTCCCGTTCGTGGACGACGCGATGGCCGAGCGCATCCGCGCCGACATCCTCGATCGGACCGTCCGCGCCCTTGCCGAGGAGGGGATCCCGTACCGAGGGGTCCTGTACGCGGGTCTGATGCTGACCGACCGCGGCCCGACGGTGCTCGAGTTCAACTGCCGGTTCGGCGACCCGGAGACCCAGGTCCTCATGCCGCGGCTCTGGACCGAGCCCGCCGAGCTGTTCCTCGCCTGCGCCCGGGGCGAGCTCGGGAGTGCACCGGTGGACCTCGCCCCGGGGGCGTGCGTGACCGTGGTCCTGGCCTCGGGCGGCTACCCGGGGGCCTACGACACCGGGTTCGAGATCCATGGGCTCGATGCGGCCGAGCGCGTCGAGGGCGCGACCGTGTTCCATTCGGGCACCGCGGAGCGGCAGGGTAGAGTGGTCACCGCGGGAGGACGGGTGCTGTCGGTGAGCGCGACCGGGACGTCGATCGCCGAGGCCCGGGACCGCGCCAACGAGGCGGGCGCGCGCGTCTCGTTCGAGGGGATGCGTCACCGGACGGACATCGCGGCATTCGCGGCGAAGGAGGAGCGGGGATGAGCGAACCGGCACCGCTGGTCGGCGTGCTGGTTGGCTCCGCGGCCGAGCTCCCGCTGATGCAGCAGGCGACCGCGATCCTGGAGAAGCTCGAGCTTCCCCACGAGATCCGCGTGATGTCGTCGTCGAGGAGCCCGGACCTCGTCGACGAGTACGCTCGGACGGCGTTCGACCGCGGGTTGAAGGCCCTCGTGTGCACGACGGGGATCTCCGGGCACCTCGCCGCCGCGGTCGCGGCCCGCACGATCGTGCCGGTGATCGGCGTGCCGATCGCGACCGACCAGATGGGTGGCGAGCAGGCCCTGTACGTGACGGCGCAGATGCCGAGCGGCGTTCCGGTCGCCACGGTGGGCGTCGACTCGGCGATGAACGCGGCGGTCCTGGCCGCCGAGATCGTCGGGGTTGCCGACCCCGACGTGCAGAAACGGCTCTGGCGGTTCAAGGACGACCTGGCGGAGGGCCTCCGGCTGTGAGCCGGCGCCACACCCTCCGGCCCGAGCCATGATCCCGCGGTACGTCCTTCCGGAGATGGCCGCCGTCTGGTCCGACGACGCGCGGTTCGGGCACTGGCTCGAGATCGAGATCCTCGTCGCCGAGGCCCTGGCCGGGCTCGGTGTGGTACCGGACGCCGACGCGCGCGAGATCCGGGCGACGGCGTCGTTCGATGCCGAGCGGGTCGCGGAGGTCGAGCACGTCACCAGGCACGACGTGGCCGCGTTCGTGCAGGTCGTTGCCGCGTCCGTCGGTCCGGCGGGCCGCTGGGTGCACTACGGGCTGACCTCCTCGGACGTCCTGGACACCGGTCTCGCGCTGCAGCTGCGCGACGCGAGCGACCTGCTGCTCGAACGGCTCGAGCGGCTGCTCGCCGTCGCCAAGCGGATCGCGCTCGCGAACCGGGACGTCGTGATGGCCGGCCGGACGCACGGCGTCGTCGCGGAGCCGACCAGCTTCGGCCACAAGGTGGCGCTCTGGGCGTTCGAGCTCGACCGCGACCGGGACCGGGTCCGTCGCGCGCGCGACGCCGTCAGCGTCGGCGCGATCAGCGGGGCCGTCGGAACCTACGCGCAGGTCGACCCGCGCGTCGAGGAGGAGGTGTGCGCGAAGCTCGGCCTGCGCGCCGCCGAGGCGTCGAGCCAGATCGTGGCGCGCGACCGGCACGCCGAGCTGATGGCCGCGCTCGCGATCACGGCCTCGTCGCTCGACGCGATCGCGACCGAGATCCGCCATCTCGCGCGGACCGAGGTCCGAGAGGTGCAGGAGCCGTTCACGGCGGGACAGAAGGGCTCGAGCGCGATGCCCCACAAGCGGAACCCGGTCCGCTGCGAACGCGTGACCGGGCTCGCCCGCGTGATCCGCGGCAACCTGCAGGCGGCGCTCGAGAACACGGTGCTCTGGCACGAGCGCGACATCTCGCATTCGTCGGCCGAGCGCGTGATCCTGCCCGACTCGACGATGGCGCTGCACTTCATGCTGGCCGAGATGACCGAGGTCCTCGACGGGCTCGTGATCTACCCGGAGCGGATGCGCGAGAACCTGCAGGTGGGCGGCGGGCTGGCGTTCTCGCAGAACGTGCTGCTCGCGCTCGTGGACGCGGGGCTGCCGCGCGACGAGGCGTACGCGATCGTGCAGGACGCCGCGGCCACGGCGTGGGACGACGACGCGTCGTTCCGCGAGCTGGTCGCCTCGGATCCCCGCGTGCGCGAACGGCTCGGCGAACGGCTCGCCGAGCTGTTCGACCCGGCGGCCGCGCTGCGGAACCTCGACGTCGTGTTCGACCGGCTCGAGAAGGTCGAGGTCCGTCAGGGATGAGCGGCACCGCGGCCCGGCTGCACGGACAGGGCAAGGTCCGCGACATCTACGACGTCGGCGACGATCGGGTGCTTCTCGTCGCGACCGATCGCATCAGCGCGTTCGACGTGGTGCTGCCGAACCCGATCCCCGACAAGGGCCGACTCCTGACCGGGCTCACACTGTGCTGGCTCGAGCGCACGACCGGCGTGGTCCCCAACCACCTCGCGAGCGCCGACCGGCGCGACTTCCCCGAGCCGTTCCGCAGCGAGCCGGCGCTGGCCGGCCGGGCGATGCTCGCCACCAAGGCGCAGGTGATCCCCGTCGAGTGCGTGGTGCGCGGGTACCTCACGGGTTCGGGGCTGAAGCAGTACCGCGCCGAGGGTCACGTGTGCGGCGTCGCGCTGCCGGAGGGGTTGGTGGAGTCGTCGCGGCTGCCCGCGCCGATCTTCACGCCCACCACGAAGGCGGCCTCGGGTCACGACCTGCCGCTGACGTTCGACGAGACGGTGGATCTGGTCGGGCGCGGGCTCGCCGAGCGCCTGCGCGAGATCTCGATCGCGCTGTACGAGCGGGGGGCGGGGATCGCCGCCGAACGCGGGATCCTGCTCGCCGACACGAAGTTCGAGTTCGGGTTCGCGGACGGCGAGCTGATCCTGATCGACGAGGTGTTGACCCCGGACTCGTCCAGGTTCTGGCCTGCAGACGGCTACCGAGCCGGGCGCGCACAGCCCTCGTTCGACAAGCAGTTCGTCCGCGACTGGCTGGATGCGAGCGGTTGGGATCACGAACCGCCCGCGCCCGACCTGCCCTCCGAGGTCGTCGACCGCACGTCGCTCAAGTACCGCGAGGCCTACGAGCGCGTCGCCGCGTCGCCGTTCGACCACTACCGGCACCTGAGCGGCGTGACCTCTGGCGACGACGCCGAGACCGATGCGGCCGCGCTCGAACGTCTCCGTCGGGAGCACGCGTGAACGTGCGGTTCGAGGTCCTGGTCCAGCTCAAGCCGGGCCTGCTCGACCCCCAGGGCAAGGCGGTCGAGGGATCGCTGCCGGCCATGGGGTGGACGAACGTGAGCGGCGTGCGCGTCGGCCGCCACGTCGAGCTCACGATCGACGCCGAAAGCGAGGAGGCCGCGCAGGCGCAGGTCGAGGAGATGGCCTCCCGGCTCCTGTCGAACCCGGTGATCGAGGAGTTCCAGGTCCTGCGGGCCGAGCAGGTGGGGCGTTGAGCGCCACATGAGCGCAAGATGAGCGAAGCCAGGCGGCCGCGGATCGGCGTCGTCACGTTCCCCGGGTCGCTGGACGACCGGGACGCGCTCCGCGCGGTGCGCTTCATGGGCGGGGACGGCGTCGGGCTGTGGCACGCCGATCGCGATCTCCGTGGCGTCGACGCCGTGATCCTGCCCGGCGGGTTCTCCTACGGCGACTACCTGCGGTGCGGCGCGATCGCGCGGTTCGCGCCGATCATGGACGAGGTGCGGGGGTTCGCCGAGGCCGGCGGCGCCGTCGTCGGGATCTGCAACGGTTTCCAGATCCTGTGCGAGGCCGGGATGCTGCCGGGGGCGCTCATCCGGAATCGACGGCTCCGCTTCGTGTGCCGATGGGTGGACGTCCGCGTCGAGACCTCCGTGTCGCCACTCTCGGCGGACCTGGTCGCGGGGGAGATCCTGCGGGTGCCGGTGAAGCACGGTGAGGGGCAGTTCGTCGCGTCCGCCGGCGATCTCGACCGGATCGAGCGCGACGGGCTCGTCGTCTTCCGATACTGCTCGCCCGATGGCACGACCGGCGAGCCGCACAACCCCAACGGCGCCTCGAACGCGATCGCCGGGGTCCGCAACGAGGCGGGCAACGTCGTCGGTCTGATGCCGCATCCCGAGCACGCGGTCGACCCGGACGTCGGCGCGACGGGCGGCCAGCCGATGTTCGCCTCGTTGCTGTCGTCCTCGCTCGCCCGCGTCTCCGCCGCGTGAGCGCGTCCGGGCCGCTCCACCGGCAGCTCGGGCTCACCGACGACGAGCTGGGGTCGATCCGCTCGACCCTCGGCCGCGATCCCAACCCCAACGAGCTCGCGATGTACGCCGTGATGTGGTCCGAGCATTGCTCCTACAAGTCCTCGAAGGTCCACCTGAGGAAGCTGCCCACCGAGGGTCCCTCCGTGCTCGTCGGCCCTGGGCAGGACGCCGGCGCGGTCGGGGTGGGCGACGGCATCGCGGTCGTGTTCAAGCTCGAGTCGCACTCGCACCCCTCGGCGGTCGAGCCCTACCAGGGCGCCGCGACCGGGGTCGGCGGGATCGTGCGCGACGTGATCTCGATGGGGGCCCGACCGATCGCGTTGCTGGACCCGCTTCGGTTCGGCCCGCTCGACGAGGAGCGGAACCGGTGGTTGTTCGAGGGCGTGGTGGCGGGGATCGGCGGCTACGGCAACTGCATCGGCGTGCCGACGGTCGGCGGCGAGGTGCAGTTCGCGCCCGCCCACACGGCGAACCCCACCGTGAACGTGATGTGCGTCGGCGTCGCGCCGGCCGAGCGGCTCGTCACGTCGGACCGCCTGGTCCACGAGGGCTCGTTGCTCGTCATGTTCGGCGCGGCCACCGGTCGCGACGGCATCGGCGGGGTATCGGTGCTGGCGTCCAACACCCTCGAGGACGGGGCCGAGGAACGCCGCCCGAGCGTGCAGATCGGCGACCCGTTCGCCGAGAAGCTCCTGATCGAGGCCTCGCTCGAGCTCGTCGAACGCGACCTGCTCGAAGGGCTGCAGGACCTGGGCGGGGCCGGGATCGCGTGCGCGGTGAGCGAGTCGGCCTCCCGGGCCGGGCTCGGCGCCGAGCTCGACCTGGGCGCGGTCCCGCTCCGCGAGCCCGGCCTGGAGGCGTTCGAGATCCTGACGAGCGAGTCGCAGGAGCGGATGCTCGCGATCGTGCACCCCGATCGGCTCGGCGACGTTCGGGCCGTGTGCGAGCGATGGGGGCTCTCGACCGCGGTGATCGGCCGGCTCGTCCGAGGCGGCGGCCTCCGCGCGACGTTCGGCGGCGTCGCGGTAGCCGACGTCCCGGCCCGCTCCCTCGCCGACGAGGGGCCGGTCTACACGCGCGCGATGGCGGCTCCCGCCGAGGTCGAGGACGCGATCGCCGACGACCCGACCTTCGCGACCGTGACCATGCCGCCCGACGAGGCGTTCCTCGCGGTGCTCGGGTCGCCGAACGTCGCGAGCAAGCGCTGGGTGTGGGAGCAGTACGACTCGATCGTGCTGGGGGGAACGGTAACGCCGCCCGGCGCCGACGCGGCGCTCGTGCGGATCGAGGGCACCTTGAAGGCGATCGCCTTGTCGACGGACGGCAAGGGCCGGTTCGGCGCGCTCGATCCCTACCTGGGTGCGGCGCACGCCGTCGCCGAGTCGGCCCGCAACGTCGCGTGCGCGGGGGCGACGCCGCTCGCGATCACCAATTGCCTGAACTTCGGCAACCCCGAGCGGCCGGAGGTGATGTGGCAGTTCGCGCAGTCGGTGCGAGGGATCGCCGACGCCTGCCGTGTGTTCGGGACCCCGGTGACCGGCGGGAACGTGAGCTTCTACAACGAGTCCGGCTCGTCCGCGATCTGGCCGACGCCCGTGATCGGGATGCTAGGCCTGATCGAGGACCATCGCCTGGCGGTCCGTGGCGGGTTCACGGGCAACGGGTCGTGGATCTACCTGCTCGGCGAGACGTTCGCCGAGCTCGGGGGGAGCGAGTTCGCGGAGGTGGTCCTCGGGTCCGTGACGGGGCGCCCCCCGGCGCTCGATCTCGAACGTGAACGGCGGCTCCACCGGCTGCTGATCGGGGCCGCCCGCTCCGACCTGCTCGAGAGCGCGCACGACTGCGCGGAGGGCGGGATCGCGATCGCGCTCGCCGAATCCGCGATCGCCGGTGGCGTCGGCTTCGCCGTGACGCTGCCCGGGGACCAGCCGGGGCACGTCGGCCTGTTCGCCGAGTCTGCGTCGCGCGTCGTGGTCTCGGTGGCGCCCGAACGCGCGACCGAGCTCGAGGACGCGGCGGCGGAGGGCGGCGTCTCGTTCACCCGGCTCGGCGAGACCGGCGGGCCCGCGGTCGCGTTCGACGCGCTGTTCGAGATGACCGTGGCCGAGATCGCCGCCGTCTACGAGGACGCGATCCCGAAGCTGTTGACCGGGTGAACGTCCCGGGAGGCGCGCAGATCCGGTGCTAGCATCGGGCCGGGTGGGTGCCGAGGGTCCGAAGGAGGAGTGCGGCGTATTCGGCGTGTGGGCGCCCGGCGACGACGTCGCGAGGCTGACCTACTTCGCGCTCTTCGCCCAACAGCACCGAGGCCAGGAGGCGGCCGGGATGGCGGTCTCCGACGGCGAGCACATCCTGGTGTTCAAGGAGCTGGGGCTCGTCTCCCAGGTGTTCGACGAGGCGACGCTCTCGACGCTCCGCGGCGACCTGGGGATCGGGCACAACCGGTATTCGACGACCGGCTCGACCACCTGGGAGAACGCTCAGCCTGCGTTCAAGACCGACGGCCAACGCTCGCTCGCGCTGGGGCACAACGGCAACCTCGTGAACACGCTCGAGCTCGCGGAGCGGGTCGGCGCCGGGGGCTCGGCCACGACCGACTCGGACCTGGTCGCGACGATCCTTGCCCGGCATCCATCGGAGGACCTCGAGTCGGCGCTGATCGACGTGCTCCCCACGCTCGAGGGCGCGTTCTCGTTCGTCGTGATGGACGAGCGGAGCCTGTTCGCGGCGCGCGATCCCCACGGCCTGCGTCCGCTCTCGATCGGGCGTCTGCCGAACGGGTTCTGCGTCGCCTCCGAGACCTGCGCGCTCGACATCGTCGGCGCGACCTTCCTGCGCGACGTCGAGCCCGGCGAGCTGGTGCGCGTCGACGAGCGCGGCGTGGTCTCCACGCGGTTCGGGCAGGCAGAACGCGGTGCGCTCTGCATCTTCGAGTTCGTCTACCTCGCACGCCCGGACTCGAGGCTCCGCGGCACGACGGTGCACGAGGTCCGTCGCGAGCTGGGGCGGCGCCTCGCGCTCGAGGCGCCCGCCGAGGGCGACCTCGTGATCCCGGTCCCCGACACCGCGCACTCGGCCGCGTCGGGGTACGCGGAGGTCTCCGGGATCCCCTACGGCGAGGGCCTGATGAAGAACCGGTACGTCGGCCGCACGTTCATCCAGCCGTCGCAGTCGCTGCGCGAACGCGGCGTGAAGCTGAAGCTGAACCCGATGCCCGACGCGGTGCGCGGGAAGCGCCTGGTCGTGATCGACGACTCGATCGTCCGCGGGACGACGACCCGGCAGATCGTCCAGGCGCTCCGTGAGGCCGGCGCGACCGAGGTGCACACCCGGATCACGTGTCCGCCGATCCGCTGGCCCTGCTTCTACGGCATCGACATGTCGACCCGCCAGGAGCTGGTCGCCGCCGACCTGGCCGTCGAGCAGATCCGGGACTACGTCGGGGCGGACTCGCTCGGGTACCTGTCGCTCGCAGGGATGGTCGCCGCCACCGGGCAGGATGCCGGCTCGTTCTGCCGGGCGTGCTTCGACGGCGAGTACCCGATCCCGATCCCGGAGCACGCCGGAAAGTTCCTGCTCGAGCACCCCGCGAAGTCGTGAGCTCGCAGGCGTACCGGCGGTCCGGCGTCGACCTGGACGCGGCCGCGAAGGCGGTCGAGCTGATCCGTGAGTTGGGGGACGGGGCGACGCGACCCGAGCTCGTCGAGGGCGTCGGAGGGTTCGCGGGACTGTTCGAGATCGGCGACGGCCGGTTCCTCGCCGCCGCGACGGACGGGGTGGGCACGAAGCTCGAGATCGCGAGGCGCTCGGGCCGGCTCGACACCGTCGGGATCGACCTGGTGGCGATGTGCGCCGACGACGTCGTCTGCACCGGCGCCGAACCCCTGTTCTTCCTCGACTATCTCGCCGTTGGCTCGGTCGACCCCCAGCGCGTGGCCGCGATCGTCGCCGGGGTCGCCGAGGGCTGCCGACGGGCGGGGTGCGCGCTGCTGGGCGGCGAGACGGCCGAGCACCCCGGCGTGATGGCCGAAGACGCGTTCGACCTCGCGGGGTTCTGCGTCGGGGTCGTCGAGGAGGAAGGGCGGCTCGGGCCGGACCGGGTGCGGGACGGGGACGTGCTGATCGGACTCGCCTCTTCGGGGGTGCACGCGAACGGCTTCTCGCTGGTTCGGGACGCGCTGCTGGTGCGGGCCGGCTACGCGCTCGAGCGGACCGTGCCGCCGCTGCGCCGCCCGCTCGTCGACGAGCTTCTCGAGCCGACGGCGATCTACGCTCCCCTCGTGCTCGAGCTCGCTCGCGAGGGCGTGGTGCACGCCGCGGCGCACGTGACGGGCGGCGGCATCCTCGAGAATCTCCCGCGCGTCCTCCCGGAGGGGCTCGAGGCGGACGTGGCCTGGGGATCGTGGCCCGAACCCCCGGTGTTCGAGCTCCTACGCGCCCAGACCGGCGCGACCGAGGACGACCTGCGTTCGACGTTCAACCTCGGCGTGGGGATGGTGCTCGTCGTCCCGCCCGATCAGGCCGAGCGTGCGATCGCGCATGCGGGCGCATCGAGCTTCGCCGCGTTCCCGATCGGACTCGTGCGCTCCTGACCGGGGGGTCTCGCGGGACCCTGCGAGGAGTGACTAGCCGCGTGTCGTCCACCTGTCGGGGCGTCGTCCGGCCGGGGGACACCAGCCGGTACCGCACAAACCGGCCGCAAGGCCGATTCCACCCGGCCGAACGCCTGCCGATACCGTTCCCATGATGATGGGCACGAAGACCACGTCGCGGGTCCTGGTCGTCGACGACGAGCCACAGGTCGTCTGGATGCTGCAGTTCACCCTCGAGGCCGAGGGGTACCAGACCCTCTCGGCGCCCGACGGACGGACGGCGCTGGACGAGGTCCGCGAACACCACCCGAACGTCGTCCTGCTCGACATCATGATGCCCGTGATGGACGGCTGGGCCTTCCTCGAGGAGCTGCAGACGATCCCGGCCACCGAGCGTCCCCGAGTGATCGTGGTCTCGGCGCGCTCGAGCCTTCGCGACCGGGCGAAGGCGGCCGAGCTCGGCGCCGACGCGTTCGTCGCCAAGCCGTTCAGCGTCGACGACCTGATGGTCGTCCTGCACGACATCGAACAGGCGGTCTGACCACCCGGCGCGTCAGACCGTCAGGCCGGCATCCCCGAGCACCCCGAGTAGCGGTTCGAGCAGCTGCGTGGGGACGGCGACGGTGAGCACCTCGCCGTCCGGTTGGTCGATCTGCCGGAACACCGCGCCCGCGGCCTCCACGATCACCGCGCCCGCGGCCGTGTCCCAGGGCGCGAGGTGGAGCTCGTAGTAGGCGTCGACCTCGCCGCACGCCACCGCGCACAGATCCATCGCCGCCGAACCGCTCCGTCGTATGTCCGCGATGCGATCGATGAGCCGCCCGAGCGTCTCGGCCTCGCGGACCCGCATCCCGGCGTCGTACCCGAACCCCGTGGCGACGATCGAATCGGCGAGCGCGGTTCGCGCCGCCGGTCGTGCGGGAACGCCGTCGCGTTCGGCCCCGCGGTCGGCCACGCCCACCGTGGTCCGGCCGAGCGCGTCGATCACGACGCCGACGCTCGGGCGGTCGTCGACCTCGATCCCGATCGACACCCCGAAGCCCGGGTACCCGCGCACGTAGCTCGCCGTGCCGTCGAGCGGGTCGAGCACCCACCGCACGCCGGACGTGCCGGCGCGGTCCGTCCCCTCCTCGCCGAGGATCGCGTCGTCGCGCCGCGCGTCGCGGATCCCCTCCACGATGGCGTGCTCGGCCGCTCGGTCGATCTCGGTGACCAGGTCGCCCGCGGCGGACTTCCGGTCGATCGCGAACCCCGAGCGGAGCCCGTCCCGCTGGATCTCCGCCGCTCCGCGAGCGAGCCGTACCGCGAGCGTGCGGAGCTCGTCGAGCAGCTCGGCGGACCCGGTCGGGCTCAGGGCTCGATGACCTTGCCGAACCGGACGTCGCGGGCCGGGACGCGCGCGATGGTGTCGTCCTTGCGCCGGACCACGTACGTCGCGGCCTCGTGATCGTAGCGTTCGAGCACGCCCACCGCCTCTCCGACGTAGCCGTTCGGCAGCTCGAACTGGAACGACACGCGCTTGCCGAGGTCCTGCGGCGTCACGAGGTTCTGGCCCTTCACGAGCCGAGGATAACGGACGGTCAGCGGGGCAGAGCGTCCAGGCGTTCGCGCGACTCCAGGAGCTCGACCAGGGCGCCGAACGCTCGCCCGACGGTCGCGCCGTCGAGCACCCGGTGGTCGAACGTGAGCGAGACCGTGCACGCGGGCCGAGCCTCGACCGCGCCGTCGATCACGAGCGCCCTCGGGGCGATCACGCCGAGAGCGATCGTGACCGCGTGGCCGGGATTCAGCAGCGGCGTGCCGAACTCGGAGCCGTAGCTGCCGGTGTTCGTGACGGCGATCGTCTCGCCGGAGGTGTTCGTCGGCTTGAGGCTGCCCTCCCGAGCGGCCCGGGCGAGCCGGTCGATCTCGGAGGCGATCTCGCCGATCCCGAGCGACCCCGCGTCCATCACGACGGGGACGACGAGGCCTCGTTCCGTGTCGGTCGCGATGCCCACGTTGACCTTGTCGTGAACGAGGAGCGCCTCGTCCGTCCACGTCGCGTTAAGCATCGGGTGGTCCCTCACGACCTCGGAGAGGGCTCGAACGAACACCGGCAGCGGGGAGACGCCGAGCTTCCGTCGCACCGCGTCCAACGCCGTGCACTCCACCGTGCGGAACGTCGTCACCTGCGGGATGGCGGCCACCTCGGACATGCGTTGGGCGACCGCCCTCCGGATCGGCGAGACGGGGATCTCCTCGCTCGACGTGTTCGATCCGACCGTCCAGGCGGTGGCCGGCCCGCCGCTCGGGACCGCCGCCGGGTACGACGCCGCTCGCACCCCCGATCGCGCGAGCGACTCGACGTCCTCGCGCGTCACCCGTCCGCCCGGACCGGAGCCCGAGACCATCGCCAGGTCGACGCCGAGGTCCCTCGCCAGCTTGCGCACGGCCGGCGCGGCGGTGACCGACGTCGCCTCCGCCGCTTCGACCTCGAACGTCGCGAGCGGCGCCCCGACGGCGAGCGTCTCGCCCGCGTCGATGTGGAACCGCGCGACCCGGCCGGCGAACGGCGACGGCACCTCGACCGTCGCCTTCGCCGTCTCGATCTCGACGAACGGCTGGTTCAGCTCGACGGTGGCGCCCT
>WNFV01004405.1_pt1 | contig 17481 bp, 15 predicted proteins | sample 5400101 | NCBI WGS metagenome assembly WNFV01 (sample SAMN13153361, study PRJNA577476) | soil metagenome | isolation source: 115 cm soil or saprolite under grassland replicate 1 | place: USA:California | collected 2016-06-15
GGCCAAGGCAGACCCGTCATCGCCGCGCGCGCCCTACATCCCGGATGCTGAAGCGGTTGCGCCCGCGCTGGCGCGCTTTCTCCATTTGCCGGAGTTCGCCCTTGGGCACGTGAAATACATCGCCACCAACGCGATCCCGTCGGCACCCGCAGCAGACGGCGAGCGCAGCTACCCGGTGCTGATCTTCTTGGAGGGGCTCGGCGGCTACCGCCAGCAGAACACCTTCCAAGTCGAGGAGCTGGTCTCGCACGGCTACATCGTCGCGGCCATCGATCAGCCGTATGCCGCCTCAATGGTGGTGTTCCCGGATGGGCGCCAGGCGGCCTATGATACCCGCATGGAGCCGCCGCATCGCCAGGCGGGCTACGACCCCAGCACGGCCCCTGCGCACAGCGCTTTCGCGTACGCCCACATCCCATATCTCACGCAAAACGCCGTCTTCACGCTGGATCAGCTCACCGCGCTCAACCAGGCCGACCCGAACGGCATCCTGACCGGGCGGCTGGACCTGCAGCGCGCCGGCCTCTTCGGCCATTCGCTGGGCGGCATCGTCGGTGGCGAAGCCTGCCTGCAGGAGCCGCGCCTGCGGGCCTGCCTGCTGGAGGATGCCTACATGCCTGCCGACGTGGTCCGGGCCGGCTTGCGGCAGCCAGCCATGTGGATCACCCGGGATGCCGACACCATGCGACTCGAACGACAGCGATCCGGCGGGTGGCCAGAGGCGGCCATCGACGAACACCTGACCACCATGCGGGCGGTGTACGAGGGCCTGCCGGGCGATGGGTACTACGTACAGGTTCCCGGCACGTTCCACGTCGACATGACCGACGCCCCATTGCTGACACCGCTGGAGACCTGGTTCGGCCTCGGCGGGCCGATTGGCGTACAACGGGCGCACGACATCATCAATGCCTACTCGCTGGCGTTCTTCGACCGGCATCTTAAGGATCGGCAGGTGGCACTGTTGGATGGACCGGCGGAGGAATTCCCCGACGTGCTCTTCGAGACGCGCCGGCATTGATCCGCGGCTGGGTGTGCATGTTGACAAGGCTTTCACCTGCATATGTTGTGGCCTGGGTCGGCGAGCAAAATCAATCATACAGGAGATCAAGCAAGATGGAGAAGCGAATTCTGATCGTCTACGCTGGGAGGTATGGTTCCACTGCCGGGGTGGCCGAGGCTATCGGACAAGAGTTGCGCCACTCTGGAGCGATGGTGGAAGTGTACCCCGCAAAAGACGTAACAGAAATGAGCTCATATGATGCCGTGATCGTCGGCAGCGCCATCCACTTCGGAAACTGGCTGCCGGAAGCGGTGAAATTCGTGGAGAGGCACAAAGAAGGCTTGAGCCACATACCGGTCGCTTACTTCCTTACCTGTTTAGACCTAACCAGAGTCCCTGAAGAAACGGGGCGAGCTGCGTCAATCTATCTAGATCCCTTGCTGGGCCATCCGCCGCAGGCCGAAGGTAGGTTGAGTGTATGGGAAAAAATGCATCTCTTGCCGAGCTTTATGAATTCGGTGCGGAAAACGGCTCCTCAGGTCAAGCCTGTCAGTATTGGTGTGTTCAGAGGCAAGTTGGATGACAGTGAGTTACGCCTCACGCATCGGTTGCTAATAAAACTCGGTTCGCTTTTCACCAAACGGATCCCCGAGGGTGACTTCCGTAACTGGCAGGCCATCCGTGCTTGGGCAGCCAGCCTATACGCCGTGCTGCTGCAACAAGGTAGGCCCAATGTAGAAGGGCGGCACAAGAATATGAATACCAAGAATACGAATACCAACGCTTCACAAGAGAAGCTGCCGCTGGACTATTTTGTGTTCGTCTTCGCTCTCGCGGTTCCCTTCTGGTTATTTGGCGGAGGGAAGTTACCCCTTCCAATCAATCTCCCCGTCGCCGCACTGGTGACTTTTGTCCCGATGATAGCAGCCGCACTACTCTCCTATCGGCAGCATGGACTGACTGGCGTCAAGCGCCTCTTCAAGAAGGCATGGGATTACAGAAACACAAGACAAGGGATCTGGTATGTGCCCGTCCTGTTCTTGGCGCCTGTGATCTATGTGTCGTCCTATGCCGTCATGCGTTTAACGGGCCTGCCGCTCCCCGATCCGATTACCATCCCAGTGCAGTTGGCGCCGGTCCTTTTTGCCCTGTTCTTTATCAGCGACACGGGTGAGGAGTTGGGTTGGTCGGGCTATGCCATTGACCCTATTCAAAACCGGTGGGGAGCTGTCAAGGCCAGCCTCATTCTGGGAGTCGTGTGGGCGATCTGGCACACCATTCCATTTGTGCAAACTGGCAATAGTGCGACCTGGGTGGCATGGCAAGGCCTCAAGACAGTCGCAATGCGCATGGTGATCATCTGGCTCTACAACAAGACAGGAAAAAGTGTGTTTGCGGCAACCCTGTTCCATACCGCCGACAATGTCAGTTGGTCCTTATTTCCGAATTACGGCTCCCATTACGATCCGTTTGTGACTGGCCTGATGACCTGGGTGGCGGCAGGTATCGTCATCATCGGATGGGGATCAAAAACAGTAGCCCGGTATCGGCACGCAGAGCAAGCCAAGCGTTAGGCCCGGGTCTACTCGTACCCCAAAATCCGCTAGAGCGCCTGCTTGAAATGGCAAACCGTAGGGAGTAGAGGTAACAAGAAACGTTTCAACAAACCGAATGGAGGATAAACACATGAAACACATAACCCTTCTGCTTCTTTCGCTCGTAGTGATTACCTCAGCCTGCACAGCTTCGCAAGCGGGTAGAGGCCAGGCTGGGAAGCTGGCCGTCCCATCGCAATGGAACCTGGTATCCTTCGGCAAAGCGGGAGCTGAAACGCCGGTCATCGAAGGATCTTCGATCACGCTCAAGTTTGAAGCAAACGATCAGGTTAGCGGCACTGGGGGATGCAACTCCTATGGCGGAAAGTATGAAACGCAAGGTGATACCTTGACTTTCAAGGATATCACCAGCACGCTGAAGGCTTGTGCTGGCGAACAGGTCAGCCAGCAGGAGCAGCGCTATTTTGAAGCTCTACAAACCGCGGCCAGGATTGAAATCGCAGCGGATAACCTGACTATTTGGTACGAAGGTGGGCAAAGCAAGCTCAACTTCGCCAAGAATAATTCAGCTAATGATCGCCCGCAATGGGTGGCTCTCACGGGAGCAGCGCATGGCAATGGTTGCACAGGCAATTGCCCTGCTATCTTCAAGGAGATGAGATATGGCTCAAGTGGTGGACAACTTGGGGGATAACAAATTGGGCATAGCGCTCCACTGGTGGCAGCGGTGGGCGACGTGGATCGGATATGCAACGTCCCTTTGGTGCGTGGTGTATGGAGCACTCGGCTTATACTGGACCCAGGGGGGCGCATGGAGCGAACGCCGGTCTCCGGCTGCCGGTTTCGGGACGCCGGGCGGCCGACTCCTCCTCGCTGGGCGGCTTCGCCATGAAGGCGAGCCCGCACGGATGTGAAGGATGGCAACCCGAATGTCGACAGATGTGGCGCACACGCGTTGGTGGCAGACCTTCGAGGTGGTGTTTGGCATTCCTTTCCTGGCTGCCATTGCCCTGCAACTGGCTGTGCCTCTCTCGCTCCCGCGTGGGTTCCTCACGCCAGCCATCCTCCCCGCGGGCGCCGCCCTCATTATTGTGGGAGCCGTCCTCGTCGTCCTTGCGCGTCGTGAGTTTGCCCAGCATGGCCAGCCGACCGACCCAGGACGTCCGACAAGCATGCTCGTCACGACAGGTGTTTTCGCTATCTCAAGGAATCCCCTTTACTTCGGCGGCGTTTGCATTCTGGTGGGGATCGCGCTGGCACTCAGTCTTCTCTGGGTGTTGGTGCTGCTCCTCCCGGCGCTTGTCGCCTGCCACTACGTGCTCATCGCGCCCGAAGAAAGGTATCTCGCCGCCAAGTTCGGCGAGGAATACCGTTTGTACGCCGCCTCAGTCCATCGCTGGATTGGTCGCAAACATATTTCACGCTAACGGTACGAGCCAGTTGGGTCGGGAGAGCCTCACAAGAAGAAAAGTCGCCCAACACAACGTGCACCGGACGGCGCTCTGTGCCGACAAGATCGGAGCCAATTTAATGGCTGGAACCGGCTCAACTGCTTTCCCGATCTAGCGGTGCGCCGCCGCTGAACGTCCACCCATTAAGCGTACCTTGCAAGCATCAAGGCACCTTGGTCGAGTCCGCGGACCTAGGCACTCTCCCACTTGGAATACATAGACGCAACCGGACGTTTAATGCCAAGCGTGATGCAAGGCAAGCGGGGTCGGCATTGTTTTAAGGAGGTTACGAGATGTTAGCGACTGCTTCGTTCGCCTGCGGGATTTTGCTCGCTACAATCGTCTTGGCTGTTGCCCGCCGCCGGGAGCCGGAGGTGGGTGGGCCGGCGCCGAAACCAACCAGCCTCGGCTGGTGGACCCTTGCGTTCGGTCTGACCGCGCTAACGGCGTTTGTCCTGGCGGTGTGGCTGATGCCCAGTGGCAACCCTCCCGAGTTGGGACTCTGGTTGATCTCAATCGCATTTGCGTTCGCTGCGCTGTTGGTCGGCGCCGGGACCCTAATTAGGCGCGATCGTCAGTGGCCAACGTGGGTTGGCCTTGTTGCCGGGCTGACACCCGCGGTCTTTTGGATCGTGTTCGCGGCAGGCAACATCCTCGGTTTCGGAGAATAATAGCGCGGATCTCCGGTGATGCCTGCCAACAGTCGAAAGACCCGAACTACCAATTCGGACGCCCAACCCGGCATTGAAGCGGAGCGGCTGGATCGGGCCGGTGTGTCCTGCAACGACTGCAGGCGGAGTCATTCGCTCGCATCACCAGCGAGCGCACCGCGTGGAGCAGGCGTGGTCAGGCGGAGGATCTCCTTGTATCCACTGGCACACTGGTGGAAATGTCAACAAATAGTTAAAAACAATCTTGCGATTCGACTTTGGCTACAGCGCTGGCTACAATGCAAACAAAAAGCCCCGCTTGGCGTGCTCGTGGTATGGAAGCCCAAATGGCGGCGACAAGCCATATGGTTGAAACCGATGGTACTTATGGATATCCTCAGAGGCGACGCTTTCCTGTCTGACCTCACGTAGGTACAGGGTGCGAAACTCTGCCAAGGCGGTCTGATAGACTCAGTAGATCACGGATTCAGGTGAAAGGATCAATGGTCGTTACGACCCCATAATAGCGTTCAATGGCCCGCGTCAGAAAACGGGTCATCCGATCCAGGCGGAAGGCCGCACGGGCCACCCGCGCGGGCCTCCGGCCAGGTATCCGTAGGAACAGCCAATGCAGGTCGATCCAGACATTCAAGACCAGCAACGCCAGCCCCATCAGCAAGAAGCGCAACGCCGGATTGGGCGAGGTGGTGCGCGCCCGCACCTGCTCCATTTGGCGGTAACTGCTCTCGATGCCAAAGCGCCGCCGATAGCGCTTCCGAATGCGCTGCGGCGTATCGCGCACACCAGGACAGGCATACAGGCACCAACTCACCGTGCGCTTGCCCGAGCGACGCCGGGCATAGGTCCGCGCTACTGCCACATCCACCGTCAGGCGGCCGTGCTCGGCGCTCTGGAAGGTATGGGTTGTGCGGTAGCTGCGCGGTCCGCGGCACAATGCGCGTGTCCCGCCCTGCTTGCCCCTTATCGGGGCCGCCACAATCGCCGGCAGGTGGTGGGCCGCCAGCCAGGTCAGAACCGCGATGCTACAGAAGCCTTTGTCGGCATATACGCGCCGAATGCGGACGCCTTGCGCTTCCACCTGCGTCAGCAAGCGCGCCACAATGTCCACGGCGGCATCGCCGGGCTTGACGAACACCACCGCCAGGGTCAGGCGCCGGTCGTGCAGCATCACGTAGGCCGTCGCACAGCGATAGAAATAGGTGGTGCCGGCTCGCGCCTCGCCGCGGCAGACCCAGTTGTTCGGCTCGGCGCCATCACAGCGCCCATAATACGGCTGGTCATGTTCGTCGAGCGCGATCTCCTGGGGGCGGGCCCGCACGCTCTCCGGGATGACCGCCGCCAGAGCCGTATTACAGCAGCGCTCCAGCTCGCGCACGTCGTGGGGCGGCAACTGCGCGGTCAGATAGTCGCGCACGGTATTGGCGGCGGGCGCGTCGGTCAGATCGGCACAGACCGCCTCGATGGTGGTGTGGCGCGCGGCCGCGGCCAGCAGAATCCGCCACAGATCACTGGTCTGACAACTGTAGCCATCGGCGTGAAGCCGCACGTGCTGGCGCAGCAAATACTATGGTACGATCCAAGGTGTACTGATCGGTCAGTTTGATCGATTGGTCGTGTGTGGGTCTGCACATGATGGGTCCTCCTTGCTTCGGATGGATTCATGATGCATCGCAGACCCACAGATGTAAACCAACCCAGCCTTTCAAATTCGTGATCTACTGAGCCTAGCGCCTGGCTCCACCGCATATCGTTGGGCCGCTCGCCCAGGCTGTATTGCAGCAGAATGATGTCTGCCACGTCCTGACACCACCGAGCGAACTCCCGGCTCTCGGCGTGCGTCATATCGAAGGGGCTGTCGAAGTCGGCCGCACCGGCAGGCAGGCGTGCTCACCGATGGGGCTGATGGAAAAGGCCACGGAGCGCCAGATTTGCGCCGTCGCGCTCGACGCCAGTGAGGGGTCGCGGTACTCGCTCTCGTAGCCGTACCGCTCGCGGGTGACTATCCGCTCATCGAGCTTAGGCTTGCTGGCGCGCAGATAGCCCTTGTTCTTGCCTTGCGTCGCGATGATGCCGCGTGCGGCTTCCAGCGCTTTGACAGTGTTGCCGTCAAAGCTATAGGTGGGGTCTGGCAACGATTACTTCGGTGGCGGGCCATCGAACAGAACGACGAGTATGATAACCGGTAACGGATCGGTAGCATCATCAGCAGAGCAGTATCCGCAACATTTTTGACTACATAAAGGTGCTACTGCTGCCGACATCGTGCCCTGATGGCTCCAATCGGTGCTGGAAAAAGAGATGATCGGCACCGTTTGTTCACGTTCTGTTCTGTGGCTGTTGGATGCTCGAATCGTTACCAGACCCCCTTATCGGATATCTTGGTGTCGAGCTACTAAGATCAGTTGACGAGAAGAGACCCACGCCCCTGGCTGATCACCAGGGGCGTCGGCTGCAGAATGCGCTGCGCAGCAACTAGAACGCCGCTGCCCCTGCGGCTGCTACTAGGTGGTCTTGCTCTCCTGACCCACCGCTGACGCCGATTGCCCCGACCACCTGACCATCGCGCTTGAGCGGTATCCCTCCGGCAAAGATCATCACACGCCCATCGTTTGACGCATGGATCCCGAAGAACTGTTCCCCTGATTGACTATGTTGCGCCAAGTCCTTCGTGGCAATGTCAAAAGCGCGGGATGTGAAAGCCTTCTTGATCGAAATATCGATGCTGCCAATCCAGGCTCCGTCCATCCTCACGTGAGCAACCAAGTTGCCACCGCTATCAGCCACAGCGATGTTCATGGGCTGGCCGATCTCAGCTGCCTTTTTCTCGGCGGCGGCAATGACCCGGCGCGCGTCGTTGAGTGTCACCATAGCGTGTTCTCCTTGTGATAGGTTTGATTGGTGTCTGATGGCGAACAAACTGTGCCATCGGTTATTGGTGTTCCTTCCTTTTTGTTTGATAGTGTACTCGCTGGATCGAATAGAGTGTGACCACAATTCGTGGGAAGGGGGGAAGCTTGGACCACCCCTTCCCCCAAGAACTGGGCATACAGTAGAGTAGACCGCCAGCGAGTTGCCCTTCCGGCTACGCGGCGCAGCCGGCCTCAGGGCGTGCCGCAAGGCTGTGGCGCGGCGCCGGCAGTGCTGCCGACGTTGCGGTCGGCCCAGGACAGCATTTGGTCGTAGGCTGCATCGGCGTTGGTCTGCAAGTTGAGGTTGTGACCCGCGTCGTTGATCACGGCCGCCTCGACGCACGCCGAGGCGCTGTAGAAGCCTTGCTCGTAGTTCTGCACCGCCGCTTTGTCGGAACAGTTCACGTGGTTGCCACAGAAGATCGGGTCGAACTCACCGAGGACGATTTGCACCGCTCCTTCGATCTGCAAAGAGATCGGATCGAAAGACATCGCTGGTCCGGTGTTGAGCTCGCCGATGGTCGTGGTCTGCTTGAGACTCTCGTCGAGCGCGAGCACCTCAGGATCGACGTTCGGCAGGTAGTAGAAGACGCCGCCGCGACTGCCGGGCACGGTGGTGAGGTAGTCGAAATTCGGGAACTGGCCGGCGAACTTGGGATCGAACGTGGCCGGATAGAAGGCCGGCAGCAGCACCGAGTTGATAAAGTCGAAATTGGCGTCGTGGAGAAAACCAGTCAGGATGATGCCATCGGCCTCGCCCGGAAAGCTGCCGGCGTAGTTGATGGCGGTGGAAGAACCCATCGAATGGCCGACGACGATGACCTTCTGGAATTTCCGCGAGGCGACCTGGCCGGCGTGCAGGGCTTGGACCACCTGGTGGACCACGAATGCATTGGCGTCGATGTCAACGAGGTTGCCGTCGGGGTGGTCGCTGGCGCCGTTGCCGATGCGATCGAGATTGAAGGTGGCATACCCGCGCTTGGTGGCGGAGCGGACGTACGAATAGTGCTCGGTCTGGTACGGGAAGTCCCAGTAGTAGCGGGCGAAGGTGGAACCGTGGAGCAAAAGCTGCACAGTCTTACCGGCGGCCGGCCCCTGCGAGCACAAGGTTCCGATGACCTGGTAGGTGTTGGTCTGGCCAGGGGCGAGCGTGACACGAAGGGCGTGCTCACTGCACTGCAGTGTGGCTTCGGCCGCCGCCACCCGAGCGGTCGTGGTTGCCCCCAGCACCATCGCCAGCATCACCAGCGCAACCAGACCGAGGTTGCCATTTCTAATCATTGTCTTTTCTCCTTGCTTCTTTTTATAGTGATTTCAGTGTGGTTCTCGTCCGAACCTGCGAGCGGTATTACACCATTAGACTAAGCATGGCAGAAGGGACAAGTGGTACATTGAGCGTGACAAATTGCGGACATCACCTGGCCATCGCTGTCATACATCCTCCGGCTTCCAAAACACAAGACGTAGGAACGCCGATGTTGACCTGCTTGTTGCCTATTTTGGGGCGTATCTCGGCTGGAACCGAGGTTCCCGACCACCTGCACCGCAGCGGCGCTGGCTTGGGGTGGTGAACGTGCCGCGACCTTACGGCGCAACCTGCTCCCATTGCCACCCCCGACCTTTCTGTTTGATATAGCCGAGACTGGGAAACGGGAAGTGATAGGCGAGCACTCGGGCCTTCTCGGCGGCGGCCCGATCGAGCAAGTTGCGCCGAGTGGCGGCGGCTTGCTCGCGCTGTAGGTCGAAGATCGGATACCAATCCGGCTGCGCGAGGTGGATCGGATGCAGCACAGTATCGGCAATGTGCAGCACCTGCTCGCTGCCGGAGGCGATCACCAGCGCGCTATGGCCGGGCGTATGCCCGGGCGCTGCGATCACATGCACGCCCGGCCCGATTTCCGTTTCGCGATCGATCAGATCAAGCTGGCTCTGTATCGGCCCCAGGTTGTTGCCGACCCAGGTGCCGATCACCGGGTCCCAATCCCCACCATACATCTGCCCGGCCGCTAGCTTGGCGAGAGTGGTCTCAGCCGTCCAGAAGTCCCAGTCGCTCTTCCACATCACGTAGCGGGCCTTGGGAAACATCGGCTTGCCGGCACTATCGACATTCCCACCGATATGATCCGGATGACCATGGGTGAGGATGACCGTGTCGATATCCTCCGGCGTCAACCCGGCTGCCTGCAGATTCTGGAGCAGGGCACCGGCACTGGGTGCAACACCAGCACCAATGCCGGTGTCGACCAGAATCCGCTGCTGCCCAGTGTGGATCACCAGCCCCGTGTACGATAGCCAGATCTCGTCTGGCTGCAGGTTGTGGTCGTGGATCACCTGCGTGGCGCGCTCAGGCGGGGCGTTGACGAACAACGCGTTGGCCGAGTAGGGGAAGGTGCCATCGGCGAGGGCGAGACATTCGATGCTGCCGACCGTAAAGCGCGTGCTTTCTGTTTTCATGGTTGTCCTCCTCGTTTTGAATAATGATTGTTGTGCTGCTGGTCTTTCTCGCTGCAGACGGAATTTCCAACGCCACCTGGAGGAATATAGCAGCGGCGGCGTTGCACAGGCGTTGCACAGGCGATTCATGGGCGTGACATGGGGCGCATGTGGTAGCGAATGCTACGTTGAATCGCCAGGCACGCACAGGCACCGCCCGCGCTCAGAGGTGATGCGGGCGGTGCGAGTTGGAGGCGTTCGTGATCCTCTAGCTATATTTATGGACGGAATGGGCGGCAGAAGACGCCGCAGGTGTGGGAAACTCTTGTTCCGCGAGGACTACTACCCGGCCGCTGCCAGTATCTCTTCCACGACCGCATCGACGGTTTTGGCCTGGCCCCGCCTTCGCGCTGCGGCGAACACCTCCGGCGGCAACTCAGCCTCCAGTTCAGCCAGGAGGCGGTCGGCTTTGTCTCTATAGACCTGCCAGGTGGCGGGGTGGTTGATCACTAAGCTCAGGATGGCGGCGGCGCGTTGTTTCGGCTCATGATTGGCCAGCACCTCTGGGCCAGCAACCACACCCGCCGCAGGCACGTCAGCCTCTTTCTCCAAGAGCATAGCCCAACTTATCAGCGCCGGTAAGGCGTAGGCAGTACCGCTGGTGGTTTCTAAGGCTTCGAGGAGATAGTTCCGGGCCGCTAGATAATTCTCCAGCCCCAGGCTGGCCTCGCCCAGTCCGGCGAGAATCCACGACACTTCAGCCTTATAGCCAAGTTGTCTGGCTGTATCCAATGCCTCTTGAAAGTATCTTGGCGCCTCTTCATACCTGCCCATGCTATTGGTAATGTATCCCAGAGTCCCAAGACGATAGATGACTTCAAAATGGTGACCGGTCTCACGACAAAGGGTCAGGCTCTCCTCAAAAAGCTGTTTGGCCTCGCTCAGCCTGGCTCCCCCTCGCCCCCAGGCGACGAGACCCAGTCCACCCACAGCCATGGCCCTGCCAAACCGATCGCCAATTTCTTTGAAGAGAGCCAGACTCTCCTGGTAATATTGTTCTGATGCAGAATACTCCCCTGCACAGAAGGCGTTAAAGCCCAATTTGTCAAGCAGAACAGCCGTCCCAGCTTGATTTTCAAGGCCTCTCATCAGATCGAGGCTCTGCTGAAAATAACGTTGAGCTGTGAGATAATCCCCTTTTAGGATTGAGGTCAGCCAGCCCAGCCTCTCCAGGGCCTCCGCCATAGCAAGGTGATCATCAATCGCCTGGCTGACCTCCAGACTTTCTCGATAGAGGTGGTCGGCTGCCACATGATTTCCCTGTCCCCAAACACCATTCCCCAGAAATTTGAGACAGAAGGCGATCTCGGCCCGAGCCTCCCACTGGCGGGCCAGCCCCAGACTGTTTTGAAGTAGCTCTCTGGCTAAATGATAACGCCCCAAGACTGTGCAGAACGCGCCCTGGCGGGCCAGCGCCTTCATGCAGACCTTTTCCATCGGCGTCGGCTCTGAGGTCGGCCCGTGCAGCTCACGTGCTTGTAAATGTTCGGCCGCACGCCTAAACGCTTCTTCGCCTTCTTGAAAGTGGCTGCGCAGCCAACAGAACCGGAAGAGGCCCTCCATTGCGCTCTCGAGGGCCTCGACCGGCCCCTGCTCGACTGCCCAGTTCCAAGCGGCGCGCACATTCTCGACCTCGGCCTGGATCTCGTCCAGGACCACCTTCGGCTGTTTCCCCATCAAGGCCGTCGCCCGTTTCTGCAGAAAAGCCAGGAAATAGTCACTGTGCCGGGCGCGGGTCAATGCCTGCTCGGGTGGCGCTGCCTCGAGTTTGTTTGCGCAAAACTGACGCAACAGTTCGTGCATATAATATCGCCCTCCAGCCGTCAGGCTGACCAGCGACTTGTCCACCAGGCCGGCCAACTGTGGCAACGATGCGCCGGTCGCCTGTTCGGCTGCCTGGCGTGTGAAACCGCCCCGAAAGACCGACAACTGCCGCAATACCCGCTGCTCCTCTAGCGAAAGCAAGTTCCAGGAGTGATCAAAAACCGCCCGCATGGAACGGTGCCGCGCCGGCACATCGCGCGCCGAGGCCACCAGAAAATCCAGATTGCGCTCGATTTCCTGGGCAATCTCACGGCAGGAGAGTACCCGCGCCCAGGCCGCCGCCAGCTCGAGGCCCAACGGCATCCCTTCCACCAACTGGCAGAGGTGTGCCACTACCGGTCGTTCCCCGGCCGGCAACACGAAGTCAACGTGCGCCCGCTGCGCGCTCTGTAGGAATAACGCCGCGGCGCTGTACGCCTCCAACTCGCTGGCGTGCTCCGCCGGCGGCACCGGCAGCCCGCGAAGTTGAAACACCCACTCTCCCTGTAGGTGTAACATCTCCCGCGAGGTGACGAGCAGTCTCACCCCCGGCGCAGCGCTAAGGATGTCGATCAGCATCCCAGATCCCGCCAGCAGATGCTCAAAGTTATCCAGGATCAATAGCACTTGCTTCTCGCGCAGGTAGTTGAGTAGTTGCGTTATGGGATCGACCGGGCCGCTGAAGGCAAAGTCGAGCGCCGCGGCGATGGCCGGCACGATCAACTCGGCCGCACTGACCGCGACCAGCGGGACGAAGAAGACGCCGTGTGCGAACCGTGCGATCTGGTTCGCGGCTGTCTGGATGGCTAAGCGGGTTTTGCCGACGCCGCCCGGACCGGTGATCGTGAGCAGTCTGCAGGCCGGCTCGGCCAGGCGGCGGGCCAGTTCGGCCAACTCCGCTTCCCGCCCGATGAAGCTGGTCAGTGCGATCGGCAGGTTGTGGGGCCGGCGGGTCGCGGGTAGCGCCGCAGGGTGGTCGACCGGTGGTGCTTCCATATGGAGCAAACGATCATAGGCCGTGCGAGTGGTGGGGCTGGGCTCCACCCCCAGTTCGCGCTCCAACACAGTGACACAGGTCTGGTAGACTCGCAGCGCGCTGGCGCGGTCGCCGCTCAGCGCGTGCAGCCGCATCAGGTGCTGATAGGCCGCCTCATGCAGTGGCTCGTGGCGCAGCAGGCGCTGGGCGTAGCCGATCGCCGCCGCGTACTCGCCACTCTGCTCCAAGAGCACGACCAGCCGCTCCAGCGCCGCGAGGAACACCTGATGCAAGCGCTCACGTTCGAGCAAGACCCAGTCGTCGTACCAGCCCGGCAGCAGGTCGCCCTGATAGAGCTCAACGGCTTGGGCTAACGCCGCCCGCTGGGTGGGCAGATCCCCACGCTGCTCGGCAGCGTGGGCTTGGGCGAGCGCTCGTTCGATGGCAGCCACATCCAGCGTATAGGGCGCGTCTGCCCGCCACTGCACGACCTGAGCGTCAACATGGAGGAAGTCGTTGGCCCCTGGCAGCGCCTGACGCAGGCGGTGCAGCAGGCTGCGCAGATTGGTGCGCGCCTGGGCTTCGCTCGAGTCCGGCCAGAGTAAGAAGGCCAGGTGCTGGCGGGCGTGGGGCGTCGCACGATGCAGCACGAGATAGGCCAGCAGCGCTTGCAGGCGCTCCTGATCGAGGGTGGTGACCGGAGCATCATCGAAGCGGAGATGGAATCCACCCAGGAGCTGGATGTGCAGAGTCGAGACCATAGCGCGCCTCGCTGCCAGGAATGCCGCACCGTTTCGCGGGATGGCTGATTATAATGCAAAGGTGGGGGAGCACGCAAAGCAGGGACGGAGCGCCAGTGAGATGCACATGCAGAATGACCAGCAACAGCGGATTCTGCTCTCGGACCACTTCCGGAGCGTGAGCCTCGGGCTGCTGGAGGCGATGGAAGCAAATGGCTGGACGATCGCGCTGAGCGAGTGGAGCGTGGGGGAAGAGGTCGCTCCGCGTCCGATCGGGCTTTTTGAACTGACACCGCCTCGATAACCGAAAGAGAGTCGTATTTGCTCAAGAGCAAGCATGTCGCTGTCAGGCCGTCCGGCGATCGAGCGGATCACAGGGAGGAGCCGCTTGAGCTTGCGTTCATTCGCTGCAAAGATTGGTTAGCGCGAATAAGTCCTGGGTCAAGTTCTGCTGGATGTGGTAGCATAGGCCGTCACTCGCTCTCGCTCTGGAGGGATCTATGCGTCGCATCCAGGTAGTCATCCGCGAAGTGGATGACCAGACCGCCGACCCGCCCAAAGAGTTGGCAACGTTCGATCTCCCGACGGCTGATCTTGCCGCGCTGAACCCCCAAACCGCGTTGGATAATCTCGAAGCCACCACGCACGAAACCGGCAATGCCATTTTGCGGCGCACGCTTCAGGCACAATGGGAGGTGATCGATGCCGCGCTGGCCGAGCAGTATCGCCAGCGTTTTTCCCCTCAGCCAGTGCAAGCCGACGGCCACGCCTCCGTAAAGGTCGCTAGCCGGTTCGGGACGCTGCACCTCAATCGCCAAGTCTTTGCACCGCTGAGGGAGGGGACGCATGTGCTGCCCAGCAATGCGCTCTTGCCGCCCCATCAGGGCATGATTATCACCCGCGCCCTGCAAGAACTGGCCTGTTTGTTGCCACAGGACTTGTCGTTTGAGAGTGTCACGCGGCTGCTGAGTTGGCAGACCCTCGACGCTCAGGTGCTCTCGGACACAACCGTACGCAATCTGGTGCGCACGCACGGTCAGATCATTCGCCAGGCCGAACAGGCCGAAGTTGCCGCGCTGCTCGCTCACCACGACCTGACCACGCTGCGGCCACAGCTGATCCCGCCGCAGCAGCCCCGCCGTCGCGCTGCGTGGCCAGTCGAACTGACTGCGGCCGTGGATGCCGCCTTGAGTGCGGGTGCAACGCGCCGACCAGCAGGGGTCACGGCGGTGGATTGGGAGCGCGTGTTGACGGTACGGCGCGCCGAGCAGGTGCAAACCGTCGAGGAACTGCGGCGGCTGGGACCGGATGTGGCGCCTGATCAGGTGCTGACGACCGCCGATGAAGTGCTGACCCGCAAGCTGGCGCGGCGGCGCTTCAACGAACTGCGGACAGCACGCCTTGTGACGACCGAGGGGTCACGCTACCTGAGCGGGGCTGGGGATGGCTTTCTGTCGCTGTTGCTAGTGATGGTGCTGCTGTGTGCCCAACGCCAGCGCGTCGTACTGCTGATCGCAGACGGGGCGCGCTGGATACGAAACTGGTTTGCAGCCCTGCTTGCGCTCTCGCCGACCAGTGTGATGATCTTGGACTGGTTCCACTTGCGCAAGCGCTGCGCGGAACTGGGCAGTATGATCTGTCACGGACGCAAGGCGAAAGCGGCACTGCTGGGACCGTTGTATCGGCACTTGTGGCAGGGCGAGGTCGATGCCGCTATCGCGATGCTGGAGGCGTACCGCAGTCAGGCGCGCAATCCGGATCGGCTTTCTGAACTGATAGCGTATCTGAGGGATCGGCGCGCCTACATCCCGAATTATCGAGTGCGGCGGCGGGAGAGTCAGTACATCGGAAGTGCGCATGTCGAAAAGGCCAACGACCTGATCGTGGCGCAGCGCCAGAAGGGTGCCGGGATGCATTGGAGTCTGGCGACCAGTGATGCGCTGGCCGCCTTGCGCACCCTCATGCTGAATGGAGGCTGGGATCGGTATTGGCGTCACCGCGAGGTCCTCCCGCTGGTCGCAACTTAACCCAGGACTTATTCGCGCTAACACGATATGCCAAGCGGATCATCCTTGTTTCCTAAAAGGCATCAACAAGTCATACTTGGAACAGTGATGTATCGTTATGTAGGACAACGGAAAGAAACTGCTGGATAGCTCTTGTACCTCTATTAGGAAAACGCAGCCAGCTTTCGATTGGTAATGCGCTCGGCGCAGGTGGCCAGGCTCCCCCTTTCGACCGATCCACGGCGGCGCGTTTTGTGGTATCCTGCTCCAGTCTTGAAAGCGAGCCGTATTCGCCAATGATCCTGCTGAGCCACAACTGTTAGCCGCCCCCGTGGCACGTTGATGACGGCCGCGCCCTCTTTGCGGGTCGTCGTCGGCTCAGCGCGGCTCAACCCGCCGCACAACCGAGGTCAACTGTTTGCACGCCGTGGGCGCTTTCGCCCGCGGCGTTTTGTGTTCCAGGGAGGATCGCCATGGTTACCGTCAGCGACCTGACCAAGCGTTACGGCGACGAGCTCGTGCTCGATCGCGTCAGCTTCAGCGTGAACGCCGGCGAGCGAGTTGGCCTGGTGGGGCCGAACGGCTGCGGCAAAAGCACGCTGCTGCGCATCGCCGCGGGGCTGGAGCAGGCCGACGGCGGCAGCATCGCATTCGCGTCGGCTGGCCTGAGGGTCGGCTACCTGCCGCAAGGCTGGGAGGGCCCGGCCGCCGCCACCGTGGCCGATGTCTTGCGCTGGGACCAGGGCGGCGACGATCTGCTCGCGCAGCTGGCCCAGCTGGCGGATCGCATGGCCGCGCCCGGGCTTTCCGGCACGGAGCTGCAGTCGCTGCTCGACGCCTATGGCACGCTCCAGGAGCGGTTCGAGGCGCAGGGCGGCTACGCGCGGGCGAGCCAGGTCGAGGCAGTGCGCGCGGGCCTTGGCCTTGCGGCGATCCCGCCCGACATGCAGGTCGAGCGGCTCAGCGGGGCGAAAAGACCCGGCTCACTCTGGCGCGCCTGCTGCTGGCAGAGGCGCGGCTGCTGCTGATCGACGAGCCGACCAACCATCTCGACGCCGCGGCCGTAGGCTGGCTCGAGGGCTACCTGGCCGGGAGCGCGCTCCCGGCGATGCCCCAGGGATGCGCGGCGCTGATCGTTTCACACAATCGCGCGTTTCTCGATCGCGTGGCGACGCGGATTCTGGAGCTGCGGCCGCCGGACGGAACACCACAGCTGCGCAGCTACACCGGCGGCTACACCGACTATGCCGCCGCACGGGCCGCCGAGCGCGAGCGCCAGCGCGTGCAGTGGCAGATCAGCAGGACTATGTCGCCGACGTCGCAGCCGATATCGCGCGCCTGAAGGGCTACGCGCAGGTCGATCCGCATTCCCCCGGCGCACGCAAGCTCGGCAAGGCGGCCAAGGCGCGCGAGCGCAAGCTGGAGCGCTTCGTCGAATCAGACGAGCGCGTCGCCAAGGCGCACCAGAGCTGGGGCGTGAGGCTGGACTTCGGTGCGGCGGGTGATGGCGCGCGCACAGTGCTGCGGGTGGAGGACGTAAGCTTCGCGTATGTTGATTCAAGTGATGACCAAAGACCAAAGACCAAAGACCAATGCTCGCTCGCACCTACTCCGTCTTCGGCCCTTGGTTATTCGTCTTTGGTCTTGCAAAACGTGAGCTTCGAGCTGGCCTACGGCGAGCGCGTGGCGCTGGTCGGGCCGAACGGCGCGGGCAAGAGCACGCTGCTGCGGTTGATCAGCGGCCAGCTGGAGCCGCGGGCGGGCTGCGTGCGCCTGGGCCCGAACGTGCGGGTCGGCTACCTGGCGCAGGAGCACGCGTCGCTCGATGGGCGGGGCAGCGTGCTTGGGGCGCTGCGTGCGGCGGTGGCGTGGA
>WNFV01004990.1_pt1 | contig 17481 bp, 18 predicted proteins | sample 5400101 | NCBI WGS metagenome assembly WNFV01 (sample SAMN13153361, study PRJNA577476) | soil metagenome | isolation source: 115 cm soil or saprolite under grassland replicate 1 | place: USA:California | collected 2016-06-15
TGCAAGCGGACCTCGGCGCGGCGGTGATCCTGATCGGGCACGACATGGGGTTGATGGCGCAGTTCGTCGATCGACTCGGGGTGATGTACGCGGGTGAGCTCGTCGAGGTCAGTCCCATGGAGGCGGTCTACGAGGATCCGCTGCACCCGTACACGCGATTGCTGATCGCCTGTTTGCCCTCGTTGGAGCAGAAGGGCATGTTTGCCGGCATTCCGGGCCTGCCACCGTCGCTCTTGAATCCACCGTCCGGCTGTCCGTTCAACCCACGTTGCCCACACGTGATGGAGCGCTGTCGCGTCGAACGCCCGGTGTTGCAGCAAGCACAACCCGGTCGATGGGTGGCTTGCCACCTCTACGACCGCCAATGACCGCCCTCCTCGAAGCGCGTAACCTCGGCAAGGTTTTCGGCGGAGGCATGTTCTCACGCGCGCGGACCAGGGCTCTGGATGATTTCTCACTTCGTGTCGATGTTTCCCCACCCTCGATTACCGCGATTGTGGGTGAGAGCGGCAGCGGCAAGACCACGCTGGCGCGTCTGCTACTCGGCATGATCGCGCCTACGACTGGTCATGTCCTGTACCAGGGCAAGACGCTCCCGACCATGACCAGCGCGGAGCGGCGCGCCTTCCGACGCGATGTCCAGGTCATCTTTCAGGACCCGTACGACGCGTACAACCCCTTCTACAAAGTCGATCATGTGCTGGCGAAGCCGATCGCGAACTTTGGCCTCGCCCGGACGCGGAGCGAAGCACGCGGCCTTATCGAGCAGGTCCTGGAAGCCGTCGGCCTGCGGCCAGAGGAGACACTCGGCCGCTACCCACACCAGCTCAGCGGCGGTCAGCGACAACGGATCATGGTCGCTCGCGCACTGTTGCCCAAGCCCCGCTTGATCGTCGCCGACGAACCCGTGTCGATGGTGGACGCTTCTCTGCGCGCGACGATTCTCGGTAGTTTGAAAAAGCTGAACCAGGACTTTGGTATCTCACTCCTGTACATCACGCATGACCTGACCACGGCCTACCAGATCAGTCAGAACATCATCGTGATGTACGGCGGATCGGTGTCGGAGGCAGGCGACGTCGAGCTGGTCGTCCGCCAGCCCAAGCATCCGTACACGCAGCTGCTCATCGGATCGATACCGTCGCCCAACCCGCGCCATCGCTGGACGACCCGCGGCACGGCCGACGCTGCCAACCGAACAAACACCAACGTTAGCTGCCGGTTCGCCGCGCGCTGTCCATCGGCCATGCCGAAGTGTTGGGAGCAGCACCCGCCGCTCTTTCAGTCCGACGCACATCGAGTGGTCGCGTGTTATTTGCACGAGACTTCAGCGCCGACGCTGACGTCGAGTCCAATGGACGAGATATTCGTGCGCTGATGAAACGCGGCCTCGCGCTGTGCCTGCTCGATCTGGGCGGAGGTGCCCCGCCAGATCTGCACCTGTCACGAGGACTCTCTGTCCCGCGTCGAAACCGCCGTGCAGGACGCACAGCTCGCGCTCGAGTTCAAGATCGAGACCGGCAACGAAGGTTGGCACATTTTCTCGGTAACCTTTGATCCGACACGGGTGGCCGCTGAGCGTGTGACTCAACTCCTCGAGGGCGCTGGCGCGCTGATCATTCCGGCGCCGGCGGCCCACTGACAGAGCGCGGCTCCGCTTCCATCAACGCGCAAGGATTCTGCGCCAGCGTCGGGGTTGCCGTTCGCGCCGTACGGCACCGTCGTGTCGCTGACTACGAACTCGTACGTATCCGTAGTCGAACTAACGCGCTGAGCTAAGTCTGAGCTAAGGCGAGGTGCTCAACCTACGGAAGCATCTGCGCCGCTTCACTGATGACGGGTGTTGTGTTCGCAGGTTCCGGTCCAGAACCGTCCCATCGGCCGCTGAGCGCCATCACGATTCGGACCGAACGCGACCTTCAACGGAGTACACGCCATGATCGTTGTTTGCCAAACCTCCGAGATGCAGACATGTCGCCTGGTGGCGATTTGCGACGAGCCATCGGAGATCCAGCAAGTGCCCGTGACATACGCGGCTGGTCGCGATACGTCCGTCGTCGTCATTGAGCATGCCGCCCTGCTCGTGGCCTGGTACCTGGTGCGGGTCAGCAAGCCCTCCTCCCTACGTTAGCGCCATGCGGTGGCGGGCGTACTCGCGAGCAGCAATCAGATGTTGGCAGCGAGCCTCCCGAGTTGCGCGTGCTCGCCGTGGGCAGGGCACGCGCGAAGCATGCCGCGCTATGATGAGTCCACGCGAGAGGAATCGATGAGCGAGCTCGACTGGCGCGCCCTGGTCTGCCATCTCAACGGCTAATCCGCTGCTTACTGCTCAACTAGCGTCGATGTAAGCAGCGGGAGAGCGACGCGTGCCCTGCATGGGCCCGGCCTCCTGCTATGGCCACATAGCCGAAGGATTCAGTCATGCCCATGCCCCATCGCACCCAGATGCAGCTCATTCGGCGGCGCCTCGTCGGCAAGGACGGCGCGGAGCGCATACGCGAGCTGCGCGGCATCCTGTTAGAACTGCCCAATTACAAGAACGGCCCGTACGCGGACATCCGCAAGTGGGTGGTCGCCGAGATGGATGCCACGCGCTCCCGAGCGCGCATCGTGCATCGCGACTCGATCGCAGTGCGCCGTGAAGGCGCCGCCCAGATCGCGCTGGTTGGACCACCCAACGCGGGCAAGTCGTCGCTGCTGCACGCGCTCTCGGACGTGCAGATCAAGATCGGAAACTACGCGTTTACCACACTGCGTCCAGTACCGGCGCTGGTGCGCATCGACGGCGTGCTGGTGCAGTTCGTCGAAATTCCCGGGCTGCTCGAGGGAGCCAACGAGGATCGCGGTGGCGGGCGCGCCTATCTTGGCGTCCTGCGCGAGGCCGACGCGATCGTGTATTGCCAGGACGCCCTGGATTCATCGACTGGCCTGCTGGCGGTGATGGCCGAAGTCGAGCGGGCGGCAATCGCGCGCCCGGCCCTGGTCGCGGCGACCAAGATGGACGAGGCGGACGCGGCGGTACTTGCCCGGCTCTCGAGCACCTTTCCGGCGTTGCCAATCGTTCCGACCTCGATCCTGGACGAGGCCAGCCTGGAGCAGCTCAAGCGCGCTGCCTGGCAGCTTACCGGCCTGATTCGCGTGTACGTCCGACAGGGCCAGGCGACTGCCGGCGAGCCGTTCGCCCTACCAGCCGACTCAACAGCACTCGACGTCGCTCACGCCATCCACTCCGACCTCGCGCGCAGCTTTAAGGCTGCCCGTGTCTGGGGTCCATCGGGCCGGTTCGACGGCCAGCGCATCGGCCGCGACCACGTCGTCCAGGACACCGATACGCTGGAGATCCTCACGATGTAGGCTCGCACTCAGCCCACCCGAAGATCGGCTCGACGCATCGGCTGCCCAAGTGGTACCTTCGCCGACCGAGCCAGAGCTGTCTCGGCCTCTCCTACTGCCGTCCAGTGCACGAGGACCCTACTCGCTTCCGACACCGCTAACCCCGTTGGTTGGCCGTGCGCGAGAGCTGGCAGCGCTGAAGGAGCGGCTCCTCAGGCCTGACGTGCACCGTCATCGTGGAGTGACGTCCGCGCGCGAACTCGAGGCGATCTGCGTCGTGAACAGCCCGATCAGGATGCACAACGTCCCAAGGACCAGCGTCGGGCTGATCGGCTCGTGCAAGAAGAGTGCGGCGAGCGCCACGCTCGTTGGAGCGATGAGATACTGGAAAGCCGACGCCGTGGCAGCCGCGGTGTGCTTCAGCCCGTAGTACCACAGCGCGAAGTTAACAGCCGTACACCCGATGCCCAGGTACAGCAGCAGCAACTGCACGTCGCCCGCGGCACGAAGAATCGGGCCGAAGCCACCGTTGGCTAGTGTCAGCGCCGCCATCGGCAGGATCGCCGCGCCGAGGGCAAGCGTGGTGATCGCCAGCGGATCGCCGCCCACCATAACGCGCCGCCCGACGCCGGTCCCGAGAGCGATAACAGCGCTGCCCGCGAGCGACAACGCGATGCCCAGAGGACTCAAGGCCGCCCCGGCGCCGGCGCCGACCGCCAGATCGGGCAGAAACACGAGACCCACGCCGAACAATGCCACTGCGCTCCCGATTACAAGCAGTCCCGGCCGCGGCGGCCGATAAAACAACGCGCTCGCGATCGCCACCCAAAGTGGGTGGGTATTGTTCAACAGTCCATTGACTGACGCGGGCAGCAACGTCTGCGCGGACATAGTCAGAATTTGGCTTACCGCGAAGTTGAACAGGCCAAGCACGAGCACCGCTCGCCAATGGGCCTGCAGCTGATGCGCCAGCAAGCCAGGCCCACTGCGCAGCAGGATCAACAAGCCAAGTGACACAAACGCCAGCAGCACGCGACAGAAGGTCACCTGCATCGGTCCCGTGGCGGCGAGGGCTGGCTTAGCCGCTGGATAGAGCGATCCCCACAAGAGTGATGCAACGACAAGCGCCAGAGGCACCCGCCACCGATCGACGCCGCTCCACAAAGACCAGACTCCCTGTTGCATTGCCGGTAGGCTCATGACGGTGACCGAACACAATGCAACCACAACGCCCAGTGGCCGCGGGCTCCGGTACACGAAACCCCTGTCCTTTAACGTCACTCGCCGCGCGGGCGGCCGACACTAACTGGTCGAACCGATTGCCTTACATGCGTTTTCGGTGTGGCGCCTGGCGGTCATGGGCCGATCTTCGGTTGCGCAGCGCCGTTGTGCCGGCCGCTTGAGCGGACATCTGCGAGCGCCGTACCGCACCAGCGCAGCGGCATGGTCCGCGATCTCGACCGCACGCCGCGCATCCTCGGCGACAAATGGCGACGCGCGGACCAGCGCCGAAGCGCATCTAGCGCTGGGCCGCGTCCATGGCACTCTGGAGCGCCGCGGCGTAGTCGGGCTCGGCCATCTGATCGGCGACGTACTCAACATGAATCAACCGCTCGGCATGGTCCAGAACGAAAACTGACCGCTGAAGCAGGCGCCACTCTTTGATCAGGACTCCATAGGCGCGCCCAAATTCGTCATCCTTGTGCGCCGACAGCGCCTGGTGGCCAACGCCTGCTGCCCCGCACCAGCGTGCCTGCGCGAATGGTAAATCCATGCTGATCGTGTACACGTGCACGTCGGCCGGCAAGGCTGCACGCAGCGCATCCAAGCGGCGCGTCTCGACGTCGCACACCGGCGTATCGAGCGAGTTCACAACGTTCAGCAGCCGGACTCTTCCAGCCGTGTCGGTTAGCCGCACCGTGCGTAGGGCCCCGCTCGCGGCCTCGAGTGTTTCAAGCGTAAAGTCAGGCGCCTGCTCTCCAACCTCAAGCGGCCGGCCGACAACGGTCAACTGTTCGCCGAGTTCGTAGGCGGCACCAGGGCGCTCGTCTGCGCGCAGCATGGCTGGAGTGTATGTCCCTCCAATGGGCGGCGTGCCGAGCCAGAGCCTTCAATTGCTTAGCGTCGACGAGGCGCGCCCAGCGGTGCCCGCGGGTAGCGCATCGCCACGCCATGACCGCGTTGCCGTTTTAGCCCATGTTGATGAACTGTTCTGGCTGTCCGTCACGAACTTCTTTGCGTGGAGCTCCGCGGCGGTATACGGGCTGAACCACACGTTGCCGACGCACACGTTGTCGTCGCCGGTACTCCAGTGTCGTAGTCCTGCATGGCCGTTGTGACCTTGAACGGCCAGTCAGAGCGAACCGCGCGCTGGCGTTGGCAACCTCGCGCGCGACTTCTTCGAGCTAGGCCTGACCAGCGGACCGCGACCGGGCGATACGGCCGTCGTGCTCGCTGCTCTCGACGATCAGGTCGGTCAGGACCCACTGGGCGCAACGCATTGCCCGTGATCTGACCGCGGGTCCTCTATTCGATCGCGATAGCGATCTTGCCGCTTTTGCCGTCGGCGAAGTCGGCCAGCGCCTCGCCAATGTCTTCGAGGCGGTACGTGGCGTGAATTGGCACGCGCAGCCGGCCTGCCGCGACATCGGACCCCAAACGTTCCAGGATTGCAGCGTTCGGCCAGGCGACTACGGAAGTCGCCTGCGCTGCCGCGCCGTCGAGTTGCTCGGGACCGACGCCCAATAGCGACGCGAAGCGGCCGCCTGGGGCGAGCAGACGAGCGAGCAACGGGCCGTCGCCGCCGAGGTGGATGACTGCGTGCATTCCTTCAGGTTGTATCGTTCGCACCTGCGCTTCGAGATCACCGTCGCGGTCGACCACATGCGTGGCGCCGAGCCGCCGCACATAGTCTGCCTGCTCGCCAAGATGGGCCGTCGCGACGACTTGCGCCCCGCGTGCGGCAGCGAGCTGGATAGCAAACGACCCTACTCCGCCCGGCGCACCGCAAATCAGAATTGTCTCACCCTGCGCCGGTGCCACCGCCTCAATCGCGAGCACCGCGGCCGTGCCGGCCAGTCCAAGCGTACCCGCTGTCGCCAACTCCAGATTATCTGGAACTCGAACGATGCCCGGGCCATCGCTGACCATGGCATACTCGCCGAACCCGCCGTCGCCGAGCACGTCGTTGACGATCACGCCGAAGACGTGGTCGCCCTCCGAGAAGCGTGTGACACCGGGGCCGAGGGCGTCAACCGTTCCGGCGAAGTCCCTGCCAAGCACTACTGGGAATCGATGCTCGAACCAGTCTCTGGCATACCCGGCCGCGACCGCCAGATCGAAGCCGTTCACCGATGAGGCGCGGACGCGCACGCGCACGTCGCCAGGGCCGGGCTGCGGGATTGGCAGGTCCGTGACGCTGACCGGCTGGCCAAATTCTGGAAGAACTGCAGCGCGCATGGTATCTCCTTTTTTCGTGGCGATCGGCCGAACCTCGGGGCGTTACGGCCGCGGAGAACGTGTCAGTGGCGTTGGCGGAGTTGCCGAAGTTCGCCTGCACGAAGAACGGCCGGAACAGGCTGCCGCTGGCATCAAGGCCCACGTAGTCGCCCACGAAATAACGGTTGTGGCCCAGGCGGTGCCTACCACCACTGTGGCGGCACCTACCACGGCTATCGCGAGCCGGACTGATCGTGCAACCGCGTGCATGGAATCCTCCCTGAACTAGGCGTAAGCAACGCGGGTACGCATGCTACCTGCTCCTTCGCGGCCTGCCTAGCCACGGCGTTGCGGTTTGATGTCGTGCGTCCTCCGCTTTCCGCCGGGGAATCTCCGGAAGGTAGAAATCGCAAGTTTTTCAACCGCGCCGCGTCTTAATGATGGGCCTCTTATTGCTGCACTTTGTTCTCAGCGCCGTGAATCCACACCGTCAGCATCTCCGTGTGGTTCGACGAGGACCGTCGCGACGCCCTGGTCCGGTGCCAGTCGGTGGCGCTGAACATCGTGTTCTTGCTCTGAAACTTCTCGTTGAGCAGGTGCTCCGGTGACTTGATGCGCACGTGCTGAATGGGGTGGAGAGGATCTCGGGGCCGATCAGCTGCTCCACGACGTCGAGCAATCGCGGGTGGGTGATCAAGTTAAAGACAGCCGGGCCAGTGTGCATCGGCGAATCCTCGGTGATCGGGCCTGACAGCGTGATATCGAACGGCCGGTAGCCGTATGGCCCGGCGTCGTTGAGAACGTGGCCGAATCGTTCCGAGAATGGCAAGTCGGCGTACGCCGAGTCGATCAGCCCGCGAACGTGCCAGCCGGCTGAAATTTCGTCCAATGTCGCTCGTATTCGTGCACGACCGGATCAATCTCCGCTGCTGGGTCAAACACGTCCTCGATGACGAGGTAGCCTTCCCGCTCGAAGCGTTCTCGATCGACCCGAGCGCGGATGCCACTGCCACGCCGTACCCCTTCTCGGTGCCCATGCTCAGAGTGCTGTGTTCGTACTAATGACTCCTCTATGCCGGTCGGGGCCGCGCGGCGGCGATGGCGTAGGCTTCGGCCAGCAGCGGCTTGACTGTCTCAAACGTTGCCGGACTGGGATTGAGTACACAAACCCACGATTGAGGCGCGTACACCGGATGTGGCATCAGGGTGTCCAGGGCGGCATAGTCGTAGTCAGCGCCCAGTTTGGACGGCTGACCGAAGAGAGTGCGGAACCCGTCTCGGCCCACGCCGATGTTGAGTCGAAACACACCCGGGCGGCTTAGCTGTGAGGTGTTGTCAAAGTCGCCGTAGTCTTTGGCCACGATCGTGGCGAATGGCAACCGCCGCGTCGGATCGATGTTGCGCTCTGGATCGTAGAAAAAGAAAGTGTCGCCTGCGCCCGGGCCATCGGTCGGCCTTTGCACCTCGACGCCGGCGAACGTCTCTTCGATGTATGTGATGATGGCCTCTTGGTCCACAAGCTCAGGAGGCTACGGTGCCGCCGCCAGCCACCGCAATGTGACGATGAGCGGCATCAGTCGCCGTAAACGGTGCCTGATCGTTCAGGGACAAGTCGCCGCGTCGTTTCAACTTGTTGCATGCAGACCGTCACTCCGCCTGGCCGACACGCTTGGCTCGGCAGGCATTGCAGCGAATACGTCCATGGCGTGTAGCCTTCGCGTCAGGGAAACCGGAAGAAGATTGGTGGTGTGGTCAGGCTGGCCGCGGATCTGGATGGGCAGAACCGGCCGAACGGGCGTTGTCCTTCCTATGGCGAGATCCGCGACGTGGCGTGCCGCATGGAAGGCGCTGGCTTCGACGTCCTCTGGTTCGCCGACCACCTGCTGTATCGATACGAGAACCAGTCAACCATGGGCATCGAGAGTGCTGACCAAACTCTCGGCGCTGGCCGAGTTGACGCAGCGGATCGAGCTCGGGACGAGTACATTGTGCTCGTACGCGCTGGGCGGGCTGCACATTTGGTCAACGACGCCGGCGTGACGCGCCGCATATGGACGTCGAGGTATTCGGTCCTGCGCAGGCAGGCGGATTGAGCGGGCGACAAAGAAGGTTTCCGACGGGTACCCAACCCGTGGCGGTTCGGGCAGGCTACGATCGCAGACGGTGAGTGTCTTGTTCGTGAATGGGCTCGTGCTCGACGGGCTCGCTGACTCGGCTGTCCAGGGCTGGGTGCACGTCGATGGTGAGCACATCGTCGCCGTTGGGCGCGGAGAGCCCGCACCGCGCGTCGACGGACGCACGATCGATCTAGCTGGTCGAACGATCATGCCAGGATTGATCGATACGCACGTCCATATCGCCGGAGGCGACTACTTTCCGGGCTACGAGCACGAGGCGATCGGGATCGCCGCTGTGCGCACGGCGGAAGCCGCGCGGCGGACCTTGCTCGCTGGATTCACGACAGTGCGGACTGCATCGTCGCGCGATTTTCTGGATCTCGACATTCGCGATGCCATCAGGATGGGCCTCACTCCGGGGCCGCGCATTATTGGCAGTGGTCGCGGTATTACGTGCACCGGTGGTCACCTCCACGAGGCCGCGGTGGAAGTCGATGGCCCAGACGAAATCCGCAAGGCAGTCCGCCAACACATCAAACGCGGCGCGGACAGCCTGAAGATCATGATGTCCGGCGGCGTCGCTACGGCTGGATTGCCTGTCCAGGCGGAGCAGTTCAGCGTCGAAGAGGTGAAGACCGCCGTCTACGAAGCGCACAAAGTGGGCATGAAGGTATTGACCCATTCGATTGGTTTGCAGGCGATTCGCAACGCGATCGAAGGTGGTGTCGATTCGATCGACCATGGTCAATACCTGGATGAGGACTGTGCCGTCCGCATGCAGCAGCGCGGAATCTACCTGGTCCCGACGTTTGGCCCGTTTCATTACTACACGGAAGTACGAAAGGCCGAGGACTGGCGCATCCAACGCGCCGAAGCGATCAAAGAGCAGCACCAGCGCGCTTATCGCCTGGCATTAGACGTTGGAGTGCCGATTGCAATGGGCTCCGACTGCGGCGCGCCATCGCGCTTTCCGAATGGCGAGAACGCGCTCGAGCTCACGTTGATGGTTCGCAACGGCATGTCAGCCAGTCGTGCTGTCCGCTGTGGCACCAGTGAAGCGGCCCGGCTGGCTGGCGTCTTCGAGCAGGTCGGATCATTGGAGCCGGGCAAGCTCGCGGACTTAGTCGTGGTGGATGGTAACCCGCTGGAGAACATCTCTGTGCTCCAGCATGGAATCCAGCTGGTTTTGAAAGGTGGAACGATCTACCGCGACGACCTCACATGGGCCTCTGCCCCTCGGTAGATGTGAGCGCGCCGTTCGCACACGGCGGCACCGCATCGTCCCATCTGGCCGCGTTGAGCTACAGTAGCTGGGCTGGCACTAGAGAGCCCGGAGTACCCATGCTGAAGACCGACATCGATCTGGCTGAGCGGATCGCGACACTAACCCTGGATCGTCCCGACAAGCGCAACGCGCTGTCACTCGAGCTAATGGAACAGCTGACCTGCGCCCTGGCTGATATCGGTCGACGCAGTGACGTCGCAGTCGTCATCCTGGCCGCAAGCGGCTCCGTCTTCTCTTCCGGCCATGATCTTGGCGAACTGATCGACCGATCGGCGCGCGAGTATCAACAGATCTTCGACCAGTGTGTCGAAATGATGACCACCATCCAGCGCATCCCGCAGCCGGTCATCGCTATGGTTCGGGGCGTCGCCACAGCCGCGGGCTGTCAACTGGTCGCGACGTGCGATCTGGCCTTCGCCGATGAAAGCGCCTCGTTCGGCACGCCTGGCGTGAAGATCGGTTTGTTCTGCTCGACGCCGATGGTGGCGGTCAGCCGGGCGATTGGTCGCAAGCGGGCACTACAGCTGCTGCTAACTGGCGAGCGCATCGACGCCCGCACCGCGGCCGAGTGGGGATTGATCAACGCAGCTGTACCAGCGACCGAGCTCCAAGACCACGTGCGGCGCGTCGCGCAGCAGATCGTGAGCGCGAGTCCGCTGATCGTGGGCATCGGCAAGCGAGCTTTCTACGCGCAGATCGAAATGGACCAGCATGCCGCATACGAGCACACGGGCGACGTCATGACCATGAACGCGCTGATGGCCGATGCCAGGGAGGGCATCACAGCGTTCCTCGACAAGCGTGAGCCGCACTGGGCGGCCGTCTAGCACGCCACGTCTGCGCGGCGCCAGGATGGTAGGCTCGGTGATGGATGGACGCCGCCGAGCCGCCGCCGCTAGAGCTCGGCTCGATCCGGCTGCGCTGGTTGAACGGTGGCGCGTTTCGTATGGACGGTGCCGCGGTCTTCGGGCAGCTGCCGCGGCCAGTCTGGTCGACGCTGCTGGCGCCTGACGATGACAACCGTGTCGGACTGGCAGCGCGGGTGCTGCTCGTTGAAACGGGTGATGAGCTCGGTTTGATCGAGGCTGGTCTCCCACACACGCTGACGCCACGCCAGCAAGCATCTCTGGGCGTCGAACGCGCGAGCTCGCTCGAAGATGACCTGACAGCGCTCGGGATCGACCGTCGAGACATTCGCTGGGTCATCCTGACGCACCTGCACCCTGATCATGCCGGCGGTGTGGTCGAGCAGCAGGCTGCGCTGTTTCCTAACGCTCGCCATGTGGTGCAGCGACGCGAAATCGACGCTATCCACGACCCCGAGTACCCGCGGCGCCAAGGGCTCGAGCGAGATAGTTTCGAACTGCTGCTGGCGGCCGGGTTGGTCGAGCAGGTGGACGGGGAAGCGGCGGTCGCGCCGGGCATTCGTGTGGTTCGCACCGGCGGGCATACGCCAGGGCACCAGGCGGTGATTTGCGAGGGCCAGCATGAGACAGCTATCTGTCTTGGTGATCTCCTGCCGACCCGGTATCACCTCGACCCCGTCTGCGTGCCGGCCGTCGACGACTTCCCACTGGACTCGATCGCCACCAAGCGCGCCGAACTTGGCCGAGCAGGTCAACTCGGGGCCTGGTTGACGGTCGCGCACGATCCAGAGGTACTGGCGCTGCGCTGCGGACCTGACGGCAGCGTCACGAGCGAGCACCGATGACGCTCGCCGAAGCACAGCGCGCGCGCAAATTCTGGGGTTGGGGCTACGAAGGCGAGGGGCTTTCGGATGCCGAGGTCGAAGACATCGGCCGCGAGATGCAGGCGCGCTTCGGAGTCGAGCCGCGGCCAACGGCGCCCGCACCCTCCCTCGCCTCGCTGAACATGCCCGAGCCCCGACTCGAGCCGCCCCGATCCCTGGAGTCGCTGTGTTCACAAGACCAGCGCGAGCGCGCGGTCCACACGCTGGGAAAGTCCTACGCCGACCTGGTCCGAGGCATGCGCGGCGAGTACCGCCATGCGCCGGATGTAGTCGCCTTCCCCGGGGATGAGCAAGACGTCGAAAACGTTCTCGCCTGGTGCGCCGATCAGCGCGCCGCCGCAATTCCGTTCGGTGGCGGCTCCTCAGTGGTGCGCGGTATCGAGCCTGATGTCGGCGATAGTTACGCCGGGACAGTCAGTATCGACCTTCGGCACCTGAACCAGGTGCTCGAGGTCGACCGCGCGTCGCGTAGTGCGCTGATCCAGGGTGGCGTCCTCGGACCATACCTCGAGGAGCAACTGAAGCCGCATGGGCTGACGCTGCGGCACTTCCCGCAATCCTTCGAAATGTCGACGTTGGGCGGGTGGATCGCGACCCGCTCGGGCGGCCACTACGCAACCCTGTTTACGCACATCGATGAGTTTGTCGAGGGCATACGCGCAATCACGCCACGCGGGACGTACGAGACTCGTCGGTTACCGGCGTCCGGGGCAGGCCCCGACCCGGCGCGCCTGCTGATCGGATCCGAAGGGACGCTGGGTGTCATTACGCGGGCCTGGATGCGGCTGCAGGATCGCCCTCGCTATCGAGCGTCGGCGCCCTTCGAATTCGAGCGCTTCGAAGATGCCTGGGGTGCCGCGCGCGCCATCGCACAGAGTGGCTTGTGGCCCGCCAACTGCCGGTTGCTCGACCACCGCGAGGCCTCGTTCAGCGCGGCCGGCGATGGCACGCGCAGTCTGCTGATCGTCACTTTCGAGTCGGCTGACCATGCCCTCGACGCGTGGTTCGCGCGCGCGGTGGAGCTGTGCTCTGAGTTCCGCGGCGTCTCGCCGGTTGAGTTATCCGGCACGAGCATCGCGGGCGACGCTGCGCATCGCGGCGCGGCCGGGGCCTGGCGGAACGCCTTCATCGCCGGAGGTCATCGACATGATGCCTTTGTCCGGCTCGGGCTGGTGATGGAGACCTTCGAAACCGCGATCACCTGGGATCGCTTCCCAGACTTCCATGCCGCCGTCCTGGCTGTCACGGAAGCGGCGGCAGAGCGGGCTTGCGGCCGCGCCATGGTCTCGTGCCGCTTCGCCTACGTCTATCCCGATGGTCCGGCCCCGTATTACACAGTGCTCGGTCAGGGAAGGCCAGGCTCCGAGCTCGAGCAGTGGGCCGAAATCAAAGCCGCCGCATCAGACGCCGTCATCGCTGCCGGTGGGACGATCACCCACCACCACGCAGTTGGTCGGGATCACCGCCCGTGGTACGACCTGGAGCGACCACCTCTGTTTGCGGAGGCCTATCGGGCCGCACGTCGTGTGCTCGACCCCGCAGGCATCATGAACCCAGGCGTGCTGGTAGATCCGTAGTCAGTGAATGCGCTTGTCGTAGCCGGCCCACTCGCGATCGCGCAGGACGAACTTCTGGATCTTGCCGGTGGAGGTCTTCGGGAGCGGCCCGAAGTCAATTGCCCGCGGGACCTTGAAGCGAGCCAGACGCTCACGTGAGAAAGCGATCAGCTCGTCGGCGGTTGCGGACGTGCCAGGCTTGAGCGTGACGAACGCTTTGGGGACTTCACCCCACTTGTCATGCGGGATGGCGATGACCGCCACCTCGAGGACGCTCGGGTGCTGGTACAGCGCCTGTTCGACCTCGATTGTGGAAATGTTTTCGCCACCGCTGATGATGATGTCCTTCTTGCGGTCGCGCAACTCGATGTAGCCGTCTGGGTACATCACACCCAGATCTCCGCTGTGGAACCAGCCCCCGCGGAACGCCGTGGCGGTCGCCTCCTCGTCGCGGTAGTAGCCCTTCATGAGATTGTTGCCGCGCATCACGACCTCGCCCAGGGTCTCGCCGTCGGCCGACACGTCGCGCATGTCATCGTCCACCACGCGCAGTTCTGGCGCGTGCAAGTAGCCAACGCCCTGGCGCGCTTTTAACCGCGCGCGTTCCGCGGCGGGCAGATCGTCCCATTCCCGTTTCCACTGGCAGATGGTGTGCGGCCCGTACACCTCCGTGAGCCCGTAGACGTGCGTGATGTCCGCGCCCATCTCTTCGACTTGCTGGATGACTGCCGGCGGCGGTGGGGCAGCCGCCGTCACGATCCGCACCGCGCGCGGAAAGCGGTACTCAGCGGATGGCCGATTGGTGGCCAGGCTGATCAGCACCGTCGGCGCGCCACAGAAGTGCGTCACCTGCTCGGAATCCACCAGCTGGAACACGCGCTGAGGATCGACATGTGGCAGACACACGTGCCTGGCGCCCGCCCCTGTGACCGCCCATGGGAAGCACCAGCCGTCGCAGTGGAACATCGGCAACGTCCAGAGATAGGCGCTGTCTGACGTGAGCCCGGTGGCAAAGATCTCGCCCAGCGCGTTCAGGTAAGCGCCGCGGTGGGTGAACATCACCCCTTTTGGCCGACCCGTAGTGCCGCTGGTGTAGTTGATGCTGATCGTCTGGTCCTCGTCGTCGACATCCGAAACGAATGGCTCCGGCTCGCCCTCGTCCAGCAGCGCTTCGTACTTTGGGCCCGCGAGCGTGCCCGACGGCTCGTGCGCAGGTGACTCGCCGAGTCGCGTGGCGAGGTCGACGTTCACGATCAGTTCCAGCTCGGGCAGTTGGGCCCGTACCGGCGCCACCAGGTCCGCCAGTTCGCGATCCAGGATCAACGCTCGGGCACCCGAGTGCGTCAGGATATAGCCAATCTCCTCGGCGGCGAGACGGACGTTGATCGGCACCAGCACGGCGCCGAGTTGCGGCACGCCGAAATGGGCCTCCAGCATCTCGAGTGAGTTGCGACACAGCACTGCCACGCGGTCTTGCTTGGCGATCCCGCGGTGGCGGAGTGCACTGGCGAGCCGATACACCCGTGCGCCAAAGTCGGCATACGTGAGCCGAAGGTCACCGTCGACCACGCCAAGCTGTTCGGGGAACACATGCAGGGTTCGCTCGAGCAGCATCAACGGCGAGAGGATCGAACGGTAGGGCGGCAAGCCCGACCACTGGTCGCGGGCCCACAGCTGCTGAAATAGCGGCGCCGACACCGCGGGCGCGGATGATGCGCTGGTGATGCTGGCAGCCACGCTGGTGCTCCTTCTGTCTGGGTGTCTTACGAAATGGCTGGCCAAAGCTCCACAGCGTCACACAGCTCGTCGGCCTCGCGCGGCTCGCGAGTGCTGTATGCGACGTGGCAACCCGCCAATGCTTCTGAGTGTAGGCCAGTGTCACAGACGGCGGTAGCAGGGCAGCGATGTCCTCATGCCGCCGGCGTCGCGCTGGCGCTCGTTGACATTGATGCGCCATCGATCTATGCGACTGGCCGCGGAGGCTGACTACGAGACGACTGTCGATCTCGCACGCCGGCCGGGCAGACGATTGCTATGCTTGCGGACTCTCCGGGGTTTGTCGAACCGGACTGAGCCGGCGATGGCGGTGGGACAGGCGTCTGGCCAACAAACTGTTCCGGCTGAGCAGCGTACGCCGGCTGCAACACGTCCTCGCGCTGCAGCCGGGCCACCTCCTGAACCCTTGGATCACTGGGCGGCCACCTACGGCATCGACCGACTTCAACGCGATGAAGCTCGGCTCTGAAGCGAGATCGCGCGGCGTCGGACCAGCCGGTGTAGCACGTCGTTGAGCTGGGTGCACAATTCGCCGGCGTGCCCCACGGCCGTATCCATTGCTTTCGCGATGTGGTCCCACGGGTAACGGTAGGCTCGAAACACTGAATTCTGCTGATCTCGCGCCGTCGGACCGCTGAAGTAGGGGTTGATGTATTCCCATACGAGCTCGCCTTCCGCGGTTACTTCGAACAGTCGACCAGATGTTCCCTCGTTGATCAGTGTGTTGCCATTCCAGAGCCGCTGCGCATTCGAGATGATCGGACTGAAGAAGGCGATTGGCGGTGTCTCCTCGTAGGACCAGACAACCTCACGCGTCGTCGGGTCAATCTCGATCACGCGCGAATAGGGCAACCGCGCGCGGTGGGTGCCGTTATCGAAAATCAGCATGTTGCCATTCGGCAGTATTGAGGGTGCGTGCTGGTTGTGCAGAAGCGGTGGTCCCAACTTGAAGACCACCCCTCCGGTACGGCGATCGACGATAACCACGGCCGACAAGTGTCGGAAGCTGAGCATCAAATTGCCGTCAGCCAGCTCCACCACAGAGTTGGCGTGAGTCCACTCCGATCGCTCATCCTGGGAGTTGACAATGGGGTAGCTTTCAGGCTCGAGGTGTTCCCAGCTGCGCCACTCCCACACGATCCGCCCATCCGTGGTCATCTCGACGAGGTAGTCGGCATACATCCGACCGTTGTGCTCACTACCTGGGTTTCCGCCAGCAACCCGCTGCGCCATGGCGCACGGGATCTCCGTCAGGCATAGCAACAACGCATTCCCGCTTGCGAGGCGGATGCCGTCGTGGTGGTGGTCAGGGTGACGCACCTCCCACAGCACCTCGCCTTGCCAGTCGACTTCCAGCAGAGCGCCGCCCTTCCAGGGCGTAGAGCTCAAGAAGTCTCCGTCATGCCCGTCCACGCGCCCGTTGTAGACAAGCGTGCCGCGCTCGGTCAGATAGCCATACAGCCCAGGTGGGTACGGCATGCACCAGGTGTGGACGATCTCACCGCCGAGGTCGATCAAGTAGACGGTCGAGTCGGTGCCAAGGGGTGCAAACAGCGTCATGCCATCACAAGCCTTGTCCGGATTGCAAGCGCGCAGGCCGACGCCCGCGCGCTTCAGCTTGACCTGTTCGACCGGCGTCACTGGTACGGCCCGAGCTCGGTTACCGCGGCCTCGGCGAAGGACGGGTCGACACTCCTGGCCAGGTCGACCGGGGAACTCAGGTAACCCATCTTCACGTACCAACGCATCACTTCCTCCATGCTGGCCAGGTTCACTTTGCCGTCAGGGTGGATGTGCATGAAGCCCATGCCGTCGAACAGAGTCGGTTTGATTGAGAGGTCGCCGGCGAGGGTCTCGACGGTCTGGGGACGATTGACGTTCTTCCTGAAGGCGTCGTTGTAGTCGCGGACACCGCGCAGGTACGCCGTCATCCAGCGGGTTGCCAGGTCGCGCCGGGCCGCGAACTGCGGGCTGTACACCACTACGGTCTGCTGGAAACCCGGCACGACGTCGGCGAATCCTTTCCACTTGACGCCTGATCCGTTCTGGACCGCGACAGTAGCCAGCGGCTCCGGCAGCACTGCGAGGTCGATGGCCTGGGTGGCAAGTGCAGTAACCATGGTCGGGAACGTCAGCACCACCAGGTGCGCGTCGCTCAACGCCAGACCGCCAGCTTCCATGGCTCCGGCAACGACATATTCGGCGCTACTCGCCGGGGCCGGGATA
>WNFV01007805.1_pt1 | contig 17474 bp, 10 predicted proteins | sample 5400101 | NCBI WGS metagenome assembly WNFV01 (sample SAMN13153361, study PRJNA577476) | soil metagenome | isolation source: 115 cm soil or saprolite under grassland replicate 1 | place: USA:California | collected 2016-06-15
AGGATTGACAATGCGAGCGAGATTCGCGGCATCAACAGCCGCTCCGAGCTTGCCGAGGTCAGCACGATGGTGCGACAGCAGAAGAACGAAGAGCTCATGGCCGCCGGCGTCACGCTCATCGATCCGGCCACAACCTACATCGACGTCGACGTTGAAGTCGAAGCCGATACCGTCATTCACCCCTGTGTGTTTCTCGAGGGGTCGACGAAGATCGGCGCGGCGTGCGAGATTCACGCAGGCAGTCGCATCGTGAACTCGACGTTGGGCGATAAAGTCGTCGTCCGTAACCACTCCGTGATCACCGATGCTCGAATTGCTGCGGGCGCTTCGATTGGGCCTTTCGCGCACCTGAGACCGGGTGCTGACGTCGGTGCGGACGCCCATATCGGGAATTTCGTCGAGTTGAAGAAAACGACGCTTGGCGCGCGGAGCAAAGCCAATCATTTGACGTATCTTGGTGATGCCACCATCGGTGCCGACGTCAATGTCGGCGCCGGCACCATCACATGCAACTACGATGGCCGCGTCAAAAGCACGACGATCGTCGAGGATGGCGCCTTCATCGGAAGCGATACAACGATCGTCGCGCCGGTCAAAATCGGGGAGCGCGCGTACGTCGGCGCTGGATCCACGATTACCGAGAACGTTCCTGCCGGCGCACTCGCCATCGCACGCGGGCGACAGGAAAACAAGGACGGGTGGGTGAAGAAGAGAGAACACGACGTTCAAAGTGCGAAGTCCAAGGCTCACGGTGACAAGACCAGCGCTGCGAAGGGACCCGAACACGTTTAGGCTGAGTGCCTCGATCATTTATGTGCGGAATCATCGGCTACATCGGCGAGAAACCTGTCGTACCCGTGCTCATCGACGGCCTGCGCCGTCTCGAATACCGCGGCTATGACTCTGCCGGCGTGGCAGTCGTCAATGGCACGGGCATCGAGCTGCGCCGAAGCGCGGGGAAGCTATCAAACCTCGAGCAGATCATCTCGCAGGAGCCGCTGAGCGGCACCTATGGTCTGGGCCACACTCGCTGGGCGACCCATGGCCGGCCAACCGAAGAGAATGCACACCCGCATCGTGACTGCACCGGCCGCATTGTCGTCGTTCACAACGGCATCATCGAGAACTACCTCGAGCTGAAACAGGAACTGCAGGCCCGCGGTCACAAGTTCGTGACCGAAACCGACACCGAGGTCGTCGCGCACCTCGTCGAGCAGGAACGGCGGGACGATGGCCTCGAGCACGCGGTGCTTCGCGCGATGAAGAGGCTCCGCGGCCTGTTCGCGGTCGTATTGATGTCGGCAGACGACGACCGCAAGATCGTCGCGGTTCGCAACGGTCCACCCGTCGTCGTCGGGTTGGGCGAAGGCGAGTGGTTCATCGCGTCCGATATACCCGCAATCCTGCAGCACACGCGCAATGTCGTGTTCCTCGACGATCAGGAGATGGCCGTCGCCACCCGTGAAGGGGTGAAGTTCTTCAATCTTTCCGGCGAGGCTATCGAGAAGACGGCGCAGCGCGTCACGTGGGATCCAGTGCAGGCCGAGAAGGCGGGCTACAAGCACTTCATGCTCAAGGAAATCTTCGAGCAGCCCACCGCCGTTCGAGAGACGTTGCTGGGACGTGTCTCGCAGGACACGGGTCTCGTTTTCCTCGATGAGATGACGCTCAAAGAAGCCGACTTCCGCACAATCGACAAGGTGCAGCTCGTCGCCTGCGGCACGTCGTGGCACGCGGGACTCGTCGGCAAGTTTCTGATCGAGAAGTTCGCCACCGTCCCGGTCGAAGTTGATTACGGCTCGGAATTTCGCTACCGGGAACCGATCGTCAACGACAAAACGCTGACGGTCGTGATCACGCAGTCGGGGGAAACGGCCGATACGCTCGCGGCGCTGCGGGAAGCCAAGCGCCGCGGCGCGAAGAGTCTCGCGATCTGCAATGTTGTCGGCAGCATGGCGACGCGGGAAGCCGACGGCACCATTTATACGCACGCCGGTCCGGAAATCGGCGTGGCCTCGACGAAGGCGTTTACGTGTCAGCTCGTCGCGCTGCACCTGCTTGCGATGTATCTGGGCCAGGTGCGCGACACGATGGGCGAAGACGAACGCCGAAAGAACATCGCGAACCTCGTTCGGTTGCCGAAGCAGCTCGAGCAGGTGCTCAAGCTCTCGCGTCAGCTCGAAGATCTCGCCGCGAGATTCCACAACCGAACGGACTTTCTCTATCTCGGACGGGGCATCAATTATCCGATCGCGCTCGAAGGCGCGCTGAAGCTGAAAGAGATTTCGTACATCCACGCCGAGGGATACCCGGCGGGAGAGATGAAGCACGGGCCGATTGCGCTCATCGACGAGCAGATGCCGGTCGTCGCGATCGCGCCGCGTGATTCCGTCTACGAAAAGATGCTTGGCAACATTCAGGAAGCCAAGGCGCGCGGCGGATCGGTGATCGCGCTCACGACGGCAGGCGATGACACCCTGTGGCGGCTGCTCGATGGCAATACCGACTCGATCGTGTCAATTCCTGCGATGCCGTACGATCTCGCACCCATCGGGATCGTCCTGCCGTTGCAACTTCTTGCGTACCACATCGCCGTTCGTCGTGGCTGCGATGTCGATCAACCGCGCAATCTGGCGAAATCCGTCACTGTAGAATAGATTGCGGAGCTATGAACTTCCGTAGTACCGCGGACCTGAAGGTCCGCGCTACGTACTCGGACAGCCCGCATGGATTTCCTTTCCTCACTTAATCCCGAACAGCAGCAGGCGGTCCGGCATACGAGCGGCGCGCTGCTGATTCTCGCGGGCGCGGGTTCCGGAAAGACGCGCGTGATCGCGCATCGCATCGCCCACCTGATCTCCGAACGGCAAGCAGCCAGCGATCAGCTCCTTGCGGTGACGTTCACCAACAAAGCCGCCGAGGAGATGCGGACGCGCGTCGAGACGCTGCTCGGCGCCGACTGCCGATCGATGTGGATCTCGACGTTTCACGCGCTCTGCGCTCGCATCCTGCGCCGCGAAGCACCGCATGTGGGCCTCTCCCGCGACTTCGTGATTTACGACACGACCGACCAGCAGGCGGTGATGAAACAGCTGTTGAAGGACTCTCACCTGGATGACAGCACGTACCAACCCCGCGCGATGCTCGCGCGAATCTCCACCGCGAAGAACCGGATGGAAGGGCCGGAGAGCTTCGCGAACAGCTGGAGCCCTCGCGATCGGGAGGTTGCCGGCCTCTACGAGGGGTATCAAAAGGCGTTGAAGGATGCGAGCGCGCTCGACTTCGATGATCTCCTGTTGAAGACGGTCGAGCTCTTCGACAAGGCGTCTCAGGTGCGCGACCGCTACGCGCACAAGTTTCGGTTCGTCATGGTGGACGAATACCAGGACACGAATCGTCCGCAGTACAGGCTCATCAAACAACTCGCCAGCGTCCATCGAAATCTCTGTGTCGTCGGCGATCCCGATCAATCCATTTACAGATGGCGCGGCGCGGACCTGCGCAACATCCTCGATTTCGAGCAGGACTTCCCGGAAGCCTTCGTCGTGCGGCTCGAACGGAACTACCGTTCGACGCAAGTGATCCTCGATGCTGCATCAGCGGTCATCAGCAACAATCGCAATCGGAAAGAGAAGACGCTCTGGACCGATCGTAAGGGAGGCGCGAGGATCACCTACTTCCGCGGCTCCGACGAGCTCGAGGAGGCCGACTTCATCACGCGGGTCGCCCGCGCGTCGATCTCCGACAACGTCACCGCCATGACGGCGGTTCTCTATCGAACCAACGCGCAGTCGCGCGCCGTGGAAGACGCGCTGCGCCAGGCGAACATCGGTTACGTGGTTCTCGGCGGCGTCGGGTTCTACGAACGGAAGGAAATCAAAGACGCGCTGTCGTATCTCAAGTTGATCCTGAATCCACACGACGATCTCGCGTTGAAGCGCGTGATCAATGTTCCCGCGCGCGGAATCGGCAAGGGCGTGATGGACGCGCTCGAGCAGGTCAACGTCGGCGCCGAGCTGAACGATCTGCCGCCTCTGCTCGCAGGCCTGACCCCGACGCTCGTTGCCAACTCGCTGTGGGCGAAGCTCGTGGCGGCCACCGAAGGCCGGCTGCTCAATCCGCGGCAGGTGGCGTCGCTTTCGGCATTCCGGGATCTCGTCACAGGCCTGGCGGAGATGGCGCGCCGCGAATCGGTCTCGATTGCTCTCGGGAAGGTGCTCGATCAATCGGGATATCTACGCGATCTACGCGAGGATCACAGCGAAGAATCTGAAGGTCGCATTGAAAACCTGATGGAGCTCGTTTCCGCCGCCCGTGAGTACGAAACGCGCTAGCCGGAGCCCTCACTCGCAGGGTTCGTCGACCGGCTCTCACTCCTGTCCGACGTCGACAAGGAGGAAGGCGCCCGCGACGCGCGCGTCATGCTCATGACGATGCACTCGGCGAAAGGGCTCGAGTTCCCGGTGGTCGTCATCGCGGGACTCGAAGAAGGACTGTTTCCTCACTCGCGTTCCGCCGAATCAGAAGAGGAGCTCGAAGAAGAGCGGCGTCTCTGCTATGTCGCGATCACACGGGCGCGATCGCGCCTCGTCCTGACGAGCGCGGCACGCCGCCGCGTATTTGGCGACTATCAGGCTACGCAGCCTTCACGGTTTCGCGACGAGATTCCTTCCGATCTCGTCGAGCAGGAGTACCCGTCGTATACATCGAGCTATGCGTCGCGCGGCTGGGAATATCGCGCCAACCCGTACGCCCGCGGCCGCTCGGGACGCGGCGGCCCCCGCGTGCGCGAGCAGACCGAGTCGTTCGCGTACGAGCACGAGGATCAATCAGTCCCGTCAGGACTTCGATCGGGCGCAAAGGTCCGTCACGGTCAATTCGGCGTCGGTACGGTCATCAGCGTGGAGGAGCTGGACGACGACTTGAAGGTGATTGTTCGTTTTGCGTCGGTAGGGACGAAGACGCTGCGGGCGCGATACGCGAAGCTCGAGATGGTGTAAGACTCTTAGTTTCCAGTTACCAGTTACCAGTTTCCAGTTCAAAGTTGTCAGTTTTACGCGCGCAACTTTGAAACTAAACCTTTGAACTGGAAACTGGTAACTGGAAACTTCTATTTGGTTCTACGCCCCCTGAATCCGCGTGATGATCCACCTGCCCTCGCGCTGCTGACCGTTCAACTTGCCAGAAACCCGCTCCATGGTCAGCACGAGAGTCTTCGGCACGGTCTGACCGTCGGGCGTTTTGACCTGCGCGTCGACAGTGACGTCTTTCGACACGAGCTCTCCCTCGAACTGGTCGGGCTTCAAGGGCGGCTGTCCCGGCTGCGTCAGCGACGCTTCCGCCGGCGAGCGCCGGCATGTTGGCGTTCTGGTATTCGATCTTCCGCTGTCTGAAGTCGGCCTCGTCCTGCGTGGCCTTTCGCTCCGCTTCCACGAGCGACTTGAAATTGAGCGGCGTGCGTTTTTCGGGAGTGACCTGTTTGATCTCGAAGCTCTCGACCGAGCCCTTTTCCCGAGGGTCGAAAGGGACGGCCGACATCATCGCCAGCGTTGTGTTGTCGCGGCCACGCGCGGCTCGAAAGAATTGTGTGAGGAACTGTTGTTCCGCCGGTCGCGAACAGGCCGCGGCGAGCACGGCAAGCGGTGCGATAAGGACGGCGACGGCTAGAGCAGCGTGAATTCTCTGTTCAAACATGCGTTCCTCCGACCAAACGGGCCTTGACCACAGCCTTCACTTGAATGCTCAATCGCAGTTGAGCGGTCAGACCCCTTTCTCGACATCGTCGGCAGAAACTACTACTTCTTCGTCCTTGTCCACAAGCGCCACGGACACCACGGTATCGTCCCCTTCCAAATCGATCACGCGCACGCCCTGGGTGGCGCGGCCGATTGTTCGAATTCCGCTCGTCGGAGTGCGCAGGATCTTGCCCTGTTGAGTGATGACCAGGAGCTCCTCGTCGTGGACCTGCGCGATGCCGACGACCGGACCGTTCTTGTCGGTCACTTCGAGGTTCTTGAGTCCAAGTCCGCCCCGGCTCTGGACCCGATATTCGTCGAGATCGGTTCGCTTTCCGTAGCCTTTCGCGGTGACGCTCAGCAACGTGCCGCCAGGCTTGACTACCTCCATGCCGACGACTTCATCGCCTTCGCGCAGCTGGATGCCGCGGACGCCGTATGCCGTACGGCCCATCCCGCGCACATCGCCCTCGTGGAAGCGTATGGCCATACCCTGCCGCGTGCCGATGAAGATCTCGCTGCTGCCGTCGGAGAGCTGCACGGCGATGACGGCGTCGTCAGGGTCGACGCCCATGGCAATGATGCCGCCGGCGCGGGGGTTGCTGAATGCGGCCAGCTCCGTCTTCTTCACCGTGCCTTTGCGAGTTCCCATGACGATGTAGTGCCGTTCGTCGAACTCCTGGACCGCAAGCATGGCGGCAATCTTCTCGCCGGCTTCCATCTGCACCAGATTGGCGATGGCTTTCCCGCGGCCGTCGGCGCCCACATCGGGGATCTCGTGAACTCTCAGCCAGTACGCGCGGCCGCGATCCGAGAAGATCATCATGTACGCGTGGGTGGACGCGACGAACAGGTGATTGACGACGTCCTCTTCCCGCGTCCGCATGCCGATGCGGCCCTTGCCGCCGCGCCGCTGATTCCGGTACGTCGAAATCGGCGTCCGTTTGATGTATCCGGTGTCGGTCACCGTGATCGCGACGTCCTCATCGGCAATGAGGTCCTCGATGCGCAACTCGCCCTCGGCATCGAGAATGACGGTGCGCCGATCGTCTCCAAACTTGTCGCGCACCTGCCGCAGCTGGTCGACCACAATCTGCAACAAGAGCCGCTCGCTTGCGAGAATCGATCGAAGCCGCTCGATCACTTTCATCAACTCCGCGAGCTCGTCGAGGACCTTCTGGCGCTCGAGACCGGTGAGCCGCTGGAGCTGCATGTCGAGGATGGCCTGCGCCTGGATTTCTGTGAGGCCAAACTGCGTGACGAGCCCCGCTCTCGCTTCAGGCGGCGCCTTCGATCCTCGAATCAGCGCGATGACGGCATCGAGATGATCGAGCGCGATCTTGAGGCCTTCGAGCATATGCGCGCGTGCTTCCGCCTTTCTCAGCTCGAATTCGGTGCGCCGGCGGACGACCTCCCGCCGGAATTCGATGAACTGCTCCAGCACCTCGAGCAGATTCAGCACGCGCGGCCGGCCGCCGACGATAGCCAGCGTGATGATGCCGAATCCCTGCTGCAGTTGAGTGTGCTTGTACAGATTGTTCAGAATGACGTCGGCAATCTCGCCGCGCTTCAACTCGATGACGACGCGCATGCCGTCGCGATCGGACTCGTCGCGGATGTCCGAGATGCCTTCGATGGTCTTGTCGCGAACGAGATCGGCAATGCGCTCGATGAGACGCGCCTTGTTCACTTGATACGGGATCTCGGTGACGATGATTTGCTGGCGGTCGCCCTTTTTGGTGGTCTCGATCTCCGCCTTCGCCCGGACTTGAATGGTGCCCCGTCCCGTCAGGTACGCCTCGTGAATACCTGCGCGACCGACGATCGCGCCGGCGGTCGGGAAATCAGGACCGGGGATGATGCGAATGAGCTCCTTGAGACGCTGCTCGCGCGTCAGGCGCGGCGCGTTCGGATCGACCAGAAACGTGTTTTCAATGAGCCAGATCGTCCCGTCGCAGACCTCGCGCATATTGTGGGGGGGCACGTTGGTCGCCATGCCGACCGCGATACCCGTCGACCCATTGACTAGAAGATTCGGGAACGTCGTGGGGAGAACCAGCGGCTCCTCAAGCGTTTCGTCGTAATTCGGAGCGAAGTCCACCGTGTCCAGCGGCAGGTCGACCATCATCGATTCGGCGAGCGCCTCGGGACGACACTCCGTGTACCGCATGGCCGCCGGCGAATCGCCATCGACCGAGCCGAAGTTCCCCTGGCCGTCGATGAGCGGATAGCGCATGTTGAAGTCCTGCGCGAGGCGCACGAGCGTGTCGTATGCCGCCTGGTCGCCATGCGGATGGAATTTCCCGATGACCTCGCCGACAACCGCCGCGCATTTGCGGTATCCGCGGTTCGAGGCGAGACCCATCTGGCGCATCGCGTACAGCACGCGGCGATGCGCGGGTTTGAGGCCGTCGCGTACATCGGGCAGCGCTCGCCCGATGATGACGCTCATGGCGTAGTCGAGATACGAGCGGCGCATCTCGTCTTCGATGTTTACGGGAATTCTTGCTTCAGTGGTCACGTCGGTAGGTGTAGGTGGCGCGAGCCTGCAGCCCTGCGCTGTAGTGGCGGGGCTTTAGCCCCGCCGTCTCAGATATCCAAATTACGCACGTCGAGCGCGTTCTCTTCGATGAACTTGCGGCGGGGCTCCACCTGATCGCCCATGAGCGTCGTGAACATCTGATCCGCTTCCGTGTGATCGTCCGCCTTCACCTGCAGGAGCGTTCGCACCTCAGGATTCATCGTTGTCGTCCACAGCGTGTCAGGGTTCATTTCTCCCAGGCCCTTGTAGCGATTGACGGCAACGCCCTTGCGGCCAAGCGCAATGAAGTGATCGACGAATTCGTCGAGCGATCGCATCTGCAGCGACCCGTTTGCCGATGGTCCGCGCGGCGGCGCTGGCGGACCGGAAGGAGCGGCAGCTGCGACGTCTGCCTCCGCCGCCACGGCGCTCACATTCTCGTCCGCCTGTTCAGCCTCGGCTGAGGCCAGTGTGCGAACTTCGATTGGCCCCTGGCGCATTCCCCGCACGACCTCGCGAACCTCCGAGTAACTCGCCGCGAGCGTCCGGTACTCGCCAGCCGTGATGAAATCGATTCCAATGTGCACGACACGCGGATAGCCACTGGAGCGGTCTTCGATGCGCAGCATCCATGCGTTGTGCTCCTCGTCGCGCACCACCGTGACATCACGAACCGGTGTGGTAAGTTGCGCAGCAACATCCTGGAGGCCTGACTCGTTCTCGAAGAACGCCTTGTTGCGCGCATCGCGCTCGAGCAGCGCTTCGACAACATCCCTCGCATGACCGCGCCGCTCAACCGCCTGCATGACTTTCTGGTAGCCCATCATCCGGTGCAGGAGCTTTTCCAGCGCCTCTCCGAAAAGCTCCTGACCGTCGGCGAGCTTGATCAGACGCGACTCGACCGCGCGATGCGCGAGAAAGTTCTCGAGCGCGCGCTCGTCCTTGATGAACGTCTCCTGGCGGCCACGCTTCGCCCGGAAGAGCGGCGGCTGCGCGATGAACACGTGCCCTGCTTCGATCAGCGCGGGCATCTGCCGGTAGAAGAACGTCAGGAGCAGCGTCCTGATGTGCGAACCGTCCACATCTGCGTCAGTCATGATGATGACGCGGTGATAGCGAAGCTTGCTGAGATCGAAATCCTCGGTGCCAATCCCACAGCCGAGAGCCGCGATCATGGTTTTGATTTCCTCGCTGCTCAGCATCTTGTCGAGACGCGCTTTCTCGACATTCAGGATCTTGCCGCGGATCGGAAGGATGGCCTGAAACCGGCGATCGCGTCCCTGTTTTGCTGAGCCGCCGGCGGAATCGCCTTCGACGATGTAGATCTCGGCCTGCGATGGATCGGTCTCCTGACAATCCGCGAGTTTGCCGGGCAGCGAGCTGCCATCGAGCGCGCCTTTACGTCGCACGAGGTCTCGCGCCTTTCGAGCGGCTTCGCGCGCGCGCGCCGCGTCGGCGGCCTTGGAGACGATGCGCTTGGCGACTGCGGGGTTCTCTTCGAGATACGCGCCGAGCTTGTCGTTGACGATTGCCTCGACAATGCCTTTGACCTCGGTGTTGCCGAGCTTTGTTTTCGTCTGACCCTCGAATTGCGGCCGCGGGATCTTGACGCTGATGACCGCCGTCATGCCCTCCCGGATATCGTCGCCGCCGATGTTTGCGTCCTTCAGGTCCTTGGTGAGGTTGCTCTTCTGCGCGTAGTAATTGATCGTGCGGGTGAGCGCAGATCGAAACCCGGACAGATGCGTTCCACCTTCATGCGTGTTGATGTTGTTGGCGAACGAGAACTCCTGCGGGTTGTAGCCGTCGTTCCACTGCAGCGCGATTTCGAGATCCGCTCCCTCGCGCTCCCCGCGCATGTAGATGGCCTTCTCGTTGACGAGCCCCTTGTTCTTGTTCAGATGTTCGACGAACGACACGATGCCGCCGTCGTAATGAAATCGGTGGCTCTTGCCGTCGCGCTCGTCGGTGAGCGTGATCAGCACGCCGGCATTGAGAAACGCGAGCTCGCGCAGACGCTGGGCGAGCGTGTCGAAGCTGAACTCCGTTGTTTCGAAGATTTGCGAATCGGGCTTGAATGTAATCTTCGTGCCGCGCTTCTTCGTCGTCCCGGTGATGGAAAGATCGCCGAGCGGCTTTCCCCGCTCGTACGACTGCTGGTACACCTTCTCGTTGCGCCAGATCTCGAGATCGAGCCGCTCCGCGAGCGCATTCACCACCGAGACGCCGACGCCGTGCAGTCCACCCGACACCTTGTAGCTCACGTTGTCGAACTTGCCGCCGGCATGGAGGACGGTAAGCACAACTTCCGCCGCCGATCGGCCGCTCTCGTGCTGGTCAACGGGAATGCCGCGCCCGTTGTCGACGACGGTGACGGAGTTGTCGAGATGAATCGTCGCGTGAATTTCTGACGCAAATCCACCCAGCGCTTCGTCTATCGAGTTGTCGACGACTTCGAAGACCAGGTGATGCAACCCGGATGGTCCCGTCGAGCCGATGTACATGGCGGGCCGTTTCTGCACCGCCTCGAGGCCTTCGAGGACCTTGATGCTTTCGGCGCCGTATTCGTCGACACCTCCGGGCGCACCGTTACCGTTGGTCAGCGTTTCTTCGGTTTGAGACATTGGTCGGCCGTGAAATCAGACCCGCATCGGCATGATTACGTAGGTGTAGTCATAACCGTTGCTGCCCACGGGCTTCATGACAGCCTGACTGACTTCGTCCTTGAGCTCGAGCGCAATCACGTCTGTGTCGATCACGTTCAGAAAATCGAGCACGTACTGCGCGTTGAAACAGATGGTGAGCGGCGGCCCGCCATACTCGATGGTCAGCGGCTCGCGCGCCTCGCCAAATTCCGGGCTGCTCGACGTCACTTCAACTTTGCCTTTGTCCAGACTGAACTTCACCGCGCGCGATCGCTCGTTCGACAGAATGGCCACTCGTCGGACGGCCTGCGTCAGGCGATCGCGCTCGAACTCGACGTGCTTGTCGTTGCTCTTCGGAATGACCTTCTCGTACGCAGGAAACTGCCCGTCGATCATTCGCGAGATCAGCAGCCTCGGACCGATCTCGAAAAACAAATGGTTCTCGCCGCGCTCGTACTCCACGTCCACTTCGCCTTCGCTGAGAAGCCGCGCGAGTTCCGACAATGTTTTTCGCGGAAGAATGGCTTTGATTTCGTCTGCGCTTTTGACAGCCGGCTCTCGCCGCGCATTGACCAGCGCAAGGCGATGACCGTCGGTTGCCACGAGCGTCATCGAGTCGCCGCGCAGCACGAAGAGTGCGCCGTTCAAGTAGTAGCGCGTGTCCTCTCCGGTGATCGCAAACTGCGTCTTCGCAACCATCTCGCGAAGAACACTGCCTTTGATGGTGGACTTCGCGGCGCCGCCCGATTCAGGCAGGCTCGGAAAGTCCTCGCGTGGCAGCGTGGGCATGCGCGATTCAAACCGTTCCGCAGACACCTTGACCCCGCTGCCGCCCTTCTCCGTCTCCAGCCTCACGTCAGCCTCCGGCAGCGCGCGAACGACTTCGTACAGCTTCTTCGCCGGCAGTGTGACCGCGCCGGCTTTTTCGACGGCCGCTTCACAGCGGCTGCGCAGCGCCACCTCGAGATCCGTTGCCAGCAACGTCAACTCGTTTCCCGTGGACTCGATCAGAACGTTGGCCAGGATCGGGATGGTGTTCTTGCGCTCGACGATTTGCTGGAAGAATTGCAGTTCACGCACAAGATCGCTTTTCCTGGCAACCAATTCCATGTGCGGCTGACCTCGTCTGACAGGGCTTGTGGGCCCGCGTGTCCGGAACCTCTATAGAGGTTAAAAGAGTGTAGATAAATTATACAGTAAGAAGGTGCTGTTGACGAAATTTGTTTGGGCTGTAAATTGTTTGGGCTCAATAGTTTACGCTGTGGATTTTTCCACTGAACCACTGTGTGCAAACCTGCTGCTCCTGGCGCTCGATTTCCGTGTCCACAACCGTCCACAAAAGCTCAACAATCCTCTTGTGGACGACGTCCTCACTTCACTGATTCCATCAGGCCGCTGATCAAGCTATCGAAGCTCTTCTCCTTCTTGCGGAGGTCTTCAACTTTCCTGACTGAATGAATAACCGTCGAGTGGTGCTTGCCGCCGAAGCTGCGTCCGATTTCTGGCAACGACGCGTGTGTGAGGTGCTTGCACAGATACATCGCCACCTGTCGGGGCATCGCCACGGATTTCGAGTTGTTACGTGATTTGAGATCGGTGAGCTTCAACTGGAAGTAGTCCGCGACGAACTTCTGAATGTGTTCGATTGTAACGGCCTTGTCGTCATGCTCGAGCACGTGGCGTAGAACATCCTGGGCAAGCTCGATCGAGAGACTGCGGCCGGTCAGCGACGCGTACGCGATCAGCCGGATGAGCGACCCTTCGAGCTCGCGAATGTTGGATTTGATCCGGCTCGCGATGTACATCGCGACGTTGTCGGGCAGCGGAATGATTTCGGCCTCGGCTTTCTTCTTCAGAATCGCGACTTTGGTCTCGATGTCCGGCTGCTGAATGTCGGCAATCAGGCCCCATTCGAAACGCGATCGCAGCCGCTCCTCGAGCTGCGGAATTTCATGCGGCGGTCGATCGCTGCTGATGACGATTTGCTTCTGCGCATCGTGCAGCGCGTTGAACGTGTGGAAGAATTCGTTCTGCGTGCCTTCTTTTCCAGATACGAATTGAATGTCGTCGACGAGCAGCACGTCGACGCTGCGGTAGCGTTCGCGGAAATCGAGCACGCGGTCGAAGCGGACGGCGTTGATCATCTCGTTCATGAATCGCTCGGACGAGATGTACGTCAGCTTGAGATTCGCCCCGTGCTGCAAGACGTACTGACCGATTGCGTGCATCAAGTGCGTCTTCCCAAGTCCCACACCACCGTAAATGAACAGCGGGTTGTACGAGCGCGACGGCGCCTCGGCGACCGCGCGACACGCGGCATGCGCAAACTGGTTCGAAGGGCCGACAATGAACGTGTCGAATGTGTACCGCGCGTTGAGACCGGCTGGAGCGCCGACGCTCACCGTGCTTTCGGCTTGCGGCGGTGCGACATCGGGTGCCACGGAAACGTCTGCCTTTGCACTGGCGGCGGCGATTGTGGCGGCGCCCTCGGGGACGAAGATCAGCTCGGCCCCGGCTCTCCCGACGTCCTGCAGCGCCTCGGCGAGCACCACCGAGTAATGCCTCGGCAGCCATTCCGTAAAAAGTTGATTGGGCACCCGCACGGTCACCAGGGCGCCATCATCGGCGACGAGAGCGGTTGGTTTGAACCATGTGTGAAAGCTATGCCGCCCGACCTTGGCCTCGATACGACTGAGGACCTCATCCCATACTGAATTGCCTGACATGCTCAACCCCTGCGCGTCCGCGTCGCCATGTAAAAACGCTTTCAAATGCCTGTGAAATGGCGAACACGGGGCCTTCGCTTCGTCGGGATCGCGGTTGCAGCGGCAATTCCGCATCGGGAGGACGCCGAAAGCCGCGTCCACGCGGCCGCTGGCGACCTTCGCCTCCATGAAAAGCCCGACAAATCAGGCTCCTTTGACGCTAACGGCTGAGATTTAGAGGTTTTTCCACAAGTTTTTCCACAGTTGTGGAAAACTCGCTGCGGGCCATCAGAGTGTTGTCCGGCGAGCGGGTCGAAAAAGCGCCGGCACTGCTCAAAGCTCAGCCATGTAACCCGATGACTCGACATGACGTGTTCGACTGAAATGCAGTTTTGATTCGCGGAGCGATGACTTTAGCACGGCAGACCTCGGGTATCTCCTGGTGTAAAATCTTTCGTTTGCGAGGACCCACGGATGCCTAAAGGGAAGCGTACGTTTCAACCCAACACTCGGCGGAGGAAACGAACGCACGGATTTCTCGTTCGTATGGCTACGAAGGACGGCCGGCAGGTTTTGAAGCGTCGTCGGGCCAAAGGGCGTAAGCGATTGACGGTTTCCGACGAGCGCTAGCGCGGACCGGGACTCGAGTTGGATTGCTGACGAACCTCGGTTGCGTATGAATCGAACGTTCCGGCCGCGCGAGCACATCCGGCGCCGGGCAGAGTTTCAGCTGGCCTACGAATCGGGGTTCCGCGCGAGCGGCCGATTCATGACGCTGTTCGTCAGACAAACCTCGGAGCCGACCGCCAGGCTCGGGATTGCGGCCACGCGGAAGATTGGCGGTGCGGTCGTTCGTAACAGGGCCAAACGGCTCGCCCGCGAGCTGTTCCGGCATCACAAGCCATCAGCAGGTGTCGACCTCGTCGTTGTTCCACGCCGCGAATTCCTCGATGTCCCCTATGCCACCCTCGAGCGCGAGTTCAACGCCCTCCTGGAGCGCGTCTCCGCCGGCACCAACCGCAGGCGAGCTCGCGCGACCGGTGATAGCCGCGCGCGCCGCGCTGGCAGCGATTCGTACGTATAAGTATCTGTTCTCTCCATTGTTTACGGGCGCATGCCGGTTCGTGCCGTCATGCGCCGATTACACCGCCGAAGCCATTGCCCGCCACGGTCTGCTGCGGGGCAGTTGGCTCGGAGCACGCCGCCTGGCCCGCTGCCACCCGCTTGCCGCAGCTGGATACGACCCGGTGCCGCCGAGTTAATGGAACGTCGCGTCCTCATCGCCATTTCGCTATCGTTTCTGGTTCTCTTTCTCTACCAGACGTTCATCACGCCTGCTCGACCGCCGCAGCCGCCGGCCAGCAGCAACCAAACCCCGCCCGCGTCGCCCGTCGCCGGCGTCACGACGCCGGGAAATCTCTCGCCGGAGAGCATCGCGGCTCCGCTCCCGCCAGTGACCACGGTCATCGGTGAGCCGGCCGAGCGCGAGATTGCAATCGAAACCAAACGCGTGCGCGCCGTTTTCACAAATCGGGGCGGACGGCTTCGGCACTGGTGGTTGAAGGACTACAAGAATCGCGCTGGGCAGGTTCTCGATCTCGTTCCGGAATCGGTGCCCGCTCCGCTTCCGGTTCCGTTCTCTTTACGCGTGGACGACACCACGACAACCGCGCGATTGAATGACTTGTTTTATCGGAGCAACGCGTCGAGCGCGTCGATCGATGGAACATCGCAGCCGGTCACGGTGACGTTCGACCTCGAGACAGGAGAAGGACTCCGCGCGCAGAAGACTTTCGAGTTGACGCCAGACGGGTACGACATTCTGTTCAGCGCGTCGGTGCAGGAAGGCACGGCATCCGACGGCAACGGAGCGCCCAAGATTCTGAATCCAACGATCGACTGGGGTCCCGGCCTCGGCGACGACATCGCGAGGACGCCGCCTGGATCGTTCCTCTCACCGAACTACACGTATGCGCCGCAGGCGATCTACCACGAGAACGGATCGGTTCAACGCGTGAGCGCCGCCTCGCTCGGAGCCGGCACGGCGCGGGACGGCGTGTTCCGCTGGGTCGGCATTGACGATCACTATTTCATCAGCGCCATCATTCAGCCGCCGGCGCCGCTGCATGTGGAATACGCGCCTGTCGTGATCGCGACACCGTCGACGCCGTCACCGGCCGGACGCTTCGTATCCTATTCCGCACGATTCCCCGCGCCCCCGCAGAACGCACGATTCTTCCTCGGACCGAAGCAGCTCGATGCGCTGCGCGCGGTCGATCCCGAGTTCACGCGCGCGATTTACTTCGGGATGTTTTCGTGGCTCGCGGTGCCTCTGCTCGGCGCGTTGAAATGGGTGCATGGATACATCGGGAACTGGGGATGGTCGATCATTGCCCTGACGATCCTCATCAACATCGCGATGTTTCCTCTCCGCCACAAGAGCGTCGTCTCCATGCGGAAGATGCAGGAGCTGCAGCCGCAGATGAAGGCGATTCAGGATCGCTACGCGAAATACAAGATCACCGATCCCGAACGGCAGAAGATGAATCAGGAGGTGATGGAACTGTACAAGGCCAGGGGGGTCAATCCCGCGAGCGGGTGCGTCCCGATGCTCCTCACGATGCCGTTTCTTTTTGCGTTCTACTCGATGCTGTCGCAGGCCATCGAACTGCGCGGCGCCGAGTTCGCAGGATGGATTCACGATCTGGCCGCGCGCGATCCCTATTACGTCACACCCTTGTTGATGGGCGCGACAATGGTCTGGCAGCAGCGTCTGACGCCGAGCACTGCCGATCCGACGCAGCAGAAGATGATGATGTTCATGCCCTTCATGTTCACCTTCATCTTTCTCGGGCAGCCGAGCGGGCTGGCCATTTACTGGCTCGTGAGCAACCTGTGGGGCATCGGCCAGCAATACTTTACGAACTACCTGATTGGACCGCCCAAGGTGCATAATGTGCGGCCGCCAGCGGAACGAAGGGTCAAGAAAGGTTAGCGAGGAATGGCCACACCTGCCGAAATCAGCACATTTGTCGAGAAGGTCGTCGCTGCCATGGGAGCGCAGCTCAAGGCAGAAGCGGAAGAGATGCCCGATGGGCTGCGAATCAACCTCACAGGCGAAAGCGCCAACGTCCTTCTGCGCCGGCAAGGCGAAGCGCTGGCCGCGCTCCAGCACATCGTGGCTGCGGTGTTTCGTCAGGACGTCGATGAAAAGAAGCGATTGGTTGTCGACTGCATGGGATTCCGGAAAGGCAAAGACCTCGAGCTGCGGCAGATGGCGACGTTTCTTGCGGAGAAGGCTAAAAGCACAGGACTGGCGCAGGAGATTGGACCACTGAACCCGTACGAGCGGCGCATCGTGCATCTGGCCGTCGCTGAAATCGAGTCTGTCTCCTCGGAGAGTATCGGCGACGCGTTTGAAAAGACGGTCATCATTGCCGTGAAGTAATCGGTCGGGCACCTGGTATCGGGACCTGATGCCCGCTGATACCTGATACCTGATACCTGATACCTGATTTCATGTTTTCAACGTCAGACACCATCGTGGCGCTTGCGACGCCCCGCGGTCGTTCAGGGGTCGGCATCGTGCGCATCAGCGGACCTGACGCGGAGCGCATCGCCGGCATTTTGACGAGCAGGAGGAAAGCGCTCGCGCCGCGGCGCGCGACGTTTGCCCGGCTTGCCGACGAAGGAGAGTACAAAGCCGCGCGCGGTGTGAACGATCAGGTCCTCATCACACTGTTTCCCGCGCCGCACTCGTACACGGGCGAGCATGTCGTCGAAATCTCGGCGCATGGCAGCCCGGTGGTGCTGGACGGGATCGTGTCGCGCGCGATTGCTGCAGGAGCCCGCCTGGCCGAGCCCGGCG
>WNFV01012196.1_pt1 | contig 17474 bp, 16 predicted proteins | sample 5400101 | NCBI WGS metagenome assembly WNFV01 (sample SAMN13153361, study PRJNA577476) | soil metagenome | isolation source: 115 cm soil or saprolite under grassland replicate 1 | place: USA:California | collected 2016-06-15
CGGGGGCCCGGCCTCCGGAGGAGCCGACGTCGGTCGTGGATGAGGCCGAGGTCGCGTTCCCGACCCCCGAGCTGGAGCCGCCCGCGTTCTCGACGAGCGAGCCGGAGCCCGAGGGAGCCGACCTGGCCATGTTCGAGAGTTCCGGGGGCGCCCCCTCGTTCGTGGTCTCGGAGTCGGCGGCCCCTTCCCCCGCCGCCGATCCCGGCCACGCGATCAACGAGCCCGAGCCGACCGTCGATCCCGAGCCGGCTCCGCCGTCCCACGTGTTCGAGCCCCCGCCGGCCATCCCGTCGTTGACGGATCCGAGCGCGGCGACCGTGTCCTTCACCCCGGCGCCCGCCGCACCCGCGGAATCGCCGGGCCCGGCTCGGTCATTGGACGACATCCCCTCCGTGCCGTCGCTCCACGGGCACGCCGACGAACACCTGACGGTGCCTGCCTCGCGCCCGAGCAAGGAGGACCTGGCGGCCCTCGACGCGCTCCTCAACCCGTCGGCTTCGTCGATCGGCGCCGCCCGGCCGCCCGAGCGGCCGCGGGCGGAGCGCTGGGAGCCGCAGTTCCGTCCCGCGATGCCGCTGCGACGTCCTGCCGCGCGCCCGCGCAGCTTCCCGGTCATCCCCCTGGCGCTGGGCCTCGTCGGCCTGGCCGTGGCCGCGGGCGCCGGTTACTACTTCCTCGTCCTCCGCCCCGCGCAGGCCGCCCCGGTGGTCGTGGGCCCCCGGGCCACGCCGGCATCCGTCGCGACCCCGACCACGATGCCGGCGGCTCCCAACCCGTCGCCCGAGGCGACCCTGCCCCCCGCGACCGCGGCCGCGCCACCGTCCACGGCCCCGCCGGTCCCGCCGCCCACGACCCCGCCACGAGCGAAGGTGACGCCTCCCGGGGGCGGTGACGCGCTCGGGCTCTTGCGGTCCGGGGCCTTTGCCGACGCAGCCAGCGGCTTTGCCGCCGACCTCCGCGGGAAGGCCCGGGGCCGATACAGCGTGCAGCTCCTCGTGGCCTGCTCCGAGGAGACGATCCAGAAGGCGGTGGCCGCCGTCCCCGCGGACGAGCTGTTCATCCTGCCCGTCAACTACAAGGGACGGAGCTGCTACCGGGTCTGCTGGGGCCTCTACGCCAGCGAGGAGCAGGCGGCCACGGCCGGCCGCTCGCTGCCCGAATACTTCCGGCGCGGCGGGGCCACCCCCAAGGTCTCGCCGATCGCTTCTCTCCTCCCCTAGCTGTTCCGGGCGGCCCCGTGGAACGCGCGCTCTCGTCCCGTGTCCGCGCCGCCAGCCTCGCGCTCGGAGCGCTGCTGGGCTTGGGCGGGGCGGCGGCGGCGACGGACGCGATCGTCCTCAAGAACGGCCGGGTCATCAAGGCCGAGCGCGCCTGGTACGAGGGGAACGAAGTGCGCTACCACAAGGACGGCGGGATCTACGGCCTCCCGCGCGACCTCGTGGAGCGGCTCGAGTCCCCGGGTGGCGAGGCGGCCGTCGACCCCGACGTCACGCGGAGCCGGGAGTGCCTGGCCGCCCAGGACCCGGGCGAGGCGCTCCGCTACGCGCGCCTCGCGCTCTTCCGCGACGCCCGCTCGGTCCCCGCGCTCCAGGCCCTCGCCGCGGCGCAGCTCGCCCTCGGCGATCCGCGACGCGCCCGCGAGAGCCTGGAGCAGGCCCTGCGACAGGACGCCGCCAACCCCGGCACCCGGGCCCTCCTCGGAGACGCCCTGGCGGCGGTCGGCGAGCGCCGGCGGGCCGAGCAGGAGTACGACCGCAGCCTCGCGCTCAAGCCCGACCCCGAGGTCGACCGGAAGAAGAAGGCCCTCGCCCTTCCCGCCGCGGGGGTCCCCGACGTGCCGTTCCGCATCCGGTACGAGGGCACCCTCAACGAGCCGGTCGGGATGGCGGTCCTCAAGATCCTGACGGAGACCCATCTCGAATACAGGGGCCGGTTCGGCTTCCGCCCCGACCAGCCGATCACGGTGGTGCTGCAGACCGGAGCCTCCTTCCGGGACACGACCCGCACCCCCGAATGGGCCGAGGGGTGGAACGACGGGACGATCCAGGTGCCGGTCCTGGGCCTCGACGCCCTCAACCCGCGCCTCCTGCGCGTGCTGCGCCACGAGCTCGCCCATTCCTTCGTGGCTTCCCGCACCGGCAACAACTGCCCGACCTGGCTCCAGGAGGGGATCGCGCAATGGCTGGAGGGCGGCGACCCGGGGCGGGACGACGCGACCCTCTCCCCGCTCGCGCGCGCGGGGCGGCTGCCGAACCTCCTCACCCTGGAGGGACCGTTCCGCAACTTGTCGGAGGCCGAGGCCACGAATGCCTACGCCACGAGCCTCGCCGCGGTGGCCCACATCCTGCGCACACGCGGCGAGGCCGGCCTCCTGCGCCTGATCGCCGCCTTGAGCGACCGCTTGCCGTCGGAGGAAGCGCTGCCGGTTTCGTTGGCCCTCAGCTACTCCGAGCTGCAAAAAGCCCTGGAGGACCATCTGCGGGCCGCCGACGGCAAGGCCGCGGCCGCGCGGGCCGTGGTCGCGCCGTAGAGGGTGCCGAAAATGGTCTGCGGATTTTATCCGTCCCGCGACGGATAAGCCGGAGGGGCCGGCGACCGTCCTTCCCCGAGCCGCTCCAGCGTCGCGCGTATCGCCGCGACCTCGCGGCGGAGGGCGGCCATCTCGCCCTCCTGCTGGCGGGCGGTCGGGGCGAGGAACCAGGACGCGACGAAGCCCGAGAAGGTGCCGAAGAGACCCACGCCGGCCGTCATCAAGAGGGCACCCACGAGGCGGCCCTCGGACGAGACCGGGAAGCGGTCGCCGTAGCCCACGGTCGTGATGGTGACGAAGGCCCACCAGAGCGCGTCCTCGGGGCCCTTGATGTTGCTGTCGGGGAGATTCTCGAAGTGGAGGACGGAGGCGCTCGCGAAGAGGAGCAGCAGGAGGGTGACGAGGGCGGCGGCCAGGAAGGCTCCTTCCGCCCTCCGCTCGAGGACGAAGGTCGCGATCAGCTTCGTCGCCCGCACTCCCCGAAGGACGCGGAAGATGCGCATCACCCTGGCCGCCCGCCCGATCCGAAGAGCCTCGACCGTCGGGATGCTCGACAGGAGATCGATCCACCCCCACGTCACGAAATAGCGCCAGCGGTTCGGGGCCGTGACCAGGCTCACCACGAAATCCACGAAGAAGATTAGGCAGACCCCGAGGTCCACGTCCTGGATCAGGCCCTGGAGGTCCGGGGGAAGGGGGATGAACCTCTCCGCGGCAAGCGCGACGAGCGCGTAGATGCAGAGGGCGAGCATGAACAGCTGGTAGGCTGCTCTGGGCTTTTCGGGGGCCGGGGTGTGGTCGTGCATGCCGTGCCTCCAGGCCCGGCGGCCGACGAGGGCGCTACCGGGCGACGCTGCGATACCAATCCACCGTGCGGGCGAGGCCGGTCTTGAAGTCGACGACCGGCCGGTAGCCGAGCAACCGCCGGGCGAGGCGGATGTCGGCCAGGCTGTGGCGCACGTCGCCTGCCCGCACCGGCCGGTGCCGGGCCCGCGCCGGGCGTCCGGTGATCGCGGCCAGCGCCCGAAGCAGGCCGAGCAGGGTGACCCGCTTCCCGGTGGCCACGTTCACCGTCTGGCCGGCGAGGCCCTTGGCGGTGAGGGCCAGCCGGTTCGCCTCCACCACGTTGTCGACGTAGGTGAAGTCCCGGCTCTGCCTGCCGTCGCCGTTGATGAGCGGCGTGCGCCCGTCCAGGAGGGCGGTCGTGAACAGGCTGATCACGCCGCTGTAGGGCGAGCCCGCGTTCTGGCGGGGTCCGAAGACGTTGAAGTAGCGCAGGGTCAGGGTCTCCATCCCGTAGAGGGAGGAGAAGAGCCGGACGTAGGTCTCGCCGGTGAGCTTGCTCGCCGCGTAGGGCGAGAGGGGGCGGGGCGCCATGGACTCGGTCTTCGGCAGCTTGGGGGTATCGCCGTAGACCGAGGACGAGCCCGCGTAGATGAAGCGGCAAACCCCCGCATCCCTTGCCGCCAGCAGCATGGTCAGGGTCGCGGTGGCGCCCGCGCGGTGGGAGCGCGCGGGGTCCTTCACCGAGACCGCGACGCTCGGCACGGCCGCCTCGTGGAAGACGGCCTCCATCCCCTGGACCGCGCGCGCCGCCGCCCCGGGGTCGGCGCAGTCCCCGCGCATCACCTCGACCTCCCGCGCCACGGCTTTCAGGTTGGGGCGCACGCCCGAGGAGAAGTCGTCGAAAACCCGTACGCGGTGTCCATCCCGGACGAGCGCCTCCACGAGATGGCTGCCGATGAAGCCAGCTCCGCCGGTGACCAGGACCTTGCGTGCGCGTCCGGCACCACGTGTTCGCATCCTGTATTCCAGACGGAAAGTGTTCGCGAAGCGGGTCTGTAAGCCGGATCCTGTCCCCGCCGTCCGCCCTTTCGGACGGGCGACGGGGGGCGATCATTCCTCTAGCCCCGCGGTTACCCGCGGGGTCAAGCGACCTACCCGGGGGCTTCAGCCGGGCCAGCCTCGAACGCCCCCCTATTTGGTCTTGCTCCGTGTGGGGTTTTCCCTGCCCGTCGTGTCACCACGCCGGCGGTGCGCTCTTACCGCACCTTTTCACCCTTGCCACCCCCGGTTGCCCGGGAGTTCGGCGGTGTGTTTTCTGTGGCACTCTCCCTGAGGTCACCCTCGCTGGCCGTTAACCAGCACACTGCCCATGGAGTCCGGACTTTCCTCCCCGGCCCCGACGTCGGACCGCGGCGATCGCCCGACCCGCTCCGCGAACAAGACTAGACTACGGGGCCTCGCTGGCCCGGTCAAGCTCACGGCGCCCGCCCGCCCGCCGCCTAGAACGTCTTCTCGTCCGCCGTCGGCCCGTAGATCGACGGCACCTTCATCTCGTTGAGCCTCAAATAGACGGTCAACTGCCCGCGATGGTGCGCCAGGTGGGTGAACGCATCGGCGATCACGACGTGCCGCGGCTGCTCCAGGACGACCTGTCCGCCGACGAGCAGCCGCCAGGAAGTCATCAGGTGCTGATCATCGGTGCTCGCGAGGGCCTCGCGTGACCTGGTCAGCGACTCGTCGAGCGACTTCAGCAGCTCGCGCCGCGTGCTCAAGACAGCCGGGGCGTTGGGCTTGCCGCCCTTGGGATAGAGGTCCAGCTCGTCCTGCCGGATCGCCATGGCCACCCATCCCGGCATCGAGGCCACGAGGGACGAGAGATAGCCGAGCGGCATCGATTTCGCGTGCGGCTTCCAGTCCGGCTTCCCCTCGGGGACGTTTTCCAGCGCGCGCCGCGTGAGCGGCGCTTCTCGCTCCAGTTGGGCCTTGAACAGCTCGGTCATCTTCATGTCGGTCTCCGTGCTCAGAGCCTCCGCGCCTCTCATGGTCTCGGCTTCCCGCCCGGGCCCCGCAGAGCCTGCCCCGGCCGCGCCGCCGTGATCTTCCCCCCGTCCACGACCAGCTCGCCGTTCACCGCGACGTAGGCGATCCCCTCGCTGTAGTGCAGGGGGTCGGCGTAGGTGGATCGCTCGCGCACCGTGTCGGGGTCGAAGGCCACCAGGTCGGCCGCCATGCCCGGGCGCAGGATCCCGCGGTCGCGCAGGCGCATGCGCGAGGCGGGAAGGGACGTCATCTTGCGAATGGCCTCCTCGAGAGTGAGCAGCTTCTCCTCGCGCACGTACTTGCCGAGGATCCGGGGGGCCGAGCCCCAGGCCCGCGGATGGGACTTCTCCTGCGAGAGGATCCCGTCCTCGGCCATGGCCGGGGAATCCGTGGCGAAGGAGACCAGCGGGTGCTTCAAGGCCGCCTTCACGTCCTCCTCGCTCATGCCGAAGGAGACCCGGCCGGTGTTGCCCCGGTCGGCCACCACGACGTCCATGAGAGCGTCCAGGGGGTCTTTCGCCTCGACGCGCGCGATGTCCCCGATGGTCTTGCCTTCGTACTTCTTGAGGGCGGGGTTCAGCACGCTCGTGATCAGGATGCGGGCCGCGCCGTCGGGCCAATTGGGATTCTCCTTGAGGAAGTCCTGGCGGGCCCGCGCCCGCGTGGCCGGATCGCCCAGGCGGGCCACCAGCCGATCGGCCCCGCCCTCCCGCACCCAGATCGGCAGGCTCTCGTCGAGGTTGTTGGAGCTGGCCGTCCACGGGTACTGGTCGGCCGAGACGTCGAGGCCTTCGGCCCGGGCCTCCTCGATGCGCTTGAGGACCGCCGGCATGCGGCCCCAGTTGGGCTTGCCCGAGGTCTTGAGGTGATAGATCTGCGCGGGAATCCGCGCTTCGCGGGCGATGCGGAACACCTCGTCGAGGCTCCGGTCGATCCCGTCTCCCTCGTCGCGTTGGTGGGTGATGTAGGTTCCCCCGTACCGCGCGGCCACCTTGGCCAGGGCGATGATCTCCTCCGTGGAGGCGAAGTTGTCGGGGACGTAGATGAGCGAGGTCGAGAGGCCCAAGGCGCCCTGCTCCATGGCCTCGGCCACCGCCGCTTCCATGGCCCGAAGCTCCCCGGCGGTGGGGGGGCGGTTGTCCTTGCCGATCACCAGGTTTCTGACTCCCCCGGCGCCCACGAAAGTGGCGAGGTTGATGGCCGAGCCCCGCCGCTCGAACTCCTTGAAATACCCCTCGAGGGTGGTCCAGTTGGGCGTCACGCCATAGTGGTCGTAGGACTCCTTGGAGTCCGCCATCATGCGGGCGTTGAGGGGGGCGATCGACGTCCCCTCGCCCGTGACCTCGGTGGTGATGCCCTGGGTGATCTTGCTGGCCGCGCGGCTGTCGACCAGCACGTTGTACTCGGACTGCCCCATCATGTCGATGAAGCCGGGGGCAACGACGAGACGGGTGGCGTCGATCCGGCGCTTTGCGGGTGCCGCCCCCAGGTCCCCCACCGCCGCCACGCGCCCCCCGCGCACGCAAACGTCGGCGCGGAACCAGGGCGCACCCGTCCCGTCCACGACCCGCCCGCCCGCGAAGAGCAAATCGCACGGCGTGGGCGGTTGGGCGGCGCGCGCACCCGCCGCGAGCGACGCGCTCGCAAGGAGCACGCAAGCCAGGGACAATCGGCAGCCGCCCATCAGCACCTCCCGGGTTGCTTCCGCTACCCGTCCTTTTCCTGGGTGATCCCGTACTGCTCCAGCTTTTTGTAGAGGTTGGAGCGGGGGGTGCCGATGGCGGCGGCGGTGGCGGAGATGTTCCAGCTGCTCTCGCGCAGCTTCCCCACCAGGAAGGCCCGCTCGGCGGACTCCTTGAAGTCTCGGAGGGTCTCGGCGCCGGGCGGCCCCCCCGCGGACTCCGCGGGCCGCCGGAGCACTTCGCCGAGCTGCTCGGGACCGATCTCGTCCCCCTCGGCCATGATGAGCAGGCGCTCCACCGCGTTCTTCAGCTCGCGCACGTTGCCCCGCCAGGGATGGCGCTTCAGGGCCTCGATGGCCGCGGGCGCGAAGGCGCGCGGGCGGAAGTTGTTCTCCGCGCAGAACTGCCTCACGAAATGCTGGACGAGCACCGGCACGTCCTCTCCCCGCTCGCGCAGCGGCGGGACGCGCACCGGGATGACGGAGAGGCGGAAGTACAGGTCCTCCCGGAAGTCGCCGCGGCCGATCGCCTCCTCGAGCTCCTTGTTGGTGGCGGCGATCACCCGCACGTCCACCTCGATCGTCTTCTGGGAGCCGATCCGCTCCACCTCCCCCTCCTGGAGCACCCGCAGGACCTTGGCCTGGGTGCGCAGGGACATGTCGCCGACCTCGTCCAGGAAGATGGTGCCCTTGTGGGCCAGTTCGAACTTGCCGATCTGCTTCTCGGTGGCCCCCGTGAACGAGCCCTTCTCGTGGCCGAAGAGCTCGCTCTCGATCAGCTCCTCGGGGATGGCCGCGCAGTTCACCTGCACGAAGGCCTCGTCCTTCCGCAGGCTGTTGCGGTGGATGGCCCGGGCCACCAGCTCCTTCCCCACCCCGCTCTCCCCGCTGATCAGCACGGTGGCGTTCGTGGGAGCGGCGCGCCGCACCGCCTCCCAGACCTTCTCCAGGGCCCCGCTCTGCCCCACCATGCGGTACCGCTCGTCGAAGGTGAGCTTGAGCCGCCGGTTCTCGTCGACCAGGCGCTTCTGGCCCAGGGCGTTCCTGGTCACGAGCAGGATCCGCTCGCTCTCCGGCGGCTTCTCGATGAAGTCGAAGGCCCCGAGCTTGGTGGCCTCCACCGCGGTCTTCACGTTGCCGTGGCCGGAGAGGATGACCACCGGGGGGGAGCCCTCCGCGGCCTTCAGCCGCTTGAGGACCTCCAGGCCGTCCATCTGCGGCATCTTGATGTCGAGGAAGACGAGGTCCGGGGCCTCCTTCTCCGCGATCTTGAGGCCGGCGGGTCCGTTCGCGGCCAGGAGGACCTCGTAGCCCTCGTACTCGAAGATCATCTTGAGCGACGAGCGGATGGCCTCCTCGTCGTCGACGATCAGGACCCGGGGCTTCACGGGCCCTTCTCGACCTCCACCTTGGTGAGGAACGAGCCGCCCGGGGGGCGCGGGCGGTAGACGAACAGCCAGGCCGGCTGGCCGGGGGCGAGCGAGGCCAGCACCTTCTTGTAGGTGCCCAGGTTCGGGGTGGGGCGCCGGTTCACTTCCACGATCACGTCCCCCTCCTCCAGGAGGTCGGTCCCCGGGTCGAGCCCCACGATTTCCTTGACCGCTACCCCCACCCGGTCGGTAGGAAGGGCCGCCTTCACCTTCGGTCCGGTCTCCCCCACCACCAGGCCAAGGACATCGCCCGCCGCCGGCTTCACGGCCGGCGGTTTCTCGGTGGAGACTTCCTCGTCCGGAGCGCGCTCGCTCAAACGGGCGGGCAGGCTGAGGGTCCGGCCGTCCCGGAACACCGAGAGGGTGACGGTGTTGCCGGGCCGGATCCCGGCGATCGTCCGCACGAGCTGGTCGCCGTCCTGGACTTCCTGGCCCGAGACCCCGGTGATCACGTCGTACCGCCGCAGGCCGGCCGCGTCCCCCGCGCCTCCCCGGAACACGTCGAGGACGAGGGCGCCCTTCGCCTCGCGCAGGCCCACCAGCTTCTGCAGGTCGGGCTCGAGCTCCTGGAGCTGGATTCCCAGGTAGCCCCGGGAGACCCGGCCGGTGGTGCGGAGCTGGTCGAGGATGCTGCGGGCCAGATTGATCGGGACCGCGAAGCCGATCCCCTGTCCTTCGCGCGTTGATCCCCACCGCCTCCCCCGCGAGGTTGATGAGCGGCCCCCCCGAGTTGCCCGGGTTGATGGCGGCGTCGGTCTGGATGTACGAATCGAAGGAGGCGTTGAAGATCTTCCGGCCCTTCGACGAGACCACCCCCACCGTCACCGTGTGGTCGAAGTGCAGCGGGTTGCCGATGGCACAGACCCAGTCGCCCACCCGCAAGCGGTCGGAGTCGCCGAGGGGGACCACCGGCAGCCCCTCGGCCGTGATCTTCAGCAGGGCGAGGTCCGTGCTCGGATCGGCCCCCACCAGGGTCGCCGCGAACTCGCGCTTGTCCGAGAGGCGCACCCGGATCTTGGCCGGGCCCGGCACCATGTGGTGGTTCGTGAGGATGTAGCCGGAGGGATCGACGATGAAGCCGGAGCCCTCGCCCCGCCCCGGGATGTCCAGCTCGGGCGCGTCCTCGACCCCCTCGTGCGGGCTCTGGCGCGTAGTCTCGATCACGTCGACGTGCACCACCGCCGGGTTCACCCGCTGGACGATGTCGGCGAACGTCGAGGGCGCTCCGAAGCCCAGGGGGGCGTGGGGTCCGACCAGCCGGCCGCCGCTCCCCGCCACATAGCCCACGAACGCGCCCAGGGAGGCAAAGAACGCGAGGGCAATGGCCAGGACGGCTCGTGGCATCGAATCGAGTATAAGCCGGTCAGGGCCCGAGCAGCTCGCGGAACCCCTTTTCGTCGACGATCTTGACCCCCAACTCACGAGCCTTGTCGCGCTTCCCGCCGGCGTCGAGGCCCACCACCACCACCGAGGTCTTCTTCGAGACCGACGACGTGACGCGCCCGCCCCGCGCCTCGATGGCGGCCTTGGCCTCGTCGCGGCTCATGCTCTCCAGGGTTCCTGTGAGGACGAACTGCATCCCCTGGAAGGCCAACGAGCCCGAGGACCCCCCCTCTTCGGTCCGCACGCCCGCCTCCCGCAGGTGCTCGACGAGCTTCCGGTTCGCGGGCTCCCGGAACCAGGCGTGGACCGAGGCGGCCACCGTCGGCCCGATCTCGTATAGGGCGTCGATCTCCTCGACCGAGGCCTTGGCCAGCTTCTCCAGGCTCCGGAAGTGGCGGGCCAGGAGCATGGCCGCGCGCTCGCCCACGAACCGGATGCCGAGGCCGAAGAGCAGCCGCCGCAGATCCCGCGCCTTGCTCCTCTCGATCTGCTCGAGAAGATTGTCGGCCGACTTCTCGGCCATTCGCGGGAGGGCGATCAGCTCCGCGCGCCGCTCCCGCAGGTGATAGAGATCCGCGAAATCCCGGACCCGTCCGATCTCCACGAGCTGGTGAACGAGAGCGTCCCCGAGCCCTTCGATGTCCATGGCCTGGCGCCCCGCGAAGTGCCGGAGGCGCTGCTCGATCTGGGCCGGGCACGACGCGTTCGGGCATCGTCGGTCCACTTCCCCTTCCGGCTTGACGGCCTTGGTTCCGCAAACGGGACAGACGTCCGGGGGTGTCCAGGGACTCGTGCCGGCCGGCCGCTTCTCCTCGACCACCCGCACGACCTTGGGGATGACGTCGCCCCCCTTTTCGATGAGCACGGTATCGCCCACCCGCACGTCCTTGCGCGCCACTTCTTCCTCGTTGTGGAGGGTGGCACGGCTCACCGTCGAGCCGGCCAGGAAGACGGCATCGAGGATCGCCACCGGCGTGAGCTTGCCCGTGCGCCCCACCAACACCTCGATCGCGCGCACGACCGTGGCGGCCTGCCGGGCCGGGTACTTGTAGGCGATGGCCCAGCGCGGGAACTTCGAGGTGAAGCCCAGCTCTTGTTGGAGCGCGAAGTCGTCCACCTTCACCACCACCCCGTCGATCTGGTACTCCAGGCGGTCGCGCTTCTCCCGCCACTCCCGGCAGTAGGCCAGCACCTCCTCGAGGCCGCGGCAGAGGCGCGAGGTCGGATTGGTCTTGAGCCCCCATCCCCGCATCCGTTCCAGGGCCTGACCCTGGCTCTTGATTTCGGCCCCTTTCACGTGGGCGATCGCGTAGAGGAAGATGTCCAGGCCGCGGCTCGCCACTACCTTGGCGTCCAGGCTCTTCATGGTCCCCGCGGCGGCGTTGCGCGGGTTGGCGAAGGGCTCCTCTTCCGCCTCTTCCCGCTCGCGGTTGATCGCCTCGAAGCGCGAGCGCGGCAGGTAGACCTCGCCGCGGACCTCCAGCTCCTCCGGGACGTCTTCGCCCTGGAGCACGAGGGGGACGGCGCGGATGGCCCGTACGTTCGGAGTGACGTCGTCCCCCCGCACCCCGTCGCCCCGGGTCACCCCGCGCACGAGCCGTCCTTTCTCGTAGTGGAGGGCCATCGACAGGCCGTCGATCTTGAGCTCCGCGGTGTAGGCCATCTCCCGCGTCCCCACGATGCGGAAGATCCGCTCCTCGAACTCGCGCAGCTCGTCCTCGCTGTAGGTGTTGTCGAGGCTGAGCATGGGCACGCGGTGGGCGAAGGTCGGGAACTCCTCCGAGGGCTTCTCCCCCACCCGCTGGGTGGGGCTGTCGGGAGTGACGAGCTCGGGGTACTGCGCCTCCAGGTCCCGCAGCTCGCGCTCCAGCCGGTCGTACTCCTGGTCGGAGATCGTGGGGGCGTTCTGGACGTAATAGCGGTGCTCGTGCCGGCGCACCTCCTGGCGGAGGCGAGCAAGGCGATGCTCCACCTCTTTGTTCATCGACCCCCCACCCTATCCCTCCCCCCGTAGGGGGAGGGAAACGCTGCACCACGGTTCGCTCCGCGATTTCATCGACCCCCCACCCTATCCCTCCGATACATCGGAATGCAGTACCGCCGGTCTGGGCTGCGCCAACTCCGACGCATTCCGATGTATCGCCCCGCGTAGGGGGAGGGGAACGCTGCAACACGATTCGCTCCGCGTCTTCATCGACCCCCTTCTCTATCCTCATCTTCCTTCTCCGGTTCCCGGGCGGCTTCGGCCAGGCGCCCCGCTTCCGCGGCCAGGCCGGCGAGGCCCCACCCGCGCCAGCGCGAGCCGCGGAGCCGCTCGAGCGCGGCCCGCACCTCCGTGTACAGGGTCAGGGCGGCGGCCCGGTCGCGGGCCTCCACCGCCTGGCCGAGGCCGAGGGCCACCCTAGCGGCCTCGGCCGCGTCGGGCAGCGGGGCCAGCGAATCGAGGGCCTGCGCCGCCCAGTGGGCGGCCTGCCGGACGTGCACGCCCGGCCGCTTCGCCGCGGCGCCCTGGGCCGCGTGGTAGCGCGTCCAGGCCAGGGCCGTCCGCCCTTCGAGGAACCGCGGGCCGAGAACGACTACGAGGAGCAATAGGAGAAGGAACGCCTCGACCAGGAGGCTTCGCACGAGAGAGCCCCCGCGGGCCGAAGCCGGGCGGACGTACTCCGAGGCCGCCATGGACCGGAAGCTAGTGGTCGCGGGCCAGGATGAAGTCGGGCAGGACCTCGAGCGCCTCCCGGTAGGGCGAGCGCTCGAAGGCCGACAGGTCGCGCCGGGCGGCCTCGGCGTAGGTCTCGGCCAGGGCCCGCGCCTCGTCGAGGGCGCCGTGCTCGCGGGCCAGGCGCACGATCTCCTCGCGGGAGACGCGCCCGAAGCCGCGGTCCGCCAGGACCGTCCCCACCTTCTCGATCCCCGGCCGCCCCGCCTTGCGCAGCAGGAAGATCATGGGCAGGGTGACCTTCCCTTCGCGCAGGTCGTTGGCCACCGGCTTGCCCAGGGTCTTCTCCTCGGCCGTGAAGTCGAGCAGGTCGTCCACCATCTGGAAGCAGATGCCGAGGTTCGAGCCGTAGCTCGCGACCGCCCTCTCCTTCTCCTCGCCCACCGCCCCCAGGATGGCCCCGATGCGCAGGCAGGCCGCGAACAGGTCGGCGGTCTTCCTCCGGATGATGTCGATGTGGTCCGCCTCGGTGACGTCCAGGTTGCCGTTGCGCTCGATCTCCAGGATCTCCCCCTCGATCATGCGGAGGGTCACCTCGGAGAGCAGGCGCAGGATGGGCAGGTTGTCCTGGGAGAGGGCCATGGCCATGGACTTCGTGTAGAGGAAGTCCCCGAGCAGGACCGTGATGTCGTTCCCCCAGCGGCTGTTCACGCTGCGCCGCCCGCGTCGCACCGTGGCCTCGTCGATGATGTCGTCGTGGAGGAGGGTCGCGGTGTGGATGAACTCCACCACCGAGGCCAGGAGGATGGCGCGCTCCCCCCGGTAGCCGCACAGCCGGCTGCCCAGGAGCAGGAGGGCGGGCCGGATGCGCTTCCCCCCGCCCTTCTGGATGTAGCGGCCCATCTCGGCCAGGAGCCCCACGTCCGAGCGGACCTGCACCTCGAAGAGCTCCTCGACCCTGGCCAGGTCGTCCTCCACGAGGGCCACGATCTCCTTGAGGCCCGCCACGCTGCCCCGTCCCACGGGATCCGCCGCTGCCACGAAATCCTACCTGTAGTTGGTGAACTGCATGTCGATGCCCAGGTCGGTCTCCTTGAGCAACCGGATGACCGCCTGCAGATCGTCCCGGTTCTTGCCGGACACGCGCACCTGGTCGCCCTGGATGGCGGCCTGCACCTTGAGCTTGGTCCCCTTGATCAGCTTCACGACCTCCCGGGCCTTCTCGGAGGGGATCCCCTTCTGGAGCGAGACTTTCTGGCGCGCGGTCCCCCCGAGCGCCTTCTCCACCGTCCCGAAGGTCAGCGCCTTCAGGGGGACGTTGCGCTTGACCAGCCGCCCCTCGAGCACGTCGCGCACCGCCTTCAGCTTGAACTCGTCGGAGGAGGAGAGGACGATCTCCTCCCCCTGCAGCGTGACGTCGGAGCCCGTCCCCTTGAGGTCGAAGCGGGTCACGATCTCCTTCATGGCCTGCGCGATCGCGTTCTTCACTTCCTGCAGGTCCACACTGCTCACGACGTCGAAAGAGCTCTCGGCCATGCTCCGGTAGGTCTTGAGGTAGAGGCGTCCGGACCGGACGTCAGCCGGTAAGGTGACGGATTCGTTGGGGTTTGTCAAACGTGGGGCGGCCGCCCGAACAGCCGCGCGTAGTTCGCCCCCGCGGCCGTCGCCACGTCCTCCAGGCTGGTCCCTCGTAACGCTGCGACCTTCCGGGCGACCTCCACCACGAAGGACGGCTCGTTGCGCTTTCCGCGGTGCGGGGGCGGGGCGAGAAACGGGGCATCCGTCTCCACCAGGAGGCGATCGAGCGGGACTTCCTTCGCCACCGCCTGGATGCCCTCGGCCCGCGGGAAGGCCACGATCCCGGAGAACGAGATGTAGAAGCCGAGGGCCAGGGCCCGGCGGGCCAGCTCTTGGCCGCCGGTGAAGCAGTGGATCACCCCCCCGACCTCCCCCGCGCCTTCTTCCTCCAGGAGCGTCGCCGTCTCCTCGTCGGCCTCGCGAGTGTGGACGATCACGGGCAGGCCGACCTCGCGGGCCAGACGCACCTGACGCCGGAAGGCCTCACCCTGGACGGGCCGGGGCGAGTGGTCGTAGTGGAAGTCCAGGCCGATCTCGCCGATCGCCACGATGCGGCGGTCCTTGCCCAGGCCCCGCAGCTCGTCGTAGACGGCCTCGCTCGCGAGCTTCGCCTCGTGGGGATGGAGGCCCGCTGAAACCGGCAGGCCGAGTCCGGTCGCCACCCGCAGGGCCCGCCGGTGGCCGGCTTCCTCGTCCACCCCCCCGACGATCAGCATGGTCTCGACACCGGCATCACGGGCGCGGGCCAGGACGGCGTCCCGGTCGGCATCGAACTGCGGCATGTCGATGTGGCAGTGTGAGTCGACGGTGGCGAAGTTTGCCGGGTCAGTCATTTCCGGGCCTAACTTCAATTCTGACCTGTATTCTAGCGGTTTCTAGAAGTCTCAGCAGGTTTCGTTTGGTTCCAGGTGATTCCTGTCTTTCTGCTACCTATCTGCTACCTAGCCATGCTATGCTCCCACTGCGGAGTCGGTAGTGAGAGCGCACTTGACGGGCCGGATCATAAGCACCCTCCCGGCGCCACCCGTCGGCCAGTGGGACTACTTCAACGACTCGGGCGGCGCCGTGCCCGGCTTCTCCGTCCGCGTGAGCGCCGGAGGCAAGCGCGCCTATACCCTTCTCTATCGGCTCAGGGACTCGCCGCGAACGCGCCGGTTGAAGCTCGGTGACGTGTCTCACCTGTCCCTCGCCGACGCCCGCCAGCTCGCCAAGGAAAAGCTCCGCGAGATCGACCTCGGCCGCGATCCCGCCGGCAAGAGAACTGCTCCGGACGTGCGCGCGCTCGCTGAATCGTACATCGAGAGCCGTGGCCCGGACTTCCGGCCGCGGACGCTCGCCGGCTACCAACAGATGGCCAAACGGCTCCCCCCTTCGATTGCCCACACCAAGGCCGCCGAGCTTCGCCGCGCCGACCTACGCGTTCATCTCGAAAAGGCGGCTCGCCGCGCGCCGGTCATGGCCAACCGCTTCGCGCAGTTCCTCAAGGCTGTCTTTCGGTGGGGCCTGGACGAGGAGCTTATCCCCGCGAACCCGATCGAAGGGCTGAAGCGACCGCGAAAGGAACAGAAGCGCGACCACGTTCTCTCGGACCCGGAAATCGCGCTCCTGTGGAAGGCCACGGAGCCGGCCAAGCCGGCCGTCGTCGCCCTCGTCAAGATCCTCCTGCTTCTGGGCCAGCGGCTGGGCGAAACGATGGCGATGCGCTGGAAGGACCTCGACCTGAAGGCCAACCCACCCGTCTGGACCATCCCGGGCGAGGTCCGCAAGAACGGCCGGACGCACGTCGTCCCGCTCTCCCCCACCGTCCTCCGCATCCTCGCCGAGCTGCGTCCGGTCACGGGCGACAAGGAGCGCGTTTTCCACAAGGTCTCGTACAGCACCCGCGAGTTCTGGTTCGGCCCGATCCGCCAACGGGCGCTGGCCGCCGGCGCCGGGTACTTCAAGCCCCACGACCTGCGCCACGGGCGTCTCTCGGCTGTCCAATCCCATCGTCGCGTCCAAGATCCTCCGCCACACCGCGTTGCCTGGAGTCCCGAGCGTTACGGCGATCTACGACCGCTACGACCGGCTACCCGAGAAGGCCGCGGCGCTCACCGCCTGGGGCAATCACGTCGACGCGTTGGTCAGCGGCTCACGGAGAGCTGCCGTCGTCCCTCTAGCGCGAGGCTGAACAGCCCGTCACAGGAACTCAAGCTTCAGAGTCAGGTCGGGACTCGGTCCCCCCGCGTGGCCCCCCGACCCGCAAGAACCGCCAACTCACTACGGGACTTTACTCGGCTCAAACTCCGAGCTGGCGAGAGTCTGTCGGAACCTGGTCATTGAGTGGCTGTGCTTCTGTCCGGACATGCGGAGGCGTTCTTAGGCTAGCGAGCGCGTTCCTTCGACCAGGCATACGTTCAATGTACGCCGCTCGCCCTCAGTATCTCTCAGTCGCAGCGCTACCCCACGCGCGCGTAGGCATAACCGGCCTTCTTTACGTATTGATTGAAATACTGACCGCAAGAGGCCGCCGTAAAGAAGCCGTCAAACACCTCCTTTGGCACTTGAAAGTAATGATACTCGATACCGGACTGGAGCCTAACGCCTAAGGTTGCGTTTTCTGATTCGTAACCCACAGCGGCGATCGTCGAGGACGAGACTGGAAGGTAGTCCATTGGTCCCCCGCGCAACCCCAATATTATAAGGTGCTTTGCCGTCGCCATGCGGTTATCGCGCTCGCATAGTCCACAACGGCACCCCTCGCCTGGGACCAAAGCCCTGAGACGTTCGGGTCGCCGCTATTCGGCCGCGGCTCAATCAGGTCGATGCGAATTCGGCTCGGCATTTGAATGGCCTCACCTAGAATCAGTGCCTCGCCAGTTCGGAGGACCGGAAGTAGGTTAATCAGTCCCGACAGTTCGTCAGGGACGGTACTCTTGACGCGCCCTTGATCCGCGCTGTTTGTAAGACGCAGGGAAACAAACGTTCCGCATTGGGATAGGATGGTCTCGTCTAGCTCCGACGGACGCTGACTGACAACGACGGCGCCCACGCCATACTTGCGCCCCTCCTTGAGGATGCGTTGCACGGAGCGCCGAGCGTAGCCCTGAATGAAACGAACCTCGCCACTAGGAAGGTACGTGTGCGCCTCCTCGAAGATTAAGAGCAGCGGACGCGTTTTACCCACCCCCGGAAGGTTCCGACCCCAAAACATCGTCTCGAAAAGGACTCGCGCTAAGAGCCCTACGACGAGATCGATGGTTTCGGAGGGAATGCCCGCGAGATCCAGAATGGTGATTGCGTGCTCGTGATCAATCCACGAGGCGACTAACTCGTGAAGATCCTGAATAGCACCATCATATGGTGCAGGCGTCAAAAGAAAGTCAAAGCGGCGGTCTTTTAGACGCCCCA
>WNFV01004984.1_pt1 | contig 17469 bp, 8 predicted proteins | sample 5400101 | NCBI WGS metagenome assembly WNFV01 (sample SAMN13153361, study PRJNA577476) | soil metagenome | isolation source: 115 cm soil or saprolite under grassland replicate 1 | place: USA:California | collected 2016-06-15
GGAGAGGCCGCGTTTCTCACGCTCACCGAAAATCGGTACGTGGAAATTCCCGGCAGTTCGAAAACCGCGAACTGTTCCTACATCGAACGCTGGGGCGCGACTATTAAAGAGAAGTGTTACGAGGAGCACGAACCTCCGTACTGCGAAGGCGAGCCAGAAGTGCGTTATGCGCGCAAAAACAGCGCTGCGATCTGCTATGGCGCGTCGATGTATCGGCTTGGAAAGGATCCTGCGGTCATCACCATCCGCAGCGGATCGGATTAGAAGGAGCAAGCCATGACTTTGATGAGAGAGCTAACAGAAGAAAACGAAGATAACCAAGGGCCTTTTCCCGAGTGCAGTTACCCCTTTTTTTCCCTCGCTGCCTTCTGTAGCAGCTTCCATCTCCGGTCTAGCGCAACCTCGATCTGCGCGGTTGCTGGGCTGCTTCTGTCTGCGAGCACGCCAGCTACCTTCGCCAAAGGGCAAAAGAAATCGACAGCATCCGCCCAGCAAAAGCCAGAGGCGATTCTTGCCGCTGCCAAGAAGTTCGCCGATGCAAAAGCTTGGAGCGTTCAGGCGCACGTGAACGCGGACAAGGACATGAAGATTTCCGGAATAATTTTCGGAAAGGACTTCGATTTAACCATCGAAACCATCGATGGGACCACGCGTCAGATCGTGCTGGGAGACAAGAGCTGGTCGAGCGATGACGGCGGCAGGACTTGGAAAGAGAACAAGGAGATCGATCGGCGCTTCTATTATCTCATGCACACGCCGATCAAGTATTCGGCGAGCGAAAAGATCCCGCCGTTTGCGGCGGTCGGTACCGAGAAGTTGGGAGACGAATCGTTATTACACATTCGTTTCATTGCGCCGGACAAAATCACGTACGAAGGCGACCGCGCGAATTACTGGATCGCGATGCAAGATCGACAGGCGCCGGTAGTTCATCGTTTTCTCGGGCCGATGGGTTTTGAGAGTAACTATGTCACTGATCAAGTAGATTACACGCCGGTTGCGGATGAGCATCCGATCCTTCCGCCGCCCGGAAATCCGCATGCGCAGGCGCCGCCGCCGGGACCTGAAGCGCTCCTGATGGCGGCAATGAAAAAGATGAGCACCGGTGTGTGGTCGGTGAATGGCACCGTCACTTTCAACAAGACAATCAAGCTGCACGGATTTCTCTCCGGCGAAGATTTTGATTTAACCAATGAACGCGTGAAACCGAACACGCCGATGCGCGGCATCGTGATTAAAGACAAGGCGTGGGTTTGTTCCGACGGAGAGACGTGGCACGCCGGCAGTCCGGACGATCGGTTGCTCTACACATGACCGGCCGACTTTGGCCGCCGTTTGAAAAAGTGGGCTCCGAAGAACGCGACGGCCAGACTTGGTTGCACATTCGGCTCAAGGTTGCCGAGGCAAAAGCCGATCCGAAGGAGTTGCCGCAATATTGGCTGGTGCTCGATTCGCAAGGACAAGCCCAATATATCGGGCACGCCGAGATGCCGATGATGTCGCGAGGCGCTGGTGGCGTTGTGCACTGCTCGTTCGATTATGCGCCGGCGGCAGAAAAGATTGCACCACCGCCACTCGGGCCACCAGTGGATGACAAGGCATATGGGTTTAACGACATTGAGCAACACAAGTTCGATTGGAAAGGTAGGATCGTTCGGCTGGAGGTAACTCCGAAAATTTTGGAGTCGAAACAAATTGGCGAGGACACTTATCGCGCCTTTCTCAAGGATACGGCGACGCCCAATCATTACGGCGTGGTTGAGTTTCCCCACGACGCGTTGGTCAAGCTGGGATTTCTCAAAAAGATCGTGAGCGGCGCGCACGCTTGGGAAGATCTGGAGAAGATGGGCGCCTTGGGTCGCACCGACGGCAAAGCAGTTTCGTTTTATGTCCAGGTGATTCCAATCGGCGAGAAGCCTGCCGCAAGAGCCGTGGCCGTTGGCGCGAGGCTCGTGCGCGATCCCGACGGAAGCGTCACTTATACTTGGGAGTCATCACAGCCATCACCATCGCCGGTAGCGTCCCGAGCGGCCGACGAGTCAGATACAGACCTCGTTAATCGCGGAATCGAAAAAGCGAAGAACGGTGACCTGAATGGCGCGATTGCGGATTTCGACCGCGCGATCAAGGTCGATCCCAAAAATGACGCGCCATATTATAACCGCGCTCAAGCGAGGCGGCTGAAGAACGACACGGCTGGCGCCATTGCGGACTACACCCGAGCAATCGAATTCGGCTCCACGAACCCCGCGGCTTACAACAACCGCGGGAACGCCAGAGCCGAGAACAATGAACGGGATGGTGCGATTGCTGATTACACACGCGCAATCGAACTCAAACCTGATTACGCACGCGCCTACTATAATCGCGCTGTCTTGAAGAAGGAGAAGGGGGATAAGGCCGGGGCTAAGGCGGACTTTAAGACCGCGGAGAAACTCGATCCGGAACTGGCCAGCGAAGAGTCCGCTGCGGATTCAAAGAACGACCGTCTTTCACCATCGTCTGCACCACCAGCGTCCGAAGAGTCTGACGAAGATCCCATTGAGCGCGGGATCGAAAAAGCGAAGAAAGGCGACCTGGATGGAGCTTTGGCCGATTTTAATCGCGCGATCGAGCTCGATCCTAAGAATGCGGCCGCTTATTACAATCGCGCCTCCGCCAAAATGCTAAAGAAGGACGCGGCTGGTGCTATTGCCGATTACACGCGGGTAATCGAACTGGACCCCAAAAACGTTGGCGCTTACAACAACCGCGGCATCCTGAAAGCCAGGAACAACGACCCGGATGGCGCAGTTGCCGATTACAACCAAGCCATCCAGGCGAATCCAAAAGATGCGAAGGCCTATATCAATCGCGGCAACGTCAAGAAAGCGAAGGGCGACCTTGACGGCGCGATCGCTGATTTCACCAAGGCGATTGAATTAGACTCCAATCTAGCCCTCGCTTACAAGAATCGCGGCGAAGCCAGGCAAGCCAAGGGTGATGCAACCGGGGCTGACGCGGACTTTAAGAGCGCCGAGAAAATCAAGCTCGAAGATTTCAAGACCAAAGCACAGCCGGTGAGCCTTCTGGATGGAAAACTCAAGCTCGACATCCCTAGTGATTTTTCTCGTGATCCCGCCGATCCTAAAAATCCAAAAACGCTCGCCAAATTTTCAGGCCCCGATGGCGCATGGGGAGAAGTGTTGCGCGGCACGCATGGACTGACGCCGGACAAGCTTGAGGGTTATTTGAAAATGCGTGTGGCGGAATACAGCAAAGGGTTCAATTGGCTGCCGAAAGATTCTCACCTGCAATGGTTGAAGAAAGACATCGTGACCATCGACGGCCGGAAATGGGCGGACTGGCGCTATGTTCCAATGCTGAAAGGGACGAAAAATTATTCGCACAGTCCAGTTTATACACGTTTCCTCACCACTTCCTACAAAGGTCAGCTATTAGAGGTCACCTTTACCTCGAACCTGAACACTTCACCCGAGTTAAAGGCCGAGATCGACCACATCATGGACTCGGTGCAATTCGAAGAATGAAAGTTGCGATCCTGAACTGAGGTATTCCTACCTATGAACACAAGCGCGCTAATCACCCGATCACTCCAACTGGCCGTTCGGCCGTTTGTCCTCCTCTGGGCGTTTTTCAAGAAGGTCGCTCTCGCAGTCTTCGGCAGGTTGCAATGGAGCCCGCCGCACTGGCTCACACGAAACCGTGCTGCCTTCTCCGCTTTTAATCGCGCGCATCCCCGGATCACGGCTTCCGGGATTGTCACCATTTTTCTGCTCTCGTGCGGTGCAGCCTGGACATTGCATTGGTACCAACATCGGCCCGTCCCGCACAAAGTTACGGCGACGATTGCCTCTCCGCCGATAACCAAGCTTGAGAAAGAACTGAAATATCCCCCGCTCCTTGTCCGGTTCAGCGAACCCGCGGCGCGTCTGGAGGATTTGAAGAAACCATCGCTGTCAGGCGTCCGTCTCGAACCAAAGATCACTGGTGCCTGGTCGTGGAACTCGGACAAGGAACTGGCTTTTCGACCAACGCAAGACTGGCCGGCCGATCAAAAATTCAAAATCACTTTCGACAAGAAATTTTTTCCGCCGCAGGTTTTGATGGAGCGCTTGGCCTACGAGTTCCAGACGCTGCCATTCGACATCGCGATCAAAGAACTTCAGCTCTACCAGGACCCGGCTAACCCGACGCAACGCCAGATCACGGCCACGCTCGAACTCACCCATGCGGTTGAGCCCGGTGAGTTAGATCGGCATATCCAACTGCAGATGATCGGCGGATCGAACGTGTTTCCGCCGTCCGAGTCGCCGCCGCATTTCACGATCACTTATGGATTGCACAACCGTCTGGCGTATGTGCGCAGCTCGAACGTGACTCTGCCGGAGCGGGAAGATTTCATGAAGCTCTACCTGAGCAAAGGCGTGCGCACAGCGCAGGGCGGCGCGCAAACACGGAACTCCGCAGAGGATAAGGTGCGCATTCCATCACAGGAAACCGCGTTTCAGATCGATTCGATCGCCGCCACGATCGCACGAAATAAGAATGGCGAGCCGGAGCAGGTTCTGATCTTAAGTACAACGGCCGATATCAGCAGTAGCGAGCTGGCCAAGGCTATTCAAATACGCCTCCTGCCGAAACGCAACGCCGAAACGACCGACGAAACCGAGGGCGAAGCGGCCGGAGAGACCGATTCGCAAAGTCCCGACTCGGAAACGGCTGAGCAAAGTAACCAAAGCAGCCAGACCACCGCGTCGGAAGACGAGGAGACAGAGGGGACGGAAGAACCCGATCAAGCCTCAAAATGGCAGAGTCCGGCCGAGGTGCCGGACGATGTCCTCGAGCAAGCCAAACGAATCGAATTTACGGTTGTGCCCTCGGAAAAGGCGCAAGATCGACAACACGCCTTTAAGATACGGCTCGAAACGGAGGGCGAGCTTTACGTCCGCGTCGCGAAAGGCGTGCGTGCGCCCGGCGATTACCGGTTGGCGGAAGACTACAATGCGGTCGTCGCCGTACCGCAGTTGCCGCGCGAAGTGCAGATCGAAGGTCAAGGCGGCTTGCTCGCATTGAGCGGCGAACGGAAATTGTCGATCCGTTCGCGCGCTCTGGCGGCGATCGAATTCGAAATCGCGCGCGTTGCTACCACCCAGATCAATCACCTCGTTAGCCAGAGCCAGGGCAAATTCGAGGACCCGGAATTTCGCGATTCCCATTTATTCAATCAAGAAAATATCTCGCGTATCGGAATCGAACACCAACCGATTGCGCAGGAAAACAAATGGAAAGCGAATTATTCGGCGTTCGATTTCTCCGAGCATCTTCGCAAACCAGCCGATGGCGGGAGCGAGCGCGGGCTTTTCTTTCTGACCGCGCGCGGCTGGGACCCGGCGAAAAAGAAACCGATCAACTCGGCCACGGACAGCAGATTTCTTCTCATAACGGACATCGGAATTTTAACGAAGAAAAACACCGATGGCAGCAGCGAGGTCTTTTTGATGTCGATCAAGAATGGCCAGCCGCTCAGCGGCGCCACGGTTGAGATCCTGGGCAAGAACGGCGTGCCGATCCAGACGGCCAAAACTGCGGCGGACGGTCATTGCACTTTCCCGTCCGTTGAAAAATCCGAGCGCGACAAATTGCCGGTGGCGTTCGTGGCGCGCAATGGCGACGACATCGCGTTCATGCCGTTCGCGCGCGAAGACCGCGTCCTGAATTTCTCGCGCTTTGAAATTGAAGGGGCGGAAAACATCGCGCCGGAAGGTCTCGACGCGTTTGTTTTCACCGAGCGCGGTGTGTACCGGCCCGGGGACGAAATTCACATCGGGCTGGTGGTGAAACAGCGAAGTTGGGGCGGCAATCTCAAAGGCTTGCCGATTGAAACCGAAGTCATCGATGCGCGCGACCTACGAGTCCAGACTAAGAAGCTCACCTTGCCGGAGACTGGGTTCACTGAATTGAGCTACCAAACGGCCAATGAATCACCGACCGGGCTTTACACATTCAATCTTTACCTGATCAAAAATAACAAGCGCTCGAGTTTGATCGGCTCCGCCACCGCGCAGGTGAAGGAATTCCTGCCGGACCGCATGAAAATCGAGACGCGGCTGTCCAAAGCTGCGCCGCGTGGCTGGATTCATCCCGCCGAAATGCATGCCTCCGTCGCCTTGGCCAACCTTTATGGCACGCCTGCAACTGATCGGCGTGTGACCGGCAAACTTGAGCTCGCACCGGCGGCGTTTTCATTTCCGGAATTTCGCGACTTCACTTTTTTCGACCCGCTCTTTGACGAAAACAAAACTCGGCAAGAGCAAACGGTTGATCTCGGCGAGACGAAAACCGACAGCGAAGGCCATGCCGATTTTGACCTACAACTGGAACGGTTCGCCGACGCTACCTACGCGATGCGATTTATCGCTGAAGGCTTCGAAGGCGAAGGCGGAAGGAGTGTCATGGGCGACGTCGGCGCGCTGGTCTCCGCTCTGCCATACGTAATCGGCTACAAAGCCGACGGCGACCTTCGTTACATCGACATGAAGAGACCGCGTGCGATCGACCTGGTCGCAGTCGATCCGCAACTCAACCGCATCGCCATCGAAAACGTCACCCTCAACCTCATCGTCCAGGAATACGTTTCCGTCCTGAAGAAGCAGGAGAATGGCAATTACGCTTACGAGTCTGTCCTGAAAGAGCGCCCTGCTAAGTCGGAAAAAATCTCGGTCGCGGCCAGTGGCTATCACTACGCGCTTCCGACCGATGAACCGGGCAATTATGTGATCGAGCTGCGCGACGATCAGAATCGCGCTTTAAGCAAGTTGCGCTTTTCGGTCGTGGGTCAGGCTGCAATGGCCGGGGCCCTGGAGAAAAACGCCGAACTGGAGATCAAACTTAACGCCAAAGAGTACCGCGCCGGGGATGAAATTGCGGTGAGCGTGACGGCGCCATACAGCGGCTACGGTCTCATCACGATCGAACGGGAAAAAGTTTACGGGTTTAGTTGGTTTCAAACCACTACCCCCAGCAGCATCCAGCACATTCGTCTGCCTCAGGAGTTTGAGGGCAGCGGCTATATCAATGTCGCCTTTGTGCGGGCGCTCGATTCCAAGGAAATTTTTGTCAGCCCGCTCAGTTACGGCGTCGTCCCGTTCACGGCCAACATCGAAAAACGCCGGCTGAAGATCGATCTGCAAGCCGCAGCCAAAGCGAAGCCCGGCGAACCGTTGCACATCGGGTACAAAACCGACCGTCCCAGCAAGATTGTCATTTTCGCGGTCGATCAAGGAATTTTGCAGGTCACTAATTACAAGACGCCGAATCCGCTCGCTTATCTCTTTCGGAAATGCGCGCTCGGCGTCGAGACGGCGCAGATTGTCGATCTTATAATTCCGGAATTTTCGTTGCTCCGTTCTCTCTCGGCTTTTGGCGGCGATGGCGAAGGGGCGCAAAGATTGAATCCGTTCAAACGCATCACGGAAAAACCGGTCGTGTTTTGGTCTGGCATTATCGATGCCGACGCGACTGCTCGTGAAGTTGTCTATGATGTGCCCGACTTTTTCGACGGCACACTCAAGATAATGGCGGTCGGTGTTTCGAACGAAACAGCCGGCTCAACCGAACGTGACGCGCTCATTCGCGGGCCTTTTGTCATTACGCCGAGCGCGCCGGTGCTGACCGCCCCCGGCGATGAATTTGAGGCCGGCGTAACCGTCGCCAATAATGTGGAAGGTTCTGGTGCGGACGCGGAGATCGAGCTCCGCGTCGAGACGTCCGCGCAATTGTCGATCCTGGGTGCGTCCACCCAAAAATTGCGAATCGCCGAGGGGCGCGAGCAAAGCGCAAAACTGCGCTTTCACGTCAACGACACGCTCGGCTCGGGCGAAATCAAATTCGTGGCCAGCCGAAATGGGATTGAGACTCGCCGGCGCGCTACCCTGAGCGTCCGGCCGCCCGTTCCATATGCGACCGATGTTCGCAGCGGGAATTTCAAAAAAGGAAACGCGGACGTTCCGATTACGCGTGAGATCTATTCTGAGTTCGCCAAACGCGAAGCTGCGGTTGCAGCTGTCCCGCTGGGTTTGGCGCACGGTCTTTACGCTTTTCTCAAGGATTTTCCCCACGGGTGCAGCGAGCAACTAACCAGCGGCGCATTCTGCCGGCTGCTGCTCTCGGACGAGGCCGATTTCGGGCTCAGTCGCGCCGAGGCAAATACACAGATCGAAAAAACCTTTGGGATTCTGAGACGCCGGCAAAACGATCAAGGCGCGTTCGGTTATTGGGCGCCGGAAACTGACGAGAAGATCAGTTTCAATTCTGTTTACGTAATGGATTTCCTGAGCGCGGCGAAAACAGTCGGCTTTGCTCCGCCAGCGGACATGTTCGCGAGCGGCTTGCGCTATTTGCAAAAGATGGTCGCGCGCGAGCCCCCGACCCTGGCCGAGGCGCGCACCATTGCGTACGGGATTTACGTGCTCACCCGCGAAGGCGTCGTCACCACAAATTACGTCCTTAATCTGCAGGATTATCTCGACCAGCATCAAACCGATATATGGCAGAATGATGTCACCGGCGTTTATCTCGCGGGCGCGCTCAAACTTCTGCACAAGGACAAAGAGGCCGAAGATTTGATCGCCGCCTTCAAGATTGCCGAGGGATCGGGACGAGAGTACGACGACTTTTGCCAGCCGCTCGGCGCAAACGCGCAGTACATCGCCATCCTCGCGCGCGCCTTTCCGGAGCGGTTGAAGAAAATTTCGGGAGGGGAATTCGAGCAAGTTCTCAAGCCGATCGGGCGCGGCGAATTCAACACGCTCTCGGCCGCCTACGCTGTTTCGGCGCTGAAATCGTACTCGCACCTGATCGCGCAAAAGCTGCCCCAGCTCAGCATTGCCGAAATCCACCGGGACAAGCGGGAAGTTGGCCTGACGAGCGGTGCAAAGTTGCTGCAACGGACGGCATTTTCCAAAGAGGCGATTGCGATCCGCTTTAAAAGTGCCGGAACGCTCAGCGGTCCCGGAGCATTTTTCCAGGTCGTCGAAGCGGGATATGATCGACATGCGCCGGCGCAACCGGTCACTGCTGGATTGGAAGTTCAACGCGAGTTACTCGACAAGAACGACAAGCCGGTGACGCGGACGAAGCTGGGCGAACCGATTCATGTCCGTCTGCATGCGCGCACCGTCCGCGACCAGCCAGTCACCAATGTTGCCATTGTCGATCTTCTGCCCGGCGGATTCGAAGTTGTGGGGTCATCTTTGCAACCGGGTGTTTCAACAATTTCCGGCGTCGATTATGTCGATGTGCGCGAAGATCGCTCTGTCTTCTACGGAACCGTGTCCGGCAGCGCGCTAGAGATTAATTATCAGATCAAATCTACTAATCGAGGCGAGTTCACAGTGCCGCCCATTTTCGCCGAGGCAATGTACGAGCGAAACATCAAAGGCCGCGGCGTCGGGAGGAAGATCAGCGTCACGGAATAGGTAGTCGGAATTACAGAAGATGAAAACGCGTGTCATCATAGCTCCGTGGGTGAAGTCCCTCGCGCTGCTCGGGATGACTGCATGTGTAATTTGGCTGGCATTGCCGAAACCGCCTTTGCTCGAAGGCATCTCATTTTCCCAATGCGTTCGCGATCGCAACGGAAAACTGCTGCGCGTCACGCTGAGCGCGGACCAGAAGTTCCGGATCTGGACGCCGCTGCGCGAAATTTCGCCCGCATTGATCGATGCGACGCTGCGATTTGAAGACAAATATTACCGGCATCACCCGGGAGTTAACCCGGTCGCATTACTGCGCTCGGCTTTGAATCTGCGACCGGGCCACGCACATAACGGAGCTTCTACCATTACGATGCAACTGGCTCGGTTGCGTTATCATCTGCGCACCCGCACCCTCGGCGGAAAGTTCGTTCAAATCCTTCGCGCGCTCGAACTGGAGCGCCATTACTCGAAGGCCGAAATTCTTGAAGCCTACCTCAATCTCGCGCCCTATGGGCGGAACATCGAGGGCGTGGGCGCGGCCAGTCAGATTTATTTTGGCAAGACTGCCGCGCATTTAACCAGGCCGGAATCGATTTCGCTGAGTGTCATTCCGCAAAGCCCGACCCGGCGCGCGTTGTCGGTCGATCAGGATAACCGCTCGCTCAACGCCGCGTTATCGCGATTCGGCAGGCGAGACGCACGCCTGCCCTACAGCCAAGATGACTATGCTACGCTGGCGCGCGATTTTCGACCGCGCGCTTTAAGCGAACACAAACTTCTCGCCCCGCACTTTGTTCAGCAGGTGCTGGCGGCCGAGAAAGGCCACGACGAAATCGTCACCACGCTCGATCTGCCAAAGCAGCAACTAATCGAGCGACGCATCGCTGATTACGTTCGAACAAATCGCGGTCGCGGAATTCAGAATGCTGCCGCGCTGCTGGTCGATACGCGCAACATGGATGTGCTGGCACAAGTCGGCTCGGCGGATTTTCTCAACGCTGACATACAGGGACAAGTGGACGGAACACGTTCGCCGCGCTCGCCCGGTTCCACTCTTAAACCGTTCGTCTATGCGCTCGCCTTGGAGCAGGGATTGATTCATCCATTGTCGATCCTGTCGGATGCGCCCCATAGTTTCGCGGACTACAATCCGGAGAATTTCGATCGCGAATTCGCAGGCCCCATCCGCGCCAGTGACGCGCTCGCGCGCAGTCGCAACCTTCCAGCGGTCGAACTCGCATCCCAGTTGCGTCGTCCCACACTGTATGAATTCCTGCGGGGCGCGGGCGTTCGATTACCGCGCTCGGAACCGCTATATGGATTGGCGCTTCCGCTGGGCGGGGCCGAAGTCACAATGGAAGACCTGGTGCGGCTCTACGCTGCGCTCGCTAACAACGGAGAACTGCGTCCGCTTCGTCGCACATCGCGCGATCCGATCGCGGCGCGCGGTCGGTCGATTATGATGCCGGAAGCGGCATTCCTGACTCTGGAGATGCTCAACTTGCCACGGCCGGAATTTGGCCGCGCTTATTCCGACCACGCTGCGCCCGTTTTTTGGAAAACGGGAACTTCTCATGGTTTTCACGACGCATGGTCAATCGCCGTCTTCAATCATTATGTGCTCGCGGTCTGGATCGGAAATTTTGACGGTCGCGCCAATGGAACTTTTGTCGGACGAATCGCCGCAGCTCCTCTCTTGTTTCAAATCATCGATAGTTTGCGCTTGAGCTGGCCGGAACCGAACCAGCCGCATCTCCCGCCTCCGGGCGCAAATTTGAAGCGTGTCTCTTTTTGCGCGGTCTCGGGTGATTTACCTGCGCCGCATTGCACTCAACAAGTCGAAGGATGGTTCATTCCCGGAATTTCTCCGATCACACCCTGCGATGTGCATCAGGAAGTGCTCGTCGATGCCGTGAGCGGACTTCGCGTGGCGAGGGATGACGGGACGCGCCAGCTCCGCCGTGAAGTCTATGAATTTTGGCCGACAGAGTTGTTGTCGATCTTTCGCCGGGCCGGAGTGCCGAGAAAATTGCCGCCGCCTTTTTTGCCCGGAACGACCGCGGAATTTGTCGCGCGTAACGGAAATGCGCCGCGAATCGTTTCGCCGCCTGATGGGCAGAAGATTTTGCCGGCATCAGCCGGCGCAATACCGTTGCAGGCCAAGGCGGATGCGGATGTGCGCGAGATTTACTGGTTCGCGGGCAAGACTTTTATCGGCAGAGCCCCGCCGCAGGACGTAATTTCATGGAAGGCGTCGGCTGGCCGATACGAATTGATCGCCCTGGACGACCACGGCCGCTCGGTCTCATCCGCGATTACGGTGCAATAGGAGCTCAGCAATACTAACGGGTCAGAAAGCCTGTTTTACCTATGAAAAAGAAAAGAGCGGGCAACGGGAATCGAACCCGCATTTCGATTGTGTTTTTTTGAGCATTTCCATAGGCAAAACAGCCCAAGAATCCGGCTACTTGCGAGTGGTCACAACATTTAGTCAGAACAAGTCCGCCGACGTTCGCCCATGTCTATGTTCAGGCGAACCCGAATCGTGTTTAGCGTTTCGTGAAATCCAAGGGTGTTGGTGTGCCGATTGGAGCGTTGTAATCCGGGCTGCTTCCTGCCTATTCTGCGACCATGCGGCTTGGCAGGTTCATCTTGGCTTGGGGTAAAGATTGGCTCGGCCTAATGAGCGGAATAGCCTCGGTTGCACTTTTCTTTTGGGCTACACTCTGGCCGCCCTCGCAAGCACAAGCAAAGCAACTCTTATTAGTCGTATCGGCAATCTGCTTTGTCATTGGCTCGTATCGGATTTGGGTGAAAGAGAATCAGCGTTGGCGCGATCTAACTGAAAAAACGCCCGTCGAAGCCATCGACGATCTAATGTCCGAGCTTAAGGGATTGGAAGACTGGTACGCGGGAGACAACAAGACGGATTCGCAGCGATTAAAGCGATTTACCGACAAGGCGTTGGGCGAGTTACGCCATCAAGCGCCCTTCGCAGTTCACAGATTCAAAACTGCTCTCAACGAGCCACTGGTTCATAGACAAAGCTTTTTCCCACACAGAAATAGAACCGTAGAGGAACTCGCTGCTTGGAGGTCTGACAAGGAACGCGAACGTTGTTGGTCGATGGCCTCAGCTTGTCTTAATGTGCTGAATAATGTTAGAGGCGAATGTATGTCTAAGATGTCTCGGCAATAAATTTTCGCCGTTATGAAGGATGAAGTGAAAGAGCATACGCACGAGCAGCGGCGCGGTATGGAATCGCCGACGGGAGTCCCCAATCCCCCGCCAAAGGAAAGCGTTGAACAAGTGAGGGCGAGGATGAACATCGCATGGCGAATGCGGGCGTCGCGCAAGAACTCCGGCAAATTGTTAGGCTCATCGTCTCTAAACACGACGCCCCCGACGGCCACGCCCGTTCTACCGCCGCCAATCCCGCCACAGTTGAAGGAGCCAGCCGAGCCTGATTCTGCGCGTAGGTTGACTACGGCCACGCCGGTTCTAACGCCGCCAATCTCGCCACAGGAAACTGAGGCGAAGGACAATCAAATCGCTGGCGATAAATCTAGAAAAATGCAAGAGGACATCCACGGTCAATCGGCTCCGACGGGAACTATTCTTAGCAATCAAGCAGCCGCAAACCACCCTCAGCCGGTCGATTATGGCCTGACTTATGACGCCTTAGATCGTAATAATCTGCGCACCGCCGCTGGGCTAGAGTACAAGGAGAGTCCCTCATGGAAATTCTTTCTACCGATCTGGCTTCTGGTGTATTCCTTGGGTTTTGCCGTATTGGCTGCAAGTCTCCGCGGCACTGTTGGTGAATTTGTTCTACTGTTCTTTGTTGGTCTGATAGTCGGGGGAGGGCTAACGGCACTATACATATATCCAATTCTTTCGGCGGCGGTAAGCGTATGCATCGCTGCCTACGAGCGCAGACATCCAAGCGCTGGCCTATTGGCGTATCGGCAGGCGCTTCACCTCCACGAGTTATACCTAACTGCCGCACGCGAAGCGGAGTGGGCCGCACGCCAAGCCGCGCACGAAGCCGAACTGCGCAAACGCTCATACTGGGAGTTCCTCGATGGCTATGCGTTTGAACGAGCGACCGCCGAAGTCCTTTCCAAGCATCAGTTCAATGCGGTGGTCACGCCTGGTTCAGGCGACGGCGGTGTCGATATTGAAGTGACAAGAAACGGCCGCAAAGGCGTCGTCCAATGCAAGGCGCACACCTCGGGTGTTGGGCCGCACGTGGTTCGCGATCTTTATGGCGTCATACATCATTCCCGCGCCAGCTTTGGTATCATCGTTTCCCGGGGCGGCTTCTCCCGAGGAGCCGTCGAGTTCGCCAGAGATAAGCCGATATATTTCCTCGACGTTTCTCACCTTATTGCAATGCAGGAAGGCCGAGATGTTTTAGCTGAAGCATTCACCCGCACTGAAACATGATGAACGCGGAGTTTCTTAGCACTATGAGCAAATTTTTCTCTGACACGCCCGTCTGGATTGAATTCCCGCACGACCGTTTGCAGGGGCTCCCCGGCGGCGAATTGCTATTTTATTTTGGGGATGAACCGGATGCGGTGCGCTTGTGCCAAGTAATGAACGGCAATCCGGCAATTCCGGAACAGAATGCCAAACAAGCCGTGCGAGTGACGGTCGTTTTAGTCCAGCCAGAACCGGGTAACGACAAGAAGGAAGGCGTTCACGAGCGATACCTAACGAAGGAGGCGGTCGATTTGATAAAGCGAGAGCCCGAAGGCACTCAACCGCCGTTCTCAATTCATTTTCCCAAAGGAGGGAAATAGCGGCACGCGTTCGGACTCACCATCGTTGCCCAGATCGGACTCGACTGCGGGAGGCTGCTCGCGCCTTGGAAAATGGCCGCAAATCATCTTTTCTGCTTCCGTAAAGCTGGTTTCGCGCTCCTCGCCATTCGGCATCGTTAAAATCAAGGGCATAGGCGTCATCGGTCTTGCAGGGATTGGTTCAGGAAGAAATCGGCCACATCATGGACTCGGGGCACCGGATGTCGGAGAAAGAAGTCGAAAAGCGAGAAAAGAAACAGTGAGAGCGTCGGAACTGAATTCATTCGCGTCTGACCCGGGGGTGATTCGGAGGTGCGCTTGGTTAGCCGGAATTTTGGTTCTGTTGTTCTTTCCAAACGCTTTTGCGCAGAGCGAGTTTTCGACATTTTGGAAAAAATTTAGAACCGCGGTCATCGCTGGCGATAAAGCAACAGTTGCGGAGATGACAAAATTCCCGCTGTCGATGCCTGCCTTTCAAAAGGCCGTAAAGAATAGGGCCGATTTTTTGCGCCGTTATAATGAAATTTTTAGAGGCGAGGCCAATGCCGCCCAATGTTTTGCAACCGCCGAACCGCGAAAAGAATCCGGCCGGCGGTGTGAGATCTATTGTCCTTTTAAAGAAACTCCGGACGACCGCGAGAACGCACCAATTCGCTTCGAGTTCGAATTGACCAAAAGCGGCTGGAAATTTGCCGGCCTCGACAACATTAATGAATGACGCGCATTAGCGCCAAAGATTCAGACACGAATTTGAAACTCGCTCGCTCCCGCGCTGCTCCGGCTCGATCCGATGTTCGATCCGCTTCGGAACGATCCGCGTTTCCAAAAACTCGCTGCTTCGTCCCAGCCGAAACATTGATGTAGAGGCGTTAGCGACCAGCGCCTACAATCCTTCCCAATGTCGATTGAAGTGAACAAGGAGATCGAGCTGGAGATTGCCTATGTGCTCTTTATCGACATTGTCGGCTACTCGAAGCTGGTGACTTCGGAGCAGCGGCGGTTGCTTGAGCTGCTGAATCAGATCGTGCGCGAGTCCGAGCATTTCCGCGGTGCCGAGGCAAAAGGCCGTCTAATCAGCGTCCCGACAGGCGACGGCATGGCGCTGGTTTTCTACAACACTCCAGAAGCGCCAGTGCAATGCGCGCTCGAGGTCAGCAGCGCTGCAAGCGAACATCCTGAGGTGAAGCTGCGCATGGGAATTCATAGCGGGCCGGTCAGTGGTGTGGTTGACGTAAGTGGTCGCTCCAACATTGCCGGAGCCGGAATTAATATCGCGCAGCGGGTGATGGATTGTGGCGATGCCGGTCACATCCTGGTGTCCAAACACATGGCCGAAGATTTGGAACAGTACGGCCATTGGAAGCGCCATCTGCACGACTTAGGTGAGTGCGAGGTGAAGCATGGGGTGCGCGTTTCGGTAGCGAATCTCTACACAGAAGAGCTCGGGAATCCGGAGGTGCCGCAGAAGTTTCGGCATGCGCGGAAAGACACGGCTCCAGTGGTTCGGGAAAAGAAGGGCAAAAGCTGGATTATTGCAGTCGCGGTGGTTCTAATTGCTGCGCTGATTATTGCCGCCGTCCTCTTGTCGCGGCGTTCTGCGCCCGTCGCGACTGGCAGTGGCGCACCATCCACTCCGCCGGCTACTCCGACGCCGGCTGCTGCTGCGATTCCCGAAAAGAGCATTGCCGTGCTTCCTTTTGAAAACCGAAGCGAAGATAAAGCGAACGCCTACTTTGCCGACGGCATCCAGGACGAGATTCTGACCCGCTTAGCCAAGATCGCCGATCTGAAGGTGATCTCGCGCACTTCCACCCAGCATTACAAAAGCGCGCCGGAAAACCTGTCCGAGATCGCGCGGCAACTTGGCGTTGCTCACATCGTGGAAGGAAGCGTGCAGAAGAGCGGCGACTCTGTGCGCGTCAACGTGCAGTTAATCAAAGCAGCCAATGATTCCCATCTTTGGGCCGATACGTTTGATCGGAAATTGAACGACATCTTTTCGGTGGAGAGTGAAGTAGCCAAAGCCATTGCCGACCAGTTGCGGGCGAAACTTACTGGACAGGAAGAGCAAGTCATCACTGCTAAGCCGACAGACAATATTGAGGCTTACGATGCCTACTTGCGCGGTCTGGCCTATAGCCTGAAACCTTTAAATACGGCCAGCAGCCTTGGGGCACAGAAGTATCTCAGAGAAGCGGTGAGATTGGACTCCAAGTTCGCGCTTGCCTGGGCCCTGCTCTCACAAACGGAGTCGCGCGGTTACCTCACAGCGAATCTTCAACCAACAGTCGCCCTTCGTGAAGAGGCGCGCCAGGCAGCCAAAACCGCGCTCACTCTTCAGCCCAATCTGGGCGAAGCCGTGTGGGCCAATGGCTATTACCACTACGCTTGCCTCAAAGATTACGACACCGCGGTGCGTTACTTTGAGCAGGCACGACAGCTCCTGCCCAATAGTAGTCGGATTCCTGAATCGCTAGCCTATGTCGCGCGTAGGCGAGGCCAGTGGGACCGGAGCGAGTCGTACTTAAACGAAGCCGAGCGGCTCGACCCGCGCAACGTGAACCTACTCAGTCAGCACGCGGTTTCCTATATCTATCTTCGTCGTTTTCCCGAAGCGCTGGGGAAACTTGACCAGCTTCTCGATATCACGCCGGACGACGTGGATATCCTCGCGGTAAAGGCGGCTATCGCACAAGCCGAAGGCGATCTGCCGCGCGCCTCGTCGATTCTTGCTCCGCTCCGTCCCGCCGCCGACCTCAACCAGGCGTTAGAAACACAAGTTTACCAGGCGATCCTGGAGCGCCGCCCTGCACAAATCATCCCTCGATTACAGGAAATATTGGCCAAGCCTGATCCAGCCCTCGGTTTCTTCAATGGCGAACTGCGCTTTTGGTTAGGCTGGGCCCAAGAAGTGGCTGGCGATCACGCCGCCGCCCAGGAAAGTTTGCGACAGGCACGCAGCGAACTCGAACCTTTTCTCAAAGAACAGCCGGAAAATTTTCAGCTGATTGGAGATCTTGCGCTGACCAATATGGGCCTCGGTGACAAAGCCGCCGCGTTGGCTCTGTCAGAACGGGCCATGGCCGCGCTGCCGATTGAAAAAGACGCGGTGACTGGTCCCATTCCGATCGAGATTCTGGCCCGGGTGGCGGCGCAGATGGGAGAGCCCGACCGCGCCATCG
>WNFV01004412.1_pt1 | contig 17462 bp, 17 predicted proteins | sample 5400101 | NCBI WGS metagenome assembly WNFV01 (sample SAMN13153361, study PRJNA577476) | soil metagenome | isolation source: 115 cm soil or saprolite under grassland replicate 1 | place: USA:California | collected 2016-06-15
ACTTCCTGACACGCATCGGCGAGATGGGCTACTTCGGCATCATGATCGGCGGTGAGTGGGGCGGCATGGGCAGCGGCGTGTTCGAGTACGCGCTAATCACGGAAGAGCTATCGCGCGCCTGGATGAGCGTGGCCAGCATCATCGCGCGCGGCAACGGGATGGGCACTAACGTGCGCGACCCAGCGCGGCGCGCGGATCTCCTGAAGCGCAGCGCGCGCGGCGACTGGATCGGCGCGGCGGCGCTCTCGGAACCGGGGGCAGGATCCGACCTCGCGAACGTGCAGTGCCGCGCCACGCGCGAGGGCGACGAATACGTCATATCGGGCGAGAAGCGCTGGTGCGGGAACGCCCTCAACGCCGACTTCATCCTGCTCCTGGCGCGGACAGAGGACCCCGCTGACTCGGAGCGCAGATCACGCGGTCTCGAGAGCTTTCTGATCGAAAAGCAGCGCGGCAGCTTCCCGCAAGGCCTCACCGGCAGCCCGATCGACAAGATCGGCTATCACGGCATCACCACGTTTCACCTGTGGTTCAACGGGCTGCGCGTGCCTGCGGACAACCTGCTCGGCGCCCGCATGTACGAAGGGACCTCCGCGCCGCAGGGCCGCGCCTTCAACGCGACGATGCACGGGCTGAATGTGGCCCGCATACACACGGCCGCCCGCGCCATCGGACTCGCCCGCGGCGCCCTCGAAGACTCGCTGGCATATGCGCAGGACCGCGTGCAGTTCGGCCAGCCGATCGCGATGTTCCAGGCGATCCGCTTCAAGCTGGCGGACATGGCGACGCAAGTAGGGGCGGCGCGTGCGCTGATGTACCAGGTAGCCCACGACTGCGACGCCGGCGAGCCTATCGAGATTGAAGCGGCGATGGCGAAGCTCTTCGCGACAGAGATGGCCGAGCGCGTGACAAGCGAGGGCATCCAGATTCACGGCGGCAACGGCTACACCACCGAGCGCGCGGTTGAGCGCTACTGGCGGGATGCGCGCCTCACGACGATCTTCGAGGGCACGTCCGAGATACAGCGCAAAATCATCTCCGACCGGCTGATAGGGCGGCGGGGATGAGCCGGGCTGCATCCCAATCCCTAACCGGGACCGCGAACTATTTCGAAGACTTCAACGTCGGCGACCGCTTCAGACACGCGCGCGGCACAACCGTCGGCGAGGTCGAGAACCAGTTGCTCACAAAGCTGGTCATGAACACCGCGCAAGCGCACTTCAACGAGCACGCGATGAAGGACACGCCCTTCGACAAACGAATCGTCTTCGGCCTCATCACCGGCTCCATAGTGATAGGGCTGGCAACGCAGGATGTGGCCGAGAACGCTCTGGCTGAGCTGCGGCTGGACAAACTGCGCTTCACCGCTCCCGTCTTCCACGGCGACACCCTGTATGCCTACACAGAGGTGCTTTCCAAGGCAGAGAGCACTCGTGAGGATGCAGGCGAGGTCAGCTTCAAGCACTGGGGCGTCAACCAGCATGGAACCGTCGTCTTCGAAGGCGAACGGACCGTGCTCATCAAGCGCCGCAGCCATTTGGTGAAGCATTGAAGCTCGTGCCTGAGTCCGCTCACCTCGAGCCGCACCCTTCCGCTCATCCTGAGGTATCGAAGGAATGAGCGGGCCGAAGACGCCACGCGTCGGCCCTCTTTCGGACTTACGCGTCCTGGACCTCACGCAGGCGCTGGCCGGCCCTTACTGCACAATGCTCCTCGCGGACCTCGGCGCGGACGTCATTAAGGTCGAGTCCGCGCGCGGCGAGATGACACGCTTCTCAGGGCCGTTCACGGACGACGACCAAGAACGCGCCTTCGGCGGCTACTTCGCGAGCCTCAATCGCAACAAGCGCAGCCTCGTACTTGACCTTAAGACGCCGGGAGGTAAAGAGGCGGTCATCCGCCTGGCCGTGAAGTCAGATGTTCTCGTGGAGAACTTCGCTGCCGGCGTCATGGAGCGCCTGCACCTCTCCTACGAGAGTCTGGCCGAGCGCAACCCGCGCCTCGTCTACGCCGCCATTCGCGGCTTCGGCGACCCACGCACCGGCAAGAGCCCGTACACTCACTGGCCCGCCTACGACATCGTCGCGCAGGCGATGGGCGGGCTGGTCGGCGTCACCGGCAGCCCTGAGACCGGCGGCCTCCGCTGCGGGCCGAGCGTCGGCGACATCATGCCCGGCACGTTGGCGGCGGTCGGCATCCTCGCCGCCGTCCATCACGCCCGACGCACGGGCGAAGGCCAGTTCCTGGACGTGGCGATGTACGATGCCGTTCTCAGCCTGTGCGAGCACTACGTCTATCTCTACTCATACGGCGGCGAGAACCCCGGCCCGCTCGGCAACGCCCACCCCTTCCTCTGCCCGTTCGACGTCTTCGACGCGAAGGACGGCCAGATCGCCATCGCCGCGCCGACCGATAAGCACTGGCGCATCCTCTGCGACATCATCGGACGGCCGGAGCTCGGGAAGGACGAACGCTACGCTCGCAACGAGGGCCGCCAGAAGCACGCCCCGGAGATCCGCGCGATCGTCCGCCAGTGGACATCGCGGCGCACTCGCGAAGAGATCATGGACATCCTCTCCCGTCACGTTGCTGCGGGCCCCGTGAACACCATGGAGGACATCTTCGCCGATCCGCACGTCGCCGCGCGCGAGATGCTTCCCGAGATAGAGCAGGTGGGCGCCCGCCCCGTCAAGCTCGCCGGACAGCCTATCAAGCTGACACGTACGCCCTCCCGTATCTATCACCGGGCTCCCGTACTTGGAGAGCACAGCGAAGAGATTCTCGCCGAGATCGGCATGTCGCTGTCCGACCTGGAAACATCATCTCGTTCCGCTCATCCTGAGAGCCTGCCCTAGGCGAAGCCGAATGGGTATCGAAGAATGAGCGGAGCATCCACGCATCGAGGCGGGAGATGACCGTCCGACTGCGCCGTTCTGAGCTCGCGACGCCAGGCTCCAGCGAGAAGATGATCGCGAAGGCCGCATCCAGCGCCGCCGATCTCGTCTTCCTCGACCTCGAAGACGCGGTCGCCCCCGCCCAGAAGGTGGAGGCTCGTGAGAAATCGATCGCTGCTCTCAACAGCCTTGACTGGGGCCGCAAGACACGGGCCGTCCGCATCAACGCCGTCAACACCGTCTGGGCGCTCGACGACGTCATCCAGACCGTCAAGCGGGCCGGCGAACGCCTCGACGTGATCATCATCCCCAAGGTGAAGGCGCCGCGCGACGTCTGGTTCGTCGAGACCCTGCTCGACCAGCTGGAAGCGAAGCTCGGCCTCACGAGGCGCATCGGCCTCGAGATCCTCATTGAAGAAGTGGAGGCGCTCGCACGCGTGGACGAGATCGCCGCCTGCTCGCCGAGGCTCGAGGCGCTTATCCTGGGCGTCGGCGACCTCTCCGCCAGCCAGGGGGTACGCACCGGCCACGTCAGCGACCCCGCGCTGCGCTACCCGGGAGACATCTGGCACTACGCCCGCGTGCGCATGGTTGTCGCCGCGCGGGCGAATGGGTTGGACGCGATTGACGGCCCCTTCCCGGACTACCGCGATGGTGAGGGCTATCGCCGGGAAGCGACGCATGGCAGCACTCTTGGCTGCGTCGGCAAGTGGGCGATCCACCCGGACCAGGTGCCCATAGCCAACGAAGTCTTCGCGCCCACGGAGAAAGAGATCGCTCTGGCGAAGCGTATGGTGGGGGCCTACGAGGCGGCGCAGAGTGGCGGGGCGGGAGCGGGTAGCGCCGCCGGCGTTCTCGTGGACGCCGCCACCCTTCGCATATTTCAGGCAGTGCTGGAGCGCACAAAACTGGTAGAGGGCACGTCATAAGGGCACCGGCTGGCCGCCCAGGGCGGCCCCGCCTCGGGCCGGATCGGCGGATATACAAGAACCACGGTCGCTTACCTTGAACGGCGGTAGTATAATCTCCTCTGCCATAAACGCCCTTAGCCGAAAGGAGTCGCCTCATGGCAAACGCTGCTGAAATCGCCCGTGACTATCTCGAGTCATGGAACCGTAGGGACTTCGCCCACATGCGAGCGCTCATGCACCCGGACTACACTTACACGGGAGGCGACGGACAAACGCAGAAGGGTGCGGACGCCGGAATGGCCGTCGCCGAAATGTTCGCCGCCGGTCTACCCGACGGCAAAATCGACTTGAACCGCATCCTGGCCGTTGGGAATGACATAGCCGTCACCGAATTCACCGGCCACGGCACCCATCTCGGCGAGCTCATGGGTGTCGCGCCCACCGGTCGTGAGATCTCGCTACCGGTGTGCAACATTATCGAGGCGCGCGACGGCAAGATATTCGCTGAGCGCGAATACATGGACATCATGCACGTGATGCAGCAACTTGGCGTGGTGCCGGCCGCGGCCACTGCCTGACCTAGAGTAACTGCTCGCCCGAGTCGGAAGACACAACTTACGCGTAGCCACATAGTGGCGAAAGGAGCACACATGCACGCAGTCGTCGGTCAGGTCAAGATAGACCAAAGCCGCGAGGAAGAAGCAAGGAAGGCACTCAGCGAGATCGTCGTGCCTACAGCCAAAGCGATGCCCGGCTTCGTCGGTGGCACGTGGTGTCGCGCCCCTGCAGGACGACCGCGGGACATCCGTGCTGCTCTTCGAATCCGAGGAAGCCGCGCGAGCCGCCGCCGAGCAGATGCGCCAAGGCCCGCCACCGGGTACACCGGCCACGTTCGTATCCGCCGACGTCTTCGAGGTCGTGGCTCAGGCGTAGACGCCTAACGTCCTCGAAACCGCATCCGCTGCCGGTTCAGCATCTGAATGCGCTTCCACCGCTTCTTCTCGGCCAGTTGCAGCGACCTGTCCTGCCTGCGGGCGATGAACTCTCGCTCGCGCCCCAGCTTCCGGTAGCTCCCGACGCGCTCCTCCGCCAGGGCACCGCTGTCGACTGCTTCGAGCACCTCGCAACCGGGCTCGGAGATGTGGCGGCAGTCGCGGAAAGCGCACCGTCGCGCCAGCGACTCAACATCCGCGAACGCCCGGTCCAGACCGGCGTCGGCATCCCATAGCCCGAGCTCACGCAGGCCCGGCGTATCGATGACGATGCCGCCTTCGGGCAGCACGACCATCTGGCGAGAGGTCGTGGTATGCCGTCCCTTGCCGTGCGCTCTGATTTCTCGCACGGACTGGGCGGCGTCTCCCAACAGAACGTTTATGAGGCTGGACTTACCCACGCCCGACGAGCCGACGAAGGCTGCGGTTTCACCACAAGCGATGTTCTCGCGGAGCGCCTCAACACCTGCGCCGGTCACTGTGCTCGTCGCGGAAACGGCTACACCGGGCGCGATCGCTTCGGTCCGGCGGACGAACGCCTCGGGATCGTCGCATAGATCTGCCTTGTTGAGCAGGACGACCGGCTTGGCGCCGCCCTGCCAGATCGCCGCCAGGTAGCGCTCGATCCGCCGCTCGTTGAAGTCGTGATTGAGCGCAGCGACGAGGAATACCGTATCGACATTCGCCGCGAGGACCTGCTCTGCCGTCCGCTCTCCGGCCTCCTTGCGTGTCAGCTTCGTCCGGCGCTCGAGCACACGGTGGATCACGCCGCTTCCGTCACCGGCGCCTGTCGCCATAAGCACCCAATCGCCGGTGGCCGGCAACGCGTCGCCGGTTAGCGCTTCGTGCCGCAAACGCCCGGAGACAGTCGCTACGAGCGGTCTGCCCTCGCAGTAGAGCCGATAGGCCCCCTTCATCTCCTCCGCCACTCTGGCGGGCGCGAGTCCGGACGCATCGCCGTTATTCAGTTGTTGCTGGAAGAACGGACCCCAGCCGAGGTCCTCCAATCGAAACACGGGTTGTCTCCTTGTGTTCGGAACTCAAAATGGAGATAAGCGGACGGACCCGTGTGTACAGAGAGGGTTGCCTGAGGACGCTAAGGGTTCAGCGAGGCAACGCGGAAGACACGGGCTCGCCCATGCGGACACTCACTCGCACTGTATTCATTATGACGAGCCCTCCTTCCGTGAAAATGCGGATGATTCCGGCTACCAAATACACTATGTGTTCAGCAGGCGGTTGTCAACCGAAAATTAGGGGCGGGTCTAAGGCCGGCCCGCCGCGCCCGCGCGAAGCGGTCACATATCGCTGAGCGGCCGCTGGCCTTTCGTATACTCGCGCATCAGGCGGCCGGCGTCCTCGGATCGCATCGTCTGCCAGAAGGCGTCCTGCTCGAAGTGCAGCGCCTCCACCAGCGGCATCTCGCTCCCTTTGAGAATGCACTGCTTGATTAGCGCGACGCTGAGCGGCGGGCGCTTCGCCAGCTCCTCCGCCAGCGCCAGCGCCTCCGGCATCAGTTGCTCCGGTTCGACGGCGCGATGGACGAGACCGATGCGCTCCGCCGTCTCCGCATCGACGACGTTTCCCAGCAGCATCAGCTCCATCGCCTTCGCCACGCCGAGTAGGCGCGTCATGCGCTGCGTTCCGCCCGCCCCTGGCAAGATGCCGACACGCACCTCCGGCAGGCCCATAAGGCCGCCCTTGGCCATGTACCGAAAGTCGCAGGCAAGCGCCAGCTCGCATCCTCCGCCCATCGCCGTGCCGTTTATAGCGGCGATCACCGGCTGAGGCAACGATTGCAGCTTGAGTAGCAGCTGGTGCATACCGTGCAGCTCACCGCCGCCCGGGCTGGACGACGGTTCGCGTATGCCTGTCTTGAGCCGCGCCGCAGCGCCAGCGGAGGCGCGAGTCGAAAGGCGGTCCGACAGCGCCGAGAGCTCCCCTACGTCGTAGTGCGTGATGAAGATGCCTTCGACGCCGCCCGTCAGGATCACCGCCCGAACGTCGCGGTCTTTCTCGACTGCGTCCGCAAGCGCCGTCAACTCGGCCACCATCGGCGCGTTCATCAGGTTGCGCGGGGGATTCGTGAGCGTGACGACGAGCGCCGGCCCCTCGCGCCGGGTCTGGACGTAACGGTAGTCGGTCACGCTGCCGAGTCTACGGTAGACGAAGCGAAGAGAATAGCTCCGGCCCGCCGGTGAGACGTTGACAAGGGCGTAAACTATCCGCGTGAGTAGTTGAGGTTCGCCGAAGGGAGGCGAGTACGTTTTGGGACGCTATCTCGTGGTCGCCCACCAGACCGCATCAAGTCCGGAGCTGCTCGATAAGCTCAAGGAGCTGGCGACAGCGGACGGCGAAGCCGAGTTCGTCTTACTCGTGCCCGCGACGCCCGTCCGCCACCTTCTGACGGGGACGACAGAGGGCGAGGCGCTGGAGGTCGCTCGCCACGCGGGAGAGGCGGCGTGGAAGCTGCTGGACCAGAACGGACTGAAAGTTAGCCGCGTTGCCGTCGGCGACTCCGTGCCCGTCAGGGCCGTGCTGGACGACCTGCGCGATCACCCTGCCAGCTACGACGCGATCGTCGTGAGCACGTTCCCGCTCGGCATCTCCCGCTGGCTGGGCGTGGACATTCTCCACCAGATGCGGCGCCGCTTCGACATTCCGGTAATCCACGTGGTGGCCGAGGCTAGGACGGCCACAAGCGCCGAGCCCTAAGCTCCCGCCCGCGCGAAGCTGCCTGCCAGCTCCGCATAGCGGTCCAACTGCGGGATCGCCTCCTCCGCACTCGCCGGCGGCAGCCAGAAGATGCAGCGATCGACGCCGATGTCAGCATAGTGCGCGATGACCTCTTGCCGCGGCAGCGTGCCGTAGACAGTCACCGGGATCCGGCCGCGGCTGGCCTCCTCCGCCATCTCGTTCAACTTTCGTATGCGCTCAGATAGCGGCGTCTCGCCCCGCATCGGGATCGGCATCCAGCCATCGCCGTAGTCGATCACGCGCTTCAGGGTATGCGGGCTGTCGCCGCCAACGTAGATGGGCGGGTGCGGCTTCTGCACGGGCTTCGGCCACGACCAGACGGGGTCGAAGTCCACCAGCTTGCCGTGGTACTCCGCCTCGTCGTTGGTCCAGATCTCCTTCATCGCGATGACCCGCTCTCGCATCAGCCTGAAGCGCGTCATCGAGTCAGTCCCGTGGTTCTCCATCTCCTCGACGTTCCAGCCGGCACCGATGCCGAAGATGACCCGGCCGCCTGAGATCAGGTCCAGGCTCGCTACTTCCTTCGCCAGCGTGATCGGATCGCGTTCGACGACGAGACAGATACCCGTGCCGAGCAGTAGCTTCTCGGTCGTCGCCGCGACAGCCGCGAGCGCGACGAAGAGGTCGTACGTATGCGAGTACTCGCGCGGGAGCTCGGCGCCGCCCGGCCACGGCGTGCGCCGGCTGGTGGGGATGTGCGTGTGCTCCGGAAAGAAGAGCGAGTCGAACCCGCGCTCCTCGACTGCGCGTCCAAGCGTCACGGGATCAATAGCGTAATCTGTGGGGAACATAACGATGCCAAATTTCACGGGGATCCTCCTGTCGCGGGAATCGTAAAAGGGATGATACCACGAGGCCCCCTCGTATGTAGCCCGGGGCTTTCAAGCCCCGCCGGAGGCATCGGCACCTGGAGGTGCCGAGCTGCGTGCGATCGGTCGAGGACTTGTCGGGCTCAAGCCCCACAATCACGACAGCTCGACGCGCCCTTTCGGCGTGTCCAGCGTCGCGACCAAGCGAGGCGCCGGGCCTTCTCCGACCGGCAAATCGACCGCCAGCGCCCGCAGCATCTCACGCACGCTATCCGGCTCCGGGTGCTCTCCACGTAGCGAGACAAGCCCGCACCCTCCAGGCGCCGTCGCCGACGGATGCGGCTCAGATACCCACTGAATGAGGAAGGGGATGATGCCGTCGCCCGCGGGCTGTGGCCTCACCGCGAGCTTCCAGCCCAGGTGGGTGCCGTCCGGGAGATCGCGACCGCTGGAGATGATCTGCCCGGGATCATAGCCTTTGGAGCGCGCGCTTTTCACCATTGCCTCGAGGTCGTCCACGCTGACAGCCCAGGCGACGAGGCGCAGGCTCGTCAACGTGTCCAGCCCGAATGGCAACGTAGCCGTCGCGATCTCGACACCAGGCACCGGCGCGATGATCTCGAGATACGAACCCTCGCCCAGCGAGAGTAGCGCGTTGTGCGTGAGGCCTCCGGCGTGTCTGCCGCCGGGCGCGGCCCTTACACCTGCCCTCATCTCGATGTCGTCGACCGCCTGCGAGAGGTCCGGGGCACCGTAAACCAGATGGTCCAGCATCGCGCTGAGGATAATAGCAAATCGTGGCGCCGCCGCACGCGGATTTACCAATTCGCTTCGGCTCACGTTTACCTAGAGTAACGCCATGAGCAAGCGAAGGTACTCCTACAGCTATTCCCCGTCCTCGAGCCGGGAGCGTGTCCAGCAGCCACGGCCACAGGGCCGGTCCGGCTGGCTCCTCCTTCCGTCGGTGGTGCTGCTTGCCGGTGCGGCAGTGATCCTGCACCAGGCGTTCGCCGGCGGCGACGAGGGCTCGGCGGCAGCGCGCTCGAACTGCTGGACGAGTGTCGCTTGCTCCGCCGACCGCGTACAGTCCTCGAGCGAGGCATCCTCCACATCGAACGAGGAATCCGCTACTTCGAACGAGGAGCCGGCGGCCGCCGATGAGCTGGTCTCTTCGAACCTCGGTGGAGGCAAAGAAGAGGCGCCTCCAGCGATCTCGGCAGCTGCGGCCGCCGTAATCGAAGAGCCCTGCGACGCGCTGGTCCACAGCTTCAACGCCCACGCGAGGCTATCGCCGGCCAGCCTGACGAAGATCGTGACGGCGCTGGTCGCGGCGGAGCAGGTGGACATCGCGCAGACGGTCAGCGTGACCGTGGACGGCGGTGCGCTTTCCGCAGCTACCGATGCGACAATCATGGGACTACAGCCGGGCCAGCGACTGAGCATGGTCGACCTTCTGTACGGCCTTCTGCTCCCCTCCGGCAACGACGCCGCAATCGAGATTGCTGAACAGGTGGCGGGGAGTGTGGAGGCGTTCGCGGAACTGATGAACGCCCGCGTGGAAGCGTCGGGGCTCAACGATACGCACTTCATGAACCCACACGGCCTCGACGAGCCGGGCCACTTCACTTCCGCCTACGACATCGCCAAGCTCGGCGCCGAACTGCTGCGCAACCCCGATCTGGCGTTCATCGTGGGCACTCGCAGCTATCAGCCAGCCTGGAACGGGCCGCGAATCACGAACCTGAACCTGCTCTTGGGGCATTATCCCGGGGCGCTCGGCGTCAAGACAGGCTATACAGACCAGGCCAGGCACACGATTGTGGCCGCGGCGGAGCGCGACGGCCGCCGCTTCGTCGTTTCAGTCCTCGGCAGCGAAGACATCTATGGCGACGCGACGGCGCTCCTCGACTGGGCGTTCGCCAGCGCGCCATCCGCCTGCGGCAGCCCGAGCGGCAACCAGGTCGCCGCACGCCCGTAACGGCAGCGACAGCGCCACCGCTCCCCCCAAGCCGAAACCCGTTTGATTGACGCAGTCTTAAGGGTTGATTGTATTCCGGAAAAAGTTGCGTTTCGTGGCCTTTCTGGTGTTTGGCGAGGGCGCTAAAGCTTGATTGATTTGTGCTTGATCCTTTCGGTGATTGTTTTGCCTTGCCGGGACGTCTAGCGTAAGACGATTTCGGGAGCTGTTAACGTGCGGGGTCATCAACCTCATGGTAGCGGAAAGCGGCGAGAAGTCGAAGGGGGAGATGGCACTGGTGGAGGGGAGGAAGATCCGCCATGGGGTATCGACGACCAGGTATACTGTCGCTGTAAATCGGAGCGGCGATGAACTTCACTCGACGGCTGCGAAGCGCTGTGCCTCTGCTACTCGTAATCTGCGGAGTAGCTGCTTTCGTGGTTTTCCTCGGTTCGCCCCTGGCCGACGGAGAGCCCCCGGAGCCAGCCACGCCTGCTGAAGACACAATGGCGGAGCTCCCGACCGCCCTACCGACGTTTCCGGGAGTCACAGTGATTGAGTTTCCAGACGGCACTGCCGAACCCACGCCACTATCTGAGGCGATCAGGGGATTCTTTGTCACACCGGCATTCACCGTCACGCCAACACCGATTGGCCGGACGGTTGTCGCTGGACGGGAAGTCACGCTCCCAGATGGCATGATCTACCAGCAGATAATTAATCCGAATAGGCCTGGTCAGAAGACCTTCGCGCTTATTTATCCTGACCCATCCGGCGTGTCCCGGGTTGCACTCGATGAGAACGGCGAAATCCTCGCCAGCGAAGTTATCCCCAAGCATAGAGACATATTCGAGCCGATACTTCCCTCAGCGTACCTGCCTCAGTGACACCCCGCCTTGGACTCGCTTGGTGCGGCCCTACGCTGGCACGAACACCGGCAGCGGTTGATCGGGATGGTCCTCCCATTCCACGCGCACAGGCATGCCGATGCTCACCGCCGTCCCCTCCGGCGCGCGCAGCTGCGCGACGACCCGCGGGCCTTCTTCCATCTCGGCGAGGACGATCGTGTAGGGGACCGCGAAGGCGGGGTGCGTCTGGTGATGGACGATGGTGTAGCTGTAGACCGTTCCCCGTCCAGATGAGGCCACCCACTCGAAGTCGAACGAGCGGCACGCCGGACAGAGCAGCGTCAGCGGGTAGCGGAAAGCGCCGCAGTCTGCGCAGCGCCGGAACCGCAGTTCGTGCCGACGCTGCGCCTCCCAGAACGGCGCCGAGTCCCGGTCCGGCCGCGGATAAGGGCGCGACGCCTCCCGCATCAGTAGGCCTCCCTCGAAAGGATGAGCCCGCTGGTGGGCACGCCGGTGCCGCTCGTCACGAGACAGTTCGCGACGCCGGCGACTTGATTGACGGCTGTCCCCCGCAGTTGCCGAACGCCTTCGACGATGTGCCCGAAGCCGTGCAGATAGCCCTCGCCGAGGTGGCCGCCGTGCGTGTTCAGCGGCATCTCGCCGTCCAGCTCCAGCCGTCCGTCACGGAGCAGCTTCGGCGCCCGCCCCGGTCCCGCAAAGCCGTAAGCCTCCAGCGCCATCAGCACGAAGGGTGTGAAGTGGTCGTATATCTGCGCCATGCGGATGTCGCCCGGAGTCATCTCCGCGACGCGGTACAGCTCGCGGGCGACCGCCTCCGCCTCTTCCAGCCGAACAAGGCTCTCCCGCTGGTAGCTGGTCATCATCTCGGTACGGCTGCCTGTCCCCTGAGCCGCGGCGGCGATGTACACCGGCGCCGCCTTCAGCGTCTTCGCCTTCTCCGCCGAGACGACGATCGCCGCGCAGGCGCCGTCCGTATCCAGCGTGCAGTCGAGCAGCCGCAGCGGCTCCGCGATCCAGCGGGATGCCTGGTGCTCTTCCAGTGTGATCGGCCTGCCGTACATCATGGCGTGCGGGTTGGTCGCGGCGTGCTTGCGGCAGAGGACGGATACGCGGCCGAACTCCTCTGTCGTATGGCCGTACTCGTAGAGGTAGCGCTGGGCGAAGATCGCTACCCACTGCGCCGGCGTCACCAGCCCGTGCGGCAGGTAGTACTGCATCCAGCCGCCCAGCCCGCCGGCAAGGCTCGACAGCCCGAAGCGCCGCTCCGAACGCTCGTTCAGCGAGCGAAACGTAACGACAACGTCCGCCATGCCCGCGGTGATCGCCGCCACCGCGCAGGCGATCGTGCCGCACGACGCGCCGCCGCCGTGCGGGATCTCGGCGAAGAATCGCAGATTGGGCAGGTCCAGCGAGCGCAGAAGGTCGATCTCGAAGATATCGTCGTTCGCCGCCATCTTCACCACGCCGTCGATATCGGATGGCTGAAGGCCGGCGTCCTCAAGCGCCTCCAGGACCACCTCCAGAGCCATATGCAGGGTGCTGCGCCCCGAGTCCTTCGAGAACTCCGTCTGGCCGATGCCGGCGATGGCGGCTTTGTTGCGGATCGTCATGTCAAGATCGACACGTAGTCGCTCCGCTCATGGTTCGAGCGAACCTCACCACGAGCGGGAAGAGGCGTCCTTCTAGGCTGACGCAAGATGCTCGACGGCGAGGCCAAGGCGGCCGTTGATTCGGCTCACGACCTCCTTCATGTCGCCGGCGCGGACAGCCCAGGCGGCGACGCCCTGCGTCAGCAGGTGCAGTGGATACTCAGTACCGACGCCGACCCCGCCATGCAGCAGATGCGCCAGCTCGAACACCGTCTGCGCGGCGCGGATTGCCCAGTGCTTCGCGAGCCAGATCTCAGTCGTGTCGTTCGGGTCCGCCTCGAAAATCGACAGCGCGTGGTAGGCCGTCCAGCGCGCGGTCTGTGTCTGCATCAGCATGTCCGCGGCGTGGTGGCGCGCGGCCTGGAACTTGGCGATCGGCTGCCCGAACTGCACCCGGTTCGAGATGTAGTCGGCCGTCATCTCTGTCACCCTCTGCATGAGCCCCGCCAGCTCGATCAGGCCGAACGCCGTGCTCAGCGCGTCGCAGCGCTCGTGCATCTCGACCGCCGCGGCTCCTTCCGCCAACGTAAGCGCGTGGTCTGCCGGCGCGCCTTCGAAATGCAGTTCGCAGTAGTCCGCTCGATCGAGCACCATCACCGGCTCGCGGCGGACGCCTTCCAGAGGCAGAAGTGCGAAGGCCGGCGCGCTCTCGGCCAGCACCGGCGCAAGGACGAAGTCGGCAGCCGCGCCGAAGGGGACGAGCGGCAGGGCTCCGTTGAGGCGTCCGCCCATCACGGACAGCAATCGGCCGTCAACGGGCGGGCCATGCCGCCGGGTCGCCTCGCTCACTGTGTACAGCCTCGTGCCGCCGGTCAGGTCGCGCAGGTGCGCCGCTGCTTCGGGCGACGGCGATGACGACAACAAGTAAGCAGCGAGATTCGCGACGCCGACCGGGGCCGGGACGCCGGCGTAGCCCAGCTCCTCAATGATAACGGCCGCATCCAGCAACGACGCGCCAGCCCCGCCAGCGGACTCCGGCCCGATCAGTCCCAGCCAACCGAGCCTCGCGAACTCCTTCAGGTCGCCGCCGGAAAGCTGCGCCCGGCCTCGCTCAAGGTCGTAAAGCCGCTCCCAGGGGAAGCGGTCGCGCAGGAAAGAGCGCGCGGTGTCGCGCAGGAGCTTCTGCGTCTCGGAGTCGCCGAAGTGCACGCGCTACCTCGCGAGGCCCAGCCCGTGGGTGGCGATGATGTCCCGCTGGACGTCGTTCGAGCCGCCGCCGAAGAGCAGCACAAGCGATGATTTCAGCATGCGTTCGACGTCGCCGTGCAGCCGCTCGCCGGGCGAGCCCCGCTTGATGAGGCCGGAGCTGCCGAGCGCCTGGAGCGCCTCGTTGTAAAAGCGCGTCTGGAACTCCGTCGAGAGCACTTTGAGTAGCGACGCCTCGTAATAAGGCACCTCGCCGTTCGCGACCATGCTCGCCATCTTCAGGTCCATCACCTTGAGCGCGTTGAGGTCGGCGGCCCAGCGGGCGACGGCCGCGCGCGTCCACTCCCCGCGCGCGCCGTTCCCGTTCTCCCGGAAGAAGGCGCACAGCGAATCGAAAACGCGCTCGATGCCCGGGATGGGGCTGATGGCGATGCGCTCGAAGTCGAGCTGCGTCGTTATGTAGACCCAGCCGCGGTTCTCCTCGCCGACGAGCGCGGTTACGGGGACGCGCACGTTGTCGTAGAAGGTGATGTTCGTGCGGTAGCCGCCCATTGTCGGGAATGGCCGCACCTCGATCCCCTCCGAGTCCAGCGGCACGATGAGCAGGGAGATGCCTCGGTGCTTGGGCGCTTCCGGATCGGTGCGGACGGCCAGCCAGACGTAGTCCGAGTGGTGGGCGCCCGATGTGAACACCTTCTGGCCGTTGACGACGTACGTATCGCCGTCCCGGACGGCGCGCGTCTCCAGCGAGGCGAGGTCAGTGCCGGCCCCCGGCTCGCTGTAGCCGATAGCGAACTCGATCTCGCCCTTCAGGATGCGCGGCAGGTACTCCTTCCTCTGCTCCTCGCTACCCACCCGCATGAGCGCGGGCGCCACCGTGTTCAGCGTGACAATGGGGACGGGCAGGCGGCGGTACATCATCACGTAGTTGAAGGCGTGCAGGTACAGCACCGACTTGCCGCCGCCGCCATACTCCACCGGCCAGCCGAGGCCGAAGTAGCCGTCCGCGCCCAGCCTCCGCCAGAACGCCTTCGTGACCGGCCCCGTCGTCTCCGCGCCGGTGGTCGATATCTCCTCCAGCAGCTCCGGCATCACGACGGAGTCCAGGTAGCGACCGAAATCCTTCCGGAACTCCTGTACTTCGTGCGGATAGTTGAAGTCCATTATTGACTCGAGCTATTCCGGCACATCTTCAGGTTTTAGCCACCTGATCGATGCCATATCTGGGACCGCGCGCCAGACCTTATCAAATGTGAGTCTCGCCTTAACCTCGAACTCGTCCTGTACATTAAGGGTGACCTCGACGCCCTCCTTGATCTCATCACCGTACTTTTCGATATCTTCCCGAGAGCCACGTATATGCAGTAGGTAACGGTTTTGCTCGTCCTTATCATTCTCGTCAGCGTAGATCCTTATCACCTCAATCTCCTCAGGCGAACGCCTTGATCGACCCGCCGATCGCTCGGCGGCGTCCAGACGGTCCGGATCTCGATTGCGCAGAGCCCCCTCAGGATGGACAAGACTATGTTCCCCCGGCCCAACGCGCCTTCGCGGGACTTGCGGCCGCGACCAGCACGCACGATTATACAAACTCAGCCGCCGACAGCAACGACAACCTGAGACCTACACCTGACACCCAACACCGATGCCCCAGATCACTGACGAACAACGCTCCCTCATCGGCAAGGAGAGCCCGCCTCGGCCGGCCCCATACGCCGTCAACGAGGCCATGGCCCGCTTCTGGTGCGAGATGGTCGAGGACGCGAACCCCATCTACTTCGACGAGGCCTACGCACGGACGACGTGGCTCGAAGGGACGTTCGCGCCGCCGGCGATGCTCTTCACCTGGGGCATGCAGCCGGTCTGGCCCGAGGAGGAGCGTCACGAGAGCATGATCGGCCGGCTCCAGTTCGCCGGCTGCACGGCGACGCTGGCCGTGAACGCGACGCAGGAGTACCACCTGCCCCTGTGTCACGGCGAGCGGCTGACGATCACGAACCAGATATCGAGCATCGGCGAGGAGAAGACGACACGGCTGGGGAGCGGCCACTTCGTGACGACGCTGGACACCTTCCGCAACCAGTCGGGGCAGGTCGTCGGGACGCATAGCTTCACGCTGTTTATGTTCGGGCGAGGCGAGGGGGGAGGAAGGGAGAATGAGAAAGGAGGGCGGGAAAAACAAAGGACAGAGAACAAAGAACAAAGCGACGCGGCCGCTCATGAGTGGTTAGCCGTCATCAGCCTCCCGCTCACGTTGCGGCGGGCGATTCAGGCCGTCGCGGGCACGCGCGACTACTATCCATTCCACCACGACGAGAAGTTCGCGCGGGAGAACGGCGCTGACGGCATCTTCTTCAACACCATGTTCCTCCAGGCGTTCGCGGGCCGCTGCGCCACCGAGTGGTTCGGCCACGACGCCTTCCTCCGCCGCCTGGAGATCGCCATGCGCGGCTCCAACTACGTCGGCCGCACCCTCACCGTCGACGCGGCGGTCACCTCCCGCCGCGAAGAGGCCGGCCGTCGCTTCGTGGACGCCGAAGGCGCGCTGCTCACCGAAGACGGCCCGACAACGGGCGTGAAGTGGGTGGTCGAGCTGCCGCCAATGTAAGGACGAGCGGTTGGACGAGAAAGCATCTCTTCCCGCTCGTCCTGAGGCTTGCTCGAAGGATGGGCGGAGAACGACGCCGGCTCACGCTAGGCTGGTTGGTACTCCGCTCGTGGTTCGAGCGAACCTCACCATGAGCGGGAAAGGAGGAGCGCTCCTTCTAGTCGGGCAGCGACCCCAAGAACTCCAGCAACACGCGGTTGAACGCCTCCGGCTGGTCGATGTTCGAGGCGTGGCCGGCGCCCGCGATCACCTCCAGGCGCGCGATCGGGATCTTGTCCGCCATGTACTGGCTGCCGGCCATGAACGGCTCGTCCTTCGCGCCGATGATGATCAGCGTTGGCACCTGGACTAACGGCAGCGCGTCGATCACGCGCGAGTCGAACTGCGCCAGCATCCCGCGGGCGGCGTGCGCGAGGCCCTGTGCCGAACGGTGATGGCCGCCGGTCGCCAGCACCTCAGCGCCGCGGCCCAGCGCCTCCAGCCCGCGCGACTCGAAGGCGTCCGCCCGCTTTTCAGCGTTGCGGTTCCAGCCACCGCGCGCCTCCGCGTTGCGGTAGCCAGGGCCGGTGTCGCACAGGACGAGCGCCCTAACCCGCTCCGGGTGCGCCAGGTAGAACGCAAGCGACATGAAGCCCCCGAGAGATAGCCCGCCGATTACAGCCCGCGCGATGCCGAGCAGGTCGAGCAGCCCAACCATGTCGTCCACCGTGAGCGCCTCCGAGTACTCGGCTGGGTCCTCCGGGCTGTCGGTCCCGCCGTGGCCGCGCATGTCCCAGGTGATCAGCCTATAGCCGGCCTCGTTCAGTGCCTCCCGCTGGGGCGTCCACATGCCGCCGGTCGCCGCGTAGCCGTGCGTCAGGAAAACGGCAG
>WNFV01006460.1_pt2 | contig 17437 bp, 16 predicted proteins | sample 5400101 | NCBI WGS metagenome assembly WNFV01 (sample SAMN13153361, study PRJNA577476) | soil metagenome | isolation source: 115 cm soil or saprolite under grassland replicate 1 | place: USA:California | collected 2016-06-15
TACTCCTTGTCCAGCAGGCCGATGCCGTCGGCGTGGTCACCCGAAGACAACGCCACCGGGCTTCCCTGGAAGCTCCACGACGCTCCGCCGTCGGCCGAACGGAACAGCAGGAACCCGCTGGCCCCGAAGGCCTGGGGGAGTCCCAGGTCCACCACGGACCCCCGGTCGAACACCTGGCACATCAGGTAGGCCTCGCCGCCCGAGTCGAACGCCACCGAGGTGTCCCCGCCGGCGTTCCAGTAGTGCCGGGCCGCCGTGAAGCCGGGGGTGGTGAAGTTCATCGGGGCGGTCGTGCTGCCCCAGTGGGTTCCCCCGTCGTTGCTCCAGTCGACCCCGCAGTTGGCGTCGCCCCGGCGGTAGTCGTTCTGGCTGGCGATGACGTTGTCGGGGTCGAGCGGGTTGACGGCCGCGCTCGTCTCGTTCTGCGACGTCCCGCGGCCCCGGAGCGCGGCCGAGGTCTGGTTCGTGCACTCCTGGTTGACCCGGTGGTTGGTCGCGGAGTGGTCGGGACACCCGCTGGAGCCGGTCACGGACGGCGGGGGCACGGAGGCCGCATGCACGCCTGCCGTGGTGCTGACGATGTCCGGGTCGACCGAGACCACCCCCGACACGTGGCGGAGGAGGGGCCCGGTCTTCCCGGCCCCCGCGGGATTCGCCCCGAATCCGAACGCGAGCAGCGACAGGGTCGCCACGGCGGATACGAGGACCAGGTTTCGACGCATGGGGAACCTCCTCCGGGGATGGGCACCGAGGTGCGGCGAGCTGACGAGACGGCAGGCTGCGTGGCTTCTGGGAGGGCCTCACCCCCTTCCGCCGCCCCGGGAGGGCGGTCGGAACTCCGCGCGGAGTCTAGGCACCCTCCCCGAAATCGGTCAAAAAGCATCCATGGCCCGGCCGCTTCCGGTCCTCCGGCGGTCGGAGGTACCATCCCGCCGATGGCGGGGGTCGGGGGCAGGGCGGGTGTCGCTGGCCGGGTCCTGACCACGCTCGCGGTGCTGGCGGGACTGGTCGGGCTGTGGGAGGGCTACAAGACGTTGGCCGAGGCCCTCCATCTCACGTGGCCGTTCCGGGTGAACGACGTGACGATGCCGCACGTCACGGACATCGTCGGGCAGCTGTTCGAGCCGTCCCGGCGGAACGGCCCGCTCCTGCTGCACGTGCTGGTGGACGCCGCCGTGTACACGGCCCGGTCGGCGTTCGTGGGCTTCCTGATCGGCGCGGTGGCGGGCTTCGCGCTGGGCGTCGCGTTCGCCCACTCCCGGCTTCTGGAACGGGGGCTCCTGCCGTACGTGGTGGCCTCCCAGACGGTGCCGATCCTGGCCATCGCCCCGATGATCGTGATCTGGCTGAAGGCCGGGTGGTTCTCGGTGGCGGTGATCGCCTCCTACCTCACGTTCTTCCCGGTGACGATCAACACCCTTCGGGGGCTGAAGTCGGCCGATCCCAGGGCGGTGGACCTCATGCGGTCCTACGCCGCCGGCCGGTGGGACGTGCTGTGGAAGCTCCGGGTGCCCTCCGCCATGCCGTACCTGTTCACGGCGCTGAAGGTGTCGGCCACGGCCAGTGTGGTCGGCGCGATCATCGCCGAGCCCCCGGCCTCGATCCAGGACGGCCTGGGCGGCGCGATCGTGAACTTCAACCAGTACTACCTGTCCTCGCCGGCCAGCCTGTGGGCCACGATCCTCGTGGCCGCGCTCCTGGGGATCGGGTTCTTCGGACTGGTGTCGGCGGCCGAGCGCATCGTGGTGAGCCGGGCCCCGGAGCGGGTGGCGTGAGCGGGACCCGGCCGGACGTGGCACCGAGCCCGGACAACTCGTTCGCCGTGTCCATCCGGGGGATGTCGAAGGTCTTCCGGGAACGCGGCCGGGGGGCGGCCGAGGTCCACGCCCTGGAGGACATCGACCTCCAGGTCGTCCCCGGCGAGTTCGTCTCGTTGATCGGGCCCTCGGGGTGCGGGAAGTCCACCCTCCTCCGGATCATCGGGGACCTCGAACAGCCCACCTCCGGCCCGGTGCTGGTGAACGGGAAGCCCGCCCACCGGGCGCGCGTGGACGGGGACTACGGCATCGTGTTCCAGGACCCGGTCCTGTACGACTGGCGAACCGTTGCCCGGAACATCGGGCTCCCCCTGGAGCTCGCGGGATGGGACCGGGACCGCCGCTCCCAGCGGGTCGCCGAGATGCTCGAGCTCGTGGACCTCGCGGGGTTCGAGCACCACCACCCGTGGCAGCTGTCGGGAGGGATGCAGCAGCGCGTGTCGATCGCCCGCGCGCTGTCGTTCTCCCCGGCCCTGCTGCTGATGGACGAGCCGTTCGGGGCGCTCGATGAGATGACCAGGGAGCGGCTGAACATGGAGCTGCTCCGGATCTGGGAGCGCAGCGGCTGCACGGTGGTGTTCGTCACGCACTCGATCGCGGAGGCCGTGTTCCTGTCGAACCGGGTCGTGGTGATGTCGGCGCGACCCGGCCGGGTCCGGGGGGTCGTGGACGTCGACCTGCCCCAGCCCCGCACGAACGAGACGCGGGTCGACGCCCGGTTCTTCGAGCTGGTGGCCGCGGTCCGGCGGCGGCTCCGGGGCCTGGAGGACGACGCCGACGTCGTGGTCACCGGGGAGTCCGAGGCGTGAGCGCGGCGGGATCCGTCGTCGGCGCCGTGCCCCGGGGGCTGTTCCGCCGGGCCGGGAGCCGCCTGTGGGACTTCCTGCCGGCGGCGGTGGTGCTGGTGGCCGGCATCGCCCTGTGGCAGGTCCTGGTCACCGTGCTGCACGTCCAGCGGTTCCTCCTGCCGAAGCCGACGGAGATCGTCTCGGCGCTCGTGGACAACTGGCACGTGCTGTGGTCGGCCGGGCTGTTCACGTTCCGGGAGGCCGTGGGCGGGTTCGCCATCGGGAGCGGCATGGCCGTGCTGGTGGCCGTGGCCCTGTCGCGGTTCCCCCGGGTGGGCCGGGCCCTGCTGCCCTACGCCGTGGCCGCGAACGCCGTCCCGATCATCGCGTTCGCCCCGATCATGAACAACTGGTTCGGGCTGCTGAACCCGCTGTCGAAGATGGCCCTCTCGGCCATGATCTGTTTCTTCCCCGTGATGATCAACACCCTGCGGGGGCTGACCTCGGTGCCCCCGGCGTCCGTGGAGCTCATGCGGTCGTACGCGGCCGGGGAGACCGCCGTCCTGTGGAAGGTCCGGCTGCCGAACAGCCTGCCGTACCTGTTCGCGGGGTTGCGGGTGGCCACCGTCCTGTCCATGATCGGGGCGGTGGTCGGGGACTACTTCGGGGGCTCGACGCAGTCGCTCGGGGTGTTCATCGTGAACAAGTCTTCGCTGTTCGTGTTCGACCAGGCCTGGGCCGCCATCGTGGTGGCGAGCCTCCTGGGGGTGGGGTTCTACCTGGCGGCGGGGATCGTGGAGCGGTTCGCGCTCCGCTGGCACGTCTCGGCCCGCGGCACGGAGGGGCGGTGAGCAGGAAGGGAGGCGCAGCAGGGGTTACGTGGCGAGGGGGACCGGCAGTCGTCGAAGGTGGGAGGGCGAGGGATGAGGCGTCGAGGGATTCGGGTCGGGGCCGCGCTGCTCATGGCGCTCGGTCTGGTGGCCGCTGCATGCGGCAAGGACAAGGGGGGGACGAACGGGACCCCGGACAAGGTCACCGTCCAGCTGAAGTGGGTCACGCAGGCCCAGTTCGCCGGGTTCTACGCGGCGGATGCCCAGGGCTACTACGACGACGCCGGCCTCGACGTGACCATCAAGCCCGGGGGCCCCAACATCACCCCGGAGCAGGTCGTGGCCAGCGGGGGAGCGGAGTTCGGCCTGGACTGGCTGCCCAGCCTCCTGTCCTCCCGTGAGCAGGGCTCGGACCTGGTCAACATCGCCCAGGTGTTCACCCGGAGCGGCATGACCGAGGTCACGTGGAAGGACTCCGGGATCACCTCGATCGCCGACATGCGGGGCAAGAAGGTCGGGGTGTGGTGCTGCGGGAACGAGTTCGAGCTGTACGCGGCGTTGACCAAGAACGGGATCGACCCGCACGACCCGGGCGACGTGACGATCGTCGACCAGCCGTTCGACATGAACCTGTTCCTGCAGAACCAGGTCGACGCGGCGGCGGCCATGACCTACAACGAGCTGGCCCAGGTGCTGGAGCAGGAGAACCCCGACACCGGGAACCTCTACACGCTGGACGACCTCAACGTGCTGAAGATGGAGGACCAGGGGACCGGGATGCTGGAGGACGGCATCTTCGTCCGGGGCGACTGGATCGCCGACGCGGACAACCAGGACATCGCCACCCGGTTCCTGGAGGCCACGTTCAAGGGGTGGACGTACTGTCGGGACAACTTCCAGGGCTGCGTGCAGACGGTGCTGGACAACGGCCCGACCCTGGGCGAGGGACACCAGACCTGGCAGATGAACGAGATCAACGCGCTGATCTGGCCGGCACCCGGTGGGGTCGGCGTGATGCAGCAGGACGCGTTCGACCGGACGGCCCAGATCGCCCAGCAGTTCGACGTGATCAAGGAGGCTCCACAGGACGCGTTCCGGACGGACCTGGCCGAGGCAGCAGTGGCCGCCCTCCAGGACGACGGTGTCGACGTGAACGGCACGGACTGGCAGAAGGCGGACGTCGAGGTCACGGCTGGAGGTGAGTAGGCCCGTGGAGGAAACGGAGCGCCCGATGCTGTCGTTCGGAGTCACGTTCATGCTCGACCCGCCGGTGTCCCGGACGGTCGACTGGTCGAAGCGGGCCGAGGAGGTGGGGTTCGACTACGTGTGGGCGTGGGACTCCCACGTCCTGTGGCAGGAGTTCTACACGACGTTCACGCTGATCGCGGCGAACACCTCTCGGGTGCGCATGGGGCCCTGCGTGACGAACCCGGCCACGCGCGACGTCACCGTCTCGGCCAGCGCCATGGCCACGCTCCAGGAGATCTCCGGCGGCCGGATGGACGTGGGGATGGGTCGGGGCGACAGCGCCCGGCGGGTCATCGGCAAGCCCCCCGTCACCGTGGCCCACATGGAGCAGGCCGTCCGGCTGATGAAGGACCTGGCGGAGGGCCGGGAGGTGGACTACGAGGGGACCCCGTTGCAGCTGAAGTGGTCGCAGGGCCATCGCCTCCCGGTGTGGATCGCGGCGTACGGGCCCAAGGCGCTGCGGGCCTGCGGGCGGATCGCCGACGGGCTGATCATGCAGCTCGCCGACCCGTACATCCTGGAGTGGTCCCTGAAGTACGTGCGGGAGGGGGCCGAGGAGGCCGAGCGGCGGTTCGAGGACATCCAGGTCCAGGTCGCCGCGCCGGCGTACGTCACCGACGACGTGGCCAAGGCCAGGGAGCAGGTCCGGTGGTTCCCGGCCCTGGTGTCGAATCACGTGGTGGACCTGGTGAACAAGTACGCCACCAGCGACCTGCCCCAGGCCCTCACCGACTACATCAAGGCCCGTGAGGGCTACGACTACACCGACCACGGGCGAACCGGCGCCGAGCACGCGGAGTTCGTCCCCGACGACGTGGTGGACCGGTTCTGCGTCCTCGGCACGGCCGACGAGTGCATCGCCAAGCTCAAGGAGCTCCAGGCCATCGGGATGACCCAGTTCAACATCTACACGATGCAGGAGGACCCGGGTCCCCAGGGGGTGATCGAGGACTTCGGACGCGACATCATCCCGGCGTTCCGGTAGCCGGCGCGGTTTCCACGAGCGGGCCGGGGGGGCTAGTCTGGCCTTCACGACAGGGGCTCGCCGAACCGGCGAGGGAGGATGAAAGGAGTGGTCGCCATGACCACTGTTCGGGCCGCGGTGATCCAGGCCCACGCGAACATGCCCAAGGACGAGGCCGTCGACAAGCACGTCGAGCTGATCGGGAAGGCGGCCGCCGAGGGCGCCCAGGTCACGTGCCTCCAGGAGATCTTCCACGGGCCGTACTTCTGCGCGGAGCAGGACCCCAAGTGGTACGACACGGCCGAGCCCGACGACGGTCCGATCGTGCAGCGGATGCAGGCCGTGGCGAAGCAGCACAGCATGGTCCTCGTCGTGCCGTTCTACGAGAAGGCCGACGTGGGTGTCTACTACAACACCGCGGTCGTGATCGAGAAGGACGGGACGGTCGTCGGCAAGTACCGCAAGACGCACATCCCGCAGGTCGGGCCGTGCTTCTGGGAGAAGTTCTACTTCAAGCCCGGGAACCTCGGCTATCCGACGTTCGACACCTCCGTCGGGCGGCTCGGCCTGATCATCTGCTACGACCGGCACTTCCCGGAGATCGCGCGGGCCCTGGGGCTGAAGGGCGCGCAGCTGGTGTTCAACCCGAGCGCCACCGTGGAGTCGCTCTCGAAGTACCTGTGGGAGCTGGAGCAGCCGGCCCACGCCGTCGCCAACGGGTACTGGATCGCCGCGATCAACCGGGTGGGGACCGAGGAGCCGCTGAACTCGAACCGGTTCTACGGCTCGTCGTACTTCTGCGACCCCCGCGGCCAGATCCAGGCCCAGGCCAGCGACTCCGAGGACCAGGTCCTGGTGCACGACGTCGACTACGACGTGAACGCGAAGGTCCGCAACACGTGGCAGTTCCTCCGCGATCGGCGCCCGGAGCTCTACGGCGACCTGACGGAGGTGCGCGAGTGACCTCGCACGACGACGGGGTGGCGTTCCCCGACGACGCCGCCGAGCTGCTCGAACGGCACCGTCGTGTGATCCCGTCGTGGATCGCGCTGTACTACTCGGAGCCGATCGAGCTGGTCCGGGGCGAGGGCACCCGGGTGTGGGACTCGTCGGGCAAGGAGTACCTGGACTTCTTCGGCGGGATCGTCACCACGATCTCCGGCCACGCCATGGAGACGATGGTCGAGGCGCTCCGGGAGCAGGCCGGGAAGATCGCCCACACGTCCACCCTGTACCTGATCCGCCCCATGATCGAGCTGGCCGAACGCCTCACCGGGAAGGCGCCGGTGGACGGCGACACGAAGGCGTTCTTCGTGGGCTCGGGGACGGAGGCCGTGGAGGCCGCACTGCTGTTCGCCACGACCTGGCGCCGGTCGAACGAGATCATCGCGCTGCGGAACTCTTACCACGGCCGTTCGTTCGGGGCCGTGGGGGTCACCGGGAACCGCGGGTGGTCCGCGACGTCGTTCTCGCCCCTGAACGTGTCGTACGCGATGCCGGCGTACTGCTACCGGTGCCCGCTGCACCTCACGTACCCGTCCTGCGGGGTGGCCTGCGCCCAGGACGTCCGCAACGTCATCGAGACCACCACGTCCGGCGAGGTGGCGGCGATGATCGCCGAACCCATCCAGGGCGTCGGCGGGTTCGTCACGCCGCCGCCCGAGTACTTCCAGATCGTGAAGGGCATCCTCGACGAGTTCGGCATCCCGTTCATCGCCGACGAGGTCCAGACCGGGTTCGGCCGGACGGGCGACACGTTCTGGGGGATCGAGGGCTACAACGTGCAGCCCGACGCCATGGTCATGGCCAAGGGCCTGGGGAACGGGATGGCCATGGGGGCGGTGGTCGGCCGGACCGAGATCGTCGACTCGCTGAAGGCCAACTCGATCTCCACGTTCGGCGGGAACCCGCTGGCCACGACCTATGCCCTGGCCAATCTCGACTACATCGAGGACAACGACCTCCAGCACAACGCCCAGCGGGTCGGGAAGTTCCTGAAGGACGGCCTGCGGGACCTCGGCGAGCGCCACGAGATCGTGGGCGACGTCCGGGGCAAGGGGCTGATGCTCGGCGTGGAGCTGGTGAAGGACCACGACACCAAGGAGCCCGCCGCCGACCTCGCGGCAAAGGCCATGGAGGGCGCCCGCGAACGAGGGCTCCTCATCGGCAAGGGGGGCCTCTACGGCAACGTCCTCCGCATCTCGCCGCCGCTCACGATCACCGAGGACGACGCCGCCCAGGCCATCGAGACCCTCGACGCCGCCTTCGCCGACACGAGGTCCTAGATGGGGCATGTGCCTCGGCCCCTTGCCGTTCGTACTGCGAGGGGTCGCCCGGGTACCGCCGGGGGGATGCCGACGGTCGGCTCCGGGCGACTCGCGGAATCAACTAGGGGAGGTAATTCAGAGTGCGGACGTTGATCAGTGGTGGGACCGTTGTCACGGCGACTGATTCGGTTCGGGCCGATGTGTTGGTGGAGGACGGGAAGGTCGCGGTGGTCGGGGTGAATCTGGCCGCGGAGCCGGAGCGGACGATCGACGCGACGGGGAAGTTGGTGCTGCCGGGCGGGGTGGACGTGCACACGCACTACGACCTGCCGTTCGGGGGGTCGTTCTGTTCGGACGACTTCTCGACGGGGACCCGGGCGGCGGCGTTCGGGGGGACCACGACCAGCATTGACTTCGCGGTGCAGGACTACGGCGGCACGCTCCGGGAGGGGCTGGACACGTGGTTCGAGAAGGCCACGAAGGCCCAGACGGACTACGGGCTGCATGTGATCATCCGGGAGGTCAACGACGACGTCCTGAAGGAGATGGACACGCTGATCTCCGAGGGGGTGACGTCGTTCAAGCTGTTCATGGCGTATCCGGGCGTGTTCATGTCCGACGACGCATCGATCTTTCGGGCCATGCGCAAGGCGGCCGACGCCGGCGGGCTCATCCTCGTGCACGCCGAGAACGGCGGGCCCATCAACGTGCTGGTGGACCAGTACGTCGCCGAGGGCAAGACCGATCCGGTGAACCACGGGCTGACCCGCCCCGCGATCATGGAGGGGGAGGCCGTCTCGCGGGCGTTCAAGCTGGCGGAGCTGGCGGGGTGCCCCACGTACATCGTGCACCTCAGCTCCAGGGAGGCCCTGCAAGCGGTGCGCGAGGCTCGCGACCGCGGCCTGCCGGCATACGCCGAAACCTGCCCCCAGTACCTGTACCTGTCGCAGGACGACATGGCCCGGCCGGGATTCGAGGGGGCGAAGTTCGTGTGCTCGCCGCCGCTCCGGCCGGCCGACCACCACGAGGACCTGTGGGCCGGGCTGAAGGGCGACGACCTCCAGGTGGTCTCCACCGACCACGCGCCGTTCAACTACAAGGGCCAGAAGGACCTCGGCGTGGGGAACTTCGCCAAGATCCCGAACGGCCTGCCGAGCGTGGAGGACCGGTTCACGCTGATGTACCAGGGCGTGGTGAACGGCCACATCTCGGTGAACCGGTTCGTGGAGCTGGTGGCGACGGCGCCGGCCAGGATGATGGGGCTGTACCCGCGCAAGGGGACGGTCGCCACGGGGTTCGACGCCGACATCGTGGTGTTCGACCCGAACCACGAGCGGACCATCTCCGCCGAGACCCACCACATGAACGTGGACTACTCGTGCTACGAGGGGTGGAAGGTGAAGGGCCTGCCCGAGGTGGTCATGCAGCGCGGCGAGATCCTGGTGCAGGACGGCGAATGGCACGGGCGGGAGGGCGCGGGACAGTTCATCCCGCGCTCGCCGTTCGGATACGGAGGCTGACATGAGCACGACGGTACCGAGCCTGATCGGCGGGGACCTCCGGGAGGGCACCGGCGACGAGACCGACCCCATCCCGGACCCGGCCACCGGCGAGACCATCGCCCTGTTGCCCTACTCCTCGATCGAGGAGATCGACCGGGCCGTGGCCCAGGCCCGGGCGGCGTTCCCCGGCTGGGCGAACACGCCGGTCCCGGACCGGGCGCAGGTCATGTTCCGGTTCAAGGCGCTGCTCGAGCAGCGCTTCGAGGAGCTCTCGGCGCTGGTGGTCCGGGAGAACGGCAAGACCCTCCCCGAGGCCCGGGGCGAGGTCCGCCGGGGGATCGAGGTGATCGAGCTGGCGTGCGGCGCGCCCACGCTGCTCATGGGCACGAACCTCGACCAGATCGCCGACGGGATCGACGAGGAGCTGGTGCGGTTCCCGGTGGGCGTGGTGGCCGGGATCACGCCGTTCAACTTCCCGTTCATGGTGCCGGCCTGGATGTACCCGCTTGCCCTGGTGGCCGGGAACACGTTCGTGATGAAGCCGTCGCAGCGGACGCCGCTCTCGGCCATGCGGCAGGTGGAGCTGCTCCGGGAGGCCGGGCTGCCCGACGGGGTCATGAACGTCGTGCACGGGGCCAAGGACGCCGTGGACCGGCTCCTCACCCACTCCGACGTGGACGCGGTGTCGTTCGTCGGCAGCGCCGGCGTGGCCCGGTACATCTACGCCACGGGCGCTGCGAACGCGAAGCGGGTCCAGGCCCTGGGCGGGGCCAAGAACCACCTCCTGGTGATGGACGACGCCGACCTCCCGAAGACCGTCGGCGCCATGATCTCCTCCGCCTTCGGGAACGCGGGCCAGCGGTGCCTGGCCGGCAGTGTGGCGGTGGGGGTCGGAACGCTGGGCGACGCCCTGGTCGAGGAGTTGGTCTCGCAGGCGGGACGGCTGCGGCTGGGGCCCGGCATGGAGGACACCACCGACATGGGCCCGGTGATCCGGGACGAACGGCGCAAGGAGCTGGTGGGGTACATCGACGAGGCCGAGGACTCCGGCGCCAAGCTCGTGCTGGACGGCCGGGGGGTGGGGCCCTCGGACGGGTTCTTCCTGGGGCCCACGGTGTTCGACGGCGTCACGCCCGACATGCGCCTGTGGAAGGAGGAGATGTTCGGGCCGGTCCTGTCCGTGGTCAGGGCCTCGGACATCGACGAGGCCATCGACGTGCTGAACGCCAGCACGTACGGCAACGCGGCGTCGATCTTCACCACCTCCGGCCACAACGCCCGCGAGTTCAAGCGCCGGGCAGAGGCCGGGATGCTCGGAGTGAACATCGGCGTGGCTGCGCCCATGGCGTTCTTTCCGTTCACCGGGTGGAAGCAGTCGTTCTTCGGCGACCTCCACGCGACCGGGGCCGACGGGATCAGGTTCTACACGCGCCAGAAGGTGGTCACCTCCAGATGGTGGGTCCCCGAGACCCTGTCGGCCATCGAGGGTCGGGGGGCCTGACGGGACGAAAGTGACTCATCCCCCGCGATCCCCCGTTCGGGGGTGATCCCCGCCTCCGCGGCGGGCATCGGTCCGGGCGGGGGAGCGTGGCATCGCCCGGATGAGTGATCTTTGCATCTCACCCTCAACGCCGGGCGCCCGATTGTCCGATGGGCCAATTGGGTGAACAACCGGTGAGCATCCAAGAACTCCTTCGTCGCCTCCAGCGGGAGGACGGCTTCACGGTCGTCGAGATGGTCGTGGCGGCCACCGTCCTGCTGACCTCCATGCTGTCGCTCGCCTACACGGCGACGCTGGGGTTCACCGACACCGCGCTGGCCCGCCAGCGGCAGTCGGCCTCGGGCCTGGCGAACCAGGCCATCGAACAGATCCGGGCCCTCCCGTTCGACACCCTGACGAAGGGGCTGTCGAGCAACGACCCCACGATCGGCGCCGACACGTCCATCACGACGTGCGGCAGCGCCAGGTGCTACGGGGGCGAGCAGATCCCCATGTCCGGCTACGCCGCGGGAACCACGCTCAGCCCGCTCGTCCCCCACCTGCGGACCGTCACGGTGGGCCCCACGGTCTTCACCGTGTCGGCGTACGTGACGTACTTCCAGAACGCCACCACCATCAGCACCTACCGGGCGACCGCGGTCGTGTCGTGGGCAGGAGGGGACCGGCCCGGCGCGGCGCACCGGGTGACCCTCCAGACCATCGTGTACTCGCCATCAGGGTGTCTGTCCACGGCCACGCACCCGTACGCTGCGCCGTGCCAGCCTTTCCTGTACGCCGCCGCCATGTCTGGCCAGGGGAGCGTGGGCATCACGGGCACCATCGACGGCGTGACGTTCGACCGCGCGTCCGTGTGGCTGGCCGGCGAGAACGTGAACCAGCAGATCGAGCAGACCTCGTCCCAGCAGGGCCACGCCTGGACCGGGGGGGTGAGCCTCGACCCCGCCGGCTCGGGTGACGAGCAGTACTCGGGACGCACGCAGGCGACGAGCGGCGCCGACAACGATCCGTCCACGCCCGGGAACGAGTACGACTCGCAGACCGTCGGGCCCCAGTCGCTCGGGGCGGTCATCACGGTCGGGGACGCCGGTGGGTCCCATCTCACCCTGACGCCATCCTCGGGCGACACCGGGACCACCACCAGCACCACCTCCGCCGGGGGAGCGAACGCGTGCTCGAACGCGCAGGCCGTTCCGCAGATGGACGGCCTGCTGTGTGGCGCCTCCGAGTCGCTCCAGGCGGGGACCAGCTCGATCGTCCTGGCCCTGGTCGTCGGCGGGACCGACCTGGGGTCCGCGTCCCTGGTCTCGCTGGGGCCGTCCCCCTCCGACCATCCCGGATTCGCCTTCGCCAACCGCGACGCGGCGCCGGAGACCGGCGTCTGCGCGACCACGTCGGGCGACGGCTGCGTGCACGCGGAGGCCACCCGGACCATCGGCCAGCTGACGCTGGCGGGATTGCCCGCAGCGATCCCCGACGCCGACCTCCCGGCGGGATGGGCCGGCTACCTGGTCCGGATCACGTCGTCCACCGACTCGGCCTCCGCGGAGGCGGGGGTCGGGACGGTGGCCCCGGCCGCGACGGGGTCGGCCACGTTCAGCCTGTGGAACGGCTCCGGGTACACGACCTGCACGCTGCCCGGCGGCTCCTGCGTGGACGGGGTGGGGCAGCTCAGCGTGGCCGCCGTGCACGTGGAGGACTCCGGCTTCGCCGGGGGCAACCTCGAGATCGACGTGACGTCGCAGCTGGCGCCGGGATCGCCCGTGGCCTCGGCGGTGTCCGCGGTGTGCGACCCCGCCTGCCCGAACACCCGGACGGCGGCCCAGGTCACCTCGCCCGGACCGATGACCGGCGACATCAGATACCGGGTGGCGATCGGCGGGAACACCGTGGCCGACCTGACCATCCAGGTGACCCCCGGCGCGCTCTCGGCCAAGGCCTCCTACCAGCAGTCGCCGGGAGGCTCGGCATGAGGGCCGTGATCCGGCGGGTCCGGGATCTGCGGATCCGGCTCCGGGAGGAACGGGGCATGACCCTCAACGAGCTCCTGGTGTCGATGTTCCTGATGGCCATCGTGGTCTCGTCCGTGATGAGCATCCTGTTCTCGGTCCAGACCTCGTTCGGCAAGGAGGCCGATCGGAGCAACGCGAACGACCAGGCCCGGCTGGCCGTGGAGGCCCTGGACCGCGAGATCCGCTCGGGCAACCTGCTGTACCAGCCCTCCGACGGCGGCATGAACCTGGTGGTCTACACCCAGACCAACGCCACCACCCACAACCCCGGGAACCGGTGCGTGCAGTGGCGCATCGAGGGCACCGACCTCGAGCGGCGGGACTGGCGAACCGACTGGCGGGAGGCCGGAGGGGTGAACGACTGGAACCTCGTGGCGGAGTCCGTGGTGAACCGGTCCCCGCCGGAGGCGACGGGCGTCCCGGTGCCGGCGTTCGTCCTCGACACCTCCCAGGCCGCGTACGGCAACCGGATCATGGCCGTGTCGATCCTGGTCAACCCGAACGCTCGATCCGGACGGACCGTCCCGATCGACGCGTCGATCACCGCCCGCAACACGGAGTTCGGCTACCCGAACAGCGTGTGCAGTGACATCCCACCGGAATGAGCGAGCGGAGGCCGGCGATGAACAGCGCACTGCGGGACAGGAAGTGGTGGACCACCCTGCGCCGCCGCACGCAGGACGAGGAGGGCGTGGCCCTCGTCACCGCGCTCCTGGTGACCATGGTGCTCGCGTCGATCTCGGTGACCGTGGTGGGGCTCTCGGTCCACAACAGCACCGCCAGCGGGTACGACAGGAACCGGCTCCTGGCGGTGGACAGCGCGGAGGCGGGGCTCGACGCGGTCCTGTCGACCATGGCCCACACCGGGACCACGTCGCTGCCGTGCGGCCCGGGCGCCGTCACGGAGGTCCTCCCCACCACGCCCCCGGCCCAGGAGCCACCAGCCCGTGAAGCGGACCATGCAGACCCAGGTCCGGCTGACGCCGATCTACGGGGCCTTCGGGCAGGCCATCTTCTCGAACAGCGGGCTGCAGCTCGACAACAACCTGACCGTGACGGGGGACCAGGGCAACGACGGCAACCTGTACACGAACGGGACCTGGAACTGCACGAACAACTCGATCATCAACGGGAGCGTCTACGCACAGGGCGGGGCCTCCATGACCAACGGGTGCTCGGTGGCCCAGGACGTGTGGGCGGGCGGGGCGATCTCGATGTCCAACTCGGGCCACATCGGACACGACGTGACGTCGTCGACCTCGTCGGTGACGATGTCGAACTCCGCCACGGTGATCCACAACGCCACGGCCGGCACGGCCTGCACCGGGTGCGATGGCCGGGTGGGCGGAGCGATCACGCCGACCCACGTGTCGCCGGCGCCTCCCTACCTCGCGTTCCCCACGGTCGACTACGACGCGTTCGCATGGCAGGCCGGGGGCTTCGACGTCTCGCACACATTCTCCAGCTGCTCGTCGGCCATGTCGTTCGCCATGGACGTCGGCTCCGCCACGAAGACCGTGGTGCGGATCACCCCGGCCTGCGCGCTGGCCCTCGCGACCGGTTCCACGGTCCAGCTCCGCGAGGACCTGGCCATCGTCACCGACGGGTCGATCTCCACCGTGAACAAGACGGTGTTCCAGTCGGCCGACGGGCAGCCGCACAACCTCTACCTGATCGTGCCGTCCACGGCGGTCGGCGGAGGATGCGCGAACGGGACCCATGACATCTCCATCGCCAACAACACCGACTTCAACAACGTGCGGCTGTTCATCTACTCGCCGTGCAACGTGTCGTTCAACAACAACAACAACGGCCTGGGAGGGCAGATCTTCGGGGGCACGGTGTCCATCACGAACCTCTATTCGCTGCAGTTCTCGCCGATGCTGATCCCGGGCTCCGGCCTGGTGACCGGCTACAACTCCGACATCGCGTTCCTCCGCGAGATCGCGAACGAGGCCGAGTAGCAGGTCGGGCTCATCCGGCGATCGACTGGAGCTCCTCGCGGGTGGGGAGCTCCCGGTCGCCGACGGGGTGTCGCTCCGGGGCCGCGTCCCAGTGGAGCTGTCCGCACGCGGCGTCGATCTCCCGGCCCCGGGTGTCGCGGACGGTGACGGGGACCTTGCCCGACTCCAGGATCTCCACGAACCTCCGGATGCGCCGGCGGGTGCTCGGCTGGTAGGCCGAGTGGGGCGTGGGGTTCATCGGGATCAGGTTCACGTGGGCGTGGAGCCGCCGGGCGATGGGGGCCAGGAGCGATGCCTGGCGGTCGTCGTCGTTGACGTCCCGGATCATGGTCCACTCGATCGAGGGGCGGCGGTTCGTCCGCCCGCGCCATTCCTCCACGGCGGCCTGGAGTTCCTCGAGTGGCCACAGCCGGTTCACGGGCACGAGGTCGCTCCGGAGGTCGTCGTCGGCGGCGTGGAGGCTGACGGCCAGGCCGACCTGCGGATGGTCCTGGCCCAGGCGCCGGATCCCCGGCACCACGCCGACGGTGGAGACCGTGACGTGGCGGGCGGCGAGGTCCGGGCCGCGGGGGTCGAGCAGCCTGGCCACGGCGTCGCGGGTGTGGCGGTAGTTCGCCATCGGTTCGCCCATGCCCATGAACACGACGTTCGTGAGGGGCTTCTCGACGTCCGGCCTGGCCTCCCGTGCGGCCCGCTTGGCCCACACCACCTGTGAGGCGATCTCCCCCGACGTCAGGTTGTTCTGCAGGCCCATCTGCCCGGTGGCGCAGAAGCCGCAGCCCATGGCGCAGCCCGTCTGGCTGGAGACGCACACGGTCATGCGGTGGGGATAGGCCATCAGGACGGCCTCCACCACGTGGACGCCGCCCAGCCGGAGGAGGGCCTTGCGCGTGGTGCCGCCGTCGGTCTCGCGTTCGGTGAGCACCTCGAGCCGTGCCGGGAGCTCGCCGGCGAGGCGGTCCCGGAGGACCTGGGGGAGCTCCGTCATCTCGTCGTAGGTGGCCGCCCGGCGCCACAGGCCATCCATGACTTGATTGGCCCGATATGAGGGTTCCCCCCACTGCCTGAGCTCGTCGGCGAGCTGTTCGAACGTGACGTCGTAGGCGTTCACGCACCCCAGCGTATCGGCCGGCCGGGCTCGCGTGTCCGGGCTACACGCACCAGTGCTTGGTGGTCCACGGATCCCAGCCCTGCCGCCGCCACAGGAGGTGGGCGTGGATCGCGTTCGCCCGGGGATCGTAGGGGTCGAACCGCCACCCGTACTCGTTGTTCCCGTCCCACCAGAACGGCATCATCTGGAACAGCCCCGCGGCACCGGACTCGGCGTTGCGGTCGTTGGGGTTGTCGCCGCTCTCGTGGTCGGCGATGCACTGGGCGGCGACGCCGTCGGGCCCCGGTCCCCAGATCGAGACGATGAGGGCGTCCATCTCGCTCTGGGACTGCCTCGGAGGCGCCTGGGGGGGCGGTGGCCGGAGGTCGGTCGGCGGCGGCGCGGCCCGCTCGATCACGGCCAGCGCGACCTGGCGGTCGAGCTGCCGTTCGAGCTGGTCGATCAGCCGGCGCTGGTCCGCGATCGCGGCCCGCATCTCCGTCCCCGAACGGTGGAGTCCTTCGAGCGTGGCCGTCACGCCGAGCTCGGCGGAACGGCGGTCGGCCTCGGCCTGCGCGGCCCGGGCCCGTGTTCGGACCGACGCGTCGACCACGTGGGAGGTGTTCCCGGCCACCTCCGAGAGCAGGCCCGCGCCCTCGGCGACGTCCGACAGCGAGCCCATCCCGAGGAGCGCGGACAGCCACGGCGCCGAGCCCCCGGTCTCATAGGTCCAGCGGGCGACCGCGTCGAACCGGGACCCGGCCCGGGATGCCTCCTCGGCGGCCCGGTCGGACCGGCGCCCGGCCGCCGCCAGGTCGTCCCGGAGCGTCACCAGCAGCACCCTCCCGTCGTGGACCTGCTCGGCGAGGAGCGAGAGTCGGACGTTCAGCGCCTGGAGCTCCGCTCGAGCCGTCTGGACGTCGTCGCGGGCCGCGTCGACCCGCGACGAGGAGGAGGCGGGAACGGTCGTGCCGAGCAGACAGCCCACGATCAACAGCGCGGTGGCGGCGGGGCGGTGCCGGCCACGGCGCGGCGTTGGGGTGTTCGTGATTCGCGTTGCGGGAGCCATCCAGTGATGGTTCGACCGAACACGCGCCGGCCTTGAAGGTCACGCCGCCGCGATCAGCCCCACGCCCGCCAGGGCGGCGGCGACGCCGATCAGCTGCGGCCGCGAGATGCGCTCGTGGAGCACCAGGAACGCCAGGAGCGCCACCACCACCGGGTACAGCTGGCCGAGCACCGCGACCACGCTGATCAGCCCCCGCGTGCTGGCAACTGAGAACACCAGCGTGGCGGCGCCGTCCAGGACGCCGTTGTCGAGCACCACGGCCCGGTCGGCGGGGGCCAGGCGGAGCGGCGTCCGGCGGACGAGCACGGCGGTCGCCACCAGGGTCGTGAGCACCAGCCGAACCGAGAGCACGGCCCACAGCGCGTCCCCGTCCGCCGCCGCGTTGAGC
>WNFV01012294.1_pt1 | contig 17433 bp, 16 predicted proteins | sample 5400101 | NCBI WGS metagenome assembly WNFV01 (sample SAMN13153361, study PRJNA577476) | soil metagenome | isolation source: 115 cm soil or saprolite under grassland replicate 1 | place: USA:California | collected 2016-06-15
TCAAAGCGCAGTTCAAAGAAATTTTCAAAGGTCTGCCAGAAAACGAGACGGAAGAAAACATGCAGCCGCGCCTGCGCGCGATGACGCTCATGGCGCTTTCAAACAAGTTCGGTCACCTAGTCCTTAGCACCGGGAACAAGAGCGAACTGGCCGTCGGTTACTGCACGCTCTACGGCGACATGGCCGGCGGGCTGGCCATAATCAGCGATGTCCCGAAAACGATCGTTTACGAGCTGGCGCGCTGGATAAACTCCGAGTATGCGTCGCGAGCGGGCCGCCAGAGAGAGATCATCCCAAGCTCAACCATTGATAAGCCGCCCAGCGCAGAGCTGAAGCCGAACCAAAAGGATCAGGACACACTGCCGCCGTACGAGATTCTCGATCAGCTTCTTCAGCTTTACGTCGAAGAAAACCTCAGCGCACGCGACATCATCGCCCGAGGCTTCGATGAAAGAACCGTGCGCTGGGTCCAGCGTCGCGTCGACCTGAACGAATACAAGCGCGAGCAGGCCGCGCCCGGATTGAAAGTGACGAGCCGCGCGTTCGGAATCGGACGCAAAATGCCGATCGCGCAAAAATATGTCGATTGAAGTCACGTGGTCGCGGCGCGATACCGCCGCGCGTACGAGCGGATAAGATTGCCAGCAGCCTTCGGTCTCAAACCTTTTCCGTAAGGCTTCTAGCGGAGCGAAATCTTTTAATTATCTGGTAGCGGAGTATCGAAAATTTGAGAAGGGTAATCGCCACAATCATGAAAACAATTACGCCGAAGCCGTTTGCTCTCTACTTTGCGATCCTCGCGCTTAGCGGGACCGTCTGCGCACAAAACGATTTGAACCTCCCTGATGTAAGCCAAGCTGCCGAGGTCAAACAGCGTATCGCTTTGACGGATATCACGGTGAAGTATCATCGCCCGTTGGTGAATGGACGAAAAATCTGGGGTGGCCTTGTTCCGTACGGAAAAGTTTGGCGCGTGGGTGCAAATGAAAACACAACGATTGAATTCAGCGATCCGGTTTCGATAGAGGGGCAGCCGCTAGCCAAAGGAGTTTATGGTCTGCACATGATCCCTAACCCGGATTCGTGGACGGTCATCTTTTCAAAAACCAACACGGGCTGGGGAAGCTACAGCTATGACCAGAAGGAAGATGCCTTGCGTGTGAATGTAAAACCAAGGCCCCTCGCTGAGGCGAAAGAGGCGCTTGAATTCGACTTCGAAGATTTGAAACCAGATTCGACGGCCGTGACGCTGAAGTGGGAGAAATTGGGTGTTCCCTTCACGGTCTCGATTAAGGACGCGGAGCAGACCCTGCAAAACATCCGGGCGCAACTAAAGGGTCGCGGTCAGTTTACCTGGCAGGCTTTGGATGAAGGGGCGCAATTCTGCTTAACCAGAAAGATTAATCTCGATGAAGCGTTGCGCTGGGCCGATGCATCAATCCAGAATGAGGAAAGGTTCGATAATCTCAGCACCAAAGCGGATATCCTGAAAGCTCTGAACCGTCCGGATGAGGCGAAAGCCACCTGGAGTCATGCCGTCGAAATTGCCACCGCACCGCAACTCTATTCGTATGGCCGACGCCTGCAGAGTCAGAAGCAGGGCGCTGAAGCGATGGAGATTTTCAAGGAGGTCGCTAAACGGTTTCCGCAAGGAGTCTTCGGATATCTAGCTCAGGCGCGCATCAAGTCTGCAGTAGGTGATTTTGCCGGCGCGGCGAACGACGCGAAGCAGGCCCAAGCTGCCGCTCCGACGGATGCGCAGAAACAGAGTATCAAGGCGCTGATCGATCGGCTCGAGGCGAAACAGGATATAAACAAATAGCGTTCGCGCATGCTATCCTCGGACAAGGGGCGATAGCGCTCGATCGAACGTTCACAGCCGGGAGTCTGACGTTGCATCTGAAGCACCAGAGTATCTTGCGCTGTTGGCGAGCAGCCGTTTGCATTGCGATTATCGCCATTCGATGCATCGCCAATTCGGCGGATGCGCCGCCGTTGCTACTTCCTGAACCGATGAACGCCAGCGAGATTCAGCTCGCATTACAAAAGCTGAACATTCTTGGTCGGGTCCTTTACATTGCGGCTCATCCCGATGACGAGAACACAAATCTGATGGCGTTGTGGGCGAACGGCTCACTTTATGAGAGCGCTTATCTGTCGATAACTCGCGGGGATGGCGGTCAGAATCTGATCGGACCGGAACTGCGCGAGCGCCTCGGCGTTATTCGAACAGAGGAATTGCTGGCGGCGCGACGGATCGATCATGCGAAACAGTTCTTCTCACGAGCAATCGATTTCGGTTTTTCAAAGACTGCTGAGGAGACAATGCGCATCTGGGACCACGACAAAATTCTGTCTGATGTAGTTTGGGTGGTCCGCAAGTTTCGGCCGGATGTAATCGTGACCCGCTTCAGTCCGGAGGATCAACTGACGCATGGCCATCACACAGCGTCAGCGATTCTGGCTCAGGAGGCGTTTTCGGCTTCAGGTGACCCAAATCGTTTTCCTGAGCAGCTGGCTTTCGTGAAACCCTGGCGCCCGGCGCGACTGGTTTGGAACACGTCTCCATTTTTCTTTTCGAACCGCAACCTTCCTTTTGATCCGACGGGCCTGATCGTTTTAGAAGCGGGCGGTTACAATCCGCTTCTCGGCAAAGCTTACACTGAGATTGCGGCAGCCAGTCTGAGCATGCACAAGAGCCAGGGCGTAGGCAGTCCGCCGCGACGTGGAGCGCGAAAAGAATATTTCAAACTGTTGGAAGGTGAGCCGATGACAAGCTCCCTTTTCGAGGGGATCGATACGACTTGGTCGCGCGTTGCGAATTCGGAATCGATTGCTACACAAATTCGTCAGATCATTTCGAACTTCCGCCCAGGCGATCCAGCCGCTTCCGTGCCTGAGTTGTTGAAGCTGCGGCAGGCAATGAATGGGATAAACGATGACTTTTGGGTCCTGGAGAAGAAAGCTGAGTTGGATCAAATCATCGCTGCATGTCTCGGCCTGCATGTGGAAGCCTCGACAACGAATGAAGCCGTCACGCCAGGGCAGACGGCGAAAATAAAGCTGGAGACAATCAACCGCTCCGATATTCCAGTCACACTTCAGCAGGTACGATTTCCAAACTCCGGCGAGTCGACGAAAATTGATGCGCCGCTTCCATCGAACGAGCTCGTTACAAAGGACCTGTCGTGCAAGATCCCGGAGAATACTCCCTATTCTCAGCCGTACTGGCTTCGTAAACCTGGAGCGCTCGGTGCCTTCGCTGTGGACGATCAAAAACTGATCGGGCTGCCGGAAAACCCACCCGATCTTCCGGTGCAGATTGTCCTGCAGGTTAACGGAAAGGAACTCCGCTACGTCGTAGATACGAAGTATCGCACTGTTGATCCGGTGGCGGGCGAACTGCGTCGGCCGCTCGTAATAGCACCACCCGTTTTTGCGAACGTCGCGAACAGCGTCTTCGTATTTCCGACGAACGAATCAAAACCTGTTTCAGTACATCTCACGGCGGCCACCGGTCCTGTGAAAGGAGAACTTAAACTGGCTGTGCCGCAGGGGTGGAAAGTCGATCCGGCGTCCGTACCGATAGATTTGAAGGGAGCCAATGCCGAGACCGTGGCCACGTTTACCATCAAACCACCAGATCAGAACAGTGAAGGAACGTTACAAGCTATTGTTTCAATCGACGGCCGCGAGTACTCGTTCGAGCGCGTGCGCATTTCATATCCGCACATTGGCGTGCAGACGCTAATGCCGCAGGCGGAAGTTAAACTTGTTCGAGCTGATATCCGCAGGAAAGGCGATCGCATCGGTTACATTCCTGGTGCCGGCGATGATATTGCGGAAAGCCTCCGACAGATTGGCTACTCAGTGAAGATTTTGAGTGAACCGGATATCACAGCAAACAACCTCGCACAGTTTTCTGCCGTCGTGCTAGGGGTGCGCGCCTGGAACACCCAGGAGCAAATTTCCAACTGGTTACCTGAGCTGTTCGCCTATGTAAAGAATGGCGGAGTTGCCATCACCCAGTACAACACCCTCGCGGATCTTAAGGCCGAGCAACTGGCGCCGTATCCATTGGAAATTTCGCGCGACCGCGTCACCGACGAAAACGCAGAGGTGCGGATTTTGGCGCCCAATCACCCGCTCATGACGTCGCCAAACAAGGTCACGTCGAAAGATTTCGAGGGATGGGTTCAGGAACGCGGACTTTATTTTCCCAAGACGTGGGACGCCGCTTGGACACCGATCCTGTCGTGCAATGATCCAAACGAAAAGCCGCTCGACGGTGGCCTGCTCGTTGCGAAGCTAGGCAAGGGTTTTTTCATCTACACGAGTTACTCCTGGTTTCGGCAATTGCCGGCTGGCGTGCCCGGGGCTTACCGATTATTCGCGAACATGTTGTCATTGGGAAAATGAAGAGGGACGATAATAAGCCAGACGCGCGTTCCTGGCGCAAAGCGTACGGCCTGGCGCTTTCGCTCTTTGCAGTTGAGGTAGTGCTCCTCTACCTCTTCACTCTCCGGTTCTCGTGAACCGGTTAGATTATTTTGTTCTCATCGCCACGATTCTGGCGATCCCGCTTTACGGCCTCTGGCGGACCCGTGGCAGCGCCTCCTTAGGCCAATATCTGAAGGGCGATGCCAGTATTCGGTGGGCCACGATAGGATTGTCCGTGCTGGCGACGCAGGCTGGGCCGATCACGTTTCTATCGATGCCGGGCCAGGCCTACGAGAGTGGCATAGGTTTCATCCAGAACTACTTTGGGCAACCGCTCGCGCTCATAGTTGTGTGCGCAGTGTTCGTTCCAATTTACCAGCGGCTGAAAGTTTATACCGCCTATCAATATCTCGGTGAGCGATTCGATCGAAAGACTCAGCTGCTAGGTGCGTTTCTGTTTCTCGTTCAACGAGGGATCGCTGCTGGGATCACGATCTACGCGCCGGCCATTGTTCTCTCCACCTTGCTCGGGTGGCGCTTGAACCTGACCATCTGGTTCGCGGGCGGACTGGTGATTATCTACACGGTCATGGGCGGGACGAAAATTGTAAGCATCACTCAACGCTACCAGATGATTGTGATTTTGGTCGGCATGGCGATCGCATTTGCGGTCGCGGTTTACCGGCTCTCGCCCTATTTGTCGTTTGAAAACACGCTCTTGGTTGCCGGCAAAATGGGAAAACTGGAGGCGGTCGATTTCTCCGTCGATCCGCACAAGCGATATACATTTTGGTCGGGCCTGATTGGCGGTTTTTTTCTCGCGCTTTCGTATTTCGGAGCGGATCAATCGCAGGTCCAACGATATCTCGCGGGAGGCTCGCTCAAAGAGAGTCGTCTCGGATTGCTCTTCAACGCCGCGGTAAAGGTGCCCATGCAGTTTTTCATTCTGCTGCTAGGCGCGATTGTCTTCATGTTTTATCAATTCGAGAGGCCGCCCGTCTATTTTAATCAGCCGGCGTACCAGCGTGCGGCAGAGAATGGCTACGGGCCACAGTTAACGGCGTTGCAGACGCGATTCGATGACGTCTTCATGCAAAAACGCGCTGTCATTCGCGCGATTTCGCGTACATCGTCGAACGAGCGCGATCTGGCGATGACGAAGCTGCGCGAGCTCGACGTGCAGGCGCGCAAGTTGCGCGATCGAACCAAGGCAGTTCTCGAGCAAGCGGGCGTCGATCCAAAAAACAAGGACTCCGATTATGTATTCATCACTTTTATTCTTCAACAAATGCCGCACGGGCTTGTCGGATTACTCATCGCAGTGATTTTGTGCGCGACCATGTCGGCGACGGCAGCAACTCTGAATGCTCTTGGTTCCACCACGGCTATCGATTTTTATCGGCCGTTGATTCGGCCGAACGCGAGCGACCATCATTATGTGGTCGCTGCGAAAGTACTTACCGCAGCGTGGGGTTTGATCGCCATAGGCGTCGCTTCATTTGCCAGCTTGGTCGAAAATCTAATCGAAGCAGGCAACATTCTGGGCTCGGTGTTCTATGGCAGCATCCTCGGTCTCTTTTTGGCAGCTTTCTTTATTCGACGAGTTACCGGATCGGCCGTGTTTTTCGCGGCGCTCTTTGCACAAACGCTTGTTTTCGTCCTCTTCGCGACGACGAACATCGGTTACCTCTGGTATAATTTTATTGGGTGCGCGGCAGTACTGATCCTGGCGACGATCCTACAGCGAACGATCTTTCGCGGCACGGAAGCTCACGCTGCGGTATAAAGCTCGATCTGAGCAATGGATCACCCGATCATTTGTTTCGGTCAGCAACCGTGCGGATTTTTTCCCAAGCGATTTTTGTTCGCTAAGATTCTGACCGCGCGTCGTCTCCAAAAGGAAATTGGCGGAGAAGTCGTCTTTTTCTTTCACGACAGTGATCATGACCCGCGCGAAACGACTACCATCTTGCGAGATCAAAAAAGCAAGCAGGAAGTAGCGCTGAACTTTCAATTCGAGAATCGGATCCAAAAGCAGTTTTCGCCTTTGTATGCCAAAAGTGTCCTTCCGGAATGGCAGGAGAAAATCGCGCGCCAGCTTCCAAATTATGTTCGGCCTGCTTTGGTCGCACATTTCAAGGAGACCAAATGTTCGAATGTCGCCGACTTTTGTCTCGAGATGTACACGCGAATGGGATTGCTGGACGGTTTACGGGTCGAGCGATCAAGTGCACCAGAGTTCAGAGCACGTGCTGTGGTCGTCTCAGACTACTTCGTTGATCAGCGCTATGAAGGAGAAATCGTTCGTGCACGTTATCGCGACGGGAAATTGCTGTTGCATAAAGGAGGCGACCGGTTTCTCGAGATTCCCGGAGGAGAATTCGGTCCGGAGCAGATCAGCCCGACGCGCGATACGCGTTTCTGCTGGATGCAATCGGTGATTCAATGCACCCATTACGTCGCGGGTGCCAGCGAGCAGCATTACATCAACAAGGCGGATGCTCCCAAGGTGAAATTCATTAAGCGCGCCGAAATTTCCGACTTCGACAAAGCTTATACGGAGCTGTAATGAAATCGGGGCCACTGAAGATTGGGATTGCATGTTTTCCGTTGATTGGCGGGAGCGGAATTTTGGCGACGGCTCTCGGGTCAGAACTGGCGCGCCGCGGTCATGAAGTTTACTTTTTTAGTTATGCTCAACCCGTTCGGTTAGACCTCCCGCAGGAGGGTCTTCATTTCCATCGAGTCGAAGTTGCACACAATCCTTTGTTTCCCTGCCCCGACTACACTCTACCGCTCGCCGTGAAAATGGCGGAAGTAGCGCGTTCCAAGCAGCTCGATCTTTTTCACGTTCATTATGCGGTACCGCACGCGCTGGCCGCGTGTTTAGCCTCGCAGATCGTAGGACCGTCAGCTCCCCGCATCGTTACAACTCTGCATGGAAGCGATACAACTTTGCTTGGCCAGGATCCCGATTATCGCACCGCCATCGAACATGCTCTGGTGCATTCCGATGCGGTGACGGCAGTTTCAGAAAATCTTCGCAATCAAACCCAGGAAATCTTTCGCTTGAAACGGTCGATTGAAGTGATTCCGAATTTTTTCATTCCGAATAAACCGAAGAGAAGCCGCGAGGAAGTTCGGCGGGATTTAGGCGTAACAGACAAGTTTCTTGTGCTGCACATGTCGAATTTGCGACCGGTCAAACGCATCGATCTACTGCTGCGCACGATTGCTATGTCGAAAAATCGCGCGCGTCTTAGATTATTCATTTTAGCAGGCGGCCCTTTTAATCCTTACGAGCCACTGCTCGACGAATTGCGCCTTCGGGAGCATGTCATTGTGCGCCAGCACACAGCTGTCGTAGACGAGTATCTGGCGGCCGCCGATGCCGGGCTTTACACATCCGAATACGAAAGCTTCGGCCTGAGCATTCTCGAAACGGTGCTTTACGGTAAACCGGTCGTCGCTTTCAGCGTCGGTGGCATTCCACTGGGTGAAAAGAGTTGCAAGCGCGCGCTGGAACGGTTCTCAGCAGATCGAATTGTCCCCAGGTATGAAGCGCTGTATCGCCGTGTAGTCGCCGTCCCGTAGCAGGTTAACTCTCTCAGTGGCCTAAAAGATGAACTGCACCGTGCAGGAATCGAACCTGCAACCCAGTGATTAAGAGTCACTTGCTCTGCCAATTGAGCTAACGGTGCAAATTGCTTTTTACGAGGCTAAATGCTACACAAACGTGTATTTTCGTCCAGTAGGTTGCAACGGCACGCGGCGCACGGCACCATTTTGCAGATTCAATAAAACAAAAAGCCACTTTCATTTTGTTATTGTCAATAAAACGAAAGTGTGCTTTCATTTTATCAATGTCGCAATCCGTACCCGAGCGTTGGATAGAACTCCTCAGCGATGAAGACCGCACCTTCCTGAAGCGATTCATCCTCGCGTCAGGTTCGCTCAAGGAACTCGCTGCTGCCTACGGCATCACCTACCCGACCGTCCGTCTGCGTCTCGACCGGCTCATCGAGAAGATCAAGATCTTCGACAAGAAGGACACCACCGACGACTACGAGCGGCTGCTGCGCGGGCTCTACGCCGAGGGCCGTTTCGAGGCGTCCACCTTTCTTCACCGCCGCCGCGCGCGCCGACGACCAGGTGATCTCCACCTTCTCGTGGAAGGAACTCGCCGACGCCGGCAAGCTCACCGCGGGCACGCTCACCGGCGCACCGGACAATGCGCTCAAAGTCGAGAATCGCGGCCCAGGCGCGATGAGCGCGACCGTCCTGACTATCGTGCAGCCGAAAATCACCACCGATTTCTACGCCGTCACCGGCGAAGTGCGCTACGACAATGTGGAGGGTGACGGCTTCCTAGAAATGTGGAGCCACTTCGGCGAAACGGCGGCGTATTTTTCCCGGACGCTCGGTGTGGCCGGGCCGATGGCGAAACTCACGGGCACTTCCGACTGGCGTGCGTTCACGCTCCCGTTCAACGCGAAGGGCGCGAGTTCGCGGCCAAGCAAGCTGATGGTAAACGTCCAGCTTCCTGGCAAAGGCGGCGTCTTCCTGCGGAATCTCAAGCTAGTCCAGAGCACGAGCTTTGACGGCGCCGCGACGCAGACCGGCAGTGGGTGCTCAGATCAAACGGCCAGCATCGTCGGCGGTGTCGGCGGCGCGCTCATCGGTTGCCTTGGCGCGCTAATCGAGTGGCTCGCGGCGCGGGGCAAGGCGCAACGCTTCGTCGTGAATGCCGTCCGCGTGCTCATCGGCGCCGGCGTGGCATTCGCATTGGGCGGACTTGCCGCCGTCGCGCTGCGACAGCCATACGGAGTGTGGTATGCGCTCCTGTTGCTCGGCGTGCTGGTGGTGATGATCTTCCCGTTTCGTCTCCGCAGTTATCAGGATCGCTACCGCGAATTTGAACTGCGGCGGATGACGTCGATGGACGCGACCGTACGATGAGCCGCTCACACGCGCCGGGTAAGAGGTAGTCTATTGAGTGTCCCGGTGTAATGCCTCACCGAGGACACATTATTCCCCCAGTAAAATGGCAACTTCGTCTTACGCGGACCGTCTGCGTTCTCGAGTCAGCCCGCCTCATGGTGGAGCGGACTCGTGCCTAGTAAGGAGTCTTTGTCCGCTGCGTCTGCCCGACTTACGCCACGACTATGCCCCTTCTTGATCACTGATTCCGCATCGTATACGCCATCATAAGCAGGTCTAAGAGAAAACTGACTTTGAATCAGCGGAACGTCACACGGAGGATTTCTTTGCCGAAAGTTTCAGACTTCTGCCAGAGCGAGATGCACACCGCCAAGTGAACCGGCAAGATGGCAGCTGATCCTTACTTCGAGCTGTCGATGATCTGCTGTGCGTTCCTGATCGCGGACTCGTCCGGCGCTTTGTCTTTCTTCAGGATGTCGATCGTCTTTTGCGCCGAAGCAATAGCTTCCTTTTTGTTGCCAAGCTTCGCCTGAATCTGCGCCTTCTTGTAGTGCATGAAGTAGGCGTCTGGGTTCTTCTCCAGCGCCTGGTCGATCCACCTCGCCGCCTGGTTCATGTCCTTGTTGTTGTCGTAGTAGAAGGCCGCGGCCTGATAGGCGGTGCGCGGGTCGAGCGGAGTCCCTGCGCTAACGACTGCATCGAGTTGGTTGCTTACCTGCTGGACATCGTCCGTGCTCAACTTCACCGGCACGCGCGTTTTATCCCAAAGAAAATTAAGCGTTGCGGAAGCGCCTTTCACATCAGCTAGCTCGATGGTGAACGTCTCGATCGTGACCGGAATCGGTTCCGGCTTCGCCGTGACACGCACGGCATCGTTCTCCTGCTTATAATCGGCCGTGCTCTGCACCTTCGCGTCCTTCGAAATGATGATGGTCCACTCGTCTGCTGTCGGAATCGTGAAGAGTGCGTACTCACCGGCCGGGATCTCCTTGCCGCCGATCATTACCCTGTCGCTAAACTTGATTTTGGTGACCGCGTTGGCGCCCGTGCGCCAGAGCTTACCGTAAGGTACCAGGCCGCCGAAGATCTCGCGATCGTTCTTGTTCGGGCGCGAATAATCCACCTCGACATCGGTCAACCCGACACGCTGTTTCACCACCGAACGCTGGCTGGCAGCAGGGAACTCTATTTTTTTCTCTTCCGCCGCCCACAGAGTGCCGAGTAGGAGCGGTTCCGCCACGACGGGAAGTGCGAACAAAGCGGAAAGGAAAAGCGAACGAAGACGTGAGAATTGGATCATAATATTCGGGATATTTAAGATGTCCTGATTTAAGCGGAGAAGATATTGCGAAGCGGGAGGAGTCAAATCGGCTTGGGCGCCTACCGTTAGCCTTTCGTCGAATGAACGCGGTCAGTAGCGAGTGACTTTGAATCGACTGTGTGGAGATGTTCTTTTACCTGAAATGGAAACATTATCCCATGCCAGCGGGCTGCAAGCTAGTAACCTTCACAGAACTGAAAGTGCATAGGATCCTTTCTGCCTTTGAAGTCACCACCATAAAAGAAACCAGCGTTCTGGAATATTTGCACTACTGCATCAGAAAAGCGCTGAGAGCTTCCCAGTGTATATTTTTCTGGCTCCAAGTCTATAGCGATACCCCATGAGTGAGTGGATGGATGTGTGCTCTTTCCTCTAATCGCGCGTACAGCATAAATACCACCGTAGTTTTGGACCTGATCTTGTAAGCTTGCTGCTTTGATATCTTCAAAGGCCTTCTGGAAATTCTCCACGATCAGGTAGTGACACCGGGCTCGTGTTACCTTTTCACCTTCGTAAAACAACGGGTATGGCAAGGTGAATGCCTCAATGTATCTTGCCTCGAAATTTGGGGTATCAAGATGTCCAAACGTATCAATGATTTCGTCTAAACCCACAGGTGTTGTTTCAAGCATGGATATCTCCTCTCAAATTGGGGATATGGATGGAATTTTTCCGTAATATTTTACGGAATTATTGCGTCCAATCCACTTGCTTGCCTGGGGAGAGTCCGATAAAATCTGAGTCATTGACCCCGTTCTATTGCCAGACCCGGTGGCCGGCAAGCCGAAAAAGAGATTGCTCGATCAGGTGCGGGGATGTGATGCGATTAAAACATTACAGCCCGAGGACAGAAACGGATGAATTGATTTCGTGTCAGATGTCGTACGCATTCCCGCTATCCGTTTCAAATCGCAGCACGGACTGGGTACGAGCCAGATGACTTTGAATCGTTTGTTGTGCCACCAAGTACGAGCTTTGGGCCGAGTTGAAGCGGCGCAAGTTTCTAAAGCGGACGGATTGCTTACGCGGTCATCGCGTGGCTGCTGATGCAGATAACGACGCAGGTTTTTCCATTTGTCGGCTTATGGCGCAATCGCACGGTCTTCAGCGGGCTTTGACGCCTGGGCCAATTCGCTGCCTGTTTTGCGATCGCTAATCACAAATGTGTTGTTTTCTCCGAGCGTCGACCACGGCCCGCGCGGTACTTCGCTAAACTCAACAAAGCGCCAGTCGGTTACATCCGTTTCGTTTAATCCGAGATAGTCACGCACAGCGGGAGAGACATCGAGACCTGCGCCTTTGTTCAGATTGGGGTTCGGACGTTGGTTGCCAAAGACATATTGCCAGTAGTCGGTGCGAAAAGGTCCTGCGTCTTCCCATTGCGCATAAACCGTTCGATTCCCCTTGCGAATCGCAACCCATCGATCCTTGCAGGTGGAAATGCCGGGGCCTTGGTACGCTTCCTTGAACCATGGAACGACGCGGGGCGCTTCCGATCGATGACCACTGGCGGCCTTGTCGTTGTATGGGAGAGCGCAGTAAAACGGGTTCTGTCGAGGCGTGAACTTTAGAGGAATCAAATTGCGCCGATGCGCGGGATTTGGATCGTCAAATCCGCCGTAACTTCTGCTCCAATTTTTGTCCCATGAGCTTATGCGGTTCGGCACCGGATTGTTTGCGCTCGGCTTCTCGCCGATCCAAAAGACAGTTGTCACGATATTCTTCTTCCACGGATAACGCTCTCCTGTGGCTGAGACACTCTGCCTAGTGCTTAAACATCCCGCGCTGATTGCTGCCAGCGCACCGATCGACAGGATCGATATTGCTTTCATCATACGCTTTCTTGTTTTTCTGCTCTCCGTCTCAGACGTTGTCGCGGACGCGTTCGCTTTGCGGTTCTTCCCTCAGCGCCACTCAATGGCACAACGAGTAAACTTTTTCCATCGGTCGTTGAAATTGCGACAGGTCTAGCGGGATCAACGTTAAGTAATTCCAGCACGGGCTTGTCTAGGATCAGGGCGAATGAATTTCCGTGCCGCACGAGCATTTTGATCATCTCCGGTGACTCATTGTACATACAATGTATCACCGTTCAAGTACCAATCTTCTACCCAAACATTGGTTCGCGGGGAGACCCCCCATCGGAGCCGAGCGCTTTCTCGTCAATGTTGAGCGGGCGCTCTCGGCCCCGATCATCCAGCCACCGCCACGGCTCTCAACGATCTGGCGGTGGCTTGTTTAGAGAAAAAAGCTTCGTTCGATAAGTTCCAGAATTTTCTGCGCGACGGGAACCGCTTCGTTGAATTTTCCGGCCTGGTATAGTTCATTAACCTGCTTGTTTAGGGACGAAAGCTTCGCTAAATCGTCTTGCCTGTCAGCCACGACGCCTCCAACCGGATCAGTATGGAATTTTTTGGAGCCTGTCGACACAATTCGCGCCGCCGGACCATTAGGAGGTCTAAAGACGCGATGACTAGTGATGCGCTAATTGAGAATTCAGCAGTAATTCGCACATTCTGATACTGCACGTTTATACAATAATTCATACGCTAATCAGCCTTGTCGGAATCTTCACCGGCTTCGTGGCCTTGTTTGGAATGCTAGCTTGCAAACGTAAGCAAGCACGCGCACGTCACGGGGCATCCGGGCATCACATCCGCTCAGCCGGGCGAGCGGTCGCTCCGTGGGCCAGATGTCAGGAATTTTGCGGCTTATCAGATCGGTAGCGTTTTTGGTAGCACCCGATGGTTGCGCCGTGACAACTGTGGTTAAGAGTCACTTGCTCTGCCAATTGAGCTAACGGTGCAAAGAAACTGTAGATTTGCGACTTTCGATTGCCGATTTTAGCAGAATTTCGGCCACCACGAAACCGATTAAGCATTCGTTTTCAAACCTGACGGCCATGACTGTAAGGGAACGGGCTCTGGATCGACTAATGAGCAAGGAAAGCCACTATGAAGACAAAAAGCTCACGGTTCGATCGCTTGGTTGCTCGGTATTATCCGGCGGTTTACAGCTTCGCCAGCCGCTTGACAGATGATCCTCGCGAAGCGATCGCGCTCACGCGGGGCGCATTCAATAGCGCGCGGAAGCAAGCGCAAAAATTACGTAATCCAACTGCGATCGCGCTGGTGCTGATCTCCGCAGTCATGCGTGCAGGACTTGCGTCCGCGTGATCTGAGTCGCGTACCTCAAATGTTTGCGTCGCGGCTGCCAGCGGCAGCCCTCTTTTTATGTGCTTAGAATTGCAACAGACCGAATTCACTCATATCACGATTTGGGCATAATGAAGGTCCTGTCTGTCAACGTGGGACTTCCCCGCGAAATCGAATGGAAGGGGAAGTTGGTCCGCACTTCTATATTCAAAGAGCCAGTGCCGGGTCGAGTTCGAGTCGCCCACCTCAATTTAGAAGGGGATCAGCAGTCTGACCTGTCGGTTCATGGAGGAATCGATAAGGCTATTTACGCCTATCCAGCGGAGCATTACCCATTCTGGCATCAGGAACTTCCTGGCACAGACCTCCCATGGGGAGTTTTCGGCGAGAACTTTACAACGGAGGGTTTGCTTGAGGAAACGGTTCACATCGGCGACCGCCTTCGGGTCGGTTCTGCAGAATTTGTCGTCACCCAACCTAGAATGCCCTGCTTCAAACTCGGCATTCGCTTCAACCGGCCGGATATCGTGAAGCGGTTCCTGCAGAGTGGCCGGTCTGGGTTCTACCTTGCGGTGGTTAAAGACGGGGAAGTCGCGGCTAGCGACTCCATAGAGTTGCTCAAACAAGATGAGCACGGCGTTACAGTCGCCGATATCGTGAGTCTGTACCGGAGCGACGCCAACAACCAGGACACGTTACGTCGCGTCAGCGAACTACCCTCACTTCCAAACAGCTGGCGAGAGTACTTTCGCAAGCGGCTTTGGAATCCCGACGATTGATAAGAGCGTAACACTTACTGCATCCCGGCCTTCGATCGCTTAGGCTTTGAGAACAGCGGCAGTTTTCCGAAAAGGAACTGGAACGGAATGGGACTACGCGCGGCCCATGCGTTCTCTTCGTGCTTGGCTTCGGGAAATGCGAGATAGAACAGTTCGGAGCCGGGGCGGTATCCTTTCCAGATGAGTCGATCCCGCATGCTGCGGGTGGCTTCATAATTGTCGCCGGGCCAGCCGCTATCGAGATAAATTCGAAGTTTTCGTTTTGGTTCGGACGAAACGCGGTCGAGCAGATTATCGCGATATGTGAACGTGCTCGAGAGACAGGCAATCTTGCCAAAGACGTACGAGCACTGCCATCCGAGATAGAACGAAACGACGCCACCCAGTGATGATCCCATCACTGCTGTCGTTGTGGGGCCTGGCAGCGTCCGGTACTTCGTGTCGATCAGCGGCTTGAGGCTTTCGACAAGGAACCGGCCGTAGTCTTCGTAGCCCGGCTGCGTATATTCGACCATCCGGTCGTGAGGATGAATTCCGACAACGATGACTTCCTCGATGGCGTTCATCTTATCCAGCATGTTAATCACTTCGTCAGTCCGCCACGTATTTCCGACGAACGCTTCTTCCTTGAAGAACAGGTTGTGCCCATCGTGCATGTACAGGACCGGATATTTTTTTAGGGTGTTCTCGTGATAACCGGGGGGAAGAAAAACGCGGAACCGATGTTGAACGCCGGAGGGGCTGGCGAGCGGCGGCATTAACTCGCACACGCTGCAATGCGTGTCGTCGCGGAAAAATGGATGGATCTCCAGCGGCGCGCCTGATGTTGCGATAGCGAGACAATTTTCACCGCGCGACCACATCGTCGCGCCATCGCGGAGCAAGACTGGCTTGAAATAGAAATATGGCCGTTCGGTTTCGATTTGAAATGTTGTCGTGCAGCCGTTGTGGCTAATGGCTTCGACATCCGTATTCCAATTCTCATCCGTGCGAAGCGCGATGCGCCCGCCGTCCTGCGGGTAAATGACTCGAATCGATTGTTTGTACGCGTTCATGATCGCATCGACACGATTTCATCGCGCAGTTCGCGTGCGATCTCCTTACGGTTGCCGGCTCGAATTTTCGGCGGCGAAAACGAATAGTTCGCCCGGATCTCGCGCTTCAAGAAAAGATTCAGGAGGTGCGGCACCAGTGTCATGTCTCGCCAATAGCAGACCTCATCGGCAACGGAGCCGTCCTCGAGAGCATAGTCGATCGAAGCGGCTGCAATCGGACAGCGAAGCCGCACAGCTGATTCGAGCAGCCCCGATTTGAATGGCAGCACCGTCGAGCCATCCGAGCTTGTACCTTCCGGAAAAACGACGACGAGTAAACCGTAACCGATAGCATTCCGGATAAGATCAACTGTTTTGGCGCTGGAAAATCTGCGTTCTCGGTCGACGAAAATTGTGCCGGCGGCGTGCGCCAACCAGCCGAAGAGCGGCCAGCTCGCCACATCGCGCTTGGCCACGAACACGGATGGCCGAATCGAGCTTAGAATAATGATATCGAGATAGCTGAGGTGATTGCTGACTAAAAGGCCCCGTGTTGGCATCGGACCGTGCGTTGTGACGCGAATTCCGAGAACGCGACAGGCGAATCGGCACCAGCAATGGAGCCATGCTGCACGCGCGTGAAGACGTCGCGCTCGCCGAGCGAACGAAAGAATAATCGCGTTCTGAACAAGTGCGCAGAGCGAGAAAAAGGCGACGGCGAACGCACGCCAGATTCCAAGAAATGCAATGCTTACCCATGTAGTTCTAGCCAGAATCGGTAATCCTGGTCGAACTCTGTGACGTCTAGCGGGATCAACGATCCCGCCTACAGCCGTATTATTCATCGGAGGAAATGCGCGCGCACAAGTGTAGGCAGCGCGTGAAGATCGAGCAGCGTCAGGAAATCGATTGTGCCAAACTCGCGATCGATGGCGGGTGGCCCACAGATTTTCGCGCCGATAGCCAGATACGCGCGCAGTAATCTTGATGATGCTGTAGCCGGGATCGGTGATCCCGGATGCCCCGAAGTTTTATCCCGTCCAGAGCCGGGATGACCCATCCCGGCTACAACTTTGAATTCCAGGCGCGGTTGGGTGCGAAGCGCAGGCTCGGCGAGATGACTCTGCAATTGTCGATACATCGCCGCGCCGTCCGTCGGATCCTGTGAAGTAAGCGAGCTGCATCCGATCAGAAATCGCGCATTACGTTCGACGGCATAACGTGCAATCCCCCGCCAGAGAAGGTGCAATAAATTGAAATTGCGGTGGTCAGCGTGCACGCAGGCGCGACCAAGCTCAATCGTTTCACAGCGCAACCGCTCGTACGGCGCGAAATCAAATTCGCGTTCGCTGTAATAGCCTATGTTTGCCGCCGCCAGCTGACCGGTCTGAAGTCGGTACGTGCCGACGATTTCTCCCGTCACGACTTCCTCGACGATTAAATGCTCGCAGAAGTCGTCGAACGGATCGGCATCCAGCCCGGTCGCGTGCGATTCGGCCAGTCCTTCGCCGAGCTCGACATTGAAAACTTCAAACCGCAACCGCTGGGCGCGACGCACCTCTTCCGCCCTTTGCGCTAGGCGCGCCACGTACTTTGGCCGCCTGGCTTTCGTCGTCTCGGTCGATTGTTTCGCTTTGGTCAGGATGTTCAATTGTGTTCTCCAATAATTTCACGGCCAGGGCTGTCCAGCCGGTTTGATGGCTTGCGCCGCAGCCACGGCCGGTTTCACCGTGGAAGTATTCATGGAAAAGCACCAGATCACG
>WNFV01007421.1_pt1 | contig 17392 bp, 18 predicted proteins | sample 5400101 | NCBI WGS metagenome assembly WNFV01 (sample SAMN13153361, study PRJNA577476) | soil metagenome | isolation source: 115 cm soil or saprolite under grassland replicate 1 | place: USA:California | collected 2016-06-15
GCTTCTATTTCTATTCGTCGCCGTAATCGTCTTCTGGGCGTTGGGCATTATGTCCGGCGCCGCTCAGAATGATAACCAATCGAAAGACGCGCGCGCCGCCGTCAACAAATTCTTCCTGCTGCTCAAGTCGCGATCATACCCGGCGCTCTACGAATTCCTCCCCTCCGATCTCCAGCGGCAAGTAACGCGAGAGCAGTTGGCGCTGAGCCTTATGCGCCTCGATTCATTCATCACGATCGAGCGTATGGAGGTCGGGCGCGTGCAGGCGCGCGGAGATTTCGCCGTCGTCAATACGACAATATATGGAAAGCTGAAGAAACCGGTGACGGACAATGGCGAGGAGATCAGCGAGGGCAGAGTCTCGGCGCAGCAGCTCCTGTTACGTGAGGGCGGCCGGTGGAAAGTGGTCACCGCCGACAACCGCACGCAATCCTATTTCCTCAAACGCAACGCCGAATTCAGCAAACAGTTTCAGCTCGCCCAGCCGAGGTTCGAGTTCAAACAGAAAGACAAGTGGACGGCCTTTGGCAAAGCAATGAAACCACAGTGATAACAGTGTGTAGTGGGTAGTGGGTAGTGGATAGTGGATAGTGGATAGCGGTTGGTCAAAGAGCGAAGGCGCCAATCACTATCCACTATCCACTATCCATTATCCACTACCCACTACCCACTACCCACTACCCACTACCCCATCTTCCCAATAGTCTGGCGCCACGCCAGCGCCTTTCTCAACACGTCCAACCGCGCGCGGTCCTGCTCGTCCGCCAGGCGCTCCAGTTGATCGACGATCGCCGAGAGCAGTTGGAAGGCGAACAGGCCGGCGTGGGTCATGACGTGCGAGTAATAATGCGCCTGCAGCCCGCCGCTCACCTGCCGCCCGCCGTAATGGAACGCGCGCACCTCGTCGTCGCTCATCGTCTCGACGTGGGAATTGATCGGCAGCACGACGCGCGGCGTGTCCTGTCGGCTTTCGTCTCCGCTCTTCCAGCCGAGCAACAAGATGGAAATCAGGACTCCCTGCTCGTTCAGATAATCGGGGCTGAAGACTGCGTTGAGTTTCGCGGGCGTGGACAGCCGCGGCCCGTAATTGCCGTATTCGGGGTTGATCAACTGCGAGTTATAGATCACGCCGACCACCTCCTCTTCGCCGACATTGATCTTGACGAACTGCCCGAATTGAAAATCGGCGGGCGACAGGTTTACGGAAGTTTCGAGCGAATCGAGCACACGCGCGAAATAATCGACGTGCGAATTCGATTTTGTAATCTTGGCGATCAGCATCGGGTTCCCTCCAAGAGTGGGACAGACTAAAGTCTGTCCCACTCTTCGGCCATTCTATTTGATCTTCCCCGGCCCCCACAACGCGCGCCCGGGCTTCGACCCAGTGTGCTCGCCGTCCTTCAAAACATGCGCGCCATTGACAAACACGTGTTTCACGCCGACGGCGAATTGGTGCGGTTGCTCGAAGGTGGCGCGGTCGGCGACGGTCTTCGGATCGAAGACGACGACGTCGGCGAAATATCCCTCCCTCAAAAACCCGCGACGATCGAGCTCCAGATTGGTCGCGGGCAGGCCCGTCAGACGGCGGATCGCTTCTTCAAGGGGAATGACCTTCTCTTCGCGGACGTATTTGCCTAGCAGCCGCGAGAAGTTTCCGTAAGCGCGCGGGTGCGTAGAGGATTTCAGGAACACGCCTTCGGCCGGCATCGAACCGGCGTCGGAGCCGAACGACACCCAGGGCAGCTTGATCTGCTTCTTGATGTTCTCCTCCGACATCATGAAATAGACCGTGCCCACTCGCGATTGGTCTTCGAGCACGAGGTTCATGATCGTGTCGGTGTAATCCTCGTTTCGCAGCTTCGCCACATCGGCCAGCGTCTTGCCGGTGTATTTCTTCAGGCCCTCGTTTTTGAAGCCGACGAGCAACGCGCGATCGGGCGACCCGGCGGCGATGAGCAGGTTTTCCCATTTGTCCGAAGGCGTGCGGATTTCTTCGGCGATCTTTTTACGCGTTTCGGGATCGCGCAGCCGTTTGTAGGCCGCGTCGTAACCGCCGTCCAGAACCCACGGCGGCATCGCGGCGTCGAGCCCGGTCGCGCCGGCCGGATATGTGTACATGTCGGCGGTGATCTTCAGCCCTTCGCTCCGGGCCTTTTCAACCATCGCGATCACCTGATCCATCTTTTGCCAGTTCGTTTTTCCGGCGGCCTTGAGGTGATAGATCTCCGCCGGAATGTCGGCCTCGCGCGCGATCCGCAACAGTTCTTCGACGGCTTGTGTCAGACGCGCGCCTTCGCTGCGCATGTGCGAGATGTATTTGCCTTTGTATTTCGCCGCGACCTTGCACATTTCGATCAGCTCTTCGGTCGAGGCGTAGAACGCGGGCGCGTAGATCAGCGAAGAGCCTATGCCGAGCGCGCCGGCTTCCATTTCGCGGCGCACAAGCTCGCGCATCTGATCCATTTGCTCCGGCGTGGCCTTCTTGTCTTCCAAGCCGACGACGTGCTCGCGGATCGTGGTCGCGCCGATGTAGGAGGCCACGTTGGCCGAGACGCCGCGCTTTTCGAGATATTGCAGGTATTCGGCCAGCGTCGTCCATTCGATTTCGAACTTCAGATCGCCTTGAGCCTCCTTGCGCCGCCGCTTCATCTCGTCGTCGTCACGCCCTGCCTGATGTCGCCCAGCGAACGCCCATCGACAACCAGGTCGTCAACCGCCCACGAAAGCATGTTGATGAATCCGGGCGCGACTGCGAGGCCGTTGGCGTCAATGACGGTCGCGGCCGTGGCGGACTTCAGATCGCCAATTGCGGCGATGCGGTCGCCCTTGACGCCGACATCGGCGCGACGGGGTTTGGCGCCCGTCCCGTCATAGACCACGCCATTTTTGATAATTGCGTCGTAAACGTTTTGCTGAGTCTGAGCGGAAGCAATGAGAGCTAGAGTAAGCGCAAGTACAAACAAGATAGTGAGTCGCATAGTCTTCCTTATAATTGTGAACTGGCGGCTTCACTTTGTGGTTGGCGAAATCAGTGAAGCCTCTGAAAATAACAACCCTTTGCATTTAATACGTTGATCGACGCCAACCAGGTTGCGCATCGCTTCCAGCGTGCAGTCTCGGTTAGACGGCCCATTGCTTTTTAGCGCGCATCCTGCCGAGACTGGACGCTGGAAGCGATGCGTACCCAGGCTCGCCTCTGGTTCATGCGCAGGCTCCAAATAATTTGAATCAGAAGTGTGATCTCAGGCAAAAGCCGGCTCTCCAACCGCCGGCGCTGTTTGACTGCGCTCCCCAACCAACGAAGCGAAGAGGCTGTCAAGCTCAGATTTAGGCCCGTTTATTGTATCACTGCGCCATTCGGCGTCGAAACGCATCAGCCGTGAATCAGAGGATGGTCACTACGTCGAATTGACGCATCTGGTTGTGAATGTCCGCCGGGTCTTTCCGATCAGGCCCGCCGTCCTCAGTGTAGGCCTTGAGCTGAGTAAGAGCGAAGGGCGTGGTCGTTCCCGCGCGCGCCGCGTATTCCCATTCGGCTTCACTCGGCAAACGATACTGGTAATGTCTGCCTTTGTTTTGCAGCCACAGCTCCCGGACGTTTGATGGGATAGCGTTGCTGAAGAATGACGCCGGGAGAAAGCGCTTCGGGAAACTCCTCAGGAGAAGTGGGGCGGACTTTAGTCCGCCCGGCTCGTGGACCCGGCTCATGGGCGGACTAAAGTCCGCCCCACTTCATCACCGAGCCATTCGGCGTCGAACTGCATCAGGCCGTGGATCAGGCGGTCGGTCATGATGTCGAATTGGTACATCTGGTTGTGAATGTCCGCCGGGTCTTTCCAGTCAGGCCTGCCGTCCTCAGTGTAGGCCTTGAGCGAGAGGAAGTAGGCGTTGTAAGGCAGATCAAGAGAGGGGATCCGCAGATCGAGCGTGTTGATCCCCTTTTTGACCGGCAGCGGCGTCGGGTGCGTGTCGATGTTGTTGACGCTGCCGACGAAGACGCCGTCGAAGCGATGCACGTCGACGGCGAACACCGGCTCAGGGTAATCGTCGTCGGCCTCCACGCGCAGCCGGATCATAACTTCTTCGCCGGTCTTGAGGATCCAAGCCGGTTCGCCGCGCGAATTGATCATCTCGACGTCGGTGAACCTGATCCTGCCGTTGCCCCAGCGCGAGCCGGTCAGCTTCAACTCGCGCAGAATGTCGTCGTGTTCGCGCGAAGCGATCCCCCCCTGACGGGCCGTATCGCGCAGCCGCTCTTCTTCGAGCCGCGCGCAGAACGCCTCGTAAGACGTGACGACCTCTTTCGCGTCGCCAACCATCGCCACGCGCCCCTGCTCCAGCCACAGCGCGCGCGCGCAAAACCGCTGGATCAGCTTCGGTTCATGCGAGACGAAGAGCACTGTCTTCCCGGCTTTGCGAAAATATTCCATCCGGTCGAGCGACTTGCGCTGGAAATAGACGTCGCCGACTGACAAGGCTTCGTCAATGATCAACACTTCGGGGTCGGCGTGGATCGCCGAAGCGAACGCCAGCCGCATCAACATCCCGGTCGAATAGGTCTTAACCGGCTGATCGATAAAACCTTCCAGCTCGGCGAAGCGGACGATCACGTCCATCCTTCGTCGCATCTCCTCTTCGCTGAAGCCCAGAATCTGTCCGCTCAGCAGGATGTTCTCGCGGCCTGTGTATTCCGGGTTGAAGCCGCTCCCCAGTTCGAGCAGCGCAGTCACGCGCCCTTCGACGCTCACACTCCCGCGCGTCGGCTGCAGGACGCCTGCTATGATCTGCAACAGAGTGGTCTTGCCCGCCCCGTTGCGGCCGATGACGCCCACCGCCTCGCCCGTTTCGACTTCCAGGCTAACGTCTTCGAGAGCCCAGAAATCGCGGTGATATTTGCGGCGCCCGCGAGCGCTTCCTGGACGCTGAAGGCGCTAGTGATGTTCGGCGTCGTCAGGATGACCAGCCCGCCCCATTTCATAATCCGGTTCAATTCCATGAGCATGTTCATCGGGTCTTCGCGCAGGTGTTCGATCAGTTCGCAACAGCGACCGGCTCTATGGCGAACGGTCGTTACGGCTCCCGGCGTTGTACCGCCGAGTGTTCCGAGTCGATCGGGCGCGCCCTTCGCCCGTCTTCTTGATGACTCGCTCGATAAAATCGAGGTAGCGGGCGGCGGAGCGGTTGATGTCGCATTCGGCGCGAACCCATTCGGCGGAGCGGCGGCTCAAGCGCGCGCGCAGAGTCCTACGCAGCGCCAACGCGCGCAGTCGCAGATACAGCTCTCGCTCCTCATTCTCCGTCGCCGCGACCTTCAGGCAAACGTCGTCCGGCAATTCGGCGAACTGGCCGAAATCGGTGACTACGACCGGAAGGCCCGCGCCTAGCGCGCGGATCAGCGTGCCTGAGGTTTCGCCCGCCGTCGGATAACGCAGATTGACCACCACGTCAACGGACTTGAGGTAGCGGAAGAAATCGTCCTCGGAGACGTAACCGGTCAGGCGCGCGCTCTCCCGCAACCCCATCTCCTCGATCAACGGCGCGACGCCCCCTTTCCGGTGATCTTCGCCCACCGCCAGAAACATCGCGTTAGGGACCTGCCCCAGCAACTGCTTGAACGCCGCGAGGACCGTCGGAATGCGCTTCGTTTGCGTGACGAAGCCGAATGAGGCGATCACCCAGGCGTCGTCGGGAATGCCCAGACTGCGACGGCATTCGATCCTGTCCATCCCGTCAATCTCGTACGCCCGGGGCGAGAGATGATGCGGGATGACCTCGACAGGAATATTTCCGTTCAGGCCTTCGAGATTCGAGGCCGCGTAAGCGTTGTGGACGATGACGCCCAGGCTGCCCCGTACGGCGCGGCGGTTGAGCGGCATCAGGAATTGCTGATAATCGCTGCTCAAGCCGTGGACGCGCATCTCGGCTACGCGCGCGCCCCTTCGGCCGTATGCGTAAAACATCTCGTCCCGGTAAGCGTTTTCGTCCTTGCGCGCCAAAGTCTTCCACGCGATCAGATGGTGCAGGCAACTCTCGTGCATGACAAGCAGCCCCGGCGTCCGGATCGCGCGGTCGTATATGTATTCGTGATAGGGGTTGTTCCCCATGTGATAGACGCAGAGGTCGAACGGTAGCCGGGCGTGAATCTCGTCGAAGTCGTTCGCGTCGTGAACCGAAAAACCCTCGCGGTCGCGGTTCCCGCGCAGTTCGTCCGCGTCCGCGACGAAGACGGAAATTTCCGCGCCCTTCGCCAGATACGGCAGAAGTTCGGAGTTGTAATCGGCGATCCCTGATTTGCTCGGAGGGAGCGGGGTGAAATAAGCGAGACGCATACGGTCGAGGATAGAGGATCGAGGATAGAGGATCGAGGATAGAGGATCGCGTCATCCCTCGATCCTCGATCCTCCATCCTCTATACTCGACCTAATTAGTTGGCGGGTTGCGCCTGCAACGCCGCCCTCGGCTTGCGAAGCCGATAAATAAAGGTTGCGAGCGCGCCGACGAAGAGAACTATCGCGATGAATTGCGAGGTCGACAGACCGATGATTTCGCCGCGCGGGTCGTCGCGCCAGTACTCGATAATGAACCGCGCGACCGAATAGAGCATCGCGTAGGCCAGTATCACCTGTCCTTCGAAACGGCGGCGGCGATGGACCAACAGCAACACGGCCAGGATCAGCAGAGCGGCCCCGACCTCGTAAAGCTGCGTCGGATGCAGCTTGAGCGGCGCGAGCCATCCGCCCTGATCGGCCAGGCGTTCGGCCCAGACGTTTTTTATCGGGTCGGCGAGATGGTTGACCATCGTCGGGACGCCTGTGATTTCGTGACCTTTTTCGCTGAAATGGACGCCATACCAGCCGGTCGTGGGTCTGCCCCAGCAGCATCCGGCGCTGAAGCATCCCAGACGTCCGATCGCCTGGCCGAGGATGACGCCTGGAGCGAACGCGTCAGCCGTTCGCCACCACGGGAGCTTGTAATAGCGCATGACAATCACCGAGGCGATTACCGCCGCGATGAACCCGCCGTAATAGACCCCGCCCGAGCGGAGGAAATCGAGCGTGAAGATCTGGCGCGGGTTGTCGCGGTATGTGACATCCCATTCGGCTATCACCATCAGCGCCTTCGATCCGATCAGCGAGGCCGCCAATACCCACAAGCCCAGGTCGATGACTTTCTGTCTGCCTAACCCGTCGCGCGCCGCCAGCCGCGCCATCAGGAGCAGCCCGGCGAGGAACGCCACCGCAAGCAGAAAGCCGTAGGTGTTAATACTGAAACTGGTGTACGGAATCTTGAATAGTTCAGGAAACATATTGACTGTCTTGGATCAACTTTCTGAAGAGCCGACGCCGGTCTCCTCCGGCGCGGGAGTCGGCGCCTCAACGCCGCCTAAGGAGCGTATTCTCGCCGCCCTCTCCTCGCGCAACATTTCCAGCGCCAGCAATACGGCGCCGACGCAGATCGCGGAGTCAGCGACATTGAATGTCGGCCAACTGTAAAGACTTTGCCAATGCAATTCGATGAAATCCACAACCTCGCCCAGCCGGACGCGGTCAATCATATTGCCGACGATGCCCGCCATCAACAACGCCAGCGAAACATTCAACCACGGCTTGTCAGCCGGGGCGCGCCTGAAATAACTGAACACGAACAGAGCGGCGATGAGAGAAACGGCGGACAGTATCCACCGAATGTCGAATTGGCTGTCGGCGAACAGGCTGAACGCCACCCCGCGATTGGTCGCATAACTCAACCGGAAGAGCCCCGGAATGACCTCGACATAGGGGACCGGCTTGAGAGACGTCGTCGCCCACGCCTTGGTCAATTGATCGGCGACGAGCACGACAGCGGCGCACAACAGATAAGCCGATTTGGTTCTCATTATTCGCAACAAATTCAATCTCGAACTTCTTCGATTACGGATTCGCCTCGCGAGAAGTCGCCCGACGTCCACTGCCAGACTTCGCGCAAACGCAACCGGCCGTCGGGCAGAATCTCCGGAGTCGACCGGCATTTTCCGGTCATCAACTCGCCGGCGGAGTTCAAGTGCTGGTAACGCATGTCGAGGCGATCGCCCTCATCAACCTTCGCGATCAGTGAGCCGAAGATAATAGCGCCGCCTCGATAAGTGGCCCACACCACGTCGCCTTCGTGATGGTAGTGAAAAATGGTCGCGGAACCTACCTTTCCGTTATCCGAATTGCTCACGGAGACAAAGCGGCGATTGTCGTAATTGATTCGATTCGGCGCCATTCGACCCGTTCGACCATGGATAGTTTACCCGCCCAGGGCTATCGCGCCAATATCTCGTCCAGATTGGCCACGCAGCGCCGGCATGCGCCCGGATATCTCGCGTCGGAGCCGACGTCGGTCGTGTAATCCCAGCAGCGTTCGCACTTCTTGCCGTCGGCCTCGTCGACTTTCACGCTCAACTCCGCGCCTTCCCTCAATTCGACCTTTGAGACTTTGAAGTCGAAGCGCAGGTCTTCGCCGAACGATTCGAGGAAGGCTTTCGTCTCAGGCACGGCGGTGATCGTGACTTTGGCGTCCTGCCCCGAGCGGATCAGCTTGGCGTTACGCGCATCCTCCAGGGCCTTCATCACCGAGCCGCGAATCTCAAACAAACGTTCATATCGTTTGAGCAGATCTTCGTCGCGCCAGGCCTCCTCATAAGCCGGAAACTCGGCCAGGTGAACCGACTTCGCTTCGTCGAGCGCGCCCGGAATGTTCTCCCAGATTTCGTCGGAGGTGAACGCCAGCACCGGCGCCAGCAATCGCGTCAGGCGATGGACGATCTCGTAAAGGGCCGTCTGCGCGGAACGACGCCCGAGCGACTTTGGCGCGTAGGTGTAGAGACGGTCCTTCAAAATGTCGAAATACAATGCCGAAAGCTCGACGGTCGCGAAGTTGTAGACTGCGTGATAAACGTCCGTGAACTCGTAGTCGCGGTAAGCGTCGAGCGAGCGCTTCGTCACCTCGTTCAATTGGGCCAGCGCCCACCGGTCAATTTCGAACATCTGATCGAACCGGACGCGGTCGCGCTTCGGGTCGAACCCGGCGAGATTGCCCAGGCAGTTGCGGGCCGTGTTGCGCAGCTTGCGGTAAGCGTCGGCGACGCGTTTGAGGATTTGGTCAGAGACGCGCATGTCCTCATGGTAATTGAGCGCCGCGCACCACAACCGCAAAACATCGGCGCCCATCGCCTTGATCACGTCATCCGACTCGACGGTGTTGCCTTTCGACTTCGACATCTTCTCGCCCTTCTCGTCGACTGTCCAGCCGTAGGTGATCACCTCGCGATAGGGGGGCTCGCCTTTCGCTTCCAACCCCACAACCAGTGACGAATTGAACCAGCCGCGGAATTGATCGCCGCCTTCCAGATAGACGTCCGCCGGGTAAGGCAATCCGCGCGGTTCGAGCACGGCTATCGAGCTCGATCCCGAATCGAGCCACACGTCAAGAATGTCCATCTCCTTTCTCAACTTGTTCGACCCGCAACCGCATTTCGTTCCGGGCGGAACCAGCTCAGAGGCCTCGCGCTCGTACCAGGCGTCGGCGGACTCCCTCTCGAAGACCTGCGCGACGTATTCGATCACTTTCGGATCGACCAGCGACTCTCCGCAATCCTCGCAGTAGAAGACGGTGATCGGCACGCCCCACACGCGCTGGCGCGAGATGCACCAGTCGGGGCGATCCCTGAACATATTCTTCATCCGCTCATTGCCCCACTCCGGCGCCCACTGAACCCGGTCGCAGGCGGCGATCGCGCGCTCGTTCAAGCCGGTCGCCGTCATCGAGATGAACCATTGAGGCGTGGCGCGGAAAATCACCGGTTTGTGGCAGCGCCAACAATGCGGATATTGGTGCTCGTACTTTTCCTCGTGCAGCAACACGCCTTTCTCGCGCATATATGCGACGATCTTCGGATTGGCGTCGAAGACCTGCTCGCCGGCGAAACGCTCCACGACTTTCGTGAAGACCCCGCGGTCGTCCACGGGATTGTAGATTTCGAGGCCGTACTGTTTGCCGATGACGTAGTCGTCGTAGCCATGTCCGGGCGCCGTATGTACCGCGCCCGTGCCCGCTTCGAGCGTGACGTGATCGCCCAGCATCAACAGGCTGTCGCGATTGATGAACGCGTGACGCGCTTTCAGCCGATCGAATTTTTCGCCGCTGATTGTCGCGACGACTTTGGGTTTACCCCAGCCGAGCTTTTCGGAAACCTGTTCGAGCAAACCGCTGGCGACGATGAAGACCTCGTCGCCGACCTCGACCGCGCTGTATTCGAACGCCGGATTGAAAGCGATTCCCAGGTTGGCGGGCAGCGTCCACGGCGTGGTCGTCCAGATGACGATACTCACATTGCGGCCTTCGAGCGCGCGATCAACTCTGGCGGCGTCAGGGAACGGGAATTTGACGTAGACCGACGGGCTGGTGTGATCTTCGTATTCGACCTCGGCCTCGGCGAGCGCCGTCTGGTCCCTGATACACCAATGGACCGGGCGCGATCCTTTGTAGATCGCCCCCTCCTCGACGAATTCGCCGAAGACGCGGACGATGGTCGCCTGGTATTTCGGGTCCATCGTCATATAAGGGTTTTCCCACTCGCCGAAGATGCCCAGGCGTTTGAAATCCTCGCGCTGCAGCGCCAGGAATTTTTCGGCGTGTTTGCGCGCGGCGCGGCGGATTTCGAGTTTGCTCATCTGCCCCTTCTTCGCGCCCAGGGCCTTATCGACCTGAATCTCTATCGGCAGTCCGTGACAATCCCAGCCGGGAATATATGGAGTCCAATGACCCATCATCGATCGCGACTTGATGCAGAAATCTTTGAGAATTTTGTTGAGCGCTGTTCCCAGGTGAACGAGCCCGTTGGCGTACGGCGGGCCGTCGTGCAGCACGTAAAGCGGGCGGCCCGCGCGGGCTTCGCGCAGCCGCTCATAAACGTCCATCTCTTCCCACTTCTTCAATCGCGCGGGTTCGCGCTGCGCCAGATTGCCTCTGAGAGGAAAAGTCGTATCGGGAAGAGTGATTGTGGTTTTGAGGTCTACTTTCGCTTCTGTTTCCATAATTCTTCATGCAGCCCTGTTGGCGTGTCGTGCGGTCTTCAGGGGCCGTTGAAATAAAGCCCGATGATACCGTAAAGGCTGGCTATAAAAAAGCGGCGGCGCCTTTCAATACAGGTTGAAATAGTATTCGAGGCTGCCAATTACAGATATCGGTTTGCCGTCCCTCATTGCGGGAGTAAATCTGATCTTGCGCGCGGCCGCAATCGCCTGTCCCGTCAAACCGTGGCTCAACCCCTGAAGGACCAAAATGTGTTTGAGAAACCCTTCATCGGCAAAGACGACCAAAAGAATCACAGTTCCTTATTAACGCCTGAGAGTAGTCGGGTTTGATCTTCAAAGCCTCTTCGGCATTGGCCAAGGCTTCCGCCTCCTGTTTCTGCCTCAAACGAGCCCAGCCGGCGATATAGAGCGATTCAAAATTCTTCGGATCGAGCTCCACCGCCTTTTCGGCGTTCTTCACAGCGCCTTTGTTGTCATTGCTAAGTAACTGCATATACGCCATCGCCGTGTAACTCGGGGCGAAATCGGGTTTCAATGACATTGTCTTCTCAAAGGCTTTGCGGGCGTCCTTGATTTCGCCGACGCGATGCAATGATAAGCCGAGATAGTACCAGGCGTCAGAATCCTTCTGTTGCTTCTTAACGGCCTTTTTCAGAGCTTCCACCGCCTCACTGAAATTGCCTTTACGATAAAGCTCAATCCCCCGCTCCTTTTCGGGCGCCTGAGACGTCTCTTGGGCAAAGACGGAATGGCGTGACCAAACGATCAACGAGAAAAAACAACAGTGCAAAATTATTGCAGTGCGAGATCGGCGCATGTAAGGCTCCTAGGAAAATCCCTGGGTACGCGTCGCTTCCAGCGCGCAGTCGTGGATGGAAAACCCATCGGAGGCCAGCAGCGCGCCGTGGGCCGGATGAGCGCGATTGCAAGCGAAAATTATTCAACGCAAGCGCGGCGACATCGGGAGCGTCTGCTTCCGATCAATGCGTCTCTCGCCGAAACTGCGCGCTGGAAGCGACGCGTACCCAGGGGCGATTTTCATTGCTTCAGGGCTTTGAAACTGATGTGAAGGCTCCCGGGAAAATGTAGGGCAAAGAGGCAGAGAGCAAGAAGCAGGTCGCTAAATGACAAACAGCTCGCGCAGTGATTGTTGCGCAAGCCGTTTTGTCAAAGACTGGACAATCAGATCAGATGAACAACTCTTCGTCCTGATAGGCGCGGTTGACCGGCAGACGCCTGCCGGTGAACAGGACTTCGATTGCGCGCCGCAATCCGAACATTACGTACGAAAATTCTCGCGCCGGTTCGAGCACGCTGTGTTGCACCATGGCCGTGGCGCGCGCGAACTGATCGGTCGCGGATGCGAGCGTGTCCTGCACTTTGTCCATTTTTTCGCGGGCGCGTTCGACTTCGCGGCGGGCGATGGCTGTCGTGTCCCCGAGCAGATGTTTGACTTCGGCGACCTCATCCTTGGCCATCTCGGCGATGGCCGAAAGATGCTGCGCCCCCTGCGAGAAATAGCCCCCGGCCTCTTTCAACTCGGCCATCACGCCATGCGCCATCTTCAAGACGGGCTCGGTGTTGTTGAGAAGGTATTCGGCGCGGGTCTGAAGCTCGCCCGTCCGCTCGATGACCGCGACCACCCGTCTGGCCAGAAGGAGAAATCCGAAGAAAACCACAGCCTGGACGACTATCAACAACGCGACCGCGCCGCCGATGATATAAAGTATAGCGCTATTCACTACTCACTCTCCATAGTGAGTAGTGGATAGTGGGCAGTGGGCAGTTATCGCTACCCACTATCCACTATCCACTGCCCACTTTAAAGTTAACTCTCCTCGACCGCCGCGCTGGCCTTGCCCTGATCGGCCTTTTTGGCTTCGCGGTAGCCTTGCTTGCCGGCTTCGATGGCTGCGGAGAATTGGCCCTTTTGACGACTGATCAAATCCTTGCCGCGGTCGGTCAAATCGCTGACCGCCTCTTTTCCGCGCGAGGTCAGATCGGACGCGCGTTCGACGCCGGTCTGGTAAACCTCGCTGGCGCGTTCGCCGATTTCGCGCCCGGTGTCCCGGGCTTTATCCAGCCCCTTACGCGTCGCGTCGGCGATGTCAGAACGAAGCTCGCTGCCCGTTTTTGGGGCGAAGAGCAACGCGGTGATCGCGCCTATGCCTGCGCCGACCAGGAAGTAGACCAGTTTATCCGCGCCGCCGCCACCTTGATTTTCTGCCATGACTCTACCCTCCAATTAAGATGATTCCGGGGCGCCATAACCACCCCGGAAATGCGAGCGCAAGCCGCCGCTTGCGCGTCGAACCATTGATAAATACTGACGATTTGAACCGGCGCGCAATATAGCATCGGAACCTGCGCGACTTCAAGGAAGCGCCAGATTGACACTCCCACAAGCGCGAAGCTACAATGGCCCTCGAACTCAACATCCATAATAAGGCATCGATAAGTCTTCAAGGAGATCTCCATGAACAACCTGCTTTTATTTTGGGGGGCGCCGGGTGGCTGGGAATTGATCGTCATCCTCGTTATTGTCCTCATACTCTTTGGCGCAAATCGCCTGCCCCAGCTTGCCAAAGGCATGGGCGAGAGCATCCGCAATTTCAAACAGGGAATGACCGAAACCGAAGTTGAGGATGAGAAGTCAAGCGGCAAGGACAAGCCCAAATCCGCCTGACGTCGTCTCATGCGAAGTTACCTGGCTACGGCCAGCTCACTGACATTCATCGTCCCTGCGCGCGAACTTTCGCCGCCAAAGCAATGGCACGCAAACGGAACAACGCCTATCGGCGCCCTCGCCAGGCGCCGGGCTCAGAAAGGTCATATTACGCTTACCAGGTCGACCTGCCTGCTCCCGCGACTTCACGCGCTGAGTTGATGCGAATGGTGCGCGGCGGCGAAGACACCTACCTGGAGCTCAAAGTCCGCTTCAGCAACGTCGAAAAATTGACCGCCGAGATCATCGCGCTGGCCAACACCGCGGGCGGCGCGATGGTTTTCGGAGTCAACGACCAGTTGCGCGTCGAGGGCGTGGAAGACCCGGAAGCCGTTGAGACGCAGTTGCGCGACATCTGCTCCAATTACATTCAACCGCCCGTCTTCCCATACATCAACAAGGTCGCCTTCGACAGCGGACGCCGCCTGGTCATTCTGGAAGTGGACACCGACGACCGACCGCACCGCACGCTCGACGACCGATTTTACATCCGGGAAGGCTCGACGAAGCGCGAGGCCACGCGCGAAGAGCTTTCGCTGCTTATGCGCGACTCGCGACTGACGGGCTTCGAGCAGGTCCCGGTCTTCGACGCCGAGATCGAGAGCGACATCGACGAATCGCTCTTCTGGAGCTACGTCCGCGGCGTCAACCCCGGCTACTGGGGCGAATCGACAAAAGGATTTCCGACTGATTCCGCGTTGCGCGACATGGGGTTGGTCGTGAAGGTCGAAGACGAGTTGTTTCTTACGGCGGGAGGCCTGTTGTTATTCGGGTTGAACGACCGCCTGGCCGACCTGGCGCCGCAAGCCAATCTGCGGGTCACGCGGTACAGCGGCGACGACCAAAACTCGCCGGTCATCGAGCAATCAATTCTGCAAGGCAATCTCTTTTGCCTCTTCGACGGCGCCTTGGGCTTTATCAATCGCTACGTCGACCTGTGGGACGCCCGCCCGTCGCGCAAAGCCAGGGAGCAGAAGACCGGAGAAGACTCCTTCCTGCAAAGCCGCGCCGCTTACCACCGCGGGGCGATCATCGAAGCCCTGACCAACTCGCTCGTCCACCGCGACTGGAGCGAGCGCGTCCGAGTGGCGCGGATCAACATCTACGACGACGGCGTCGAATTCATCAACCCGTCGCAGCCGATCGAGCTGCCAGTCATCTCTCTGCGCTACGGCGTCGCCGCCCCGCACAATCCGCGCATGAAACCGATCTTCTCAAATCAGCATTACGGATTGCCGATGGCGCGTGGAGGCGTGCCGATGATCTGCGCCGAGGCCACCAACTTCTCCCGCCGCGCCCCCGAAGGCCCTTCGATCACAAATGGCGAATTCAGATTGAAGATTTACGGGCTCCGTTGAGACTGCTTGCATAGAAAACCATTCGACGGGACCCGGTCGCTACCGCTCCCGGTACCGTACCGTTGCCAATCTAAAAACCGCGAAGAAACGAAGACCACGAAGAAAGAAGAAAAGATTCAACCTTCTTCTTTCTTCGTGGTCTTCGTTTCTTCGCGGTTTTTACAGAGAGTTTATGCCTTTTTTGCTTCCATTCTCTCGGTAATTCAGCGGGCGGGTCAGGCAAGATTATTCAACACGCGCAACTCGCGCCGGCGGCCCTGCGCTTCCTGCTCGGCGAGGATGGCTTCGCTGATTTTATGCGCGTTCTCCGGTTTGTGTTCGTGCGCGTGATAGCTGGAACGAACGAGCGGGCCTCGAAACCCCATCTCCAATCCGGCGCGTTTGAAATCTGCGAACTCCTCCGGCGTGTAATATCTCTCGACCGGCAGCCGGCGTTCGGCGGGTTGCAGGTATTGTCCGACCGTCAGGACATCGCAATCGACTGCGCGCAGGTCGCGCATCGTTTCGATTATCTCTTCGGCCGTCTCGCCGAGGCCGACCATGATCCCGGATTTGGTCAGCATCCCGCGCCGTTCTCGGTCGCGACGTTCGGCGGCTCGCGCCAGCAATTTCATCGTCCATTCGCGATATCGCGCGTGAGGGCGGACGCGGCGGTAGAGGCGCGGGACGGTCTCGGTGTTGTGGTTGAGCACGTCCGGCCGCGCGTCGAGAACGACGTCGAGCGCGTCGTCATTGCCCTCGAAATCAGGAATCAGAACCTCGACCTTGCAATCGGGGTTGAGCGCGCGAACTGCGCGAATCGTCGCAGCCCAGTGCTCCGCCCCGCCGTCGCTCTTGTCGTCGCGATTGACGCCGGTGATTACCGCGTGCCGCAGGTTCAATTTGCGCACTGCCTCGGCGACATGCGCAGGCTCGTCGTGGTCGAGCGGCTTCGGCTCGCCCTTGCTGACGGCGCAGAACCCGCAGCGGCGCGTGCAAACGTCGCCCGCGATCATAAAAGTCGCGGTGCGGTTCGACCAGCACTCGTATATGTTCGGGCAGCGCGCCTCCTGGCAGACGGTGTGCAGGTCGAGTTCGTTGAGCGTTCGCCGCACTTCCAGGAAGTCCTCACCCATGTTGAGCCTGATTTTCAACCAGCTCGGTTTGGGTATTCTCTGTGTCGCTTTGTTCATACGACATACTTTAATTTGCCGTGGGGGTTAGCGCAAATACCTTGTCGTCCTCTCGGCAGGCGCAAGATCCCAGGTTTACAATTTCGGCGTGCGGCTTTATCATCGCCCGCCCTCGACCGAGTCGATTAGTTATTAACAGCCTGCAACCGTCCCCCGAAACGAACAATCTAGATCGGTCTTCAATTGCGTATACGGGATCAGCAACTGGTGTTTGCAGCAATAGAACGCGTATGACGCGGATTCAACGGATCATCGCGGATAAGACCAAAAAAGATGAGCGCCAACCCGCTCTATCTGCGCCATCCGCGTTCTATTAAATAATCTGTACGCTGATCTGAAAACCGCCCAAGAATCTGAAAACAGATGAGGAGCAATATGGAAAAGAAGCAAAAAAATCCCCGCTCGACGGAACCAAATTCCGATCCCAAAGCCTTTGAACGGGAATCGACCACGGACCCGGACGACCGCGCTGCAGATCGGCCTAAGGGAATGCCGATGCATACGCGCATCCTGATCGGGTTGGGGGTGGGGTTGGTGACGGGCATTGCGGCCAACTTGATCCTCGGAGGCGACCATCCACGCGTCATCTGGCTGATCTCCAATATTACCGAGCCGATTGGCACGCTCTTCCTGCGCCTGCTGCTGATGATCGTCATCCCTCTCGTTTTTTCGTCGTTGGTCGTTGGGGTAGCGGGGGTGGGCGACGTGCGCAAGCTAGGGCGTATCGGGCTGAAATCCTTCGGTAAGACCCTTGTGCTTTCAGCGATTTCAGTGGCGATCGGGCTGACATTGGCCAATACGATCCGGCCCGGCAAACGCATCGATCCAACGACGGCGACTGCGCTCCAACAGCGTTATGGCTCCGCGGCGACCAGTACCGTGGATGCCGCGAGGAGGGCAGGCGCCGCACCCGAATCTCCGCTCATGCAGGTGGTCAGGACTGTGGTTCCGTCCAATCCGGTGTACGCGCTCGCGTCCGAAAATCAGAACATGCTCCACCTGATGTTCTTCGCCCTGATGATCGGCATCGCCATTACGCTTATTCCGGCGGCGACCGCTGCGCCGCTGATGCGTGGC
>WNFV01008482.1_pt1 | contig 17388 bp, 17 predicted proteins | sample 5400101 | NCBI WGS metagenome assembly WNFV01 (sample SAMN13153361, study PRJNA577476) | soil metagenome | isolation source: 115 cm soil or saprolite under grassland replicate 1 | place: USA:California | collected 2016-06-15
GCGGGATCGTCTTTTCGACGAAGCGTCCGAAGCCGGTGTTGATCCCGTACGTGTGCTCGCCCGCCACGCCGCTGGCCGCCTTCTCGACCAGCTCGCGCGCGGCGCGCATCCGCCCGCGCCCGTCCTCGGAGAGCCCGGCGGGCACGCGCTCGATCGCGACCGCCCAGACGTCCTCGACTCGGAGATCGTCGCCGTTCAAGAGCACGGCCGTGGTAACCGCCATCGTGAGCAAGTCTAGAGCGCGGCCGGAGAGACCCTCGCCCCCGCGCGCGCTCAGTCGTCAAGCAGACGGAGCTCGAGCACCCGGGTCGAATCGAGGCCATGGATCCTGAGCACCGCCCCCGCGGCGTCGACTGCGGCTCCGGCGGGCATCAGGCCCACGAGCTCGCAACCGACGACCTCCGCGCCGTGGGCGTGGGCCTCGGCGACGACGCGCTCGACGATCTCGTGCAGCGCCGAGGCTTCCCAGTCGGTCACGTTCATGCTCACCTGAACGAGCCCGGCGCTCGGCAAGTCGAGCCCGAGTGCTCGGACCCCGGGGAAACCCCCGTCGCGCTCCCGGACGATGGCGGCGATCTCGCGCGCGACCTGGGCGTCACGCGCGCGAAGATTCACGTTGAACGCGATCAGGGGCCGGCGGACACCGACGAGCACTGCACCGGCGGTTGGATGGAGACGGCTCGGGCCCCGGTCCGGGGACAACTCGCCCTCGTCGACGCGCCGCTGCAGTTCTTCCGGCCCTCCCCGGCGATAGAACGCCGGCTCGCGACCGTCTTCGGTCAGCCGGCCGTAGAAGAAGACCGGCAGCTCGAGGTCCGACGAGATCCGATCGGCCAGCTCCAGCGCGGCCGCCCGCGCGTCCGGCTCGTGCTCGGGCCGCAGGAAGACGAAGGGGACGACGTCGGCGGCGCCGACGCGGGGATGGGCGCCCTGATGGCGACCGAGATCGATGAGCTCCACGGCACGGCGAATCCCCGCCTCAAGCGTGTCGACGAGCTCCTGGCCCGAGCCCACGAGGGTGTAGACGGACCGGTGATGATCGGCGTCGGCATGCACGTCGAGGAGCCGCGCCGGCCTGGACATCGCCTCGCGCAGAGCGGCGAGCGTCGCCTCGTCGCGGCCTTCCGACAGATTGGGCACGGACTCGAGCGGAAGCGGCACGGCGCCAGCATAGAAGGGTGAAAGGAGGCCGTCGCTAGACTCGAAGTTGGTGTCCATCGAGACGACAAAGCACCCTCATCTCAGGATCTTCACGCGGCTGCTCGGGTTCCTGCGGCCGTACCGCTGGTCCCTCGCCGTCTCGATCGTGCTCGCGGCTGCGTCTCAGGCCGCGTCGATCGCGCTCATCCGTCTGACACAGAGCGTCATCGACGACGCGATCCGCCCGCAAGACCACCGCATGCTCTGGATCCTGGTCGGGATCATCGCGGGGCTAGGAGCGGTGAAGGCGCTGCTCATGGTCGGCCGCCGCTTCATCTCGGGAAGGCAGGCGCTCGGCGTCGAGTTCGACATGAGAAACGCCCTCTACGGGCACCTGCTCCGTCTCTCGTTCGGCTTCTACGACCGCCACCAGACCGGGCAGCTGATGTCGCGCGCCACGGTCGACCTCCAGGGCGTGCGCTTCTTCCTCGGCTACGGCCTCATCTTCTTCTCCCAGAACCTCTTCACCATCATCGGCGCGACCGCGATCATGTTCTGGACGGATTGGCGCCTGGCGCTCGTCGCACTCGCGATCACGCCGATCTTGATCATCCTCGCCTACCGGTACAGCCACGTCTCGCACCCGGTTCTCCGCGACGTTCAGCAGAAGATGGCCGACGTCGCCACGGTGGCCGAGGAAAACATCGTCGGCGTCCACGTAGTCAAGTCGTTCGCGCAGGAGGAGAAGGAGCAGGAGAAGTTCGCGCGCCGCTCGGAGGCGGTCTTCGAGCGAACGATCGACGCGAACCGGCAGCGGTCGCTCTACGTCCCCCTCCTCTCGTTCATCCCGCTCCTCGCGCAGGCGGCCATTCTCCTCGTCGGAGGCTGGATGGTCGTGCACGACCAGCTGACCGTCGGCGAGTTCTTCGCCTTCAATCTCTACGTCTCCATGCTGATCATGCCGCTGCGAATGCTCGGCATGTGGATCGGGCAGTCGCAGCGGGCGACAGCGTCCGGCGAGCGCATCTTTCAGGTCCTCGACGAGCCCGAGGAGATCGCCGACCGACCGGGGGCCGTCGACCTTCCCCCCGGCGAGGGGCGCATCGTCTTCGAGAGCGTGACGTTCGGCTACGACCGCGAACGCCCGGTGCTGGACGGCATCGAGCTCGAGATCGAGCCGGGCAGCAATGTGGCGGTGATCGGCCACACGGGTTCGGGCAAGACGACCCTTACGGCCCTCGTCCCGCGCTTCTATGACGTCACCGCAGGCCGTCTGACCGTGGACGGCGCCGATGTGCGCGATGTGACCCTGACCTCGCTCCGCCGCGCAATCGCCGTCATCTCGCAGGATCCCTTCCTCTTCTCGACGACGGTGCGCGAGAACATCGCCTTCGGCGCGCCGGCTGCCACGGACGACGAAATCGAGCGCGCCGCGCGACGAGCCCAGGCTCACGAGTTCATCGCCGACCTACCGCAGGGCTACGACACGATCATCGGAGAGCGCGGCATCACGCTCTCCGGCGGCCAGCGCCAGCGAATCGCCATCGCCCGCGCGATCGTCACGAACCCGCGCATCCTCATCCTCGACGACGCCACCGCCTCCGTCGATGCAACGACGGAGGCGAAGATCAGGATCGGCCTGCGGGAGGCGATGGAGGGCCGGACGACGCTGATCATCGCCCACCGGCTCTCCACCATCTCGCTAGCGAACGAGATCGTCGTCCTCGACCACGGCCGCATCGCGGCGCGCGGCACGCAGAGCGAGCTCGCCGAAACCAGCGCGGTGTATCGCGAGATCTACGAGCACGGGATGATCGAGCAGGAGTTCATCGCCCGGCTGGAGGCCACGGCGTGACGGCGCGCTTTTGGCACGAGCGGCGCGCCACGGGCGCGAATTTCGGCGTTAGGCTGACGCCGTCGGGTTGGGGAGGTGGGTTTCCCACACTCGCGCGCGTAATTCGTGGGAGCCGGCGATGAGGGTCTGGCAGCCCGGGAGTCACTTGACGATGCAGCGCGGCGCCGAGGTCGCCGACTGGTCCTGGCGCCGCACGGCCCGCCGCATTTCGACGCTTGCCCGCCTCGCGAGCCGCTACAAGCTGCGCACCAGCCTGGCCGTCGCGAGCCTCCTCGCCGCGACGCTCACTGCGCTCGCACCCCCGTACCTCGCCAAGCTCGCTCTCGACGATGGGATCCGCGACCAGGACTACCGCGCCGTCGTCATCGTGGTCATCGTCTTCGTCGTCGCGGGCCTCCTGAACTGGGTCGCAAGCGCAGCACAGACGTACTTCACGGGCTGGACGGGCGAGCGGATCCTGGCCGACCTGCGGAACACGCTCTTCCGCCATCTCCAACGCCTCTCGCTCGGCTTCTTCGAGCGGAACCGGGCCGGGGTCATCATCAGCCGGCTCACGAACGACATCGAGGCGCTCGACCAACTCGTGACGGACGGGGTCACGAGTCTCTTCCAGAACACGCTCATCCTCGGCGGCACCGCCGTGATCCTCTTCGTGCTCGACTGGCGGCTCGCGCTCGCCACGCTGGCCGTCTTCCCACTGATGGCCGCGGCGACGGCGGTCTTCCGCCTGATCTCGTCACGGGCGTACCGCGCGGTGCGCGAGCGGCTCGGCCTGGTGACCGCGACGCTCGCCGAGGACATCGCCGGCATGCGCGTCGTGCAGGCCTTCAACCGCCAGTCGGCGAACGATCGCCATTTTCGCGAGGTGAACGCTCACTACCGAGCCGCCAACCACGTCACGGTCGTGACGAACGGGCTCTACTTCCCCTTCGTCGACTTCCTCTCGACCGCCTCGACAGCCGTCGTCCTCGGCTACGGCGGCTATCGCTATTTCGACGGCTCGATCGAGATCGGCACCCTGCTCGCCTTCATGCTCTACCTGTCGAACTTCTTCGACCCGGTGCAACAGCTCTCGCAGCTCTACAACACGTTCCTCTCCGCGGTCGCCGCGCTCGACAAGATCATGGACGTGATGGACGAGGCGCCGGAGGTCGAGGACGCTCCTCAGGCCAGCTCGCTCCCGCAGATCGAGGGCAGAGTCGCCTTCGAAGGCGTCCGCTTCGGCTACGGCAGCGGGCCGGAAGTCCTGCACGGGATCGATTTGGGCATCGCCCCGGGGACGACCGTTGCCCTCGTCGGGCACACCGGCGCCGGCAAGTCCACGATCGCCAAGCTCCTCGCCCGCTTCTACGACCCGCGCGACGGCCGGATCACCATCGACGGCCACGACCTCCGCCAGGTGACCCAGGAGAGCCTGCGGCGCCAGCTGGGGATCGTCCCGCAGGAAGGGTTCCTCTTCGCCGGCACCGTGCGCGAGAACATCGCTTTCGGCCGCCCGGACGCCAGCGAGGAGGAGATCGTCGCCGCGGCCCAGGCCGTCGGTGCCCACGAGTTCATCCTGGAGCTCGAGGAGGGCTATGAGACCGAGGTGGCCGAACGCGGTGGCCGCCTCTCCCTCGGCCAGCGCCAGCTCGTCGCCTTTGCCCGCGCCCTCTTGGCCGACCCCCGCATCCTCATCCTCGACGAGGCGACGTCGAGCGTGGACATCGGAACCGAGCGCCGGATCGAGGTCGCGCTCGGACTGCTCCTCGCGGGACGGACGGCTTTCATCATCGCCCACCGACTCTCGACGATTCGTAACGCGGATCTCATCGTCGTGCTCGAGCACGGGCGCGTCGTCGAGCAAGGCACCCACGAAGAGCTGCTCGCGCGCGCGGGCCGCTACCTCTCGCTCTACGGCGATTGGGCGGCTGCAGCGGCGTGATCTAACCTGTCGTTGGTTCTTGTCAAAAGCCGCGCGGGAAAGGCGCTTTTTCCGCTCGAACAGGTACGGGCGGTCGATCACGATGCTGTTCGGAAGATCAAGGCGAAAGTCGAAGGTCAGGCGGTCGGGGTAGATCGTTAGTCGGGCGAGCGTGCGCTGCACAAGCTCGCGCTTCTCCTCGGGATCGCCGCCGAGCCAGGCGAGGGCGACTGCCGTCTCTGGCGTCCGGTGCCAGAACGAGCGGATCGTCTCTGCGAGGTCGTGAAGCTCCTCGCGTGCGTCTTTCCGTCTCCCTACGATGCGCTCCCGCTCCGCTTCTGCGGCGGCGAGTTGGTCGCGTGCAGCGATGTAGCGCGGGTCGTCCCGGTCGATGCGTTCGTCGGCGTAGAGGTCGTCCAAGCGGGCGACCTTCGCGTCGGTCTTGGCGATGATCTTCTCTACCTCAGCGAGCGTGCGTCCCTCGGCCTTTGTAACGCCGTAGGCGGGGTCGGTGTCGAGGATGTGGTGGAGTGCGTGACTGATGCCGAGAAGGTGGAGGCAGAACGTCATTTCGAACGGCTCCGAGTCCAGGCGAACCTCGTTGCATCCCTTCGTGTCGCACCGGAGATAGACGTAGCGCCTCCCCGTCTTGTAGGTGCGCCCGTCCTCTCGCACTCGCCCGCCGCAGATGCCGCACTTGGCGATGCCCCGGAAGGGCCATGAGCCAGCCTCACGCGTGCGCGTCTTTGAGAAGTGAACGAGGCGGCGTTGCGTGCGCTGCCAGAGGTCGTGGGGAATGGGCGGATCGTCCGTCCAGCGCGAAACTTCTTCGCCGTTGTGCAGGATGCGTCCGTTGTAGAGCGGATTGTCTAGCCATCCTCGGATCGTCGTGCCGTAGATGAGGTCGTCCTTCGGATCAGGGCGGACTTTGTGGCCGCGCACGGTGGCTTCGCCGAGAGCGTCGGTGAGGAGTCTCCGAAGCTGCGGGTAGCTGACGTTCTCGTCGGCGAAGCGGCGGAACCCGTCGATGATCGGGGCGAGGTCGCTCGTCTTAGTGATCGCGCCGTCTTCCTCGCGGCGTAGCCCTGGCGGAAGCGGGCCGTGATGCCACTTTCCATTCCGGGCAAGCTCGGCCTTGGCATCGCTTGTGCGATGCCGTAGGCGACGGATTTCTCCTCGGTTCTGCCAGTTGCGGAGGAAGCCGATGAGTTCGCCCGTCTCGTCGTCGGGCGCGAGAACGCCTTCAAGGCGGGTGTGGATCGTCGTTCCCGCGAGCGCGCAGAGGGCCTGGAAGCGCGCCCACTCGACTGATGATGTTCCGCGCACGAGGCGGCTCTGCTCGTCCGCGATGACGACTTCGTACTCGCCAAGCTCGATCTTCTCGATGAGGTCGGGAAGGCGCTCGTAGATGGTGTGCGTGGTCGCGCTTCCGTCTACGAAATATTCGTCGGTCTTGAGCTTCGGGTAATCGTCGGCAGCGAGCGCGCGAACAGCGGCGATCTGGCGTGCTGCCTCCTGCGTCTCCTCGTGGCTCACGCGGGCGATGAGAGCGGCGCGGCGTTCTCTGGCCGAGTCGGGGTGTACAGTTTTTGGAGTTGTGGTCATCGGAGGGACGATCTCCTTGGCCTCGGGAAGCGCCCTGCCGGGGCGCTTCTCTTTTGAGGCCGCTCTACGCGGCCATCTGCTCCTTGGACTTAGGGCCTCGCTTGGGTGGCTCCGCTAGACGAGCGAGCAGGAGGAGACGCGCGCCTTCGCGCATCGCAAAGCCGAGCGAAACTCCGGCTTTCTCGGCGAGCGCCTGAAGCTCGGCCTTCTCCTCGGGCGGGATAAGAACTGGCGTGTTGTTCATACGTACATTTTCTCAGCCCAGTCGGACGGACTCGCTGAGCAGGGATTTCTCGACCTCGGCCTCCTCGGTCCCTGTAGATAGCCCTTGCTGAAGTGGTCAACGAGCGGGCGAGGCGACGATGCGCTCGGCTCGGCCTTTGCCGATTCCTCGGTAGCGATTTCCCTCGGCGTCAGTGAGGATGCCCACGCCCTCGGCGCTGGACTCGTTGCGGAGGTACACCGTTTCTCCATCCACGAGGACGGGGAAGCCCGTCGCGGGGACGTACTCGTGTGCTGGCGGCTTGGGACGCTCGGGCCGCTCGGGCTTCGGTGCTTTGCCGAGTCCGTCTGGGGAGTCGTAGTGCGTCACGGAAGCTCCCACGGGTTGATGTTCTGCGTCACGCCGTTCTTGACGAGGACGATCGCGGCGATCAACTGATTGAGGCGTCGAAGATCGTTTCCTCGAAGCTGCTCTTGCTCGGCGAAGAGTCGCGCTGCTTCTTCGATCTCGCTCTGCCTCGCCGAGTCGAAGTGCGTCTGATCGAGCAGGATCGCGTCCAGGAAAGCTCCGCCGATCTCGGCAGGCTTGCCCCTCATCTTCCCGTCACCGAATCTCTGCTCAGACGCCGGAACGACTCGGATTTCTCCTCCGTGGATGAGGACGTGCTGATCTTCGACCTGGACGACCTTCTTCCAGGAGATCAGGCGGGAGGTATCGACCGTGTTCGACTCGGCTCGTCGTTCTTGGAGTAGCGTCGAGTAGCAGGTGAGCGCGGTGACGGCCGGAGGGTTGTTGACTCCTCCTGGGCCGCTCGGGAGCATGAACCTGCTGCGGTCGCTGCCGCTGGCGGGTACATCACGAGGTTCGTACTTCGTTTTCGTTGCGGTGGTCATCAGTCGTTCCCTTCGGTGTCGTTATGGAGGGCGTCGAATGCGGCCTTCTCGCGGGCGTCACGCGCGCGGTACATATCGGCCGTGATCTCGGCCTCGGTCTTCCCGCGTGGCGCGAGGGCTGCTCGCGCGTTGGCGTCTACGTCGTCGGCGAGGGCCATGAAATCGTCGGCTCCTTCGCCGTACGCGAGCTTGAAGAGTTCGGCTTCGTCAAGCTCGGAGGCGTCGCCCGGTAGTTGGTCGCGATGTTCAGCGTTCACGAGTTCGATGGCGTCACGTTTCTTCTGCTCGTGGGCTTCTCGCTCTTCGCGAAGCTGGGCAGCGCGCGCTCGTCTTTCGAACAGCGGATCGGCTTCGAGCTTCTTCTGGCGCTCCGCTTCCGCCTTTTCGGCGGCGGCACGTTCTTCGCGCTCGGCGATCTCTCGCTCGGTCTCCGCTGCTCTGATGAGACGGAGGTCGTCGTAGGAGAACTGGTCGTTGGCCGCAACTGGACGGCCTAGAACTTCTGAAGCGAATGCGGCGTACTCGGTGTCGTTCATGGTCGGATTCCTTTCGGTGATGGATCAGGGATGGGGACAGGAATTGAGGCGGTGATCCCAGAGTGCGGATGCATCTGGGAATTCGCCTACGTCGCAGTACGGGCAGGAGGGGCCGCGGAGAATCGGATCTCCGTTGATAAAGGGCTGGAATTCCGGGAGCGTCTGCCGGATCGCATCGGCTTGCGCTTCAAATGCGTCGGCGTTCGCGCGTGCCTTCTCGCGGCTCTTTTCGGTCGGCGCATGTTTCGCGTTCTCACGTCTGCGCTCGGCCGCTCTATAGAGGTCGAGCATCTTCTCGCGCGGAGTGGTCATCGAGAATCCGTGGTCGCCGAGTCCGTTCGCCGTCAGCCACTTGTCGTATTCGCTCGTGGCTCCTGGTGCCGGAGCGCCGGTCGCAAAGTCTCTTCCGTCGGCGCTCTCGGCCTCTTCGACGGCTTCCTCTACTTCGGCGGCTTCGGCTCGCGCCGCCGCAAGGTCGGCGACGGCTTGATCCGTCGCGCGCTGCAGCGCCTCGGATTCGAGCTTATCGCGTGCCTTTGAGTTCTTGCGTGCCAAGTCGCGCTCCCATGCGGGGATTGATGCGGCGCGAACCTTGGGCTTCGCTCCTTGACGGTGTCCGCTGTCGCTGTGCGACGGCTCTCCGCTTCGGGGCGCGCTGCTATGTCACATAGAAGGATACGGCACGGCTGGGACGGTCTAGCCGTAGGGTGGAACCGGAGCGGGAAGGCTTGCGGAAAGGGCGGCGTCAGACGGCTACTCGCAACCCGTCCCGTCGCCGTCTCCGTCGAGCCTGTAGCGGTCACTCCCGGTCACGGTGACGGGGGCAAGCCCCATCGCCTCGATGTCGGGGCAATCGAGGTCTCCCGTGATCGGGAGGCAAGGGCTGTAGCCCGGTTCGCAGCCCTCCTGCGCGGGCGTCACAGGGTTTGGCTCGTTGCGCTTTGGCTGAGTCCGAAATGCTCTCATCGGGTCGAGCTTCGCTTCACACGCTCCCCACGCTCCCCGGCGTGCGGTGCTGGCACGCTTCGCCGCCCTTAGTAGTTCCTTGGCATAGCGGCCCTTGTCGCCGTTGAAGTACCAGACGCTGGCTGCACCCTTCTGAACGAGGACGAGGCTGACGTTCTGTTCCCCGTTGAAGACGTAACGCAGGAGCCGTCCGTACCTGTCCACGTCGTCCAAATTGGGATCGGCCTCTAGGCGAATTTCGGTGCTAACCGGAAGGAGTTGTCGAAGCACTCTCCCCGCCTTCTTGCCGTAGCACTCTCCTTTTCCTTCAGGCGCGTCTATCTGTACGAGGCGGATTCGGTCACCGTTGTCGAGGTCGAGCGTGTCGCCGTCAATCACGTTGGCGACGAGCAGCGGGGGTTCTGCCTCGGTCGTCGTCTCGGCTTCGGTCGTTCCTTCGGTGGTCGCCTGCTCGCTGGTCGCCGTCGTCGGCACGTCTTGGGTCGCGTCATCGCTCTCAGGCGGCGCCGCGTAGCCGATTGCGACGAGGGCGAGAACGACCGCTCCGACGACGATTGCGAACTTGCCCTTGCGGGAGCGGGCCGTCCAGAAGGACCGGAGCCTGGACGGGCGTTGCGGGGGGATTTCTGCCATGCGTGTCCCTGGGCGCACTCACCTTATGACTGCGGCGGTCATTTGCCTTCTAATAGGAGTAGGGGCGAGGCAGCTTTCTTGCGGCGTCAGTGCGCTCAGGTGCGAAGCGGGAACGCTTGCGGGGAGGGCGGCGGCGAGAGGGGGAGCTATCGGGGGAGCGAACTACCGCCTGTGCGCGACTTCTACTCCGAGGAGCCGAACGGTCGAATCCATCATCGGGCCGAACCGATGATCCTCGTTCTCGCGCTGCTCGTCGTTCCCGCCATCGTCTTGGAGGAGGCTTCTTCCGACGCGCTACAAACAGTCGCGTTTGCCCTGAACATCGTGATCTGGGTTGGCTTCGCCGCGGAGCTTGCCTTCGTCTTGGCGGTGGCGAGCAACCGCTTGCGGACGCTGCGTACTCACTGGCTCGATGCCGTCATCGTCGTCGTCAGCGTTCCGCTCACGCCTGCCTTCCTGCAAAGCGCGCGAGCGCTGCGACTCCTTCGACTCCTTCGGTTCGTCCGGCTCGGCCTTCTCGGCGCTCGTGCGCTGGTCGCGGCGCGCATGCTGTTCAGTCCGTCCGGGCTTCGTTACGTGGTAGTTCTCGTCCTCCTCTTTGTTGTCGTTGCTGGCTCTGCCGTTGCGATGGTGGACTCTGAGGGGGTCGGCTCGATCTGGGACGGCATTTGGTGGGCGCTCGCCACGGTGACGACTGTCGGCTATGGCGACGTGGTGCCTCATTCTGTCGCTGGCCGCATCGTCGCCGCCGTTGTGATGTTGGTCGGCATCGGCTTCTTTGCGCTTCTCACGGCGGCTGTCGCTGCAACGTTCGTGAAGCAGGACGAGAGGCCGGAGGAGTTGCGGGAAGAGCTTCGGGAGATCTCCGCTCGCCTCGAACGGATTGAGCGGGCGCTTCGTGATGGGTGCTGACGACTAAGTAAGCTCGCGTCCGGGACGCCTCCCGAAGAAGCCATATTCGCTCACGGTCTCCGCTCGAAGGCCTCTCGCAGTCGCTGGGGCTGCGAAGGGTCAAAGTCCGAGAAGCTGTTTCTTCTTGGCTTCGAACTCCTCGGGTGTAATCAGCCCATCGTCTCGCAACGCAGCGAGATCGCGGATCGCCTTCGACGGGTCTTCGACCTGCGCAGAAGCCGTAATTGCTGACGCCTCCGCGCTCGTGTGGGCGAGCGCCATCCGGTCGCGAATCAGCCGCGCTATGCGCTCCACGTCATCCTTGTGAATCATCCTCACGTGCGTGCGGTCGCCCGCCGCAGCCAGGTTGAGGCTGCCAGAAGTCATCCCGCGTTTGTGATCAACGGACGAGAGCAGGCCGTACGCAAAGTCCTGCACGTCATAGCCGCCGAGCTTCTTTGTGAACAGGACGACACGCCGGTCAGTGACGAGGATGACACCGCTTCGACTGGTGTCGCTGCCCAACCGCCGAACCTGGATCATCCCTAACGTCGCGTCTAGTACCTCCTCGCCTGGCGTCAGGGCAGGCCGCGCCTCTTTGATGAGATTGTCGCGGCGCTTGTCTCGCAGGGAAGGCACTGCGTACGCATTATCGGCGTCGTGCGAGACAGCGTGAGCGAGGCTGACTCGCTTCAGCGCAGGGGCGGAGCGATTACTGCCGCTTAAGCGCCAAGACGACTCGCCGGACGACGCTGGCGAGAAGCTTGCGTGGGCTTCGGATGCCGTTGTCGAGTGCGGTAGGCATCACTTGAACCCCGCTAGACAACCTTCCAGCGCCGGTTGCTCGAAGGGGTCCTGGTAGCCCTTCGCGTAGCCTTCGGCTGCTGAGAAGGGGTCGCGGCTGGTGTTGTACTCCTTTGCAACCTGAGCAGGCGTGAAAACGCCGCAAAGTTCGCGGGCCAGCCGGTACACATCTGCCTTGCTGGTCGTGTAGCCGGGGACGATTGCTTCGCTCCAACCCCCGGCTCCACTTCGCTTCTTCTGTCGCTTTTTCTTCTTCTCCGTCGTCGTCGCTTCAGCGGTCGTCGTCGTCGCTGCAGCGGTCGTCGTCTCTTCAGCGGTTGTGACGGGCGGTGGTGCCTGCGGTTCGGTCGGCGCTGCCGTGTCCTCGGCTCCGCAGCCTGCTAAGACGAGGCTTGTGGTCAGGGCTAGGGTGGTGAAGGCTCGCGTCACGCTGGTCGTCCAGCGTATGACTCCTGGCAGGGCTGTTCAAGGGCGTCCGCTCTGTGCGAGCGGCTCGCTCTGGATCGGGTCACGCCGCGGCGGCAAATACTCTTTCGGTGGTGCGTTGGCTGTTCGTCCTCGGTCTCTCGCTCGATATCGCCGGCGCGGTTCTCGTGGCGTTTGCAGTCCTGGGCCGCACACCAGGAGAAAACCGTCAGGAAGCGCTGAGCTACTACGGGGCGAACTTCTGGGTCGTCCTCATTCGTGAACGAGAACAAGCGCGTGTCCGTGCTGGCATTTTCCTCATTGGAGGAGGTTTCCTGCTCCAGCTGGCTGGCCACCTGGCGGGGTTCGCAGCCGTTTGGCTCTTCGTGGCGATCGCTTGCGTCGGTGCGCTTGGCGCGTCGGCGTTCCTCGGCGGCCGTTGGCTCGCCGATCGCGCTGTGCCGCTGCGGTACTACGAGGACGACGAGCTAGACCTACCCGACGGCGTTACCGATCAACGCCACGCCTTTCGTCTCCGGACGAAGGACGAGGTCGAGACATATGAGCGACTGTACGCCGAGAAGATGGTCGGCCGGGAGATCATCCAAAGCGAGGAATCGGTGAAGGCGCAGATCAGTGGAGGGCAGTGGATGGCCCCTTGTCCGCGCGATGAATCAACTTATTTCGGCGTCTGGCCCGATCGCGACCGGGCCGTTTGCTCGACGTGCTGTATCAGCTATCGGATCGAGTTCCCGCATGGTCGGGAACAGATCGAACGGCTACTTGCCATGCGACCGTCGGAGCCGGACCGCAGATGGGAACCGGGTCAGACGGTCGAGGCGGTCCGCGCCGAGAATGAGGCGAATGGGCTTTAGCCCGGAAAGCTTGCACGAGGGGCGGCGGCGGGGCAAAGAGAGGGCCGCTGGCAGGCGACCCTCTCGGCGGTGCGGGTGAAGTTCGTGCTAGTGGGTCGAGTCCTCCGGCAGCGCAGCCGCGAGGAAACGGCTCGGCGAGAAGCGCGGATTGTCAGCGAACATCGTCACGAAGCGGCGGGCGAGTTCCTCGCGCTGCTCGGCTGTGAGGTCGGCGTCCCTCAGGATCGCGGCCGTGGCGATGTAGTCGCGGCGACTCACGCTGCAACCTGGAGGGCGCCGCTCGTGTCCACGTCGAAGGCGAGCTGGACGAGCTTGCGGGTTCGAGCGTGGCGAGTGATGCGACGATCCGTGCAGGCGTAGCAGCCGGCCACGTAGCGCGGCAGCTCCGAGATGGCGTCTCGAAGCTCGACTCCGCAACCTGAGCAGCGCGGCTCCCGGCTCCAGTCGATCTGAGCGCGGCGAGCGGCGTCAATAGCTGCTCTCACGCTTCCTCTCGCTGCTGCTGTCACTCTGGACTCCCTCCACTCCTGGGCTGGGCTTTTTGCCCTGCCCGACTAGGAGCGGTTTGACGGCACGCGGAGCGGAGTTCGACTAGATGAACATGAGGACGCCGACGACGTTGCTGCCCCGACTACTTCCTGCGATCTGGCCCCTTTGCTGTGCTTTCGAGGGTCGGGCGAACGCAGACGGAGCGGGCCGTTATGCTCCTGCTTGTCGGGCAGACAGTCATCAAGTAATTCAGACTTCAGCCGCAGACTCGGCGAGACAAGGCTCGGAAGAGCAGGAGCCTGGGTGTCATAGCCTCCTCACCGGCAGCTTCGCCGCGCGGAGCGCGGCCAGGAGAGGGAGAGGAGAGGAGCAGGACGGTGGTGCCGACGAGCGAGCCGAAGGCGAACGAGGAGGCGAGTGGAGCAACGAGGCCCATCCTGCTTGTTATGTCATCGGGGTAGTGCTGACTTGATGGGCCGAGGTTGCGTAGCGGGGAGGCGTCGTGTCGGCAGGCTGACCCTTCGCCATGCGCTATCACTTGCAGATAGTTCAACGTGGTAGGGCAGCATCCTTGACTGGGGGATTCCGAGGTAGTCCTGCCTCCCCCGTCCTCGCCCTCGCTGCGGCGCTTGGTTCGTCAGGTTTCGCCGCTTGAAGTACCTACCCCGGTGTTGTCTATGTATCTCTGCTTCCTTTTGCCTCACCCGGCGACACATCTGAGAATCAAGACCTGAGTGCGGGCCACAAAGTCCCTGCTATTTTGCGGTAAAGCGAGGCGCAGCCGAACCGTCGTAGACGCTCGTTTTCGCCGTCAAGGCGTGAGGTTTCGGCCCGCAAGCCGTTTCGGACGGGCGGGGTCGCCTCCGTAAAACCGGCCAAGTCGATCTGCCATATGAAAAATCGAAAAATCACCCATGCCTGAGCGACTTCCGGGCGTCACGGCCACCCCTGCCACACTCGGCAAGCGGTCGGCGTTCGACAAGTAGGATCGAGCTTCCAAAACCGTCCCCGACTCCCTCCGAGAACGTCCTGGTCTGGCGGTATCATTCGTGTCGGCCCGCCAGGCTGGTCGCGGAACTTTCGGAGAGTGCATCAAAGCCGCGGCCCGTGGTAACTCTGTCCAGGTAGAGCCTCCACGCGAGGCTCTACGGCGTTCTGGGGCTACTCGCCGATGCCGTCGAAGAGGTCGCCAAGGCCGAGGTCGCTCGGTGGGCGCAGGCGCTTTAGAGCTTCGTGCAGTTCGTCGTCGGTCGCGAGTCGCTTGATCGCAGAGCGGGCCAGGGCGTAGCGGTCGGCGTGGCTGTTCGGGTACTCCGCGCGTTCGGTCAGAATGTCTCGAAGACGGGTGTCCACGGCTCCAAGCTGCTCTACCGTGAGCCTGGTGTCGCATTGAGCCTGGGCGAGATGTTCGACTGTACGCGCAACGTCGCCGATGACGTTGCTCGGGAGTCCTTCGCCGAAGAGAAGGACGAGACTCGAATAGCTCCGCGGGAGCTTGTCCAGAGGGGCTGATCTTCCTTCAATAGCAAGCTCTTCGCTTCTACTCTCCGGGCCGTTGTCGGAGGTCTGATCCTGAGGTTCTTCTTCTACTTCACGAGCGAAGCTCGTAACTTGAGGTACGGGGTAAGAGGTACTAAGTACTTCCGTGGCCTGCTCGCGCCGTTCGGGTGGCCTGCTCGCGCCGTTCGGGTGGCCTGCTCGCGCCGCGGCCTCTGAATCGGCTTGTTCATGCGGTTCCGCTCGGACGGCCGTCCAACTGCCTCTTCCGTGGCGGATCGCGGCCAGAAGATAGTCCTTGTCGAGCGATAGCTCGACGTACATTCCACCCGTTCCGAAGGCGAGCGGGGGGTCGTCATTGAAGCGCGAGAGGGCGTCGATCACGGCTCCTGCCGGGACGCCTTGCTCAAGCGCGTGGGCGTAGTTCCTCGGGTCGAGGGTCGCGGCTACTACCGCCCACTCGGCGATGATCGGCGGCAACTGATCGAGGAGAACGGTGATCTTGTTCTCCTCGGCCTCGTTAGCCAGGACGGGGAGCGAGAGGTCGGCTCCGATGACCACTTGGATCAGGGTCGGCGTTTTGCTCTTGTCCACTTCTCGCGGCTCGCCGGTAGCCGGGTCGATGGGCTTGATGACGCCTGGGATCGAGAGTACGCCGTCGCCTTCGTCCACGAGGACTGTCGAGCCGAGCGTGTTGAAGAGCCTGCGGGCTGCATCGGCGTCGAGGCCGAAGATGGCGCGTGCTACGTCGCGCGCGCCGTGGATGCCTCCGCGGCGAAGCTGCTGTTGCGCTAGCCAGATGGTCGCCAACGGCAGGATCGGCGTGTGCTTCTGGCCGCGCGGGAGCTTCCGCATCACGTCGGGCGGCACGCTCGTCGTCCTGCCCTGGTTCTCTTCGCGGAACGGGTCGGCGTCCGCGCGGATCGCGACGATGCGGTTCGACTCGTGCCTTCGTGGATCGAACCTCGGCCGGTCGTAGCGGACGATGCCGGCCTCTTCAAGCTCGTCCTGCGCGTCGGCGGCATCGGATCGGTTGAGCCGCGCCACCTCCTCCAAGTCGGTGAGACTCGGGTTCAGCTTCGGATAGTTCATCGAGAAGCCGAGGACGCGCTTCGCGTTGTTCGAGATCGCCCGGTCGCGGTGGGTGGCGTCGGTGAGACTGAATTGGCCTACGCGCCGTAGGTTCGTCTTCGTGGGGCTGACGAGGGCCGGCTCCTCGGGCGTGGGGATCGGCACCTGGGCCATCGCTTCGAGGATCGCGTCGGGTGTCACGCTGTCGCTCCCGGTGTGACCCGTTCGCGCTCAAGCGCGAGTAGCGCTTCGACGGCACCCTCAACCGCCTCATGGAGCTTTTCGCGCGAATCCGCCTTAGCCTGATCTAACCTGTCCGCGTGCTTTCGGCAGGATCGGTCATCGGACAGGCATGGGAGCTGTACAAGGCGCACTGGCGCCATCTCATCCCGATCGCGTTCGTCGTCTACGTCTTCATCTCACTGTTTGCGCTGCTGCTCGTCGTCCTGCTCGGCTGGGTCGGTGCGTTTGTCGGAGCCCTCATCGCGTTGGCCGGAGTGTTCTGGATCCAGGGAGCGCTCGTCATCGCCATCGACGACGTGCGCGACGGGAGAGTGGACCTCAGCATTCGAGACACCCTTACGCTCGCAGGTTTGCTGGCCGCGGTGGGAATCACGATCGGGTTTCTTCTCCTGATCGTCCCGGGATTGATCCTGATCACGCTCTGGATCCTGATTGTCCCAGCGATCATGCTCGAGAACCGCGGCGTCTTCGAATCGTTCGGACGGAGTCGCCAGCTGGTGAGCGGCCACGGGTGGAGCGTCTTCGGCGTGATCGTGCTGACGGTCGCAATCCTCATCGCTGTCAACATCGGGCTCAGCCTCGTCGAGGCCGCTTTTGACAGCAGGTGGCTGAATCTCCTGTTGGACATCGCGAGCCAGACCGCGACCGCTCCGTTCCTGGCGCTCGCCTGGACGATCACCTACTTCGAGCTCCGTGCGGTCAAGGAGCCGATGCCGGCTGTAACCCCCTAGGCATGGCCGAGCTCGACAAGGAAACGCAAGAGCGGATCGACGAGCCGGTCTCCGAACAGGCCGAGGAGGAGACCCGGCTCACGCCCGCGGAGGCGGTCGCCCAGATGCGCATCCGCGTGCCGCCGCGGGCCAACCGCAAGCTCGCAGCGCTCCTCGAACGCGTGAACGAGGACAAGCAACTGAAGGGCTGGTGGCACGCGTCGAACGTGAACGCGGTCAAGCGCCTGGAGATCAACGACCACTCGTGGGTGCACATCCAGATCGTCGCCAACATCGCGCTGAAGCTCCTGCGCCAGCTGACGAAACACGGAGTCGAGCCGGCCGTGGTCCGCGACTACGGGATGACGCGCGACGACGCCGAAGTTGTCGTCGTTCTCGGCGCGCTCCTGCACTGCGTCGGGATGGCCATTCACCGCGAGGGGCACGAGGACTGGAGCCTCTTCCTTTCGGAGCCGAAGCTGCGCCAGCTCCTCGACGGCCTGTACGAGGACCCCGATCTGACCGTGATCAGCTCCGAGGTGCTCGGCGCGATCACCAGCCATCGCGACTATGGCCAACCGCTCACGCTCGAGGCGGGGATCGTCCGCGTCGCCGACGCGCTCGACATGGCGAAGGGTCGTTCCCGCAT
>WNFV01004753.1_pt1 | contig 17383 bp, 18 predicted proteins | sample 5400101 | NCBI WGS metagenome assembly WNFV01 (sample SAMN13153361, study PRJNA577476) | soil metagenome | isolation source: 115 cm soil or saprolite under grassland replicate 1 | place: USA:California | collected 2016-06-15
GAGCTCGTCCGCCGCGAGTACGCCGACGAGTCGGGGCTCTCGGCCCGGATTGCCGCGCAGCAGTCGGCGACAGGCCCCGATCCGCGGCAGGTCGCGTTCGAGGCGGTTGCGGAGGCCGGACCACGGCGGGTGCTCGAGGTCGGCCCCGGCCGAGGCGAGCTGGCCGCTCAGATCCGGCACGAGCTTGGGGTCGAGGTGGTCGCGGTCGACCAGTCGCCCCGGATGGTCGAGCTGACCCGGGCGCGCGGCGTCGAGGCGATTGTCGGGGACGTTCAGGCGCTGCCCTTCCTGCCGGGCCGGTTCGACTGCGTGCTGGCCGCCTGGATGCTGTACCACGTCCCCGACCTCGACCAGGCGCTGCGCGAGCTGCGCCGGGTGCTGACGCCGCACGGCAGGCTCGTTGCCGTCACGAACAGCGAGCGCACCTTGCCAGAGCTGTGGGAGCTCGCCGGTTACGACGGCGCCCGCGCCGAGGGGTTCAGCGCCGAGAGTGGCCAGGGGCCGCTCCTGCGGCACTTCACGATCGTCGAGCGCCGGGACGTCCTGGGCGCGGTCACGTTCCCGGACCGCGAGGCTGCGTATGCCTACGTGGCAGCCTCGCCGACGCGCTCGCACCTGGCCGACACGCTCCCGTTCTTCGAGGGTCCGCTTCGAGCCTCGCGCCACGTCGTGGTCTTCGTCTGCGAGCCGTGATCCGGCCGGCCGAGCTGATCGAGCGCAAGCGGGACGGCGAGGAGCTCGCTGCGGACGAGCTGCGCGAGCTCGTGCTCGGCTACGCGCGGGACGGGGTCCCCGATTACCAGATGGCCGCCTTCCTGATGGCCGTCTACTTCAGGGGCCTCTCGAGCCGGGAGACGTTCGCCCTCACCGACGCGATGATCGCGAGCGGCGAGACGATCGACCTCGGCGCCGCACTGGGCCGCAAGTGCGTCGACAAGCACTCGACCGGCGGCGTCGGCGACAAGACCTCGATCGCCGTCGGCCCCGTGGTCGCCGCCTGCGGTGTCCCGTTCGGAAAGATGAGCGGCCGCGGCCTCGGGCACACGGGCGGGACGATCGACAAGCTGGAGGCGATCCCCGGCTACCGCGTCGAGCTGACGACCGAGGAGTTCGTGGAGCAGGTGCGGGAGATCGGCCTTGCGCTCATCGGCCAGCGCGCCGATCTTGTTCCCGCGGATAAGCGCCTCTACGCGCTCCGCGACGTGACCGCGACCGTCGACAACGTCTCACTGATCGCGGCCAGCATCATGTCCAAGAAGATCGCCGGCGGCGCCGACGCAATCGTCCTCGACGTGAAGGTCGGCGACGGGGCGTTCATGAAGACCCTGGACGACGGCCGCGCGCTCGCTGAGACGATGATCGAGCTCGGCACCCGGGCCGAGCGGGAGGTGGTCTGCCTGCTCACGGACATGGATCAGCCGCTCGGACGCGCGGTCGGGAACGCCCTGGAGCTGCGCGAGGCGCTGGCCACGATCCGCGGCGCAGGGCCGCCCGACTTCACCGAGCTCGTGCTCTCGTCGGTCGCGCACCTCCTGGCGCTCTCCGACCTCGGGATCGACGAGGCCGAAGGCCGCCGCCGCGCCGAGCAGGCGGTCGCCGACGGGTCGGCGGTCGAGGCGTACGAGCGCTGGATCCGGGCGCAGGGCGGAGATCCGGCCGAGGACGCGCTGCCGGTGGCGCCCGTGAAGACGGAGGTGCTCGCGGAGCGCGGGGGCTTCGTCCGAAGTCTCGGGGCCATCCGCATCGGCGTGGCCGCCCTCCACCTCGGCGCCGGCCGGCGCGCGAAGGAGGACGAGATCGACCATGCGGTCGGGATCGTCTGCCTGAAGAAGCGGGGTGACGCGGTCGAGGCGGCCGAGCCGCTGGCCGAGATCCACGCCCGTGGCAAGACGGCCGGGTCGGAGGCCGCGGAGCAAGTGGCCGCCGCCTACGAGCTCGGAGACGAGCCGCCGCGTCCCCGGTCGATCGTCCTCGACGTCGTCGGGTAGCCGGTCGTGCCGGAGCTGCCGGAGGTCGAGACCGAGCGAGGTCGCCTGGCGGCTCGGCTCACGGGCCGGCGAATCGCCGCGGTCCACATCGACGATCCCAGGCTCACGCGGCCCGAGGAGCCGGCCTGGATCGCGGCGGAGCTCTCGGGCGAGCGGGTCGCGGCGGTCGACCGGCGCGGCAAGTACCTGCTCGTCCGGTTCGAGGACGGCGCCGTCCTGGTCGTGCACCTGCGGATGACGGGAGGGTTCCGGTACGCGCCGGCTTCCCATGAGCGGGCGGTGCTCGAGCTCGACGACGGCACCCGAATCGCGTACCGCGACGTCCGCCGGTTCGGCACGTGGCTCCTGCTCGAGGCGGACCAGACCGAGCAGCACCTGGCGGTCAGGGTCGGCCCGGAGCCGCTCGAACGTTTGTTCACGACGGCCTTCCTCGCCGAGCGCCTCGCCGGGCGGCGGGCTCCGGTGAAGGCGGCGATCCTCGACCAGCGGACCGTCGCAGGCCTGGGGAACATCTATGCCGACGAGTCGCTCTGGCACGCGGGCATCCATCCGCTTCGAGCGGCCGGCGAGCTGTCACAGGACGAGGTCGCTGCCCTCCGCACGGGGATCCGGCGCGCGCTGCGGAAGGGCATCCGCCGGCAGGGGGCCGACCTCGGCGACGGCGCTTACGCCGGTGGGCGCATGCAGCACGAGTTCCGGGTCTACGGGCGTGCCGCAGAGCCCTGCGACCGCTGCGGGACGCCGATCGAGAAGACCCGTGCGGGAGGCCGCGGCACCTGGTACTGCCCTTCCTGCCAGGTCTAGGGCCGGGTCCCGAAACTAGACTGACCGCGTGGGCCGCACGTACAAGACCGAGGCGATCGTCCTGCGGTCGATCCGGTATGCAGAGGCTGACCGCATCCTCCACGTGTACACGGCCGACCGCGGACGGGTCGGCGCGATCGCCAAGGGAGTCCGGCGGACGACGTCGCGCTTCGGCGGGCGGCTCGAGCCCCTCAGCCACGTCGAACTGATGCTCCACCAGGGGAGCGGTGAGCTGCACACGGTCACGGGCGTCGAGCTCCTGCGCCCCCACAGCGCCACGCGCGAGAACACCTACCGGCTCGCAATCGGCCTCGTCGGCGCCGAGGCGATGCTGCGCCTCTTCACCGAGCAGGAGGCGAACGAGCGCGCCTTCGGAGCCGTCGCCCGCTTCCTCGACCTCCTGGACGAGGCGCCCGAGGGCGTGCGACCGGAGCTCGACGCGCTCGGCCTCTCGTTCCAGCTGAAGCTGCTCTGGCTGTCCGGCTACCTGCCGCACGTGGGCAGCTGCGCCGAATGTGGGTCGGAGGGGCCGCTCGCCGGCTATTCGGCCCGGGCGGGCGGCACGGTGTGCGAGTCGTGCAGCGCCGGCGCGCTCGCTCTGTCGGCGGACGGGCTCGCCGGAATGGACGGTCTGCTCCGCAGCCCCCTCGCCGACGCACGGACGGCGGGTCTGACCGAGCGCGGGGCTCGCGAGGTGCTCGCCGTGATCACGTCGTCGTACGAGGAGCACGGCGGATTCCGGCTGCGGACGCTGCGGGCGGGATGATCCGAGAGCTCGGTGGCGACTACGAGCTGGACGACGACCCGGCGCGCGTCGACGTGGACGCCGTTCACGACTATCTGGCCAACGAGTCCTACTGGGCCGAGGGGCGATCGCGCGAGACGGTCGAGCGCCTCGTGCGGGAGGCCACGCGCGTTGTGGGTCTCTACCACCGAGGCCGGCAGGTCGGGTTCGCACGCGCCTTCTCGGACGGCTGCGCGCTCGCCTACCTCGCCGACGTGTACGTACTGCCTGAGCACCGCAGCCGGGGGCTCGGCGTCGAACTCGTCCGGGAGGCGGTCGAGAACGGCCCGTTGGTCGGGGTGAAGTGGATCCTGCACACCCACGATGCGCATGAGCTGTACCGCCGCTTTGGGTTCGGCACGCCCTCCGAGCGGGTGATGGAGCGCCCTTCTGCCTGAACGCCGGCGGCTGCTGACGGCTGCAGTGGCGGCCTCCGTCGCGGTCGCCTTCGCCGACTCGTCGATCGTCGTGCTGGCTCTGCCGGATCTGTACGGCGCGTTCGACACGACGATCGTCGGCGTGTCGTGGGTGATCACCTCGTACAACCTCGTGGTTGCAGTCGCCGCTCTGATCTTCGTCCCGCTCGCCGGCCGTCTGGACCTTCGCAAGGCAGCGCGCGGCGGATTGCTGCTCTTCACGGCCTCCTCGGTCGGCTGCGCAGCGTCGTGGAACCTTCCCGCGCTCATCGCCTTCCGGTGCACGCAGGGTCTCGGGGCCGCGTTGCTCCTGGCCTCCTCGCTGTCGCTCCTCGGAGGTCTGCTCGGATCGCAGGAACGAGGAGCGACACTCTGGACGACGGTCGCCGTCCTCGGAGCCGCGCTCGGCCCGGTGCTCGGCGGCGTGCTCACCCAGGTCTTCGACTGGCGGGCGATCTTCGCGGTTCAGGCGCCCGTCGCGGCCGCCGCGCTGCTCGCGACCGGCGGTCCGGCGACAGGGCCACCCGAAAGGGCCCACCGGCGGACGCGCGGAGCGCTCGCGGCGGACGCGGCCCTGGCGCTCGTCTTCGCAGCACTCGTCGGCGCGTTGTTCCTCGCCGTTCTGCTCGTGATCACGGTCTGGGGCCTGGACCCGATTCTCGGCGCGCTCGTGGTCAGCGCCCTGCCTGCTGCGACGATTGCCGCCCGGCCGCTCGCGCGCGGTCTCACAGCGCCAGCGGCGGTCGGTTGCGGCGTGTTGCTTCTCGCCGCCGGCCTTGGCTCGCTCGCCCTGCTGCCGCGCGTCTCGAACGCGCTCGTCGCCGTCTCGCTCGCCTTCTGCGGGAGCGGCATCGGGCTGGCCGTGCCCGCTCTGACCCGGGCATCGCTCGACCCCGGGGCGGGCCTCGTCCGCAGCGGCTCGATCACGATTGCTGCGCGGCACGCGGGCCTGGTACTCGGCCTGGCGCTCGTCGCCCCCGTGCTCACAGGCGCTCTGAACCGCGCGGGCGAGCGAGCACTGCTCGGAGGCACCAAGGAGATCCTCGACGCGAACGTGCCGCTGAGGAAGAAGGTGCCGATCGCGCTCGCGTTGAGAGACGCGCTCGAGGCGGCCCCGAAGGGCGAGGTCCCTGACCTCACGAAGCCCTTCGCCGACGCCGGGGCAAGGACGAACGAGCACGTGCGCGAGGCGCGGGATTCGCTGGTCAACACGCTGGAGTCGGCGCTCACACGCGGCTTCCGCTCCTCGTTTGGGCTCGCCGCGCTCCTCGCGGCCGTCTCGCTCCTGCCCGCCTGGCGACTGAGGGCGACGCGGTGAGACAAATGCTCGTCCTCCTCGCGGCGGCCGCGGCGCTGCTCGTCGTCGAGCTGTCGCTCGGTGCGATCGGATTCGGCAAGCCGCGTCCGGCCGATCCATGCACGGCAAAGCCTTCGTTCCGGGGCGGCGGCCTCGACGGTGAGGTGCAGCGGTTCGCGCTCAGCGCCCTGAACGGTGCCGCGTGCAGGCTCCACACGACCCGCGAGGAGCTCGTCCTCTCGTTCGTCCCCGCCGCCGGAACGAAGCGGGTTCGCTGGGATCGTCAGACGATCGAGGATGCTCTCCGCTTCGGCTTCGATCGCGCGGCCCACGACCTGGAGGCGCGTGGCATCGCCGGGCTCGTGATCGGTCACATCCTGGAGGTCGCGATCGGCGCGCCGCTCGACTTCTTCCTCGACGTCAGCGGTTAGTCCGGCTTCGGCGAGAGCCAGGGCTTGCGCAGCTCGTCCGTGAGCCGATCGCGCACCTGGCCGATCGCAAGCCGCTCCTGCGAGAGCGAGTCGCGGTCGCGGATCGTGACCGTATCGTCCTCGAGGGTCTGCTCGTCGACGGTGAACGCGAACGGGGTGCCGATCTCGTCCTGGCGCCGGTAACGGCGGCCGATCGCGCCGCCGTCGTCGTACTCGACCATGAACTCCGCCCGGAGCTCCTCGTAGAGCGATCGCGCCTTGCCGACCATGCCCTCGTCCTTCGCGATCAGCGGCAGCACCGCGGCCTTCACCGGTGCGATCGCGGGATGGAGCCTGAGCACGGTGCGCTCGCGGTCGGCGACGACCTCCTCGTCGTAGGCGTCGACGAGGAAGGCGAGCAGTGACCGGTCGACGCCTCCCGCGGGCTCGATCACGTACGGGACGTAGCGCTCTTTGCCGTCCGGGCCGACGTACTCGAGCGTGTTCCCGGAATGCTCAGAGTGCTGGGTGAGGTCGAAGTCGCCGCGGTTGGCGATCCCCTCGAGCTCCGACCAGCCGATCGGGAAGAGGTACTCGATGTCGCTCGTGCCGCGCGAGTAGTGGGAGAGCTCGTCGGCCTCGTGTGGACGGACGCGCAGGTGGCTCGAACGGACGCCGTACCGCTCGTACCAGCCGCGCCGCTCGTCGATCCAGTAGCGGTACCACTCCTCCGCCTCCGCCGGCGGGACGAAGAACTCCATCTCCATCTGCTCGAACTCGCGCGTGCGGAACAGGAAGTTCCCGGGGGTGATCTCGTTGCGGAACGACTTGCCGATCTGGGCGATGCCGAAGGGCGGGCGCCTCCGGGCGAGCTGGAGCACGTTCTTGAAGTTGACGAAGATGCCCTGCGCCGTCTCGGGGCGGAGGTACGCGGTCGAGCCGGTCTCCTCGATCACGCCGATCCGCGTCGAGAGCATCAGGTTGAACTGGCGCGGCTCGGTCAGGTCGCATTCCTCGGCCTCGCCCGGGCGCTTGCTCGGCTTGCGCCCGCAGCGCACCTCGTCGTGCTCGGGGTCGTTGATGTGGTCGGCGCGGAAGCGGAGCTTGCAGGTCCGGCAGTCGACCATCGGATCGCTGAAGCCGGCGAGGTGGCCCGAGGCCTCCCACACGCGCGGGTTGAGGATGATCGCGGAGTCGAGCGCGACGATGTCCTCGCGCTCCTGGATCATCGCCTCGAACCAGCGCGCCTTGACGTTGTTCTTGGCGAGGACGCCGTAGTGGCCGTAGTCGTACGCGGAGCCGAGACCGCCGTAGATCTCCGAGGAAGGGAAGACAAAGCCGCGCCGCCGGCAGAGCGAGACGATCTTGTCCATGGTGACGACGTCGGCCATGGGCCGAACGTTAACCACACGTCGGGAAGTGGCTCCGCTCTAGCGGCCGAACGGGATGCCGGGCACGGCGCCGCGGCAGGCCTTCAGCGCCTTGCGCATCGTGCGCAGGTCAGGCGCCGCGCCCCGGTCCAGGCGGCCGAGCCCCTGCTTCTCGAGGCAGCCGCGCAGGTCGCCGAACGGGCGCCGTTCAGGCAGACCCGGCAAGCCCTGCCGGCCGCCGGGCGCCGGCGCGATTCCCGGCGGTGCGATCTCCGGCGGTGCGACGGCGGCGACGAGCCCAACGCGGGCGCCGTCGTCGTCGTCGACGATCACGGTCGGCGTGAGCACGGCAAGCGCGACGACGACCACGAGCGCTGCGCCGATCACGCCGATCAGCATCCCTTTCGTCACGCCCGGATCGTGGCAGGCCTCCCTGAGAGGAAGCTAAGAACTCCGGAACCGCAGATGGAAGACAGCGCCTCCGTCGGGCGCATTCTCGGCGGTCGCCTCGCCGCCGTGCGCGCGCGCGACCTGCCGCACGATCGCGAGCCCGAGGCCCGAGCCGGGCAGGTTGCGCGCCGACGCCGCCCGATAGAAGCGGTCGAAGACGTGGGGGAGGTCCTCCTCGGCGATCCCGGGGCCGTGGTCGCGGACGGTCACCTCGCCGCCGGACACGCGGACTTCGACCGAGTCACTCCATTTCGCGGCGTTGTCGAGGAGGTTCGCGACCGCCCGCTCGACGTGTGCCGGCGAGGCCTCGATCGTCGACTCTTCGAGCTCAGTCTCGAACTCGACGCCGGGGCTGTGCGACCGCGCTCGCTCGACGACCGCGGAGACGAGCTCGTCCAGGCGCACCTCCTCCTCGAACTCCGGCGGCGCATCTGGATCGAGCTCGACCAGGTCGCCGACGAGCGCGCTCAGCTCCTCGACCTGGCCGATCACGTCGGCGAGGAGCCGTTTCCGCTCCTCCGCCGGCAGCTTCTTCCCGCGGGCCAACACTTCGACGTTCGTGCGCAGGCTGGCTAGGGGCGTGCGCAGCTCGTGCGAGGCGTCGGCGACGAGCTGCCGCTGGGCCTTCAACGACGAATCCAGCGCCCCCAGCATTTCGTCGAATGCGGAGGCGAGCCGCCCGAGCTCGTCGCGGGAGCCGGCGCCGATCCGCCGCGAGAGGTCACGGGTCTCCGTCACCTCCTCCGCCACCTCTGTCAGCCGGCCCACCGGCCGCAGTGTCGCGTGACCGACGAGCAGTCCGAGGCCGCTGGCAAGTCCGATGCCGCCGAGGCCGATGAAGAGCAGGTAGAGGCCGAGACGGTGCAGTGTGTGGTCGACCTCGTCGAGCGGTCTGGCCACCTGGAGGGCGAGCCCGTCGGCGACCGGCGCGGAATAGACGCGGAGGTGGAACCCTTGGACGTGCCCTTCGGAGAAGAACCCACCCCATGGCCCACCCTCCTGCACAAGCCGCTCCGCCTCGCCGAGACCGGGGAGGTCCACCGCGGCGCCGGCACCCGAGGCGTCGACGACCTGGAGGTACGTTGGGGGCCCCCCCAGACCCGCCCGCGGACCGGGCGGAACGATCCCGAGCCGTGTACCGGGCTCGTGCGCAAAATCCCGCGCGCGGTTGACCAGGCTTCGGTCGACATCGCCGAGGAGCTGGTGGCGGACGACGACGTAGACGACCCCGGACGCGGCCACGACGGCGACGGCGACCGCGACCGTCGCCAGCAGCGTCACTCGAAAGCGAAAGCTCATGGGCCAGACTCTGGCCCTCATGACTCGCGGAGTGCGTAGCCGACGCCGCGTACGGTGTGGATCAGGCGGGGCTCCCCCTCGGCCTCGGTCTTGCGGCGGAGATACCCGACGTAGACCTCGAGCGAGTTCGAGGCGGGCCCGAAGTCGTAGCCCCAGACGCGGTCGAAGATCACGTCGCGCGTCAGCACCTGGCGGGGATTGCGCAGGAACAGCTCGAGCAGCAGGAACTCCGTCCGCGTCAGCTCGATCTGCCGGTCGCCGCGACGCACCTCCCGCGTCCCGGGATCGAGAGTGAGGTCGGCGAACGAGAGCACCTCGTCGCCGCCGGTCGCCCGCCGGAGGAGCGCCCGCAACCGAGCGAACAACTCCTCGAGCGCGAACGGCTTGACCAGGTAGTCGTCGGCCCCGGCGTCGAGGCCGGCGACCCGGTCGCTCACCTCGTGGCGTGCCGTCAGCATCAGCACGGGCGTCGCGTCGCCCTGGCGGTGCAGCATGCGGCACGTCTCGAGGCCGTCCAGGACCGGCATCAGCACGTCGAGGACGATCGCATCGACGCTGTGCCGGGCGAGGTAAACGAGCGCCTCCTGCCCGTCGACAGCGGTGGCGACCTCGTAGCCTTCCAGGCGGAGGGCCCGCTCGAGCGCATCACGAACCGCGCGCTCGTCGTCGACGACAAGAATGCGCATCACCGAAGTGTGCTTGCTCAACCTGAGAGCATCGTGAAATGACCGCCCCGCCAGTCGAGCTGCACATCGTCTCGGACGCCACCGGCGAGACCGCCACGCGGCTCGTGGCGGCGCTCGAGGCGCAGTTTCCCGAGCAGCCGTTCGAGGAGATCCGGCACCCGCGCGTGGAGACCGTCGACGACCTGAGACTCGTCGTCGACCGGGCGAAGGGCAGGCCGGCCGTTGTCGTCTACACGATCGTCAAGCCGGAACTGCGCGGAGCGATGCGCGACTTCTGCAGGCGGGCGAAGCTCCACTACTGCGACATCCTCGGCCCGCCGCTCGCCTCGATCGCCAAGATCTCCGGCCAGGCCGCTCAGCTCGTCCCCGGCGTCCGGCACCCGCTCGACTCGGCGTACTTCCGGCGGATCGGCGCGATCGAGTTCGCGGTCAAGTACGACGACGGCATGGGCGGCGCCCTGCCGGAGGCCGACATCGTTCTCGTCGGCGTCTCGCGCACCTCCAAGACACCCCTCTCGATGTACCTCGGCTACATGGGCTACAAGACCGCCAACGTCCCGGTCGTTCACGGGATCGAGCCGCCGAAGGCGCTGTTCGAGGTCGATCCGGCGAAGATTGTCGGGCTGACGATCGACGCGTCGCGTCTGGCCGAGATCCGGCAGGAGCGGGTGCGCCAGATGCGGGCATCGCCGAAGGCCTACGCGGAGCTGGTCGAGATCTACGACGAGCTCGAGCACGCCGATGCCCTGCACCGGCGGCTCGGCTGCCCCGTGCTCGACGTCACGGACCTCTCGATCGAGGAAACGGCGTCGCGCGTGGTCAAGCTCGTCGAGCAGCGCAAGACTCGTACGTGACCCGCGAGAAGCCTCCGATCCCGCTCTGGAGATGGGCGGTGTGGTGGGTGCTGCTCGCCGTCGGCATGTTCCTCTTCTACGTCCTGCTCACGCCGATCTGGATCGGGCTGCGTGCGCTGGCCTGGGCTGCGGAGTTCCGCGCCCGCCGCCGGCGCTAGGACGACTCCTCGTCGTCGTAGTGCGGGCAGGCGCTCCCCGGCAGGAAGCCGAGGCCGTCCGGCATCGCCGCCAGCTGCGGGCCGAACGAGTCGGTGACGCCGGCCTCGAACCAGCAGATCATTCCGGCGCTCCAGCCGGTGAGCACGATCCCCTGCTCCCAGGCCTCGCGCAGGAGCCCGTCGAAGCCGTGTACTCGCCAGACCGCGAGCATGTTCGCGGTGTTGCCGCCCCCGACGAGGATGACGTCCTGTGCGAGGACGAGGTCGCGCAGGTTTTCGGGTGGCCACGGGAAGAACTCGAGCCTCCGCACGTCGGCGCGGCCCTGAAAGCGGTCGTGGATCTGCAGTGCGTTCCAGGGATCCTCGGCACGAGCCGTCCCCACCCAGAGCAGCCGAGGCCCCTCGCGAACCAGCCCGAGCACGTAGTCGAGGACCGGGCCTGAGTCGCCCCCGCCCATGGCGACGATGGTGCGATCGGGCATGCGGCGAGTATCGCAGCGCGCTGTGGAAAGATTGCGCACCTGATGCGTTACGTCTTCGACTTCGACGAGCCCTGCGAGGGCGGTCGCGACCTCCTCGGCGGGAAAGGCGTCGGCCTTGCGGAGATGACCCAGCTCGGCGTTCCTGTGCCCGCGGGCTTCACGATCACGACCGAGGCCTGCCGGGCGTACATGCGCGCCGGCAAGCAGGTTCCGGAGGGGCTCGAGGACGAGATGGAGGGGCACGTCCAGGCGCTCGAGGAGAAGTCGGGCAAGCGCTTCGGGGACACGCGTGACCCGTTGCTCGTTTCGGTACGGTCGGGCGCCGCGGTCTCGATGCCGGGGATGATGGACACGATCCTGAACCTCGGTCTTGGGAACGAGCCCGTCGAAGGCCTGGCTGAGACAACGGGGAACCGCCGCTTCGCCTACGACTCGTACCGGCGGCTTGTCCAGATGTACGGCGAGGTCGTGGACGGGATCGACGGCCACCGCTTCGAGCAGGAGCTCTCGCGGGTGAAGCAGGAGCGCGGCGCCGACCAGGACTCGGACCTGTCCGCGGACGACCTCGCCGCCCTGACCGACAACTTCAAGCGGATCTACCAGGAGGAGACCGGCAGTCCCTTTCCGCAGGACGCGCGCGAGCAGCTCCGCCGGGCGGTCCGCGCAGTGTTCGAGTCGTGGGACAACCCGCGCGCCCAGGTCTACCGGCGCGCCCACGACATCCCCGACGATCTCGGCACCGCGGTCAACGTCGTCCAGATGGTGTTCGGGAACAAGGGCGACTCGTCGGGCACCGGAGTCGCCTTCACGCGCGACCCGGGGACAGGCGAGCCGGGCATCTTCGGCGAGTTCCTCTCCAACGCGCAGGGCGAGGACGTCGTTGCCGGCATCCGCACGCCCGACCCGATCTCGCTCATGAAGGAGAAGCTGCCGCAGGCGTACGAGCAGTTCCTCGACACGGCGCGCAGGCTGGAGGACCACTACCGCGACTTGCAGGACGTCGAGTTCACGGTCGAGGAGGGCAAGCTGTACCTCCTGCAGACGCGGACCGGGAAGCGCACAGCCGCGGCCGCGCTGAAGGCCGCCGTGGACATGGTCGAGGAGGGGTTGATCTCGCAGGAGGAGGCGGTCGCCCGGATCGATCCCGGCCAGCTCGAGCAGCTCCTGCATCCGATGCTCGACCCGCACGGAAACTACGAGCTGGCGGCGACGGGCCTCAATGCGTCCCCGGGCGCGGCCACGGGGGAGGTCGTCTTCGACGCGGCGACAGCGGAGCGTCGCGGCGAAGCGGGCGAGAGCGTGATCCTCGTTCGTTGGGAGACGACCCCCGACGACTACTACGGGATGCGGCACGCGGCCGGGATCCTGACCGCGCACGGCGGCCTCACCTCGCACGCGGCCGTGGTTGCCCGCGGCGAAGGCATCCCGTGCGTGACCGGCTGCGACGCGCTCACGCTCGATCCCGATGGGGGAACGGCGACGCTCGGCGAGCATACGCTGCGCGAAGGCGACCCGATCACGATCGACGGCGCGACCGGCCGCGTGTTCCTCGGACAGGTCCAGCTCGTCCCCCCGCAGATGAACGAGGACTTCCAGACGATCCTCGAATGGGCTGACGAGCTGCGCCGGCTGAGGGTTCGCGCCAACGCGGACACGCCCGACGACGCGGCGAAGGCGCGTGAGCTCGGCGCGGAGGGGATCGGCCTCTGCCGGACCGAGCACATGTTCAACGCCGAGGACCGCCTGCCGGTCGTCCGCGAGATGATCATGGCCTCCTCGGAGGAGGAGCGGCGCGGCGTGCTCGACCGGCTGCTGCCGATGCAGCAGTCCGACTTCGAGGGGATCTTCGAGGCGATGGCGGGACTGCCGGTCACGATCCGGCTGCTCGACCCGCCGCTGCATGAGTTCCTCCCGGATCTCGAGCACGCCGCCGACGACCGGATGCGCGAGCGGATCAAGCAGCTCCGCGAGGCGAACCCGATGCTCGGGACGCGCGGCTGCCGCCTTGGCCTGCTCCACCCGGAGATTTACGAGATGCAGGTGCGGGCGATCGTTCGCGCGGCGATCGCGGTACGCAAGCGCACGGGGGACGCGCCCCTGGTCGAGATCATGCACCCGCTCGTCGCGTTCGAGGAGGAGCTGCGACGGCTACGCGAGCTGACGATCTCCGTCGCGGAGGAGGAGGGTGAGCTGGACTACCTCGTCGGGACCATGATCGAGCTCCCGCGCGCGTGCATCCGCGCCGACGAGATCGCGCGCGAGGCGGACTTCTGCTCGTTCGGCACGAACGACCTGACGCAGACGGCACTCGGCTTCTCGCGTGACGACGCCGAGGGAAAGTTCCTCACCCGCTACCTGGAGACGGGTGTCCTCGAGCGGAACCCGTTCGAGGTGATCGATGAGGACGGCGTCGGCGATTTGATGCGGATCGCCGTCGAGCGCGGCCGGGGAGTGAAGGAGGACCTGAAGCTCGGCATCTGCGGCGAGCACGGCGGCGAGCCTCGGTCTGTGGCGTTCTGCCACAGGATCGGGCTCGACTACGTCTCCTGCTCTCCGTACCGGGTTCCGCTGGCGCGTCTGGCGGCGGCGCAGGCTGCCCTGGCCGAGACGGGCGTCGAAGCGGCAGTTGCGGGCGGATAGGGCGGGGGCTCAGGCGAGCCCGCGGACCTTCCAGTACGAGATCAGCACGCTGGCGACGGCGATCGCGACCAGGCTGGCGGCGCCGATCAGGCCGATCCTCCCGTAGGCGGCGTGCCCGCGGCCGAAGCGGGCGAAGGCGAGCGTGGCGAGGATGCCGCCGATCAGCCCGCCGACGTGGCCGCCGATCGAGATCCCCGGGACCGCGAAGCTGATCGCCAGGTTGATCAGAATCAGCGTCAGGTAGTTGCCCGCGATCGAGCCGGTCGCCTGCCACTCGAGGATCAGCCCGGCACCCAGAAGTCCGAAGATGGCGCCGGAGGCGCCGACGGTGACGGCGTTGGGGTCGGCGACGAGCGCTCCTGCAGCTCCGGCGAGCCCGGAGACGAGGTAGAGGCCGATGAAGCGGACGCGCCCGAGCGCCATCTCCACCGGCGCACCCAGCCACCAGAGCGCGAGCATGTTGAAGGCGATGTGGATCACGCTTGCGTGCAGGAACGCAGACGTGATCAGACGCCACCAGTCGCCGTGGTCGACCAGTGGGCCGAAGAGCGCCCACTTGTTGAACAGCGACCCACCGGGGTCGTTGAGGCCCGAGCCCTGCGCGACGGTGATCAGATAGACGACGATGTTGATCGCGACGAGGATGCGGGTGACGATCGCGTCGGTCGGCCTGATGCGCGCCCCGCGGGCGACCCGCTGCACCTGGCGCTGGACTTTCGGGGCATTGCCGGAGGCCGCGTGGTCGGGGCAGCGGAGGCCAACCGGGGCGAACGTGACGCAGTCGGTGCAGATCGGCCGGCCGCACTCCGAGCACGAGAGACCGGTCTCCCGGTCGGGATGTCGATAGCAGGCCGCCACTTCGCGGTTAGCGTACCGATGGCCATGCGCGTCAACGTCGCCTTCACTCCCGAGGAAGCGGCCTCCGCGCCGGTCGGGATCGTCGTCGACGTGCTGCGCGCCACCTCGACGATCGCGCAGGCCCTCGCGTCCGGGTACCGCCGGGTGCTCTGCTGCGCGGAGATCGACGATGCGCGCCGACTGCGCGAGGAGATCGAGGGCTCGATCGTCGGTGGCGAGCGCAACGCGGTCCGGATCGAGGGGTTCGACGTGGGCGCTTCGCCGCGGGAGTTCCTCGAGCCTCGCGCCGACACGCTGATCCTCTCGACGACGAACGGCACCCGGACGGTGCTCGCCGCTGCGAAACGATGCGACGAGGTGGTGCTCGGCTCGTTGCTGAACCTGAGCGCCGTTGCCGAGGAGGCACGCGAGCGCGGGAAGGACGTGGCGATCTTCTGCGCGGGCTTCAAAGGCACGTTCGCGCTCGACGACGCCTATTGCGCCGGACGCATCGTCTCGCTGCTGGGCGCGAAGCGCTCTGACTCGGCGATCGCCGCGGAGCTCGTCGCACGCTCGTTCGCCGACGCGCAGGAGGCGCTCACCGCCCGCACGTACGGGCCGCCCGGGTTGGAGGAGGACATCCTCTTCTGCTCGCGCGAGAGCGTGCTGCCGGTTGTGCCGCGGTTCGCGGGGATGGCCGGCGTGGCCGCCGAGATCGTCCCGTGACCGTAGGCTTGACGGAGGTCACCCAGGAGCGGAGGTGCCGGCTTTGCTGGCGCTGGAGCGGGAAATGAGCTATCGCTTTGCGTTCGGCCGGCCGCCGGCGGTAGCGGCCGAGGCGATGGTGGCGACGAGCCAACCGCTCGCGACCCGCGCGGGGCTGCGCGTGCTCGAGCGCGGGGGGAACGCCGCCGACGCTGCGCTGGCGGCGGCGGCGGTGCTCTGCGTGACCGAGCCGATGTCCACCGGGATCGGCGGCGACTGCTTCGCGCAGGTCTGGCGTGACGGTCGTCTGGAAGGCCTGGACTCGGCCGGGCCGGCCCCCGCCGGAGCGGACCCGGAGGCGCCCGTCGAGCAGAACGGCCCGCGCTCGGTGACCGTGCCGGGCGCGGTCGGTGGCTGGGCCGCGCTCGCGGAGCGTCATGGGCAGCTGGGTCTCGACGCATGCCTCGAGGACGCCATTGCCGCAGCGGAGCAGGGCTTCGCGGTCGCTCCACGGACGGCCGCGGCGTGGGCACGGATCGGCGGCCCGCTCGGCCCGCCCCCGCGTGTGGGCGAGCTCGTCTACCAGCCCGAGCTCGGCGCGACACTGCGCCGGATCGGCACCGAAGGGCCGTCTGCGTTCTACAAGGGCGAGGTCGCGGCCGCGATCGTGGAGGCTTCGTGGCTCGAGGAATCGGACCTGGCCGCGTTCGAGCCGCGCTGGGTCGAGCCGCTGCGGCTCTCCTACAAAGGCGTCGAAGTCTGCGAGCTGCCCCCGCCGACCCAGGGTGTTTGCGCGCTCGAGGCTCTCGGCCTGCTGGAGCGCTCCTCTCCCGGCATTGCCGGCCAGATCCGCTGCGTGCAACTGGCCCTCGAGGACGCCCTCGCGCGGGTGCGCGACGGCGCGGACGTGAGCGAGCTCTTGACCGCCCAGTACCTCGACGCGCGCCGCGGGCGCGCCGCAGTGACAGAGCCGCCCGGTGGGACGGTCTATCTGTGCGTGGTCGACGCCGATCGGATGGCGGTCTCGTTCATCCAGAGCCTCTTCGAGGGCTTCGGATCGGGCATCGTCGCGGCCGGCACGGGCGTGGTGCTCCAGAACCGGGGCGCCTGCTTCGCGGTGGGCGGAGCCGTCGAGCCGGGGCGCCGCCCGTACCACACGATCATCCCGGGGATGCTGTTCCGCGACGGCGACCTCTTCGGGCCGTTCGGCGTCATGGGCGGGTTCATCCAGGCACAGGCGCACCTGCAGCTCGTCTCGGCGATCGTCGACGACGGCCTCGACCCGCAGGCGGCGCTCGACCGTCCGCGCTTCCGGGTCGACGGGGAGCTCGTGCGGCTGGAGGAAGGGCTCTGGGACCGTGAGCCCGACCTGCGACGGCTCGGCTACCAGACGGTTCGCGACCCGGACGCTTCCGGCTTCGGCGGCGGCCAAGCGATCCTCGTCACGGGCGACGCACTGGCGGGCGGCTCCGACCCGCGCAAGGACGGCTATGCGGGTGGCATCTGGCTTCGGCGGCGGCCAAGCGATCCTCGTCACGGGCGACGCACTGGCGGGCGGCTCCGACCCGCGCAAGGACGGCTATGCGGGTGGCATCTAAGATCGAGGAGGTGGTCCAGAAGGTCAACCTCGCGCAGAAGCTGGCGCTCTTCGACGAGCCCTGGAGCCCGAAGATCGTTGCCGACTTGAACGACGCGCACTCAAGGTGGTGAAGCTCGACGGCGAGTTCGTCTGGCACCACCACGACGACGAGGACGAGCTCTTCCTGGTCGTCGCCGGCCGCCTGCGGATGGAGTTCCGGGACAACGACGTCGTGCTCGAGCCCGGCGAGCTGATCGTCGTGCCGAAGGGAGTCGAGCACCGCCCTGTCGCCGAGGTCGAGACGCACGTCGTGCTCGTCGAGCCGAAGGCGACGCTGAACACGGGCAACGTCTGCAACGAGCGGACGGTGGAGCAGCTCGAGCGGCTCTAGGAACTACTTCCCCCTGAAAAACGGTTGAGCGCTCGGGGTACTGGGTGTGCGGGCGGAGTGGGCGGTTTCGCCGTTGGGTTGGCCTGTTCGATCGGGTGAGGAGCGCCATCCGCTGCAGGTTGTGGGCGAGGGTGATGCCGCCGACCCAGGTCTGCGCTCCGTCGAGGCTACGTAACCGCGTCCGGCGCAGGCCCTTGCGTTTGAGCTGGGAGATGCGTCCCTCGAGTCCGTTG
>WNFV01011464.1_pt1 | contig 17383 bp, 15 predicted proteins | sample 5400101 | NCBI WGS metagenome assembly WNFV01 (sample SAMN13153361, study PRJNA577476) | soil metagenome | isolation source: 115 cm soil or saprolite under grassland replicate 1 | place: USA:California | collected 2016-06-15
AGCTCAACTCCCGTCATTCGATCCAGGACGAAGAGGCCTTTGTAGTACTCCCCTTCTCCAACGTAGGCGAACGCTCGGCGTTCGTCGACGGCTGGACTCCAGAGGTCATACTGCGGCAAGCCTGCCTCCCACTGCCGTTGGCCGGTGAATGCATCGAACGCGCACATCCCCCCAAAGGTTCCACCGTTGATGTAGACCGTGCGGTTAAAAACAGTAGGCGAGTTGTGCTGACCCCATTGATCCGGATAAGGAGTCCGGAAGATCAATGAGCCGGACTCGGCATCGTAAGCGGAGAGGTACGCCTCACCGGACCAGACGACCGTCTGGACGTAAACATTTCCGCTGCCGTAAGCCGGAGGGCTCATCGAGTACACAGGGCCGACATCGACCTTCCACAGGCTATCGCCCGTCGAAGCGCTCAGCGCACAGAGGTCAAGCGGGCGAACGAGGTAGCCTACCTCGGAGACGAACAGCTTTCCGGCGGAAGCAGCGACCGGATTGAGATCGCGACCCTGACCGGAGGCGACTGTCTTCTGCCACAAGGTCTCGAAGTGCTTCGGGTTGAGAGACACGTGCGCGTGCCCGGTGTGGTCGGAGCCCTGTTGAAAGGTCGTCCATTGCCGTGATGCTGGACCCGTGCCCAGCGCAAGCGCCCCGCAGACGAGGGTAGAAACGAAGACCGCAGCAAGGCCGAAGATTCGCAGGGATGCGCGGACGGTCATTTTCTTAGCATAGGCCCTTCTTGAGCCGCCCAACCTCGGACCAGATCCAGTCGTAGGACCCCGACCGCAGAGGGTCTTTGTTTTCTTCTAATAAGCTGGAGAGGGTGTGAAGCTCGTCATCCAGATTCCCGCGTTCAACGAGGAGGCAATCCTCGGGAAGGCGCTCGCCTCGCTCCGGCGCTCCATTCCCGGCTTTTCCGAGGTCGCCGTGCTGGTCGTCGACGACGGCTCGACGGATCGAACCTCCGAAGTCGCGCGCGAGGGCAGCGCGGACCGGGTCGTCCGGCTGCCTGCCCACCGCGGGCTGGCGGCCGCCTTCTCCGCCGGACTCGAAGAGGCGCTCGCGATGGGTGCGGACGTCATCGTCAACTTCGACGCGGATCTCCAGTACGACGCGGCCGACATCCCGGCCCTCGTCGCGCCGATCCTCGAGGGTCGCGCAGACCTCGTCGTCGGCGACCGCGGGCCTGGTTCGCTCGCCCACTTCTCCCCCGGCAAGCGTCTCCTCCAGAGGGTCGGGAGCTGGGTCGTGCGCCAGGCGTCGGGGCTGGAGGTCTCCGATGCCGCCTCCGGTTTCCGCGCGCTGTCGCGCGAGGCAGCGCGGCGGGTCAACGTCTTTTCCCGGATGACCTACACGCTCGAGACCCTGATCCAGGCGGGATCGAAAGATCTCCGGGTCGCGTCGGTGCCGGTCGCCGCCCGACCGCCCGCGCGGCGGTCCCGACTGTATTCCTCGGTCGGAAAATACGTCCTCGTTCAGGGCGCAAACGTCCTTCGGATCACCGCGCTCTACAAGCCGCTGAAGATCTTCTCGATGGCGGCGGCGATCTTCCTCCTCGCCGGTCTCGTTCTCGGGATCCGCTATCTCTGGTACGTCTTCGTCGCACGAAGTCCCGGCGGCCACGTCCAATCGCTCATCCTCGCCGGAGTTCTGATCGTCGTGGGAGCGCAGACGTTCCTGATCGCCCTCCTGGCAGACCTCGTCGCGATCAACCGGACGTTGCTCGAGGAGCTGAAGCTGCGGGAACCGGAAGGCGGGAGACGGGAGACGGAAAACCGAAAGCCGGCGCCGACCTCGTCCTAGGCCCAATCCCCCGGCTTGCGGAACATCACGGGCGCGCCTTCGAGCAGAGTGAGGATCGCCGTTGTGTTCGCCGCGACCGCGTAGACGATCCGATCATGCGGGCGCGCGTACCCGGAGCGGACGGCGTTTTCGAACTGCTGAAGGAGCGGGTCGAAGTAGCCGCCGATGTTCGCGATGACCACGGGCTTGCCGTGGATGCCGAGCTGCTTCCACGTGATCATCTCCAAGAGCTGGTCGAGGGTTCCGAAGCCGCCGGGGAACGCGACGAACGCGTCGCCCAAGTCGAACATCGTCTGATCCCGGTCGTGCATCGTGTGAACGACCTTCATCTCCGTGACCCGCTTGTGCGCCGCCTCCCGGCCGACGAGCGCTTCGGGAATGACGCCGATGACTTTCCCTCCGGCGGCCATCACCTCGTCGGCGAGGACGCCCATCAGCCCGAGGGAAGAGCCGCCGTAGACGAGCCCGATGCCGCGATGGGCGATCTCCTGCCCGAACGTGCGGATCTCCTTCTCGACCGCCGGATCGCGGGCCGCGCTCGTTCCGCAATACACGCAAACCCGGGTGAGGTCCATCGGTTCCGATCTTAACTGCGGGGGCGGCTGCCGGGAGTCTCGAGTGCGACGCCCGCGCGGCAGAGCGGACAGTCCGCCGCCGGCCACGAGGGGAACGGGAGACGGAGGAGCGATCTCGCCGGAACGGAAAAGGCCTCTTCGGGAAGACCTCGGTCCACGAGGGCCCCGACGACCGCGACCTTCCCGCCCGCCGACTCGACCGCCGAGGAGACTTCCTTGGTCGAGCCTCCGGTCGTGAAGACGTCCTCGACGACCGCGACGCGCTCCCCGGGTTCCAGCGCGAAACCCCGCCGCAGCGCGAAGGCGCCGTCCTTGCGCTCGGCAAAGAGAGCGCGTACTCCGAGCGCACGGGCAACCTCGTGGCCGATGACGATCCCGCCGAGCGCCGGCGAGACGACGGCGTCCGAAGAGAACAACGAGAGCTTTCGGGCGAGCTCGCGGCCCGCCGACTGGGCACGGTCCGGCCACATGAGGAGCCGGGCGCATTGGAGATACCGGTCGCTGTGGAGACCCGACGACAGGCGGAAGTGACCTTTCAGAAGCGCCCCGGTCTCTTCGAAATCGGCGATGGTCAGCACTTTTTGAATCCCGGGAGCGAACGAGGAAGAGATCCCTCGCTGCGCTCGGGATGACAGATTAACCCGCTCGGGATGACAGGTTAACCCGCTCGGGACGGCAGGTTAACCCGGATCCCGGCTGATCTTGTGGTGGTCGATCTTCTTGTAGAGGTTCGAACGGGGCGTCTGGATCACTTCGGCCGTGCGACTGATGTTCCAGCCGTTCTCGCGAAGCTTCGCCATCAGGAACTCGCGTTCGCGAAAGCGTCGTCATCGCGAGCCCGCGCTCGGAGATCTCCGAGGGAGAGACCCGGGCCTCCGGCGGCAGGTCCTTCGCGTCGATCGGATCGGCGTCGGTCATGATCAGGACCCGTTCGACCAGGTTCTTCAGCTCCCGGACGTTTCCGGGCCAGGAGCGGGCTTTCAAGAGCGCGAGGGCGGACGACCCAAACCGCCGGGGCCGGCAGTGGTCACGCTCGCAGAAGCGCCGGGTGAAGTGCTCGACTAAGTCGGCGATGTCCTCGGCGCGCTCGCGCAGCGGCGGCGTTCGGATCGGGACGACGTTCAAGCGGAAGAAGAGATCCTCCCGGAAGCGGTTCTCCCGGATCGCTTCCGTCAGATCGCGGTTGGTCGCCGCGATGACCCTCACGTTCACCTGACGCACCCGCGGCGCGCCGACCGGTTCGACCTCGCCCGCCTCCAGCACGCGCAGCACTTTCGCCTGCGTCCTCGCGGACATATCGCCGACTTCGTCCAAGAAGATCGTCCCGCCGTCGGCCTCGACGAACTTTCCGGTCTGACGGCGCACCGCTCCGGTGAAAGAGCCCTTCTCGTGTCCGAAGAGCTCCGACTCGATCAACTCCTCGGGAATTGCCGCGCAGTTGACCTGGACGAACGGGCCGCCGGCGACCCGCGAAGCCTTGTGGACCTCGCGTGCGACGAGCTCCTTGCCCGTGCCGCTCTCCCCCATGATGAGCACTGTGGCGCCCGTCGGCGCGGCCCGCACGATCTCCTGGCGCAAACGCTGCATCGGAGCGCTCCGCCCGACGAGGACCGACTCCTGGTCGAGAGCGGTTCGCAACCGCTCGTTTTCCGCCCGGAGCTGGTTCCGCGACAGCGCGTTCGCAATCGAGACCAGGATGCGCTCGCGCTGCGGCGGCTTTTCGAGGAAGTCGACCGCCCCGCGCCGCGTGGACTCGACGGCCGTCGCGATGTCGCCGTGACCCGGATGTCGAGCAGGACCGCGTCGGCCGGGGCGCCGTTTAAGTCTGCGAGCGCGGTCTTCCCGTCCGGCGAGGTCGCGACCTCGTAACCTTCGTACTCGAGGATCATCTTGAGCGTGTCGCGGACGCCGGCGTCGTCGTCGACGACGAGGATTTTCTGACTCATCCCGACCTTTCAATGCAGAGAGCGCGCCGTCTTGTTCCCGCCTTCCCGAAACGAACACGCCCGCCGGGGTGGCGGGCGTGTGGAGATGGTCCGGAAGCCGGGCTTATTGCTCGATCTTGACGAGCGCGAAGAAGGACACCGACGGTCGAGAACGCTGGATATAGAGCTTCAAGTAGTCGCCCTTGCGCGCCCCGGAGACGGTCCTCCCGAACTCGTCGGTCGAGGTGACGTGCCGGCCGTTGACCTCGGTGATCACGTCTCCCTCCCGAATTCCGGCGTCGGCCGCCGCCGAGACCTCCCGCACGTGAACCACCAGAAGACCCGATACGTTGTTCTGGACCCCCTGCATCTGGCGAACCTGCGAGGTCAGCTCGGTCACGGAGATGCCGATTCGCTCCCGCGAATCCTGAGAGCTCGCCTTGCCCGGGTCCTGCTGCTCGGTCGAAGCGACGTCGCGCTCGGCGAGGGACGCCGTCAACGTCGCGTCGCGGCCGTCGCGGATGACCCCAAGACGGACCTTGCTGCCCGGCGCCTTGCCCGAGACGTAGCCGATCAGATCGCGGGTGTCCTTGACGGGGACGTCGTCCACTCTCACGATCGCGTCGCCCGGCTTGATGCCCGCCCGGTCCGCCGGCTTGCCCGGCTCGACCGACTGAACGAAAGCTCCGTCGAGCGACTTCAGCCGGAACGCCGCCGCCTTGTCGCTGTCGATGTTCTCGATGTTGATCCCGAGGAAACCGCGCGTGACCTTCCCTTTCTCCCGCAGCTGCGGAAGAACGCTCTTCAGCGTGTTGATGGGCACCGCGAAACCGATGTTCTGAGCCGGACGGAACATCGCGGTGTTGATCCCGATGACTTCGCCGTTGACGTTGATGAGCGGGCCGCCGGAGTTGCCGGAGTTGATGGCAGCGTCGGTCTGGATGAAATTCTCGAAAGAACGGGTCGCGGCGTCCCCGGTCAGACCGTAACGCCCCTTCGCCGACACGACGCCGACGGTGACGCTCTTGTCGAAGTTCAGCGGGTCCCCGATTGCCATGACCCACTCGCCGACCCGAAGCCGGTCGGAGTCTCCGAGCGCGAGAGGAGTCAGACGCTGCTTGACGTCGATCTTGAGCAGCGCGAGGTCGGTTGCGGGATCGCGTCCGACGATGCGGGCGGTCGTCCGTTCGCGGTTGGAGAGTCGGACTTCGACCTTGTCCGCGTTTTCGATGACGTGATAGTTCGTCGCGATGTACCCGTCGTCCGAGAGGATGAAGCCGGTGCCCCCCTGCTGCTCCTTGTGCTCCTCGTCGTCGTCTCCCTGACCGCGGCGCTGCTGCGGGCCGAAGAAGAACTCGAAAGGGTCACCGTTCCCGCCGCCGAAGGGAGAAACGAACCGGCGGGAGGATCCCTTGACGATCTCGGTCGAGGTGATCGAGACGACCGAAGACATGGTTTCGTCCGCGATGTCGGCGAACGAGGGCAGGATCACCGAGCCGGAATGGGCCCGGGCCGGCGCTTCGCGCTGCGCCTCCGAACGTGGAGTGACATTGACCGAGCTTGCGACCACCATTCCGAAAATGACGGCCGCGGCGATGAGAACGGAAAACGAAAGGGCGCGTTTGGTGGATTTCTCCATGGTCTTTCTTCTACTCCTCCGTCCGCTCCTGAGCGGGACTGCGGCGCTTCGCTGGTTCAGGCTTCAAATTCAATTTCAACGTCTCGAGGTCCAAGACCCCGGCACCGGAAACTCCGGCAAGCGTTCAACGTTCTCGACGGGCTTCGAAATTCCTCCGGGGAATGCCTCGCCTCGCGTGCTCCACCAGTATGCATCGGTCCATCGCCACGGGGATACCCGCCGCTTCGAGAAGCCGTGCCGATTCGGGATCCAGGACCCCCTGCTGCATGAAGAAGAACCCGACGCCCCGGACGATCGCCTCCTGGGCGACCGGGGCGACCTCCCCCGACCGTCGAAAGACGTCGACGATGTCGAGCCGCACTTCCCCGGGGATCTCCGAGAGCGACCGGTAGCAGGTCTCTCCCAGGATCCTGCGGTGCCCCGGGTTGACCGGAACGACCTGATACCCCTGTTCCATGAGATAGCGGGCGATGACGTTCGAAGGCCGCTCCGGGTCGGGCGAGCAGCCGACGATCGCGACGGTTCGCGCGCTCTCCAGGGCAGTCCGGATCTCTTCTTTGTCGTTCATCGCGAGGGCTCGGACTGGCCCTCTTTCTCGGGACGCAGGTTGTAGAAGAAGGTTACGGTGACGCCTTCGCGCGAGGAATTCAGGTCCGCCGGAAGCGGTCGAAACGGCGAAGACTTGAGAATCGCCTGGAGCGCCGCGAAGTCGAACGGGGGAATCCCGGATCGGCGGACGATCGTCGCGTCGGCCACCCGGCCGTCGGCGAGGATGTAGAACCGAATCGTCAGCTTGCCCTTCCAGCCGAGCCGGGCGAGCTCCGGGATATCCCAATGGAGCTTGATTCGCCGCACCATCTCCTCCGCGTAAGGACCCCAGTCGTACCAGGTCGTGTCGAAGGACAGCGGACCCGAGTCGACGAAGCCGCCGTCGGCGTTCGGAAAACCGGCACCACCCTGGGATCCGCCGCCCGCGGTATCCCGCGCCGCGTCCCGAATCGCCTGGTCGAGGCGGGCGAGCCGATCCCCCTCCCGGGCCGGCGCCCCACCGCCAACGAGCGGCGAGTCCGCCCCGCCACCCGGAGGGCCGAAGACTGAGGGGCGGCGGCTCTCCGCTCCCGCGCCTCCCGGCTCCCCCTGCCGCGGCGCGGGCACTCCCCGGGACTCGGCCACCGCCGGACCGGGCGCCCTTCCGGGCTTACCCCCTTGGAGACCCTCGATCCCGGGCAATCTCGGGACGAACGGAGTGCTCGACTTCGGACGCAACCGGTCCCCACCACCCGCGCGGCGATCGGCGTCGGAGAGCTCCGACCGGCGCGGGTTCTCGCGTGCGGGACCGGGCGCGGAACGGAAGACGATCGGGATCGACGGCTCTTTCGGCTCGGGCGCCAGAAGCTCGGCAAGGAAACCACCTCTCCGGCTCCCCGGCGCCGCGGCTCCCGGCCAGGCGAGAAAGAGCGCGAGCAGCACGAGGTGTGCGGCGATCGAGATCAGAACCGCTCGCTCGAGAGGGAATGGCTTCTGCCCTTTTTCGATGATCTCGAACACAGGATTTCGCTCGGGGAAAAGGCCCTTCCCTCCTAACACCGGGCGCAGTCACTCGATTCTCGGTTTCCCCCGGGGCCGCGGGCGACTTCGGACTTTCGATTTTGACTCTGGGCCGGCGTTGCGGTTGCGGCTGCCCGCCCTCATTTGATAAAGAGGGCCGGCTCTCGACGAAAAGGGAAGCGGGCGCAGGCCCGCTTTTTTGTTCCCTCGAGGTGAGGAATGCCGCTGCTCAAACGGGAGACGACCGAGGAGATCCGGGCGATCGCCCGGGAGAAGGGGTGTCGTCTGCTCGCGGTCGAACCGTCCGGTACCGGAAGCGCGGCGGTCCTCCGGCTGGTGCTCGAGCGGGAAGACGGCAGCTCCGTCTCCCTCCAAGACTGCGAGTCGGTTTCGAGGGAAGTGTCGGCGCTGCTGGACGCCTCCGACGAGATCCGCCACGGCTACGTGCTCGAGGTTTCTTCCGCCGGCCTCGACCGCAAGCTGTACTCGCTCGACGATGCCCGGAGATTTGTCGGGCGCCGAGTGCGCGTGAAGACCGACGCGCCTGTGCTCGGCGAATCCTCCAACGGAGGGAGCCCGCCGGGTCCGGGGAGTCGAAATTTGCACGGAACTCTGGAGAGCGTCGAAGGAGACGTGCTTCGTGTCGTTGATGGGGAGAACCGCAAAACCTATAATGTCCGTTTCGGCGATATTCGGCTGGCACGATTGGAATTCGAGTGGCCGGAGCGCCGCGGCGAACGTTGAGGAGAAACACGGTCCGATGAACATCGATCCGTCGGTGATCCGACAGGTCTCGCGGGAAAAAGACATCGACGCCGAGAAGATGTTCGGCGCGCTCGAGGAAGCCATGTCCTCGGCGGCGCGAAAGTTCTACCACGACAAGGCGATGGTGACCCTGATCGACCGGCAGACCGGCGAGATGACAGTGTACTCGCCCCGCACGGTGGTCGCGGAGCTCGACACCGAGTCGGAGGAGCCGCCTCCGCAGGTCCTGCTCGAGGAAGCCCGCGAGCTCGTCGCGAAGCACGGGACGCGGGGCGAGGTCCGGGTCCTGCGGCCGGGCGCCGAAGGCGAGACCGCGAACGAAGTCGACGACGTCGTTCTCGGCGACGAAGTCCGCGTCTACCGCGAGACGATGGGACTCGGACGAATTGCCGCCCAGACCGCCAAGCAGGTCCTCTATCAGAAGGTCCGGGAGGCGGAACGCGACAACATCTACAACGAGTACTTCCCGAAGATCGGCGAGCTCATGAGCGGCACGGTCAAGCGGTTCGAGCGCGGCGACATGATCGTCGATCTCGGCAAGACGGAGGGGATCATCCCGCGCGATCAGCAATCCCGGGCCGAGCGCTACGGGCAGGGGGAGCGGATTCGGTCGATCCTCTACGACGTGCACCGGAATCCGAAAGGCCCGCAGCTCGTCCTTTCGCGGACCGATCCGCGGCTTCTGATCCGGTTCTTCGAGATGGAGGTGCCGGAAATCTACGACGGCACCGTCGTCATCAAGGGAGCCGTCCGCCAGCCGGGCGAACGCGCGAAGGTCGCCGTGCGCTCGCGCGAGCGCGACGTCGATCCGGTCGGGGCCTGCGTGGGCATGCGCGGAAGCCGGGTTCAGTCGATCATGCGGGAGCTCCACGGCGAGAAGATCGACGTCATCCTGTACTCCGACGACCTGATCACCTTCGCCCAGAACGCGCTCGCCCCGGCCAAGATCACGCGGGTCTCGCCGATCCATCATGAAGACGGAACGATGAGCCTGGACTGCGTCGTCGAGGACGACCAGCTGTCCCTCGCGATCGGCAAGAAGGGTCAGAACGTGCGGCTCGCCTCGGCTCTCATCGGTTTGAAGATCGAGATCAAGGGCGAGACCGAGGTCAAGGGCGAGGTCGCCGAGGCTCTGACGCGAATGCTCCTGGCGTCGCGTTTGAAGCAGACGCCCGTGTCCGAGATCCCCGGCATCGGCGGCAAGACCGCCGAGAAGCTCGCGGAAGCGGGCGTGGGATCGCTCGCCGAGCTGCTCGAGAAGAGCGCGGAGGAGCTCTCGGAGATCCCCGGGATCGGCGCAGCGACCGCGGAAAGGCTCCTGGAAGCGGCGCGCGCCGCGGAAGAGGAGATCCGTTCGCCCCGGTCTGAGGAGTCGGACGAAGAAGTGGAAGAAGCCGAGGAAGTTCCCGGCGCGGAAGAGGCGGAGCCGGGGACGCCGGCCGAAGAGACGATCGTTCAGGAGTAGTTCAGCTCGATGGGAAAGATCCGGGTCGAAGAGCTCGCCGCACAGATGGGGATCGGGAGCAAGGAAGTTCTCTTCCTGCTTCAGTCGATCGGGGTAGACGTCAAATCGCCGCAGGCGGCTCTCGACGAGTCGACCGTCCTGGCAATTCTGCAAGGCAAGACCCACGCCCCCAAACAGCTGATCGTCCGCGATACCGAATCGAAGGCTTTCCGGCCGCAGAAGAGCGCGCTCTCCCGGATCAAGATCGTGGAGAAGACGGCGCCGGTTCGTCCCGGGCCGGAGCCGGACGCAGAGCCCGCCGTACGGCGTCCCGCTCCGCCGCCCCCTGCGACCGCCCCGCCCGGCGTGGTGGAGGCTCGCCCCAAGCCGGCGGAGCCGGCGCGCACCGCGGTCGTCCCTTCTGAGCCGGAAGCGGAGCAGCCGCCGCCGAAACCGGCTCTCCCCCGAAGAATCGTGCTCCCGCCGACGCGTCCGGCGATCGGAAGGCCTCCCGGCCCCGGCGCCCCCGGGGCAATGGCACGCGCCGGCGCCGGAGCAGGCGCCCCCGCGATGCGTCCGACGGGACCCTCGCGACCGATGGGTCCCGCCTCGGGAAGTCCGTCGGGACGGCCGGGGCCCTCGGTCTATCGCCCGACGCCTGGAGGGCCGGGAATGCGTCCGGCCGGGGCTCCGCTTCGCCCGGGCGGGCCCACGGGCCGCCCCGGACCGATCGGTCGACCGGGCATCGGCCCCGGGAGGGCCGTGGCTCCGCCGCCGGTCGCCGAGCGAGCGGGCACCAAGCGCAAGAAGGAAGACGAGAAGGACACCAAGAAGCCCGCCGCGAAGCGGGGCGCGAAGCCGAAGATCACCGTCGCGGACGAAGTCGACCTGCGGGAGTTCGTCGGCGCATACGAGGAAGACACGTACTCCGACATCACTCTTCCGCTGATCGAGAAGGCGGAGGGAGCCGAAGAGGCGGAGACGGTTGCCGAGGTGAAGCCGGTCTCCAAGTCCGCGCTGCGCCGCGCCGCCAAGTCCACCCGGGCGCACGACTCGGGCAAGCTCCTCGAGTTCAAGAAGCCGATGCCGACGGGCCCGATCTTCCTGTCGGAGGGCGTTACCGTCAAGGAGCTCTCCGAAAAGCTGGGCGTCCTCGCGAAAGACATCCAGCGACTGCTCATGCAGCGGGGAATCCTCGCGACCGTGAACCAGACCCTCGATGCCTCGACGGCGATTCAGATCGCCAAGGAGGTCGGGGTCGAAGCGGCGGTCGTCTCGTTCGAAGAGGAGCTCGAGCTCGCGCGAACCGGCCCGGAGGACGCGGAAGCCGCTCCGGTGACGAGCGCCGCGCGGGCGCCCCGCGCGCCGGTCGTGACCGTGATGGGCCACGTCGATCACGGAAAGACTTCTCTCTTAGACGCGATCCGTCAGACCAAGGTCGCCGAAGGAGAGGCGGGAGGCATCACTCAGCACATCGGCGCCTACCGGGTCGAGGTCCACGGCCGGCCGATCGTGTTCCTCGACACTCCAGGTCACGAGGCCTTTACCTCGATGCGCGCGCGGGGCGCCCGGGCGACCGACATCGTCGTGCTCGTCGTCGCCGCGGACGACGGTGTGATGCCGCAGACCGTCGAAGCCATCGACCATGCGCGCGCCGCAAAGGTTCCGATCGTGGTCGCGATCAACAAGATCGACAAGTCGAACGCCAATCCCGATCGCGTCCGGAAGGAGCTCGCGGACCACGGCGTACTGCTCGAGGCCTGGGGCGGCGAAGTCCCGTCGGCGGAAATCTCGGCGATCAAGAAGCAGGGAATCGACCAGCTCCTCGAGCTGCTCCTGATCGTCGCGGATCTGCAGGAGTTGACAGCTCCCGTCGCGGAGGAAGCCCGGGGGGTAGTGCTGGAGGCACGACGCGAGGCGGGGCGCGGCAACGTGGCGACGGTCCTCGTCCAGTCGGGAACCTTGCGCGTGGGGGACGTCTTCTTCGCCGGGGCCGTGTTCGGCCGCGTGCGTTCGATGACGGACGACCGCGGCGACCGCCTGACGGAAGCGGGACCGGCGACGCCGGTCGAGGTGACCGGCTTCGAGGATCTTCCCCAGGCCGGCGACACGTTCCAGGTCGTTGACGACGAGGCCAAAGCGCGCTCGGTCGCTTCCTTCCGTCAGCTGCGGGAGCGGGAGAAAGCGATGGCGGCAAGCCAGAAGCTTTCGCTCGATCAGCTCTTCAACAAGATCCAGGAAGGCCGCATCAAGGAGCTGCCGCTGATCGTCAAGGCCGACGTGGCCGGATCGGCCGAGGTTCTGTCGCAGGCCTTGAAGAATCTCTCCAACGAGAAGGTCAAGGTCTCGCTCCTCCACGTCGGCGTCGGCGCGATCAACATCAACGACGTCCTGCTCGCCTCGGCTTCCGGCGCGATCATCGTCGGGTTCAACGTACGGCCGGAGAAGAAGGCCGAGGCGGAAGCAGACAAGAGCGGCGTGGAGCTCCGCCTCCACACCATCATCTACAACGTGACCGACGAGATCCGAAAAGCGATGGAAGGACTGCTCGAACCCACATTGAAGGAAGTCGCCCGGGGGCGCGCCGAGGTTCGCAACACGTTCAAGGTCCCGCGGTTCGGCATCGCGGCGGGCTGCTACGTCACCGAAGGATCGATCGGGCGCTCCTCCCAGGTCCGGCTCCTCCGGGACAACCGGGTCATCTACGAGGGGAAAGTCGCCTCGCTGCGTCGCTTCAAGGACGACGTCTCGGAAGTCAAGCAGGGCTTCGAGTGCGGCATCGCTCTCGACCGCTATCAGGACGTCAAAGTCGGCGACGTGATCGAGGCCTATCAGGTCGAGAAGATCGCCGGGTTGATGGAAGCCTAGTCGGGCGGTTCGGAGTCCGTCCCGGCTCGGAAACACACTTGGTTCTCGCCTACGCCGTCTTCGACCTTCACCTGCCCGGCTGCCGCGGCCTGAAGGAAAAGCGGATGATCGTCCGGAGTCTGAAGAGTCGCCTTCGAAACGAGTTCGAGGTTTCCGCTTCCGAGGTCGGATCTCAGAATCTCCTGGAAAGAGCCGAGCTGGCGGTCGCCGCGGTCGGACCGGACCAGGTGCCGCTCGACGCGCTGCTGCAGAAGATGCTGAATTTCGTCGAGCAGAACCTCGATGGCGAGCTGCTGAATTACCGAAACGAGTTCATCCATGTGTAACGAGCTCGCGGACTGCGGGTCATGAAGAAGGAATCCCGCCGCAGCCAGCGGGTCGCCGATCTCGTCCGGGCCGAGATCTCCAGTCTCCTCTTGATCGAAGCTCACGACCCGGACATCAAGGCGGTCACGATCACCGACGTCGAGATGCCCCCGGACTTGAGGTCCGCCCGCGTGTTCTTCACGACCCGCGGCGATGCCGCGGCTCTCGCCCGCGCGGGCACGGGGCTCGCGCGCGCGGCTGGATTTCTGCGGGGCGAGGTCGGACGGCGTTGCCGGCTGCGCTACGCGCCCGAGCTCTTCTTCGAGCCGGATCGCTCGTACGACCGGGCGGCGCGGATCGACGAGCTCCTCTCCCAGGTGCTGTCGGAACGTGAAGAGGAGCCGTGAGATCGGCCGACCCGTTTCGCCGCGGCTTCCTATTCCTGATCGACAAGCCGGCGGGGCTCACCTCCCACGACGTCGTCGAGCGGGTGCGGCGGGCACTTTCGCTCCCGCGCATCGGGCACAGTGGAACGCTCGATCCGATGGCGACCGGGCTCCTCCTTCTGTGCGCGGGGGAAGCGGCGAGGCTACAGGGTTTCTTCACGCTGATGGACAAGTCCTACGAGGGGGTCATCCGTCTCGGCCGCGCGACGACGACCTTCGACCGCGAAGGCGAGGCGGTCGGGCCTGAGCGCGACGTCGCGGGTGTGCGGCGTGAAGACGTCGAGGCAGCCGCCAGCTCCTTCCGCGGCGAGTTTCTGCAATCGCCCCCCCCGTATTCGGCAAAGAAGGTCGGCGGGCGCAAGTTCTACGAGATGGCGCGCAAGGGTGAAAGCGTCCCGCTGGTGCCGAAGAAAGTCCGCGTCCGGGAGCTCTCGTTCGGTCGATTGTCCGACGGTCGCCTGCCGTTCTCGATTTCCTGCTCGTCGGGGACGTACATCCGCTCGATCGCGAGTGACCTCGGCGAGAAGCTCGGCTGCGGAGCGCACCTGGAGTCTCTGCGACGCACACGCATCGGCGACTTCCACGTGAGTGAGGCCGTCGCGCTCGAGCGATTCGAAGCGATGGCTTCCGCCGAGCGCCTCGAGCCGCCGCATGCCATTCCACTCTCACGCGTGCACTTTCCGTTCGAGCGAGTCCGCCTGGCTTCGCTCGAGACCTGGAAGATCCGCAAAGGGCAGTCGATCCCGGCGCGCGGCGTCGCCTCGAAGGAGGGGGACTGGGTGGCTCTCGTGGGTCCTTCCGACGAAATGGTCGCGCTGGGGCAGGTCAGCCCGATTGGGACCCGCGGCATCGCGCTGATCCGGCCGAAGCTCGTCCTGGCGGATTGAAGGGGACTGCTGCGGGTGCAGGTCCGCAGGACCTGTCCGCGGAGGACTGCGGCGGGTGCAGGTCCGCAGGACCTGTCCGCGGAGGACTGCGGCGGGTGCAGGTCCGCAGGACCTGTCCCCGCGACATGTCCTGTGTGCTAGGCTGTCCGATTGAGTAAAAAGTGTGAGATGAGAGAGTCGGAGGAGAAGTGAACGTCACGGAGCATCAAACGCAGAAGCCGACGATCGTTTCGGAGTACCGCACCCACGACACCGATACGGGCTCGCCCGAGGTGCAGGTCGCGCTGGTGACGAACCGGATCGCCTACTTGACCGAACACTTCAAGACGAACGCAAAGGATCACCACTCCCGCCGCGGTCTCTTGAAGCTCGTCGGGCGCCGCCGGCGCCTGCTCGACTATTTGAAGTCTGAAGACCCGGAGCGCTATCACCGGCTGATCGAGCGCCTCGGCATCCGGAAGTAACTCCGCCCGCCGGACGGGCGACCGCCCGTTTCGCCTTCCCCGGCGAGGGAAACGCCCGGCGTTTTCTCCGCCGAGCGGTTCCGCCGGCGGCCGACCACTACGAGAAGGAAAGACCATGATCCACAAGACCTCGATCCCGATCGGTAGCCGATCCCTGGACATCGAAATTGGAAAGCTCGCGAAACAGGCGGACGGCGCCGCCGTGGTCCGCTACGGCGACACCGTCGTCCTCGCGACGGCGGTCTTCGCCAAAGAGCCGAAGGAGAACGCCGACTTCTTCCCGCTGACGGTGGACTATCGCGAGAACACGTACGCGGCCGGCCGGATCCCCGGCGGCTGGTTCAAGCGGGAGGGCCGGCCGACGGAGAAGGAGATCCTCACCTCTCGCTTGATCGACCGGCCGCTACGGCCTCTCTTTCCGAAAGGCTTCAATCACGAAACCCAGATCATCGCGTTCGTTCTCTCCGCCGACGGCCAGAACGACCCGGACGTCCTGGCTCTGAACGCCGCTTCGGTCGCGCTGACCTGCTCGCTCGTCCCGTTCTACTCCCCGATCGGCGCAGTGCGCGTGGGCTCGATCGGCGGACAGTTGGTGCTGAATCCGACGAACGCCGAGCGGGAGAAGTCCGAGATCGACCTCGTGGTCGCCGGAACCGAAGAAGCGGTCGTGATGGTCGAGGCCGGCGCCCGGGAGGTCTCCGAGCAGAGGATGCTCGAGTCGATCCTCTTCGGACACGAAGCCATCCGCCGGATCGTCGCGGCGGAGAAGGAGCTTCAGAAGCGCGGCGCTTTCGAGAAGCCCGCGTGGCAGACGCCCGAGTCGTACCCCTCGGAGCTCTTCGCCGAGGTGCGCCGGCAGTGGGAGGCGCCGATGCGCGCCGCCATGACCATGCCGGAAAAGATCGCTTCCTACACGGAAATCAAGGCCGTGAAGAAAGCGGCGGCCTCGCTGGTCCCCGAGACGGAGCCCGAGCGGCGCCAGCAGACCGCGCGCGCCGCCGACGACCTCGTCAAGATCCTGACGCGCGAGACGATCCTTAACGAGAACAAGCGACTGGACGGACGCGCTTTCGACGAGGTCCGGCCGATCTCCTGCGAGGTCGGCCTTCTCCCTCGAACTCACGGCTCCGCGCTCTTCACGCGCGGCGAGACCCAGGCGCTCGTCACGGCGACTCTCGGGACTTCCGACGACGCCCAGATCATCGAAGAGTACGAAGGAGAGAGCGAGCACACGTTCCTTCTCCACTACAACTTCCCGCCGTTCTCCGTCGGGGAGACGAAGTTCATGAGGGGCCCGTCCCGGCGCGACATCGGCCACGGAAATCTCGCGCGCCGCGCGCTCTCGACCGTGCTGCCGAGTGAGGAGTCGTTCCCCTATACCGTGCGCGTCGTCTCGGACATCCTCGAGTCGAACGGCTCCTCGTCGATGGCCACGGTCTGCGGCGGGACTCTCGCTCTCATGGACGCCGGCGTGCCGATCAAGGCGCCCATCGCCGGCGTCGCGATGGGGCTCGTCGGCGAGGGGAACCGATTCGCGATCCTGACCGACATCGCCGGCCAGGAGGACCACTACGGGGACATGGACTTCAAGGTCGCCGGGTCCGCGGACGGGATCACGGCGCTCCAGATGGACATCAAGATCCAGGGGCTTCCCCGCGCCGTTCTGGAGCAGGCGCTCGAGCAGGCGCGGGTTGGAAGGCTGCACGTCCTCGGGAAGATGGCGACGGCGCTCGACCGCCCGCGGCCGAACATTTCTCCGTATGCGCCCCGCATTTTCACGATGCAGATCCCGAGAGACCGCATCCGCGACGTCATCGGCTCGGGCGGAAAGACGATCCGCTCGATCATCGAGGAGACCGGTTGCAAGATCGACGTCGAAGACTCGGGCAAGGTCTCGATCGCATCCTCCGACGAGGCGGCCGCACTGCGTGCGATCCAGATCATCGAGGGACTGACCCAGGAGCCGGAGATCGGGAAGATCTACACGGGCAAGGTGCGGCGCGTGGAGCCGTACGGCGCGTTCGTCGAGATCCTGCCCGGTCAGGACGGGCTCGTTCACATCTCCGAGCTCGCGCCGTACCGGGTCCGGCAGACGACCGACGTCGTGAAAGAGGGGGATGAGGTCACCGTCAAGATCATCGCGGTCGACCCGATGGGAAAGATCAAGCTCTCTCGAAAGCAGGCTCTCTCCAAGGAGGAGCTCGAAGCCGAGATGGCCATGGCTCCCGTCGGGCCCGAAGAAGACAACGGGAGGCGGAGCCGCGAGGGCGAGCACGCCGGCCATCCCAACCGCGACAGGGGACCCCGCGGCCCCCGCCGGTGACATCCGTGCGGGAGAGCTCGGGGTTGAAAGGTCCTCGACCTCAGTAACTTACGTCGTGGCCGCGGACATCCGCGTCCGGCACATGGCTTGCTCGAATGGCCGCGCAGGCAGGGAGGTACTCTGACATGAGAAATCGAAAGCTCGAAATCTTTTCCGTGGCCTTCTTGACCGGCGCGATCGGTCTTTTGCCTGCCTGCCGGAAAACGGAAACGACGACGGCAGAGGTGACTCCCCCGGCGACGAACGTGGCCGCGACGACGACCACAACGATGACCACTGCGACCACGACGATGACGGCTGAGGCTGCGCCGGCGGAGACCGCCGCGATCACGGCCGATCCCGTGGTCGTGTCGCAGCGAAATGCGACGCGTCGCCGCGCGGCGAGTC
>WNFV01004448.1_pt1 | contig 17382 bp, 12 predicted proteins | sample 5400101 | NCBI WGS metagenome assembly WNFV01 (sample SAMN13153361, study PRJNA577476) | soil metagenome | isolation source: 115 cm soil or saprolite under grassland replicate 1 | place: USA:California | collected 2016-06-15
CCTTTCGCGTCGACTCGACCCACCACGAGTACCGGCTGACCAAGGAATTCTTCTCCGACCCGGAGGAGAACGCGATGCTCATCGCGGCCACCTTTACGCCCGAGCTTCCCGACCTTCGCCTCTACATGCAGGCCTCTGCCCACTGGCAGCCAGGCGCCGAAGGCAACTACGGCTGGGTCATCGACACCCATCCACCCGCCCTGCTCCTCCAGCAGCAGGACATCTGGATCTGCCTGATCGGCCCGTTCAGCCGCGCCACCGCCGGCTACTACCGCAGCTCCGACGTGCACATCGACCTCAGCGATGCGGACGGCTACCTCACCTACATGTACGACCGCGCCGGTCCTGGAAACGTCTCCGTCGGCTCCGAGATCGGCGTCCGCGCGGGCACGTTCCAACTCGCGATCGGCTTCGCCCACTCCAGGGCCGACGCCGAGGAAGTGGCGCGGACCGCGCTGCAGAAGGGCGCCGGCAACGTGCGCCAGGCCTTTGAACGCGCCTGGCAGGCGCAGCCGGAGATCCCGCAGGCCCTCGGCAAAGTGAGCGGCGACGATGGGATGCTCGCGCGCGCGTCCTTTGCGCTCCTGCACTGCCTCGAGGACAAGTCCCACGCGGGCGCCTTCATCGCGGCTCCGGCTGCGCCGTGGGGCGACATGAACCACGACGGCGACCACCTCTACCAGCTGGTGTGGCCGCGGGACCTGTGCCGCATCGCCACCGCGCTTCTCGACGCCGGCGACAGCGACGCGGCGCAGCGCGCCTTCCGGCACCTGCAGGCACGCCAGCGATCCGATGGCGGATGGCACCAGAACTGGTCGCTCGACGGGACGCCGCACTGGCAGTCGACCGAGCTCGACCAGGTGGCGCTGCCGATCCTGCTCGCCTGGCGGCTGGGCGTCGCCGGCTGCCTCGACCACGACCCCTACCCGACGATGGTGCGCCCCGCGGCGCAGTTCATCATTCGCGATGGCCCGCTGACGACCCTCGACCGCTGGGAGGACGCGGGCGGCCTTTCACCCTCGACTCTCGCGGCGTGCATCGCGGCGCTGATCGTCGCCGCCGAGTTCGCCGGCGACGCCGGCGAGCACATCGCGGCGGGCCACCTTCGAGCCGTGGCCGACTACTGGAACGACCGCGTCGAGGCCTGGTGCTCGCTGCCGTCGGGGCAGTACGTCCGGCTCGGCTCCGACCCCGACCGGCGCCCATCCGACGGCGCGATCGCGCCTGAGTTCCTGGAGCTGGTCCGCTACGGGCTGCGCAGGCCGAAGGACGAGCGAGTCCTCCGCAGCTTGCAAGGGGTGGACACGTCGCTGAAGGTGAGCTTGCCGGCCGGTCCAAGCTGGCGCCGCTACGCCGGCGACCAGTACGGGGAGCACGAGGACGGCTCGCCCTGGGACGGCGGCGGCCGGGGTCGGGCGTGGCCGGTGCTGACGGGCGAACGCGCCCGTCATTTCTTCGCCATGGGCCTGCCGGCGGCCGAGCTCGTGCGCTCGCTCGAAGGCTTTGCCGGCCAGGGACTGGCGCTGCCGGAGCAGTTGTGGGACGGACCCGACCTGCCGCATCGACGTCTGCAGTTCGGAAAGCCGAACGGCTCGGCGTGTCCGCTGGGCTGGGCCCACGCCGAATACCTCGAGCTGCTCGTCACGATCGCGCTCGCCGGGTTCCCCGACATCGTGATGCCGGCGCGCCGCCGCTACACGGAAGGCACCCAGCTGGAGCCGCCATACGTCTGGTCGCACAAGCACCAGATCACGCGCATCGCGACGGGGCGGCGACTGCGCGTCCAGCTGCCAAGACCCGGCGCGGTGCACTACACGTTCGACAACTGGCAGTCGTTCGCGGAGGTGGACGCGATCGACACCACGCTCGGGGTGTGGGTGGCGGAGGTCCCGTGCAACCACCTGCCACCCGGCGCGGAGTTCTCATGGACGGCGCACTACATGACGGGTTGGGAGGGGCGGAACTTCTCCCTGACCGTGATGGAGTCTTAAGCCCCTCTCCCTACCGCTCTTCGGGCGGCTCCAGGTCGTCGAGGCGGAGGCCGTTGCTCGTGTCCTCGTCGAACTGGCTGTGTAGCTCTCCGCAGTCGGCGCACCGGTAGTACTCGCCGACGAAGCCCTTGTGCCAAACCGCGTAGCTGACGGCGCCGGGCTCCTCGACCAGGACCTCCTGCTCGAGGCGGTAGATGACCTGCTCCCAACCGCCGGCCTCGATGTCGTCGTCCAGGACGACGACGCAGTAGGGATGCGGCTCGCCCCACATAATCACCACCTCGCCGCGGCGCTCGTCGTCGGTGTTGACGATCGACCATGCTTCGGCCGCGTGACCGCGGCTGCTGCGCACGAGGCGGAGCTGAGCCCAGAAGCGCTCCGCTGACTCGCGCTCGGCCTTGTCGTGCTCGGCCTGCGCCTCCTGGAACGCGCTCCACATGCGCAGCAGGTGGTTGCGGAAGCGGTGGTAGGTGGGCAGGAGCTTGGGCTGCTGCTTCGGGGACCCGATGAGCTTCTCGAAAGCGTGCTCGAAGGCCGCCTCCACCCGCTCCTGGCGGTCGGTCACCTCGGGCGACCACCCCTCGTCCTCAGACAGCCGCATGCTCTCGTTGAGGACGACCTCGAAGTCGAGCCAGTCGTCGCCGAACTCCGGAACGAAAACGGCCTCGACCAGGTCCGCGAGCCGGTGCTCCTCGAGAAGGGCGGGGGTGACCTTGCCGCGCGCTTCGGGCCAGCCCTTCCAGCCCATCACGTTGTGGATCCAGTAGTCGAACACGGTGACCGCGTACTGGAGTGCGGCGGGGGAGCTCCAGATCCCGGTGGGCCAGGTCTTCTTGCCGGTCCGCACCTTGTTGTAGAGGGAAATCACCTGCTCTTCGTCGAGGTATTCAGTTTCCATGGCGCCCCCCAACTATAGGAATAACCCCGAAGCGGCCCTGGGTATAGTCCCTGTAGGAATGCCCCAGAACAACAAGCCTTTCACGCCCGACCAGGTCGCGCGCTACGCCCGCCACCTGATACTGCCGGAGGTCGGCGGCGCCGGGCAGCGCAAGCTGCTCAACTCGAGCGTGCTCCTCCTGGGCGCGGGGGGCCTGGGCTCCCCGGCGGCGATGTACCTCGCCGCCGCCGGGATCGGCAAGATCGGGATCGTCGACTTCGACGTCGTCGACACCTCCAACCTCCAGCGCCAGCTGCTGCACGGCCACGATGACATCGGCCGCCCCAAGGTTGAGTCCGCTGCCGAAACCCTGCGCAACCTGAACCCCGACGTCGAGGTCGTGGCGATCAATGAGCACCTCAACTCGGACACCGCGATGCGGATCTTTACGCCCTACGACGTCATCGTCGACGGCACCGACAACTTCCCGACGCGGTACCTGGCCAACGACGCCGCGCATTTCCTGGCCAAGCCGCTGGTGCACGGCAGCATCTTTCGCTTCGAGGGCCGTCTCGCGTTGTTCGACTCGGCGAAGGGCACCGGCTGCTACCGCTGCCTGTTCCCCGAGCCACCGCCTCCGGGCAGCGTGCAGAGCTGCGCCGAGGCAGGCGTCTTCGGCGTGCTGCCCGGGATCATCGGCAGCATGATGGCCTTTGAAACCATCAAGTACCTGCTCGACTTCGGGCGCCCGATGATCGGCCGCTACCTCCTGTTCGAGGGCGAGGACATGTCGTTCCGCGAGCTTCGCCTGAAGCCCAACAAGGCCTGCCCGCTCTGCGGTGATAACCCGACCGTGGACGGGCTGATCGACTACGAGGCGTGGTGCGGCACTCCCGCGATGGAGGCCTCGGAAGCACAGGCCAGCTAATCTCGTGCTGGAGTGATCCAGCTCGATCGCTACGACGCCACACGGTTGAGCTCCGCGCGCGACATGGTGCGCGGCCTGGGCTCTGTACTGGTCGCCTACTCTGGCGGCGTCGACTCGACGCTGCTCTTGAGGCTCGCGATGGACGAGCTCGGCGATCGCGCGGTCGCGGTGCTTGCGAGCTCGCCCGCGTACCCGGAGTCGGAGCAGCGAGAGGCGCGTAGCCTCGCGCACTCGCTGGGGGCGCGGCTGGTCGAGGTCACGACGAGCGAGGTCGAGCTCGAGGCGTACGCACGCAACAATCCGGACCGCTGCTTTCACTGCAAGGAAGAGCTCTTCGACACGCTGGAGCCGGTGCAGCGTGAGCTCGGCCTCGCGCACCTCGCCTATGGGGCCACCGCGGATGACGCCGGCGATCACCGACCCGGTCATGCATCGGCTGTCCGCCGCGGCGTCCGATTCCCGCTGCTCGAAGCGGGCATGGTCAAGTCCGAGATCCGCGCTGCCGCACGCGAGCTGGGACTTCCCAACTGGAACAAGCCGTCTTTCGCGTGCCTCTCCTCGCGCATCCCGCACGGAACGCCGGTCACCGTCGCAGCCTTGCGCCAGATCGAGGCGGCCGAAGCCGCGTTGAAGGCACTTGGTTTCCGGCAGGTGCGCGTGCGCCATCACGACGATGTCGCGCGCATAGAAGTCGATGAGGAGGACATCCCGAGGCTGATCGCCGAACGCGCGCGCGTGACGAGCGCGGTGCGCGAGGCGGGCTACAAGTTCGTGAGCGCGGATCTCGAGGGCTACTCCACCGGCAGCCTGAACCGGGCCTGGAAACCGACATCACCCAGGTCGTCCTGAGCCTCGACGCAGGCACGACGGGCGCCACCGCGGTCGGCGTCGGTCTCGACGGTGAGGTTCGCGGCAAGGGCTACGCCGAGATCACTCAGCACTATCCCCGACCTGGGTGGGTCGAGCATGACCCCAACGAGATCTGGTCGGCTGTCCAGGTCAGCGCTCGCCACGCGTTGCAAGCCGCGAGCTCGAGCGCGCGGGACGTCGCCGCCATCGGCATCACGAACCAGCGCGAGACGCTGGTGCTCTGGGACCGCAAGACGCTGGAGCCCATCGCGCCGGCCATCGTCTGGCAGGACCGCCGCACCGCCGAGGACTGCCGGCGCCTTCGCGAAGCGGGCCACGAGCAGCGCGTCCGCGAGGTCACCGGCCTGGTGCTCGACCCTTACTTCACCGCCACCAAGCTCGCCTGGGCCCTCAAGAACGTCGATGGAGCAGCGACCGCGGCCGCCGGCACGGTCGACTCCTGGCTGATCGCGCGCCTGTCTGAGGGTCGCGATCACGTGACCGATGCGTCCAACGCGTCGCGCACCCTGCTGTTCGACATCGGGCAGGGCGCCTGGAGCGAGGAGATGGCCGAGCTCTTCGGCGTCTCGCTCGGGAACCTGCCCGAGGTCGCTGACTCCAGCGGCGCGATCTCGAAAGCCACCGGCGAGATCGCGGCTCCCATCGCCGGCATCGCGGGCGATCAGCAGGCCGCGTTGTTCGGACAGGCGTGCACCTCCGTCGGCATGGCCAAGAACACTTACGGCACCGGGTCGTTCGTGCTCATGCAGACCGGCGGGGAGCGGGTTGAATCGAGTACGGGCATGCTGACGACGGTGGCGTGGCGGCGCGGCGGCAAGCTCAGCTACGCGCTCGAAGGCGCGATCTTCATCACCGGTGCGGCGCTGCAGTGGCTTCGCGATGGGCTGGGCATCATCGCTGCGGCGAGCGAGGCGGGGCCGCTCGCTTCGTCGGTGCCAGACGCAAGTGGAGTCTTTCTCGTCCCGGCGTTTGTCGGGCTCGGCGCTCCGCACTGGGATCCTTACGCGAGGGGCACCATCATCGGCATCACGCGGGGCACCAGCCGCGCCCACATCGTGCGCGCGGCCGTCGAGGCGATGGCGTATCAGACGCGCGATGTCATCGAGGCGATGGAGCGCGATACGGGTCGCAAGCTGACGGAGCTGCGGGTCGATGGCGGCGCCGCGGTCATGGATGTGCTCTGCCAGCTGCAGGCCGACCTGCTGGGCATCCCCGTCCGCCGTCCCCGCCAGACGGAGACGACCGCTCTGGGCGCTGCGTTCCTGGCGGGGCTGGGCGCTGGGGTCTGGAAGGAAGGCGACCTGGCCCACCTCTGGAAGCTGGACCGCGAGTTCGAACCGAAGATGTCGCGCGACCAGGCGGACGGCCTGCAGACCGGATGGCGGCGCGCCGTCGAGCGGAGTCGGGACTGGGCAAGACAAGATAATCAGTAGTCCTTGAGCACCGAAGCAGCCCCGCGTCCCACGCGGCATCAAAACCTCTACGCGCACCACCTGTGGCTGCAGCAGCGCTTCTTCGCCGGGCTGCTCCTGGCCGCGGGCATAGTCGCGACCGGCATCGCCGTCTACCAGGGCCAGCTTTTCTCGCCCGCGTTCGCGGTCTGGCTCGTCTACATCCCCACGGGACTTCTGCTAGGCGGCGCGATCCTCCTCTACCGGTGGCGCAGCAGCCTCAAGGTGCTCGACAACGGGGTCGAGATCTCGAGCATGCTCAACCACGTCGTCATCGACTACGACTCGATTCGCTGGGTCAAGGCCATGCCTTTGCGGCAGCACTTCCAGGACCGGCGCAGCCGGATGATCGCGCCGATCATGAAGCAGCACATCGACAAGCCGGCCGTGTTCATCAAGGTGCGCGGCGACGAGTCCGAGCTGGCGGAGATCAAAAAGCGTCTCGGCATCTTCCGGTCGAGGCTCCTTTACGACCAGACGATCGCCATCCCGGTCCCGGATGCGGACACGGTCGTATGGGAGATCAGCGCCCACCTGCCCGACCGTCTCGGCCAGAACCAGGGCGGAGCCAGGCGACGCAAACGCCGGCGGTGATCCGGCCTCGTGGTGTCGGACTCCGGGACGAGCCGCCCATCCCGACACCCGAGAGGAAGTACTTCGACCGAGTCGACCTGATCGCGGTCCTGATCCTGACCGTGGTCGCGTTCGTGATCCGCTTCTTCAGCCCGATCCTGCCCGACTTCTTCGTCCACCCGTTCCAGGGCCCCTGGATCACGAACTGCGTGTCCGGCACCCCCGTCGACGCGCCCGGCGACCTCGGCACGCTCTGCGGACTCGCCTACCCGTTCAACCGGGGCTCCGAGGACGCCAACGGCCAGTTGCAGCCCCCGAACGGGCAGGTGTTCGACGAGATCTACTTTCCGGTCGACGCCTACAAGGACGTCAAAGGGATTGAGCAGTGCCGTTCCACGACGGCGCTTTGTCAGTTCAACTACTTCGACCCCGAGCCGCCGCTGAGCAAGGAGATCATCGGCGCCGGGATGTGGGGTTACGGCTGGTTCCGGGCGCACTTCCAGGGCGCGTCCGGCGACTACATCGACCTCGGTTTCAACACTTTCGGTTGGCGAATCGCCGCCTGCATCTTCGGCGGCCTCTGCATCCCGATGATGTACCTGCTGGCGCGGCGTATGTGGTCGAACCGGCTGTTCGCGATCGCGGCCGCCACGCTTGTGTGCTTCGACGGCATGTTCTTCGTTCAGTCGCGCATCGGCATGATCGACATCTTTCCGATCTTCTTCATCCTGGCCGCGTACTTTCTGTTCTTCGTCCACATCCAGAGCCGCTCATTCAGCATCGGGATGCTGTCGCTGCTCGCGCTCGGCACCGTGCTCGGTATCGGCATCGCCTCGAAGTGGATCGTGCTCGCGGCCTGGGCGACGATCGTGTTCTTCCTGGTGCTCAGGGCCGCCCTCCACGCACTCAAGATCGGATGGGGTCCACCGCTGTTCGCCTCTTCACCCTTGTTCTGGCCTCGCTACCTGTCGATCGGCATCCTCGCCCTGGTGGTGATTCCGCTCTGCATCTACGTGCTGTCGTGGTATCCGTTCTTCGCGCGCGGCCAGTTCCACGACCTGCTCGACCTGATCGCTTACCAGCTCGACGCGTACGTCTATCACGCGTATCGCATCGTCAGCGCGACGCATCCCTATGGATCGCCCGCGTGGTCGTGGCCGTTTCTCGCCCGACCGGTCCTCTACTACGCGGAGTACAACCTTGGCGCGGACCACTTCACCGGCCAGAGCCTGTGGGCTTTGATGTCGAACCTGGGTAACCCGTGGATCTGGTGGACGAGCCTTCCGTGCCTCGCGTCGCTGCCCTACTTCATCGTCCGCCACCGGAGCTTTCTGGCGGCGGTCATCCTGGCCGGCTTCATCACTCAGTACCTGCCGTGGTTTCCGATCACGCGCGTGCTGTTCCTGTACCACATGTTCGGCGGGCTCATCTTCATGATCCTGGCTCTCGCCTTCGTGCTTACATTCCTCGCCGGCAAGCTGCCGCGGCCAGGCGGGGAAGCGCTGGTCGCGTTCCACCTTGCGGTCGCGGTTTTCTTCTTCGGCTATTTCTATCCGGTCTGGACCGCGGTACCCATCTCGACGTCTGCCTGGTTCCTGGGCTCTGGGACACCGCTTTGGGGACCGAAGCTGTGGTTCCTCCACTGCGACTACACCCACCAGCCGGTAGTTGAGCCGCAGCTTTTCTGTTGGTACTAGCCCCCATCGCGTTCCTGGCCGCGAGCGCGGTGGCCGGTTTCGGGATGACATACCTGTCCGGCATCGCGTTCACCCTCGAAGAGCGAATCGTCTTCGGCGCGGTGATCGGTGCGATGGCGGTGTCGGTCACCACCTTCGTGCCCGCGCTGCTGGTCCGCGACATCACGGTGCTCACCGCGCTGCTCGGGCTCGCGGTGAGCGTGGTCGCAGGCGGATGTGGGGTGCTGCTGAGCCGCTCCCAGGTCGCCGCTGACTGGCTGGACGCGCGCCGGCGCTGGCTGGCGCCGCTCACCAGCTCGACCCATCCGTGGCCGCTGCTCCTGGTGTTCGCGATCTGCGGGGCGTGGACGGTGCATCTCATGCACCAGGCGTACGTCTACGCGGCGGACGGCCTCTACGCGGGCTACGTGAACATCTGGGGCGACTGGGCGGCCCATCTCAGCTTTGCCGGATCGTTCGCGTACGCCCACAACTTTCCGCCCGAGTTCCCTGTGGACCCCGGCCACCGACTCGGCTACCCGTTCATGGTCGATTTCCTCGCCGCCGACCTGATCCCCCTTGGCATGCGCCTGACCGAGACGCTCACCGCGACGAGCACGGTGCTGGGCCTCGCCCTGCCCGCGGTCATCTACCTTGCGGCGTTGAGATTCACCGCCGGCAGGGCTGCCGCCTTCATCGCGGTCTTCGTCTTCCTGCTCAGCGGCGGGCTGGGATTCGTTTACCTGGTCAGCGACCTGCAGCGCTTCGGCCCGGCCGTGCTGGCACACCTGCCGCACGAGTACACGCTTAACCGCGAGGTCAACCTGCAGTGGCTCAACCCGGTGCTCGCATATCTCGTGCCCCAGCGCTCGACGCTCTTCGGATTCAGCCTGACCTTGATCGTGCTCGTCGTGCTGTGGATCGCGCTCCGCGAGCGCACGGGCTGGCGACCATTTGTTTTCGCGGGGGTGGTGGCGGCGGTGATGCCTGTCTTCCACGTCCATGCGTACGGGACCGTCATCGCGCTCCCCGCGTTCTGGGCGCTCCTCAACCGCCGCGTGGAGTGGCTCGCCTATTTCGGACCCGCGCTTCTCGTCGGGGTTCCGATCCTGGTCTGGATGTTGCCTCCCGACAACACGGCGGTATGCGGGGTCGGAGGGTCGATCGCCATCTTCTGCGTCCAGGTGGGGTGGCTCTCACCCGGGGATCTGCTGCGCGACGGCCCAATCGTGTTCGAGCTGGAGTGGCTTTTGTTCTGGCTGTGGAACACGTCGGTTTTCCTGCCGCTGCTGATCGCGGCGCATGTCATCGTGCGATCGTTTCCAACTCGCCTTCCAAGCTGGTTCGCGCCGATGTGGCTGTGGTTCGCGGTCCCCAACATGATCGTCCTTCAGCCCTGGATCTGGGACAACACCAAGTTCTTCGTGTTCTGGCTGCTGCTGGGCAGCATCCTGGTGGGGGGGCTGCTGGCAAAGATGCTCCGCCACGGCCCGGTGGCGGCGATTGTCGCCGCGGCCATGATCGTGCTGCTCGGCCTTGCCGGCGCCCTCGACCTGGCGCGAGCATCCGACTACAGCGTGAGCGCCTTCCAGTTCACCGACCGGGGAGGGCTGAGAGTCGCGGATTGGGTGCGCCAGAACACCAGCCCGGACGCCGTCTTCGCGGTCGCCGACGAGCACAACAGCCCCATCCCGACGTTGGCGGGGCGGCGGGAGCTGATTGGCTATCCAGGTTGGCTCTGGACCTACGGCCTGGCCGACTACGTGCAGAAGGGGGAGGACGACAAACGCATCCTTCGGGGCGATCCGTCGGCGCTGGACCTGGCTCGGAAGTACGGCGTCGACTACGTGATGATCGGGCCGCAGGAGATACAGCGGGGCGGCAGCCGCGCCTTTTGGGACGAGCACGGGACGAGGGTCTACGACGATGGCGAGTACACCGTCTACCGGATAGATTTTTCCGGTGGCTGACCCGATCCACGATCGCGACGCCGTCGTCGAGGCGCTGCGCCTGGTCACGCGCGAGGCCGAGGAATACCTCGGATCGCTGGACGACTCCCTGGTCCGACCGCGCGGACAGCCCGCCCTCGACGAGTCGATGCCGGATTCAGGGGTGGGTTCGCTGCGCGCGCTCTCCGACCTGATTGCGGCCTCGATGGACGGCGCGGTGCAGTCGAGCGGCCCGCGCTACTTCCATTTCGTCACTGGCGGCGTCACGCCTGCCGCACTTGGCGCCGACTGGCTGGCCTCGATCCTCGACCAGATGGCATTCAACTGGACGAGCTCGCCCTTCGCCTCGCGGCTGGAGCAGGTCGCGACCGGATGGTTGCGCGACCTGTTCGGTCTGCCGCGGGACTGGAGCGCGGTGATCACGACCGGCGCCACCATGGCCAACTTCGTGGGCCTTGCGTCGGCGCGTCGCTGGTGGGGACAGGAGCACGGCATCGACATCGACAACGATGGGATGGCAGGCCTCCCAGCCGTGCCCGTATTCGCGGGCGGCTATCTCCACGCGAGTGCGGTCAAGGCGCGTGGCATGCTTGGCCTCGGCCGCCGGCGACCGCAGGTGCTGAGACGCGACGCCGCGGGTCGCATCGACCTCGTCGCAGTCGAGGGAGCGCTGAAGACGCTGCGGGGGAGGCCCGCGATCCTCATGGCGACCGCCGGCGACGTGAACACCGGTGACTTCGACCCGGTCCGCGAGATGGCGGAACTCGCGCAGAAATTCGGAGCCTGGCTCCACGTCGACGGCGCGTTCGGCCTGTTTGCGGCAGTCAGCCCGAAAACCAGGCACCTGGTCGATGGCATCGAGGGGGCGCACTCGGTCGCGGTCGACGGGCACAAGTGGCTCAACGTCAACTACGACACGGGTTTCGCGTTCGTCCACGACCCCGGCCTGCACGCGGCCGCGTTCTCGTCGAGCGCCGCCTATCTCGGCAAAGAAGCTCTGGCGAGGCCGGTGTTCGGCAACCTCGGACCTGAGATGTCACGGCGGGCGCGGGCGCTCCCGGTGTGGGCGACGCTTCGCGCGTACGGACGCGATGGTTATCGCGAGATGGTGGAGCGCCATCTTGCGTTGGCCCAGCGCGTGGCGCGCCAGGTCGACGACGCGCCCGACCTCGAGCGCCTGGCCGAGGTGCCGTTGAACGTGGTGTGCTTCCGGTTCCGTCCTCCGGGCTTTCCGGAGAGCGAGCTCGACGAGCTGAACCGCCGGTTGGGCGCGATGATCCTCGAGGACGGGCGGGTCTACTTCGGCACCACCGAGTACGCCGGCAAGGTCGCCTTCCGGCCCGCGGTCGTGAACTGGCGGTCACGCGAGGCGGACGTCGACCTCATCGTGAAGGTGGTGCGCGAGCTGGGCGCCCCCTGGTGACTACGGCGCCGGGACGCTGACCTGTGGGCGTTCGGGGCTGGCGGCCTTCGCCGCCGCCGCGCTGTTCGATTCGATGAGCTCTTCGAGCCGGCGCGCGAGGCGCTTCATCTCGCGGTCACCGCGGTCAAGCCGGTTCACGATCTGGAGCAGGATCTCGTCCTGGTGCATGAGGTGGTTCATCAGCGCCTTCAGCTCTTCCTCTGCCTTGACGTTCAGCTCGTAGTCCTGCTGCGCGCGAAGGCGGTCGCGGTCGGCGAGTCGATTCAGCCCCATGAGGACGACTGACACCCAGATCGCAGCTTCGAGGCTGAGGATGAAGTTCAGGAAGAGAAACGGGTAGCGGTCCCAGGGCCGGATCAGGTTGAGCGCGTTCAGGCCGACCCAGACGACCATGATCCCCACCTGGACGAGGACGAAGACCCAGCTGCCAACCAGGCGAGAGAAGTCGTCGGCGACGCGGTCGGCGAAGGTCTGGCGGCGCTCGACCTCGCGGTTGAGATCACGGACTGGTGGGTGGTCGTGCTGATGCTTGATCAGGTCACGGGCGATGTCTTCGATCTCTCGGGCGATGGACATTTGCTGTGGTTTCCTCTGGGGTTGCTGCGGCGCGTTCGGCGTTAGCTGAATAGCTTGGCGTAAAAGGACCCCGTTCGGCTACAGAAAGTAAGGACTTCTACAGTTTGAGTGCACGCCACATGAGGTAGAGCGGGATTCGACCCCAGTGTCCTTCGTCTACATCGACGCGTGGCTCGCGTACAGCCTCGACTGCGAAGCCCGCCCGTTCCAGGGCGCCGAAATAGCCTTCGAGTGGGTAGGCCCAACCTGTGAAATTCATCTGCAGTCCCCCTCGCTCGGCGGCGATGTCGACCCACCGCCGGGGTCCGAGGTAGGCGCCCTCGATGATGAATGGCGCATTGGGCTCGCGCGATTCGAAGCGTCCGGCGTCGGGGATGGGATGCGTCACGCAGGCGCACATCCTGCCGCCGGGCCGGAGGACCCTGGTCGCCTCGCGGATGCTCCCTTCCATGTCGTCGATGTCCATCAGCGAGTTGTAGAAGACCACGAGGTCGAACGACTCGCTCGCGAACGGCAAGCTGGCGGCGTCGCATCGGAGGTAGTGGTTGTCGCGATCCGCCTCACGCGCAAGCTTGATCAGAGTCGGGGCGGCATCCACCGCAAACACACGATGACCGCGCTTGGCGAGGTCTCTGGTGACACGGCCTTCGCCGCACCCGACCTCGAGCGTTCGGCCGCTCGGCGGCGGCACCAGCTCGAAGAACGCCGGCGAGTATTGCCAGTATTCGTCGAAATCAGGTGTGCGTGCCCACACCGCCCAGTTGGAGGCTTGCCGTTCCCAGTGCTCGCGCGACATGAACGCAATCATGCTCACTCAGCGGTAGTCGTGTGACCGCTGCGGCGGCCTCGGGATGCGGGCGAGGGCCTGATGTAGCTCAGCAGTAGTTGATTGGCCTGGCCCATTGACTCAGGGTTCGGCCACGGACAGAGCTGAGTTCTCCGTCAGAAGCCCTTTTCGCCGCGCCACCGGGCGATCCAGCCGGCGTGGTCGGCGACGTGGTCGCTCCGCAGGCCAGCCGATCCATAGCGGCTGGGATCGAGCGCAGCTGGTGGAGCGGAGGCGATCGCATCGAGCAGTTTGCGTCCCGACATTTCGAGCTCCCACCGCGCCTGGGCGGGGGACATCGAAAGCCTGAGCTCATGCCCGGCATCGTTGTAGGCGTCGTCCTGTTGATCGGTCATTCTCCAGGCCGACTCGAAGCCGGCGGAGATCCGCTCCACCTCCGCGGCGCGAAGGTCGTCCCACAAGGCGATATGGGCGAGATGGTCTTTGACCGCCCACCCGTCGATGGTCGGCTCGGACATCTGCGCGTCGGTGAGGCCCTCGATCGCTTCAAGCAGCGTCGCGCGCGCTTCGCGGTAGTGTCGCAAGAGGTCTTCGCGATCTTCGATCATGCCGAGATTATGGTTCTCAGCGGTAGTCGTGTGAGCGCTGGGCCGGTCGCGGGACTCCTCGCAGTGCCTCGATGTGGCTCGCCAGCACGGAGTGCACTCCATCTTGGCGCTGCATGACGCCGTCGATGATCAGGATCGGCTGCCGGTTCGCGACCTGGCGATAGCGCTGGTAGACCTCGGGCTTGATGGTCACGTTGACCTGGCCGAACTCGTCCTCGAGGGTGAAGAAGCGGATCTTGTTCGCGGTCGCGGGGGCCTGGCGCGTGATCACCAGCCCGGCGACCCGGACCTGAGTTTGGTTGGGGATCTTCGCCACCTTGTTGGTCTCGATCGCACCCATGGCGCGGAGGCGGTCGCGGCAGAAGTGGATCAGGTGGTGGCCGGTCGAGAGATCCGAGATCCGGTACTCGAGCTGGTTGGCGTCGAACTCATCGACGTGGGGAAGAGGGGGCGCAGTGCCGGCAAGACCGAGCTCTGTCTGCTTGTCGATCCCGCGGCGGAGGCCTTTGCCGTGCCATCGCTCCTGCCATCCCCAGGCGAGCTCGCGCCTTGGCTGGCCGAAGGCGTCGAAGGCGCCGACCATGACCAGGTTGCGGACCGCACGGGGACCGATCGGCCCACCACGCAGCCGGCCCAGGAAATCGTCGAACGACCTGTATGGACCTTTGGCGTTGCGTTCCTCGACGATCGCCTTGCGACCCTCCTCACCCAGGTCGCGGACATAGTTGAAGCCGATCCGCATCGCGTACTTGCTCGATTCGCCGCGAGTGCCGGCAAATGCGGGATTGGAAGGGTCGGGAAAGGCGCGAATGCCGGCAGTCGCGGGAAATTGAGCGCCAGGGATAGGCAGCACTTCTGGCAAGCAGCGCACATCGGAGCGATTGATGTCGACCGGCAGCGCCTTCAGCCCGTGGCGCTTCATGTCCTCGACCAGCACGCTCGGGTGATAGAAGCCCATCGGCTGGTTGTTCAGCAGACCGCAGCCGAACTCGACCGGGTGGTGCAGCTTCATCCACGCGGTCTCGTATGAGGTGCGCGCGAACGCTGCCGCGTGGGAGCGGCAGAACCCGTAGACGGCAAAGCCCTGCACCGCGGCGAAGAGCTGGTCTGCAACTTCGCGCGGGACGCCGTTGGCGAGGCAGCCGCTGATGAACTCGTCCTCGAGCGATGACATCTCGACGCGGTTGAGGTGGCGGGTCATGGCCCGGCGAAAGCCGTCGGCGCGGCCTGGCTTCATGCCGGCGACGTGCATCGCGATCTCGATGATCTGCTCCTGGTAGAGGATCACCCCGAGGGTGTCCTCGAGGATCGGTTCGAGCAGAGGGTGCGCGTAGGTCACGGGCTCGCGTCCCTGCTTGCGGCGGATGTACGGGTGGACGGCGTTGCCCTGGATGGGCCCAGGCCGGATGATCGCAACCTCGACCACCAGGTCGTTGAAGTCCTTCGGCCTGGTCCGGGGCAGCGTCTGCATCTGCGCCCGTGACTCGATCTGAAACACCCCGATCGTGTCCGCCTCGCCGCACATCTCGTAGACCGTGGGGTCGTTCAGCGCAAGCTGGTCGAGGTCGGGCCGGACCCCGGTCGTGTCCTCGATCAGGTCGAGAGCCTCGGCCACGACTGAGAGCGTGCGCAGGCCGAGCATGTCCATCTTGATCAAGCCCAGGTCTTCGACGTCGTCTTTGTTGAACTGGACGACACGCCGCCCTTCCATCGTCGCCGGCTCGACGGGCGCGATGTCGACGAGCGGCTCGCCGGTGACGAGCATGCCGCCGTTGTGGATCGACAGGTGGCGAGGGAACTCGATCACCTCCCGGCACAGGTCGAGGAACTGCTGCCAGCTCTGCGGCCGCATGTCGGGTGGCGGGACGGCGCCGGTCATCGAATCCTCGACGTCCTCGGTGAACCACCGGTCGACGCCTTTGGCCAGGCGGTCCAGCAGCTCGGCCGAGAAGCCGAGCGCCTTGCCGACCTGGCGGATCGCCATCCGTGGCTGGAACGTGACGACGTTACAGACCATGCCCGTCCGCTCCCAGCCGTACTTCTCGTAGATGTATTGGATGACCTGCTCGCGGTGCTCGGTCGAGAAGTCGATGTCGATGTCCGGTGTGCTGGTCATCTCCTCGTGCAGAAAGCGCTCGAAGAGGAGGTTGTGCTCGATGGGGTCGACGCGCGTGATGCCGAGCACGTAGGCGACGATCGAGTCGGCCGCCGAGCCGCGGCCCTGGCCAGGTACACCGTGCTCGCGCGCGAAGCGCATCAGGTCCCAGTTGATGAGGAAGAACTCGGCCAGGCCGGTCTTCTCGATCACCTCGAGCTCGTGCTGCAGGCGGCGCGTGACGGCCGAGGTGATGGGGTGGTAGCGCTCGCGCAGGCCCTCGAAACAGAGCTTGTAGAGAAACGAGAATGGCGTTTCGCCCTCAGGCACGGGGTAGCCGGGGAAGCGGACCTTGCGGAAGTCGAGGTCGAGGTCGCACTGCTGCGCGATCTCCGACGGCGTCGCCAGGGCCTCCTCATGGCCTTTGAAAAGCGCTCGCATCTCTGCGCCGCCCTTGAGGTGGTGCTCGGAGTTTGGGAAGAGATGAGGCCGCGCCTCCTCCAGGGTGGCCCGGTGGCGGATGGCGACCAGCACGTCGTGAAGCCTTCGCCGGGCGGCGACGTGGTAGTGGACCTGGTTGGTGGCCACCATCGGGGCTTCACAACGACGCGCCATGGCCGCGCGGCCTTCGAGCACCCAGTGGTCCTCGGGTCGCAGGTGATGATGCAGCTCGCTGAAGACGTTCTCTCTGCCAAGGGCGTCCTGGAGGTCGCGCATTCGGCGCTCGCTGTCGGTGGAGCTGAGGTAGAAGAGGTCGCCGCGGTGCTGGGCGACCGTGGCCAGGGTCGCTCGGGCCTCGCCCTTTGGCTGGTCGGCGTGGGCGACGCTGAGCAGGCGGCAGAGATTGGAGTAGCCGCGGAGATTGCGGGCGAGGAGGATCAGCTCTTCACCATCGACCTCAAGCGCGCTGCCAATGATCGGCTTGACCCCGAGCTTGCGGCACGCCTGGAGGTGGCGGACAGCGCCGTAGACGCCGTCCCGGTCGGTGATCGCGAGCGCGGGCATCTCGAGCTCGGCAGCCCGCATCGCCATCTCGTAGGGATGTGAGCCGCCGTCGAGAAAGGAGAAGTTGGAGTGGCTGTGGAGCTCGACGTACGGCGTCACCGATACTCGGCGGGCAGCGGGATCCCGAACTTTGCGCACAGGGCGGCGACGTCGGCTCGATCGTTAGCGTCCAGCTCGTAGCCGGAGTGGAATCGAACGAGCCACTCAGGTGTGATGCAAGCGACCTCGCGACCTGCAACCGAACCGGATCCGCTCAGCGCCTCGGCCGGATAGAGGTCGCCGTTCTCAGGCGGGCCATAGATGCCATCGCCTGTCTCGTTGAGGACGATGACGTGGAGATCGACCTCGTGCCCGGCTCCATCACCGAGGGCAAAGTTCCAGGGCCGAGTGTCCCCGCGGTAAGCCGGCCCATATCCCCTCTCTTTCAGCATCGCGATGGCATCGTCGAGATGGCGCTGCTCGATGACGATGTCGAGGTCCGAGTGCGGCCTTGTCTGTTGGCCAAGGCAGGCATCCACCGCCCAGCCCCCATCCAGCCAGACTCGAATACCACGAGCCTCCATCTGGTCGAGG